>Ga0213835_101663_pt1 | contig 12720 bp, 9 predicted proteins | sample SWPATP01_FD_160576 | JGI IMG/M metagenome (GOLD analysis project Ga0213835, IMG submission 160576) | Coastal seawater microbial communities from Marineland, Florida, United States - SWPA TP0 #1 | ecosystem: Environmental > Aquatic > Marine > Coastal | place: USA: Florida | collected 2016-08-05
CGCCAGCAAGGCCGCATGGCGCGCCACCGCCGCCCGCGCCAGGTCCAGGGCCTGCGTCACCGGTTCGGGACGCGGCGCCGCTTCGGCGCGCGCCAGCGCGGTTGCCGCACTGCGTAAGCCCAGCATGACGCAGCCTTCGCGCAGGCGTCCCAGGCGCTCGGCCGCGGCACGCGTGTCGCCCTGCGCCAGCGCCGTGCCGATCGTCCCGGCGGCGTCCAGCAGTTGGCGCTCGAGGCCGCCCAGGTAGAGCGCGAGGCGCGCGGCGTCGATGCCGAGGCGGCGCGCGCTGGCGTCAGGCGCTTCGTCGCTTTCCAGCGCCATCAGGTGCGGACGCAATCCCTCGATCCGGAACGGTTTGACCACATAGCCGTTCGCGCCCAGCGCGTCGGCTTCGGCCATCGTCGTGGCATCGTTGGCCGCCGACACCAGCACGAAAGGCAGGCCGGCCAGCGCGGGGGCGCCGCGCACGCGCGCCAGCAATTCGGTGCCCGACAGCAGAGGCATGCGCAGGTCGCAAAAGACGATGGAGGGTAACAGCCCGGTCTGCATTCCGCCTTGCAGCTGGCGCCATGCGTCGGCGCCATCCTCGGCTTCGAGGATCTCGTAGTTGCCGCAACTGTCGACCAGATGCATCAGCATCATGCGCGACACCACGTCGTCGTCCACCACCAGCACCTTCATCGCCACTCCTGGAAATATGTTGCTCTGGAGAACATTATAAGGCGATTCCCCGGATCAGGCCGGAAGCCGTTGAAACGTGTCGAGCAAGGCGTCGAGCCCGGGCAGCGCGGCGCGGATGTCGGCGCCGGCGCCACGGTCGGCGGCCGCCTCGAGGGCTGCGCACAGGGCGGCGAGCTCGCCCGCGCCGAGGTGGGCGGCGCTGCCGCGCAAGCCATGCAGCACGCCTGCCGCGGCCTCCATGTCGCCGCCGTTGACGGCGGCGCGCAGTTCGGCGCGGCGGCGCGGCAGGTCGGCGGCGAAGGCCGCGCGCATGCGCGCCTGCAGGAGGGCCGCGCGGTCCTGCGCCGGCGCCGGGGCCGGCGCCGGGCTGGGATCGGCGACCCCGAACATCGCGTCCAGCTCGGCCGTGGTCGGCCCGGGCGTGCTCATCAGGGGCAGCTCGACGCCGCGCTGCAACTGGCGCTCGATGGCCCGGCTCAACTGGTAATGCAGCTCGGCTTCGTCGATCGGCTTGGCCAGGAAACCGTCCATGCCGCAGGCCAGGTAGCGGTCGCGGTCCTCGTCGCTGGCGTTGGCGGTGAGCGCGACTATCATCAGGTGCTGGTCGAGCACGGGCGCGTCGAAGGTGCCGCCGGCGCGGATCAGGCGGGTGGCGGTGGCGCCGTCGATTTCCGGCATGCGCCCGTCCATCAGGATGAGGTCGAAGCGGGTGCGTGCACAGGCGGCCACCGCCAGCGCGCCGTTCTCGACGACGTCGATCTGGTGGCCCATTTCCTCGACCATCATGCGGGCGATGATCTGGTTGGTGGCAAAGTCTTCGGCGCACAGCACGCGCAGGCGGTGGGTGTGCGGCGTGCGCGGCGCGTGCTCGACCGTCGGCGGCTCGGTCCCGTCGGGCAGCGGCAGCACGAAGCTGAAAGTGCTGCCGCTGCCCTCTTTGCTGGTCACGCCGATCGTGCCGCCCATGAGGTCCACCAGCTGGCGGCAGATCGCCAGGCCGAGGCCGGTGCCGCCGTAGCGGCGCGTGGTGGTGGTGTCGGCCTGTTCGAATTTCTGGAACAGGCGCGGCAGCGCGCTTGACGCGATACCGATTCCGGTGTCTTGCACCGAAAAACGAATCATGTGCGGCGCCGCGTCGCTCTGGTCCTCGGGCCGGCGTTCGACCCGCAAGCTGACCTGCCCGCTCGGCGTGAACTTGAAGGCATTGCCGACCAGGTTGATCAGGACCTGGCGCAGTCGCGTCGGGTCGCCCACCACGAAGCGCGGCAGGTTGTCGGCCAGGTCGATCGCAAAGCCGACGCTGTGCGCGGCCGCCTGTTCGGCGAACAGGCCGACCACGTTGTTGATGGCCGCATCGAGCGCGAAATCGATGTTTTCGATGGTGAGTTTGCCGGCTTCGATCTTCGAAAAATCGAGCAGGTCATTGATGATCGCCAGCAGCGACTGGGCATTCGCCTGGCCGCGCGCGATCTGTTCGCGCGTGTTCTCGCGGATGCCGCCGTCGCGCAGCGCGAAGCCGAGCATGCCGATCACGCCGGCCAGCGGGGTGCGCATCTCGTGGCTCATGTTCGCCAGGAATTCCGATTTCTGGCGCGCCGCGTCCTCGGCGCGCTGCTTGGCCAGTTGCAGGCGCCGCTCGTTCTCGTACAGGGCGCGGTTGGCCGCGGCCAGTTCGTCCGTGTTGCGGCTCACTTCGCGTTCGCGCTCGCGCAACTCGAAGGTCTGGCGCTCGAGCAGGCTGTTCTGGGAAGCGATCTCCTCGGTCCGCTCGCCGACCAGGTGTTCGAGGTGCGCCTTCTGGTGCGACAGGCGGCGCACGCGCAGCGCGTAGCTGGCGTAGGCGGCGCCCAGCAAGAGCAGCAAGGCGCCGCTGCGGAACCACCAGGTGCCCCAGAACGGCGGCTCGATGGTGATCGCCAGGGTCGCCGGGGTCTCGCTCCAGAAGCCGTCCTTGTTGGCGGCGCGCACCCGGAACACATAGCTGCCCGGATCGAGATTGGTGTAGGTGGCAAAGCGTCGTTCCGCATCGGCGACGACCCAGCCCCGGTCGAAGCCGTCGAGCTTGTAGGCGAAGCGGTTGTGGCGCGGCGCGGCATAGTGCAGGGCCGAGAATTCGAGCGTGAACACCGAGTGTTGCGCGGACAGCGTGATCGCCTGCGTGTTTTCCACGGCACCGGCGAGCAGCTGCGGATAGGCCTGCTGCACCGGGCGGTTGAAGATCTGGATGCCGGTGATGACGGCGCGCGGCGCGATGCGGTTGTAGCGCAGCGCGTGCGGGTCAAAGGCCGTGATGCCGTTGAAGCCGCCGAAGTACAGGGTGCCGTCGGGCGCGCGCAATGCCGAGCCGTCGAAATAGGCGCCGTCGATGGTGCCGTCGGCCGCGCTGTAGCTGCGCCAGCTGTTGTTGACGGGGTCGAAACGCGACAGCCCGTTGTTGGTACTGACCCAGATGATCCCGTCCGCGTCTTCCAGCATCGCCGCCACCGCATCGTCGACCAGGCCGTCGCGCGTCGTGTAGCGCACGAAACTGACGGAACCGTCGGCGGCGGTCACCATCTTGTTCAGGCCGCCCGCGGTGCCGACCCAGACATTGCCGGCCCGGTCCTCGAGCAGCGCATGGACCTCGTCGTGGCTGATGCTGGCCGCGTCGAAGACATCGTGGCGGAAATGACGGAAGCGATTGTTGGCCCGGTCCATCAGGTCGAGGCCATTGAATGTGCCGATCCAGAGCCGGCCGCGCCGGTCTTCGAGCACCGGCCGCACCGTATTGTCGGCCAGGCTGGCCTGGCGCTGCGGGTCGTGGCGCCAGGTTTCGAGCGCGCGCGTGCGCGGGTCGAGGCGGTGCAGGCCGCCGCGGGTGGTGATCCAGACCGCACCGTCGCGCGCCAGCGCCAGCGCGCGCACATGGTTGGCGTTCACGTCGCCGGGCACCAGCACCTGGCGCGTGAAGCGGTTGTTCGCCACGTCGAAGCTGGTGATGCCGGTGCGCCCGCCGATCCAGACGATGCCGTCGCCCCCGCGCATGACGGCATTCACCGAGGTGTCGATCAGGCTGTTCGGATTGCCTGGTTCGTGGCGCCAGTTGCGGTAGGCGCCAGCGCCGCTTTTCGATGGATCGTAGAGCTGCAGCGTGTCGCCGCTGGCGATCCACAAGCGCCCGCCGCCGTCGTTGTCGATGGCGCGCACCCGGTTGTCGGCGGGCCTGCCGGCGTCGTGCTCGCGCAGCAGGCGCGCGAAGCCGCCGCTGCCGAGGTCGACACGCGAGACGCCGCCATACCAGGTGCCGACCCAGAAGGTGCCGACCCGGTCGCGATACAGGGCCGCGATGTGGTCGTCCGCCAGGCTGTTCTTGTCGGTGACGATGCGGCGGTGCGCTTCGAAACGGTCATGCGCGGCGTCCCAGCGGTACAGGCCGTCGTCATGCGCGCCGGCCCAGACCTGGCCCTTGCCGTCATCGTAGAGCGCGCTGATCCAGGTTGCCGGAATGCCGTCGTCGGGTCCGTAGCGGCGCGCCGGACGCGGGCCCGCCGGGCCAGGTGCGCCGAGGGTCCTGCGTTCTACGCCATGGTCGAGCAGGCCGACCCAGAGATTGTCGGCGCCGTCGACCAGCAGGGTCTGCACCGCTTCGCGCTGGTTCGACGCGAGCGCATGGTGCTCGAAATGCTGCCGCGCCGGGTCCAGGCTGTCGAGGCCGGCGCCGGTGCCGATCCAGAGACGGCCGCGCTTGTCGAGGGCAAGCGCGTTGATCTCGTCGTCGGCCAGGGTGTTCGGGTCGCCGGCGACGTGGTGCCAGGTGGTGAAACTGCCGCTGGCGATATCGAAATGCTGGAGGCCGTCGCCGGTGCCGAGCCAGAGGCCGTCCTTGCCGTCCTCGGCGATGGCCAGCACGTGGCGGTTGCCGTTGCCGCGCCGCGCCGATTCGTCGCGCGGCAGGAAGCGGCGAAACGCCTGGGATGTCGGGTCGTACAGGGCCAGGCCGCCGTCGGTGCCGATCCACAGGCGCCCCTTGCCGTCCACGCGCAGCACGCGGATATAGTTGCTGCCCAGCGTGGTCGGGTCGCCGATGAGGTGACGGAAATTGATGAAACGGTAGCCGTCGAAGCGCGACAAGCCGTTCTGGGTGCCGAACCACATGAAGCCGTCGCGGTCCTGGGCGATCGCCAGCACCGTTTCCTGGGCCATGCCGTCCTCGACGCTCAGGTGTTCGAAGCGCAGCGTCGTCGCCGGCGCCGCCAGGGCCAGGGCCGGCGCGCCCACGCCACAGGCCAGCGCCAGCAGCCATCCGGACAGCAGCGTCCGGATGCGTCGAAGAGTGCGGGCGGCGAAAAGAGGTAAGGTTGGTTGACAGTCCACTTCATAAAGATAACAAACAAAGTGGATTCTGAGGGAAATTATTGCCTAAAGGATACTGCTAATCGCCTTTCGCGACGCCTTCGCGTCGCGGATCCGCACCACCGAACCACCATGGCTCGCCGTGGATCGTCATGCGCTGGATGCCGTGCAGGCCGGAATTCTGTTCGCTCTGGCGCACCGCGTGGCCGCGTGCCTTCAGGGCGTCGACGGTCGCCTGCGGGAAGCGCCCCGCTTCCAGTTCGGTCGGGCCGTTGCGGCTGCCGAAATTCGGCAGGGCGATCGCCTGCTGCACGTTCAGGCCCCAGTCGAGGGTCCCGACCAGCACTTTCGCCACATAATTGATGATCGCAGGGCCGCCGGGCGAACCGACCGCCAGCACCAGTTGCCCGGTTTTCTTGTCGAACACGACGGTCGGCGACATGGCGCTGCGCGGCCGCTTGCCCGCCTCGACCCGGTTCGCGATGGGGCCGGCGGCATCCTTCGAATCGAAGGAGAAATCGGTGAGCTGGTTGTTCAGGATGAAGCCGTCGACCATCTGGCGCGAGCCGAACGCGTCTTCGACCGTGGTCGTCATCGACAGGCCGGCGCCGTGGCTGTCGACCACGACCAGGTGCGAGGTCGAAGGCGTCTCGATGGCATTGTCGCGGCCCCAGGCCACGTCCAGTCCCAGCGGATTGCCGGCCGGCGCTTCGCCCATCGAGCGCTCGCCGATCAAGGCCGCGCGTTTGGCCAGATAGGCCTTGTCGATCAGGGCCGGCAGGCCGCGCCCCGGCAGCGGGACGAAATCGGTGTCGGCCGCGTAGCGGTTGCGGTCGGCATAGGCCAGGCGCCCCACTTCCGAGAACAGGTGTACCGCGTCCGGTCCCGGCACGCCATCGACGGGCGCCAGTTTCGCCATGTCGCGCGTCTCGAACATGCCCAGCATCTGGGCCACCGCGATGCCGCCCGAGGACGGCGGCGGCATGCCGCACACGGTGTAGCTGCGGTAATCGCTGCAGACGGGCGTGCGCACCTTCGGACGGTAGTCGGCGATGTCGCGGGCCGTCAACAGGCCCGGATTGCTCGGGTGCGCCTTGACCTTGGCCGCGATGTCGCGGGCAATATGGCCCTTGTAGAAGGCGTCGGCGCCGCCGCGCGCGATTTCGCGCAGGGTTTTTGCCAGCGCCGGATTTTTCAGGATGTGGCCCACCGGCCAGGCCTGGCCGGCCGGGTCGTAGAAATAGGCGGCGGCGGTCGGGTCCTTGCGGATGTGGGCGTCCCAAGTGAGCAGGCCGTTAAGGCGCGGACTGACCGCGAAACCGCCTTCGGAAAGACGGATCGCCGGTTCGAACAAGGTTTTCCAGGGCAGCTTGCCGTGCTGTTTGTGGGCGAGCTCGAGCATGCGCAGCACGCCCGGCGCGCCGACCGAGCGCCCGCCCACGACGCCGGCCGTGCGCGACACCGGGGTGCCGTCGGGATTCTGGAACAGGTGTTCGTCGGCCGCTTTCGGCGCCGTTTCGCGGCCGTCGAAGGCTTGCACCTGCTTGCCGTCGTAATGCACCAGGAAGGCGCCGCCGCCGATGCCCGAACTTTGCGGCTCGACCAGGGTCAGCACCAGCTGGGTGGCGATCGCGGCATCGATCGCGGTGCCGCCTTTCTTGAGCATCTCGTAGCCCGCCTCGACCGCGATCGGGTTGGCCGCGGCCACCATGTACTTGCGCGCGGCCCAGCCGGCCTTGTCGGCATAACCGGTGGCGATTTCGGGGGCGCGCTGGGCAAGGTCCTGGGCCAGCGTCGTGGCGTGGGGGGCGGCAAGCGCCAGCAGCAGGGCGGCGCCGGCGAAGGTGTTCAACTTGGTCATCGGATCTCCAAAAAGCAAAACGGGCGCGCGACCTGGGTCGCGCGCCCGATACCATTGGCATCCTACATCAAATTGCCAGATGCTTCAGAGCTGAACTTACTTCGGCTGCATGCGGATTGCGCCGTCCAGGCGGATGGTTTCGCCATTGAGCATCACGTTTTCGATGATCGCCTTGGCCAGGTGGGCGTATTCCTTCGGCATGCCGAGCCGTGGCGGGAAGGGCACCATCTTGCCCAGCGAGTCGCGCACTTCCTGCGGCATGCCCATCAGCATCGGGGTCTCGAAGATGCCGGGAGCGATCGTCATCACGCGGATGCCGCTGCGCGCCAGGTCGCGCGCCATCGGCAGCGTCATGCCGACCACGGCCGCTTTCGACGAGCCATAGGCCGCCTGCCCGATCTGGCCGTCGTAGGCCGCGACCGAGGCGGTATTGATGATGATGCCGCGCTCGCCGTATTCGGCCCCTTCGGTAGCGCCCATCGCTTCGGCGGCCAGGCGCGCCATGTTGAAGGTGCCGACCAGGTTGATGTTGACCGCGCGCTGGAACACGTCCAGCGGGTGCGGACCGTCCTTGCCGACGGTTTTCACGGCCGGCGCCACGCCGGCGCAGTTGACCAGGCCGCGCAGCGTGCCCAGGGCCACGGCGGCGGCCACGACCGCCTTGCCGTCTTCTTCCGAGGTGACGTCGCACTTGACGAACTGGCCGCCGAGCTCGGCAGCCAGCGCGGTGCCGGCATCGACCTGCACGTCGGCGATGACGACCTTGCCGCCCGCTTCCGTGATCATGCGCGCCGTTGCCGCGCCCAGGCCCGACGCGCCGCCGGTGATGATGAACACATTGTTCTGAATTTGCATGGTTTCTCCTCTTCTCTTTCTTTTTTGGACGTTTACGTTAACGTCAACCTGGGGATTGTAGCGAATTTTGGGCCGGGAGAACCAGCTTCAGATTAAAAGCATTGCATCGTATTGCCGCTGCGGGTGCAGAGGCGCCCCTGGCCGTCGACGGCCGCGTTGCCGGCGCCCGTGTTGTAGGTCGCGCCATTGACGTCGGTGCAGGCGCCGCCCAGGCAGCTGTTGATTTGCACCGGGCCACGATCGGGCGTTGCTGGACGGGTGGGCGGCAGCGGCTGCGGCGCGCTGGGCGCCATGACCACGCCCACGGGATCGACGCGCAGCGGGGCCGCGCGGCGCGCGTTGCGCTTGCTCGCCTGCTTGCCGTCCTTGCGCTGCTGCGAGCTGGCCGCGTCCTGTGGCTGGGGCGCTTGCGGGGTTGGTTCGGGCCGGGCGCCGGGTTCGGATGTGACCGGCTGCGGATGCAGCACCGGGCCGTAGCTGGGGACGGCAGGCGACGGCGGCGCCTGCCCTGCTGCGGTACTGGCCGCCAGGGCCACCAGCAGCGCCAGCGCAATCCGGGCGACGCGCAGCGGTTTCGAATGTGTTGCGAGCTTCATGTTGCGCCTCCCTCTGACGGTTCGCCGATGCAGCGATTATCCGCCGCCATGTCGCGGCATGGCGCGCGCGTGTCATGTCCGCGTCAGCTTTTCGGGTTAGGCTAGCAAGAAAAAGGAGACTTGCATGCAGACCGTACAGGAACTTTACGACGCCAGGCGCGGCAGCGCCGTGGACGCATTGGCACATTTGCGCGACGACGACATGATCATCGTGCCCACCGGCGTCGGCGAACCGCCGGCCCTGCTCACGGCGCTGTCGAACGAACGCACGCGCTGGCGCGGCATCCGGGTCGCGCAAATCCTGGGCATGCGCAAATACGGCTATTTTGACCAGGACACGGCGCAGCACGTGCGCCACGCCGCCCTGTTTTTCGGCGGCGCCTCGCGCGCCGGCGGCCAGGGCGGCTGGTGCGACTTCATTCCCAACTATTTTTCCGAAATCCCGACCCTGATCGAACGCGGCCTGATGCCGGCCGACGTCGTCTTCGCGATGGCCTCGTCCATGAACGCGCAGGGCTGGTTCGCGCTCAGCCTGGGCACCGACTACACGATGGCGGCGGTGGCCAAGGCGCGCGTCGTGGTGCTGGAGGTCAATCCCAACGTCCCCTTCACGCACGGACAGTGCCACGTCCACATTTCGCAGGTCACCTCCCTGGTCGAGAGCCTGGATCCCATCCTCGAAGTCGGCCTGCCCGCCATTGGCCCGGTGCAGCAAGCGATCGGCAAGTATGTGGCCGACATGATCGAGGACGGCTCGACGCTGCAGATCGGCTACGGCGGCATTCCGGACGCGGTCGTGATGCAGCTGACGCACAAGCACGACCTGGGCGTGCACACCGAGATGATCGGCGACGGCATCCTGACCCTGGTCGACTGCGGGGCCGTCACCAACCGCAAGAAAACCCTGCTGCCGGGGAAGATGGTGGCGACCTTCGCGCTCGGCTCACGCCGCCTGTACGAATTCATGCACCACAATCCCATGCTGGAAATGCACCCGTCGAATTTTACGAACGACCCGTATATCGCCGGGCAGAACGACAATCTCGTCTCGATCAATGCCAGCCTGCAGGTGGACCTGCTCGGCCAGTGCGGCAGCGAAAGCATCGCCCACCTGCCCTATTCCGGCACCGGCGGCCAGGTCGATTTCGTGCGCGCGGCGAACCGTTCGCGCGGCGGCAAATCCTTCATCGTGCTGCCTTCCACGGCCAAGGACGGCAGCATCTCGCGCATCGTGCCGACGCTCACGCCCGGCACCCACGCCACCACCAGCAAGAACGACGTCAACTATGTCGTCACCGAATACGGCGTGGCGCAATTGCGCGGCAAGTCGGCCAAGCAGCGCGCACAGGAACTGATCGCGATCGCCCATCCCGATTTCCGCGCCTCGCTGCGCGCGGAGGCGAACCGGATGTGCGTGTTTTGACGGCGGGCGCACGCAAGCCCAGCCGCGGGCAAGTCGCCGGGCTCGCCGTCGTCTTCCTCTGGTTCTTCATCGGCGGCATCGCGCACTTCGTGGCCACCGCGACCGAGGCGCGCATCGTGCCGCCCTGGTTTCCCTGGCCGGTGGCGGCGGTGCTGGTCAGCGGCGTCTTCGAACTGCTGGGCGCGGCCGGCATCCTGATGGCAAGCACGCGCAGGCAGGCCGGCATCGGCCTGTTCCTGCTGACGCTGGCGGTGACGCCGGCCCACGTCTACATGCTGCAAGCGCCGGAACTGTTCCCGGTCCCGCTGTGGGCGCTCTGGCTTCGCCTGCCGGTCCAGGCGGCGCTGCTGTGGCTGATCCTGTGGAGTACCTGGCGGCCGCGCGCACGCTAGAAAACGCCATGTGGTGAACATGTTACGATGCAATTTTTGCAATAGTTCACCTATTTATGGAAGATCACCACAGCAGCACATCCTTGCAGGCCCGGCTCGCCGGCATGGCCGGCATCGAGGCGGGCGCGGCGCTGCGCAGCCTGGTCGCGGCGGGGCTGGATCGCCTGCCCTTCCCCGGACAGGGCGCGACGCTCGCACGCTGGCGCGCGCTGGCTGCCGTCGGCTTTCATGACCTGGGCCTGGCCAAGCTGTACGAAGGCCATACCGATGCCCTCGCCATCCTGCACGAAGCGGGCGCCGGACTGGGCGGACCGGACGCGCTCTGGGGCACCTGGTGCGCCGAGCCGCCGGATGCGCGCCTGCTGCTCCAGAGCACACCCGATGGCGGCGTGCTGCTCAGCGGTCGCAAGGCCTGGTGCTCCGGCGCGCAGACGCTGTCGCACGCAGTGGTCAGTTGCTGGAACGAACATGGCGAAGCCGTGCTGGCGGCGCTCGACCTGCGCCAGGACGGCGTGCGCGTGACCGGGGAAGGCTGGCATGCGGTCGGCATGCGCGCCTCGAGCAGTGTCGACGTCGAATTCGACCGGGCCGCCGCCATTCCCCTGGGCGCGCCGGGCTTCTATGTGGCGCGGCCCGGATTCTGGCATGGCGGCGCCGGCGTTGCCGCCTGCTGGTTCGGGGGCGCGACCCGGCTCGCCGGCGCCCTGCGCGCGCGCCTGGCCGGGCAAGCCGATCCGCACCGGCTGGCGCAACTCGGCGACGTGACGGTCGCCCTCGGCGCCAGCGCGGCGCGCATGCGCGAAGCGGCGGCGGCGATCGACCGCGCCCCCATGGATAACGCGATGCTGGCGGCGCTCTCGGTGCGCCTCTGCGTCGAAGCGTCGGCCACGGCAACCCTGGCCGCCGCCGGCCGCGCACTCGGCGCCGGCCCCCTGTGCAAGGACCCGGCGATCGCCAGCTTGTTTGCCGACTTGCCGGTCTTCATGCGCCAAAGCCATGCCGAGCGCGACCTGGAAGCAGTCGGACGCCTGGTCGCCGCCGCCGCGGAGGCGCCATGGACGCTGTGATCGCCAGGCGCCGCATCGCGGGCGCCGGCACCCCGGCGGCGGCCTGGCGCGACGACCCGCAACTGGCTGGCGTGCCGCTGGTTGCGGCTGCGCAGCTGCTCGCGCCCTATGCCCGGGTCGTCATCGTCGCGCCCCACCCCGACGACGAGATCCTCGCCTGCGGCGGCCTGCTGCAAGCGGCGGCCCTGCATGGCCTGGCGCACCTGCTGGTCGCAGTCACCGATGGCGAAGCGAGCCACCCCGGCTCGAGCGACTGGCCGCCGTCGCGCCTGCGCCTGGAACGCCCACGCGAGACGCTGGCGGCGCTGGCCTGCCTCGGCATCGGCCAAGCCGCCGTGCTGCGGCTGGCGTTTGCCGACGGCGGCGTGGCCGCCGTTGAGGACGCACTGGCCGCGCGCCTTGCCGCCATCCTGCGACCGGGCGACCTCGTGGTCACCACCTGGCGCTACGACGCCCACCCCGACCATGAAGCCTGCGCCCGCGCTTGCGCCTCGGCAGCGGCCGCATCTGGCGCAAGCCTGTTCGAGACGCCGGTCTGGGGCTGGCACTGGAGCGCGCCCGGGGACGGCGCCATGCCGCTGGCGCAGGCGCGCAAACTGGCCCTCACGCCTGCCATGCTGGCGCGCAAACGCGCCGCCCTGATGTGCTTCCGGAGCCAGACCGGGGCCGCGGGCCGCAGCGACGGTCCGGTCCTTCCCGCGCATGCCATCGAGCGCATCCTCCACCCTTTCGAACTGGTTTTTTCATGACAGCCGATCCAATCATGCAGCACCGGCACTTTGAAGCCCTGTACGCGGCCAGCGAGGACCCCTGGCAGGTGCGCGAGCGCTGGTACGAACAGCGCAAGCGCGCGCTCCTGCTGGCCTGCCTGGGCAAGCCGCGCTACCGCAGCGCCTTCGAGCCCGGTTGCGGCAACGGCGAGATGACGGCGGCGCTGGCGCCGCGCTGCGACCGGCTGCTGGCCTGCGACGGCGCGGCGAGCGCGGTCGCCGCGGCGCGCCGCCGGCTCGGCGAGCGCCCTGCGTCCACCCGCATCGAACAGCGCAGCCTGCCGTCGGACTGGCCGGCCGGCGAGCGTTTCGACTTGATCGTCATGAGCGAACTTGGTTATTACTTCGATGGCGCGGCGCTGGACGGCATGCTGGCCATGGCGCATGCGAATCTCGAGGAGGACGGCGAACTGGTGCTGTGCCACTGGCTGCACGACTTCGAGGACCGCCTGCTGCCGACGGCGGCGCTGCATGCGAGGGCTTGCGCCTTGCCGGGCCTGGTGCGCACGGTGCACCATCAGGAGCGCGACTTCCTGCTGGAAGCCTGGCAAATGACGCCTGCCGGGCCCGGGACGCCGGCATGATCGGCGTCGCGGTTCCCGCCCACAACGAACAGGCCACGCTCGGCGCCTGCCTGGCCTCGGTGCTGCGCGCGGCGCACGACGGCGCCCTGCAAGGCGAGGCCGTCTGCGTGTGCGTGGTGCTCGACGCCTGCGACGACGGCTCGGCCGCGATCGTCGAGG
>Ga0213835_101664_pt1 | contig 12718 bp, 13 predicted proteins | sample SWPATP01_FD_160576 | JGI IMG/M metagenome (GOLD analysis project Ga0213835, IMG submission 160576) | Coastal seawater microbial communities from Marineland, Florida, United States - SWPA TP0 #1 | ecosystem: Environmental > Aquatic > Marine > Coastal | place: USA: Florida | collected 2016-08-05
AGAACCGCACCCGGCGGCTTTCGGACGATTTCCTGGACCTCGACCTGCTGGACGAGCGGGCGCGGATCATGCTGGGCCTGATGCGCCCCGATGAAATCATCCTGAATTGAGGTGTTTGGGCGCGTGCATTCTGCGTTTGTATGAATTTATCCGATCAACGCATTGATGTAATGATGAAGTTTTCGGGATTATCCGTGTAGGCGCGCCGCTGCGAGGCTCGTGTGATACATTCGATATCCGCGCCAAATCCCGGTCATCAAAAGAAAAAGGGCCGCACCAGCAGGTGCGGCCCGATCCTTGCGGCGGATGCCGGGGCGACGGGGTCAGCCCTGCTCGCGCGGATCCTGGCTTTCGCCGCGGTCGCGCGGGTCGTCGTCAAGGCCGGCCGCGCCGAGGTCGTCGAACAGCTCGGCGATCTCGAAGTTGGCGGCGGCTTCCTCTTCGGCGGCGACGTCCTGGATCGTCCGGCCCCTGGCCTGCAGTTCGGCCTCCTCGACCGAGCGCGCGACGTTGACGGTGATCGCGACGCTGACCTCGGGGTGCAGGGCGACATGCACCGAATGCAGCCCCAGCGTCTTGATCGGCACGTCGAGCACGATCTGGCGGCGATCCACGGCAATGCCGTCGGCGGCCGCGGCATCGGCGATGTCGCGCGGGCTGACCGAGCCATAGAGCGCGCCGCCGTCCGACGCCGAGCGAATCACCACATAGCGCGCGCCGTCGAGGCGCGCGGCGACCGCTTCGGCCTCTTTCCGGGTCTCGAGGTTGCGCGTCTCGAGTTCGGCGCGCCGGGCCTCGAAGCGGGCGCGGTTGGCGTCGGTGGCGCGCAGCGCCTTGCCCTGCGGCAACAGGAAGTTGCGGGCAAAGCCGTCGCGGACGTTCACCTCGTCGCCCATCTGGCCCAGCTTGGCCACGCGTTCCAGCAGAATGACCTGCATGCTTGCCTCCCTCACTTCACCGCATAGGGCAGCAGCGCAAGGAACCGGGCGCGCTTGATCGCGGTCGCCAGTTCGCGCTGCTTCTTGGCCGAGACGGCCGTGATCCGCGCCGGCACGATCTTGCCGCGCTCCGAGATGTAGCGCTGGAGCAGACGGACGTCCTTGTAGTCGATCGCCGGGGCGTTGGCGCCCGAGAAGGGGCAGACCTTGCGACGACGGAAAAACGGTTTGGTAGCCATGGTTTACAGTCCTTTCCGAAGTCCGCGCATCAACGACGGCGATCGCCGCGGTCACCGCCGCGCTCGGGCCGGTCGCCCCGGTCGCCCCGGTCGGGCCGGTCGCCGCGGTCGCCCCGCTCGCCACGGTCGTCGCGCTTCTGCATCTGCACCGAGGGGCCGTCCTCGTGGGCGTCGACCTTGACGGTCATCACGCGCATGACGTCGTCGTGCAGGCGCATCAGGCGTTCCATCTCCTGCACCGCCGGCGCCGGGGCGTCGGTGCGCAGGTAGGCGTAGTGGCCCTTGCGGTTCTTGTTGATCTTGTAGGCCATCGTCTTGACGCCCCAGTATTCCTGCCCGACCAGCGTTCCGCCGTTGTCGGCCAGCACGGCGCCGAAATGTTCGATGAGGCCCTCGGCCTGCGCGTTGGACAGATCCTGACGCGCGATGAAGACATGCTCGTAAAGCGGCATGCGGACTCCGTTTTTCAGGGCGCACTTCACGGGGCGGGACGATGACCCTTCGCCTCCCGCCTGCGAGAGGTCGCGCCGGCACAACATTCGCGAAGGGTGCGCGCCTTATACAGACCCCGCGCCCCGGCGCAAGCGCCGCGTGGCCGCAAGGCCGGGGCCGCGCGGGGCCGGCGCGCGGCAGCGCCGCCGCCCGGGCGGGCGACGGCGCCGGACCGGCTCAGTTCGCGTCGGCGGCGACCTGCACGCGGATCATCCGGTCGGGGTTGGCGGGCGGCTCGCCGCGGGCGATGGCGTCGACATGCTCCATCCCCTCGATCACCACGCCGTAGACGGTGTACTGCCCGTTCAGGAAGTGGTTGGCGCCGAAGTTGATGAAGAACTGGCTGTTGGCGCTGTTCGGATCGTTGGTGCGCGCGGCCCCGAGGGTGCCGCGGTCATGGGGCGTCGCGCTGAACTCGGCCGGCAGGTTCGGCAGGTCCGACCCGCCGGTGCCGACCCGCCGCATGTCGAGGCCGCGATCGGCGTTGCCGAACTGCACGTCGCCCGATTGCGCCATGAAGCCCTGGATCACGCGGTGGAACACCACGCCGTCATAGGCGCCGGCGCGGGCCAGTTCCTTCATCCGCTCGGCATGCGCCGGGGCGACGTCGGGCAGCAGCCGGATGACCACGGTGCCGCCGGTCGACAGCTCCATCAGGATGGTGTTTTCCGGGTCGTCCCAGGGCTGGGCGGCGACCGGCAGCGCCAGCGCGAGGCCGGCAAGGGCGAACAGGGCGCGGCGGGACAGGGGCACGTTACCCATCGGCAGCCACCCGGACGCTGACCATGCGGTCGGGCTTTGACGGCGGCTCGCCGCGCGCGATGGCGTCGACATGCTCCATCCCCGCGATCACCCGGCCATATACGGTGTATTGCCCGTTCAGGAAGTGGTTGTCGGAAAAGTTGATGAAGAACTGGCTGTTGGCGCTGTTGGGGTTGGCGGTGCGGGCCGCGCCCAGGGTGCCGCGGTCATGCGGGATGCGGCTGAACTCGGCCGGAAGGTCGGGCAGGTCCGAGCCGCCGGTGCCCGCCCGCCCGAGGTTGGCGCCGTCGGCGCGGCCATGCTCGACGTCGCCGGTCTGGGCCATGAAGCCGTCGATCACCCGGTGGAACACCACGCCGTCATAGGCGCCGGCGCGGGCCAGTTCCTTCATCCGCGCGCAGTGCTGGGGGGCGACATCGGTCAACAGCGCGATGGTGACGGTGCCGCCGCTGGACAGCTCCATCAGGATCGTGTTCTCGGGGTCTTGGGGGGTGGCCATGGGGCGCTCCTGTCTGGGTTCTTGCCCCGACTATAGGTGCGGGGCGGGGCGGGGGAAAGGGCGGCCGGGGCGGTGGCGCCGCGCCGCGGCGCCATCCTTGACCCGCGCGCTGCGCTGCGGCATCACCGGTCCCGGTCCATGCCGGACCGTTCCCGACCGAGGTGCCGCCATGCCGCGCGATCCCGTCCGCATCAACCTGGCCCTGCAGGGGGGCGGCGCGCATGGCGCCTTTACCTGGGGGGTGCTGGACCGGCTGCTGGCCGAGCCGTGGCTGGAGATCGCCGCCATTTCGGGCACCTCGGCCGGCGCGCTGAACGGCGCCGCGCTCAAGGCCGGGATCGCGCGGGGGCTGGCCGAGGGGGCGGCGGACGGCGGCCGGCAGGCGGCGCGCGAAAGCCTCGAGGCGCTGTGGCGGCAGGTCGCGGGGCTGGGCGCGTTGCAGGCGGCGGCATGGATCGGCGGCATGTGGCCGGGCATGGGCGGGCTTGTGGCGATGGCCGAGCAGGCGATGCCCGTGACCCCGGCCGAGCTGGCCTCGCGCGTGTTCAGCCCCTATGCGATGGGGCCCGGCTGGCGCAACCCGCTGGAGCGGATCGTGCGGCGCTTCGACTATGCGCGCGTCTGCGCCGACACCGGGCCGCGGCTGTTCGTGTCGGCGACCAACGTGCGCTCGGGCAAGATCCGGGTGTTCCGCGGGGCCGAGATTTCGACCGAGGCGATCCTCGCCTCGGCCTGCCTGCCGACGCTGTTCAAGGCGGTCGAAATCGACGACCCCGCCACCGGCCGGCGCGAGGCCTACTGGGACGGCGGCTATGCCGGCAACCCGGCGCTGTTCCCGCTGTTCGCGCCCGACCTGCCCGACGACATCGTGATCGTGAACATCAACCCGCTGTGGCGCGAAGAGCTTCCGGTGACGCCGCAGGACATCCAGAACCGCATCAACGAGATCAGCTTCAACTCGGCCCTGCTGCGCGAGTTGCGCGCGATCGACTTCGTGCACGAGCTGATCGCCGACGGCCGCGTCGAGCGGGGCAGCATGAAGGACGTCGCGCTGCACATGATCGCCGACGACGACCTGATGAACCGGCTTTCGGTGCGCTCCAAGCTCAGCGCGACGCCGCTGCTGATCCACGAGCTGTGCACGGCCGGCCGGGCCGCGGCCGAGGGGTTCCTCGATCGCTGCGGCGACAAGATCGGCACCTGCGGCAGCATCGACCCGGCGGACTATTACGGCTGAGGGCGGCCGGACGGGGGGCGCCGGACGCCCCGCCCCGGCCGGACCGGTCCGCGTCGCGCGGTCAAGCCCGCGTGAGGCCGCTGAAACATGCGTAACCCGCGCCCCTCCCGTCGCGACCTGCCGGCGTATCCTGTCGAACGGAGATGACAGTCGTGCCTGCCAGGTCCATATCCCGACAATCCCGGCCTCCCGCCGCCAGAAGGTCTTCCGCCGTGCGCCGCCTGCCCATCGTCGTGATCGCCGTCGCCGCCGTCATCGGCGCGGTGCTGTTGCGCGACGTCTTGACCTGGGAGGCCCTGCGCGAGCACCGCGCCGCGCTCGAGGCGTTCCGCGACGCCAATTATGCGCTCGCCGCCGCGATCTTCGTGCTGGCCTATGTCGCCCTCGTCGCCTTCTCGCTGCCGGGCGCCACGGCGGCGACGCTGACCGGCGGCTTCCTGTTCGGCGTCTTTCCGGGCGCGCTGTTCAACATCGGCGCGGCCACCGTCGGCGCGACGCTGATCTTCCTGGCCGCGCGGGCGGGTTTCGGCGACCGGCTGGCGGCGCGGATGGATGCCGGCGAGGGCCGCGTGCGCGAGATATCGGCCCGGCTGCGCGAGAACGCCTTTTCCGTGCTGCTGTCGATCCGGCTGGTGCCGGCGGTGCCGTTCTTCGTGGCCAACCTGCTGCCGGCCCTCGTGGGGATGCGCACCGCGCCCTATGTCGCGGCGACCGCGCTGGGCATCATCCCCGGCGGCGTGGTGCTGACCTGGGTCGGCGCCGGGCTGGGCGAGGTGTTCGCGCGGGGCGAAAGCCCCGATCTGGGGCTGCTGTTCGAGCCCTTCGTGATCGGCCCGGTGCTGGCGCTGGCGGTGCTGTCGCTGCTGCCGGTGGCGGTGCGACTGTGGACCGGGAGGGCGACGCGATGAGCGGGCGGATCGAGACCGACATCTGCGTGATCGGCGCCGGTTCGGGCGGGCTGTCGGTGGCGGCGGGCGCGGTGCAGATGGGCGCGCGTGTGGTGCTGCTCGAGGCGGCCGAGATGGGCGGCGATTGCCTCAACCACGGCTGCGTGCCGTCCAAGGCGCTGATCGCGGCGGCGGCGGCGGCGCAGGCGATGGGGGCGGGGGCGCGGTTCGGCGTGGCGCCGGTGGCGGCGCAGGCGGACTATGCCGCCGCCAAGGACCACGTCGCGGCCACCATCGCCGCCATTGCCCCCCATGACAGCCAGGAGCGCTTCGAGGGGCTGGGCGTGCAGGTGATCCGTGCCCGCGCCCGCTTCACCGTCCCCGACACGGTGCAGGCCGGCGAGGCGCGCATCCGGGCGCGGCGCTTCGTGATCGCCACCGGCTCGCGCCCCCTTGTGCCGCCGATCCCGGGGCTGGCGGACGTGCCCCACCTGACCAACGAGACGCTGTTCGCCCTGCGCGAGCGGCCGGCGCATCTGGTGGTGATCGGCGGCGGGCCGATCGGGCTGGAGATGGCGCAGGCGCACCGGCGGCTCGGCTGCGCGGTCACGGTGATCGAGGCCGCCGCCGCGCTGGGCCGCGAGGATCCGGAGCTGGCCGCCGTGGTGCTGGAGCGGCTGCGCGCCGAAGGCGTCACGATCCACGAGAACAGCGCCGTGACGCGGGTCGAGGGCGGGGCGGGCGCCGTCACCGTCCACCACGCCGGCGGGCGCGTCGACGGCTCGCACCTGCTGGTGGCGGTCGGCCGGGTGCCCGCGATCGACGACCTGGGCCTGGAGGCCGCCGGCATCCGCGCCACGCGGGCCGGGATCACCGTCGATGCCGGGCTGCGCACCACCAACCGCCGGGTGTTCGCCATCGGCGATGCCGCGGGCCAGGGGCAGTTCACCCATCTGGCCGGATATCATGCGGGGATCGTGGTGCGCTCGGCCGTCCTGGGCCTGCCCGCGCGGGTGCGCACCGACCATATCCCCCGCGCCACCTACACCGACCCCGAACTCGCGCAGGTCGGCCTGACCGAGGCCGAGGCCCGTCGCCGCCTTGGCGCCGGCGTCACCGTCCTGCGCGTGCCGCTGTCCGACAACGACCGCGCCCGTGCCAAGGGGATCGAGGCCGGGTTGGTCAAGGTGATCGTCCACCGCGGCCGTCCCGTGGGTGCCGGCATCGCAGGCCCGCAGGCGGGCGAGATGATCGCGCTCTGGTCGCTCGCCATCGCGAACCGGCTGAAGATGTCCGCCATCGCCGGAACGGTGCTGCCCTATCCGACGCTGAACGAGGCGAGCAAACGCGCAGCTAGTGCCTATTTTTCCCCGAAGCTGTTTGATAATGCTGTGCTGCGGCGGGTCGTGCGCACGGTTCAGAGGCTTCTTCCCTGACCCCCGCGGGGACTGGGAATGATCAACACGCTTACCGGCCGCTTCCTGATGCTGACGATCGTCTTCGTCATGCTGGCCGAGGTGCTGATCTTCGTGCCCTCGGTCGCGCGCTTTCGCGAGGACTGGCTGCTGACACGGCTCGAGCGGGCGCAGATCGCCTCGCTCGCGCTGCTCGCGGCCGACAGCGCCATCAGCGAGGAGCTCGAGCAGGAACTGCTGAGCAACGCGGGCGTGTTCAACGTGGTGCTGCGGCGCGACGCGGTGCGCGAGCTGGTGCTGTCCTCGCCGCTGCCGGGGCCGGTGCACGCGACCTTCGATCTGCGCGACCCGGGGCCGCTGGCGCTTGTTCGCGACGCCTTCGAGGTGATGACCGACCCCGAGAACCGGGTGATCCGGGTGATCGGCGATCCGGTGCGCGGCGCCGGTATCCTGATCGAGGTGACGACCGAGACCGCGCCCCTGCGCGCGCAGATGATCGAGTACGGCATCCGCATCCTGATCCTGTCGGCGGTGATCTCGGTCACCACGGCGATCCTGCTGTTCGTGGCCGTCCGGTATCTGCTGGTGGCGCCGATGCGCCGCGTGGTGGGCCACATCACCGCCTATGCCGAGGCGCCCGAGGACGCGCGGCGCATCATCACCCCCACCGCCCGCGTGCGCGAGCTGCGCGAGGCCGAGGACGCGCTGGCGCGGATGCAGATGCAGCTGACCGGCGCGCTGCGGCAGAAGGAGCGGCTGGCGCAGCTCGGCGCCGCCGTGGCCAAGGTCAGCCACGATCTGCGCAACATCCTGACCACCGCCTCGCTTGTCGCCGACCGGCTGGAGCGCAGCGACGATCCCGCCGTCGCCCGCGCCGCGCCCAAGCTGGTGGGCGCGCTGGGCCGGGCGGTGAACCTGTGCGAATCGACGCTGGCCTTCGGCAAGGCCGAGGAACCGCCGCCGCGCCTGACCCGCTTCGCCCTGCGCGGGCTGGTCGAGGACGTGGTGGACGGCGAAAGCCTTGCCGCCGCCGAGGGTGCCGAGATCGAGTTCATCACCGACGTGCCCCCGCGCCTTGTCGTGCGCGCCGACGGCGAACAACTGCACCGGGTGCTGTCGAACCTCGTGCGCAACGCCCGCCAGGCCCTGGAGGCGACCGGCCGGCCCGGCACCATCGAAATCGGCGCCGGCGAGGACGACGCGGCCTGGTGGATCCGCGTGGGCGACACCGGCCCCGGCCTGCCGGAAAAGGCGCGCGAAAACCTGTTCACGCCCTTTCAGGGCGGGGCGCGCAAGGGCGGCTTCGGGCTGGGCCTTGCCATCGCCGCCGAGCTGGTGCGCGGCCACGGCGGCAGGCTGGAGCTGCACCGCAGCGACGAGGACGGCACCGAGTTCATGATCCGCCTGCCCAAGACCGCCACCCAGGTGCAGGCGGCGGCCGAATAGCGGGACTTGCGCGCGGGGCGGGGCGGTGCGTCAGCCGTCCAGCGCCGCGATCAGCGCCGCCATGTCCGCCGGCAGCGGCGCGGCAAAGCGCAGCCGCGCGCCGGTCAGCGGATGATCGAAGCCCAGCGTGGCGGCATGCAGCGCCTGCCGGGGAAAGGCGGCGACGGCCCGGGCCGCGGCCTCGGGCAGGGCGCGGGCGGGCAGGCGCCGGCGCCCGCCGTAGACCGGATCGCCGACCAGCGGATGGCCGACATGCGCCAGATGCACCCGGATCTGGTGGGTGCGCCCGGTCTCGAGCCAGCAGTCGACCAGCGCCAGCGCGGGCGGGCTGCCGAAACGCGCCTCCACCCGGGCCCGCGTCACGGCGTGCCGTCCGCCCGCGGCAAGCACCGCCTGGCGCTGCCGGTCCACCGGGTGCCGGCCCAGCCGCGTCGCGATCCGCAGCACGCCGCCGTCCTCGAACCCCACGCCGGGCAGGCCCGCCAGCCGCGCCTCGGCCCGGTCGGGGACGCCGTGGACCAGCGCGGTATAGTGCCGCTCGACGCTGTGGGCGGCGAATTGCCCGGACAGGCCGTGGTGGGCGCGGTCGGTCTTGGCCGCGACCAGCACGCCCGAGGTTTCCTTGTCCAGCCGGTGCACGATGCCGGGGCGCCGCGCGCCGCCGATCCCCGCCAGGCTTGGCCCGCAGTGGTGCAGCAGCGCGTTGACCAGCGTGCCGTCGCGGCTGCCGGGGGCGGGGTGGACGACCATGCCCGCGGGCTTGTCGATCACGATCAGTTCGGCATCCTCGTAAAGCACCGTCAGCGGCAGCGGCTGGGGGGCATCCTGCAGCGGCTCGGGTTCGGGCAGGGCGATCTCGATCGTCTCGCCGGCGCTGACCCGGCCGGCGGGATCGGTCAGCGCCGTGCCCGCCCGCGTCACCGCGCCGTCGGCGATCAGACGGGCCAGGCGCGAGCGCGACAGTCCCGCCGCCTCTGGCACCGCGACGGCCAGCGCCTTATCAAGGCGCGGCGGCGCCGGGTCGGGCAGCACCACCCGCAGCCGGCCGGCGGGGGTGACGGGAGCGGACGAGGACATGGGCGAGGATCCTTCGGAACGGGCGGAACGGGCCGGGCCGGCAGCGCCCCTGCCGGCCGACCTGCGTTTCCTGCGCTGGCTGGTCGCGGCGCTGGCCGGGGTGATGATCGCCGGCGTGATCGCGATCGTCGCACTTCTGGCGGTGCGGCTGCAATCCCCCCCGGTCGCGCCGCCACTCGACCTGCCCGCCGCGCTGGCGCTGCCCGAGGGCGCGCGGGCCGTGGCCTTCACGCAGGGGCGCGACTGGATCGCCGTGGTGACCGACGCCGACGAGATCCTGATCTTCGACCGTGGCGGTACCCGGCTGCGCCAGCGCATCGCGATCCTGCCGGCGACGGCGGAGTAGGGCGGGATCGCCCCCCCTTGCCGCCGCTCCGGCCCCGTCGCAAGATCGCCGCCATGGATGCCTCCGCCCCCCCCCGCGCGCTGCTGCGCGCCCTGTTCGAGGCCGGCGTCGCCGCCGCCGATCCCGCCGCCGCGGTCACTGCCGCGCTGCAGGCCGAACCCCCGCCGCTTCCCGGTCCCGGCGGCCGCACCGAGGTCATCGCCATAGGCAAGGCGGCGGTGGGCATGGCCCGGGCGGCCGCGGCGGCGCTGGCCGGGCAGGGGCGGCCGGTCGCGGCGGTGCTGGCGGTGACCACCGACGCGCAGGCCGAGGGCGTGGCGGACATGACCGCGCTGGCCGGCGATCACCCGGTGCCGGGTGCCGGCAGCCTGTCGGCCGCCGAAGCGGTCGAGGCCCGGGCGGCGGCGCTGGGGGCGGGCGACGTGGCGGTGGTGCTGATCTCGGGCGGGGCCTCGGCGCTGGTCTGCGCGCCGGCCCCGGGGCTGGAGTTGTCCGACAAGGTGGCGCTGAACCGGCTGCTGCTGGCCTCGGGCGCCGACATCGAAACGATGAACCTGATCCGGCAGGCCTGTTCGCGGCTCAAGGGCGGGGGGCTGGCGCGGGCCCTCGCCCCGGCCCGGGCGGTGGCGCTGGTGCTGTCGGACGTGATCGGGGACGACCTGCGCGCGGTGGCCTCGGGTCCGACGCTGCCGCCCCTCGGCGACCGGGCGCAGGCCGCGGCGGCGCTGCGCGCGCTGGGCCTGTGGGACGACCTGACGCCACGGCTGCGCGCGCATCTTGCATCCCCCGCAGCCGCGTCCGCCCCGGTGCCCGAGGTTCCGACCCGCCTGATCGGCTCCAACCGCCGCTCGGTGCTGGCGATGGCCGAGGCGGCGCGCGCGGCGGGGATCGAGCCGATCGTGCACGCCCGCCCGATGATCGGCGACGTGGCCGAGGCGGCGGCGCGTGTGCTCGACCGGGGCGCACGACGGCCGGGCCTGCATCTGTGGGGCGGCGAGACGACGGTGCGGCTGCGCGGCGACGGGCGGGGCGGGCGCAACCAGGAACTGGCGTTGCGGGTCGCGCTGGGGGCGGCGGCCGGCGCGGGGCCGGGCGCGGGCTGGGCGTTCCTTTCGGGCGGCACCGACGGGCGCGACGGGCCGACCGACGCCGCCGGCGGGATCGTGGACGACGGCACGGCGGGCCGGATCGCGGCGGCGGGCCTCGATGCCGCGGCGGCGCTGGCGCGCAACGATTCGCATGCGGCGCTGGCGGCGGCGGGCGATCTGCTGGTCACCGGCCCGACAGGCACCAACGTCGCCGACCTGCAGGTCCTGTGGTCGCCGGGCTGATCCCCGGCGCGGCGCGCTCAGGCCGTCAGCACCGCCAGCAGCAGCGCCATCCCCAGCAGTAGCGTTGCCGTGACCGGCCAGCGCGCCATCCCCGCCTCGATCCGGACGCTGTGCAGAAGTGTCCGCAGCGCCCGGCGGCGCGGGTTCCCGCGCTGGCGGGGCGGGGACGGCAGGCGCGGGGGCGACAGCGCCGGCCGGGGCAGGGCAAGCAGGTCGCCCGGCGGCAACTCGGGCAGCGGGTGGCGGCGCAGGATCGCGAAGCCGGCCAGCCCCAGCGCCACGGGCCAGAGCGCATCCACCCAGCCCGATGGTGCGCCGGGCCCGGCCACCGCCAGGGGCACCGCATGCGCCGCCACCGCCAGCGCCGCGGCACCCGCCAGCAGCACGGGCAGCGGCGCGGCGGCCCCGGGCGCGAGGCGCGACAGCCGCGACAGGAACCAAGCCAGCAGCAGCGCCGTCGTCGCCCCGCTCAGCGTCAGGGCGAGCGCCACGGTCGGGCCGACCACCTCCTTCGCCGCGGACTTGGCCAGCGCGCCGCCGGTGCCCGGCAGCCCTGCCAGCGACGCCGCCGCCACCCCCGCCAGCGCCAGCACCGCCGCCCGCGCCCCGGTCCCGCGCGCCGCCGCCCACAGCCCCACCGACAGGAACAGCGCGGCCTTGGCCAGCCCGTGATGCACCGCCCAGAGCACCACCGCCCCGCCGCCGCCCGCGCCCAGCACCGCCAGCATCAGCCCCATCTGGCTGACGGTGGAATAGGCCAGCACCGGCTTCGGCTGCGCCTGCGTCAGCCCCCACACCGCCGCGGCAAAGCCGCCCGCAAGCCCCGCGCCGACCAGCACCGCCGGCCAGATCCCCTGCGCCGGCAGCAGCAGCACCAGCCCCGCAAGCCCGGCCTTGACGATCGCCCCCGACAGCACCGCCGAAGCGGGCACGGGGGCGGCCGAATGCGCCGGGGCAAGCCACAGGTGCAGCGGCACCATCCCCGCCTTGATGCCGAAGCCCGCAACCAGCAGCGCCGCCGCCGTACCCCCGAGGGCCGCGCCCTCGAGCCCGGCGCGCACCTCGGCGATGCCGGTCGCGCCGCCCGCCGCGTCGATGCCGATCAGCAGGCCCGCCAGCAGCGCCGCCTCGCCCGCGACCGCCAGCACCAGATAGACCCGCCCCGCCGCGCGCGCCTTGCCCGTGCCGTCGTGCACCACCAGCCCCCAGGCGGCCAGCGACACCGCGGCGAAGGCGAGGTAGAAGGTCACCACGTCGCCCGCCATCAGTACCCCGAGGTTGCCGGCCAGCGTCACGCTCCAGAACCCTGCAAGCGCCCGGCGGCGCGGCCCGCCCGCCAGCGTCAGCGCCGCGTGCAGCCCGGCGGCGGTCCAGATCGCCGCGGTCATCGCCGGCAAAAGCGCGCCGCCCGGCAGGCCGTCGGGCGCACCGGTCAGCGTGACCCCCAGCAGCAGGTCGGGCAGCGCCAGCGTCCCCGGCGCCCCCGCAAGCGCCCAGGCCAGCGTCGGCAGCGGCGCCAGCGGCACCAGACGCAGCGCCGCCAGCCCGCCGCGCGGCGCCAGCGCCACCGCCCCCGGCACCAGCGCGGCCAGCAGCACCGCAAGCGGCCAGACCGACCCGCTCATGGCGCGTAGTCCCGCCGCACGATCAGCGTCGCCCAGTCGAGCGGGCTGAGCGGGCTTGCCGCGAAGACCCCCGCCGCCAGCGCCGCCAGCGCGGTGACCAGCGCGGGGATCACCAGCGCCGGCGCGGCCTCGTCGCCGGTCGCGCCCTCGGCCGCGGGCAGCAGCCACAGCCGATAGAGCAGCGGCAGGAAATAGGCCGCGTTCAGCAGGGTCGAGGCCGTCAGCACCGCCAGCACCCAGGGCGCCCCGGCCTGCAGGCCGCCGAGGCCGAGATAGACCTTGGTCACGAACCCCGCCATCGGCGGCAGTCCGATCATCCCCAGCGCCCCCAGCGTGAAGGCGGCCGAGGTCAGCGGCATCCGCGGCCCCATCCCGTTCAGCCCGTCGATGCGGCGCACGCCCGCGCGCTCGTCATAGATGCCGG
>Ga0213835_101666_pt1 | contig 12716 bp, 9 predicted proteins | sample SWPATP01_FD_160576 | JGI IMG/M metagenome (GOLD analysis project Ga0213835, IMG submission 160576) | Coastal seawater microbial communities from Marineland, Florida, United States - SWPA TP0 #1 | ecosystem: Environmental > Aquatic > Marine > Coastal | place: USA: Florida | collected 2016-08-05
CGTTCGTGGCCCCGCCCACGCCGACGGTGACCTCGTTCGGGTTCGCATTCGCAGCAGCCACCAGGTCGTCAAAGGTCTGATAGCCACGCTCTGCAGGCGAGACCATCCAGGTCGGCGTGACGAAGACGCCTCCCACATACCTGAATGCGTCAAGATCGAAAGGCAGGTCCTGGAACACCATGGGCGCGGTCAGGTCGCTCGATCCGTTCAGCAGCATGGTATACCCGTCGGCGCGGGCCTGGCTGGCCTGGAATGACCCGGTGGCGCCTGCCGCACCGGTGATGTTGTCGATGATGACGGTCTGGCCGGCCGGTCCCTCCATCCCGGCGGCAAGCGCTCGTGCGATCACGTCAGTGCCGCCGCCCGCGCCCCACGGCACGATCATGCGCAGCGTCTGGTTGGGAAAGTCCTGCGCCATGGTCGGGCTGGCCAGAAGCGTTGCAGCCACGAGGCCTGTCAGGATGCGTTTCATGTTCATTCCTCCCGGTTTCAAGGTTGGGTCTCGGTAGCGCGGCCGGTCTTGTCGACTTTGCCGGTCTTGACTGCGCGATAGATTTCGAGGGCGATCAGGAGCAGCACCAGCGCCAGCAACGCCACGCGCGGCCATGTGGCGACAAAGGTGCTCCATTGCCCGTTGGACAACGACAGCGCGAGGCGCAGGTTTATCTCGATCACCGGTCCAAGGATGATGCCCAGCACGATGGTGACGACCGGAAAGCCCCGGCTTTCGAAGGCCAGACCGACGATGCCGAAGACGATGGCCACCCAGACCGGAAAGAAGGTGTTGGTGGTGGCAAAGGCGCCGATGGTGACCAGCACGAGCACGAAGGGGAACAGCCAGGAACGGTCCTGCTGCAGAACGGCGATGAAGATCCCGATCGCCTTCCAGCCCAGAACGAACATCGCCAGCGTCGCCACGCCAAGCCCGGCAAGGATGCCCCAGACAATGTCGCCGTTGTCGCGCATCATCGTTACTCCGGGGGTTACCCCATGCAACAGCAAGGCCCCCAGCATCACCGCGGTGGAGCCATCGCCGGGGATGCCCAGCGTCATCATCGGGATCATGGTGCCGCCAGTGGTGGCGTTGTTGGTGGCCTCGGGGGCCAGCACGCCTTCGGGGGCGCCGTCGCCGAATTTCTCGGGGGTCTTCGATCGCCTGCGGGCGGTGGCATAGGCCAGCCAGGTGGCTCCCTCGGCGCCCACGCCGGGGATGGCGCCGATGGTGGTGCCATAGGTGCCGCCGATGGCGATGGACTGCCAGTAGCGCGCGAGGTCGCGCGCGCCGGGCAGGGCAATGCGCACCTTGCGGGTGACAAGGTGCGACCGGTCGCCGATCAGCGTCAGGTCGGACAGCACCACGGTCAGCCCGAACAGCCCCACCAGCGCGGCTGCGAAGGGTATGCCCGACATCAGGTCAAGCACGCCGAAGGTATAGCGCGCCACGCCCGCCTCCGGGTCGAGGCCGATGGTCGAGATCAACACACCCAGTGTCACCCCGATCAGGCCCTTGACCATCGAGCCGCGCACGAAGGCCGAGACCATCACCAGCCCGGCCACCCCGATCAGGGCGATGTCGGCCGGACCCGAGCGCAGTGCAATCGCCGCGATCAAGGGCACGAAGCTGACCGCGATCAGCCAACCGAACAGCCCGCCGAGGGTGGAGCCCATGGTGGCATAGCCAAGCGCAAGGCCGGCTTCGCCGCGGCGGGCCATCGGGTGACCGTCAAGCGCGGTGCAGGCCCCGGCGGGCGTGCCGGGCGTGCGCAGCAGGATCGCCGAATAGGATCCGCCCAGCTTGGTGCCTACATAGACACCCATCAGCAGCAGCAGCGCCGGCAGGGTCTCCATCCCGTAGGTCAGCGGCAGCAGAACGATGATTGCCATGGGCGAACTCAACCCGGGCAATGCTCCCACGGCGATGCCGAGCGCCGTTCCGGTAACGGTCATCAGCAGGTTCATCGGCTGGAGGGCGTCGGCGAAACCGCCGATCAGCGGCTCCAGCATGGTCATATCGGGAGGCGCAGGGCGTGGATGAACAGGGCCGTGAGCACGGCACTGCCCGCCGCCGCGATGCCAAGCACCGCCACCGGGCTGCGCTGCCCATAGACGGTGAACATCACAGCCAGCAGTCCGAAGGTTGCTGCCCAGAACGGCACGTGCCGCAACGCCAGCACGTACAGGATCAAGGCCAGGAGCGTCGCCAGCCGCTGCCAGCTTAGCGCGAGCGGAGCCCGTAGCGGCGGCAACCAGCGCCCGGCGACCCGTGCTGCAGCCACCAGCGCCAAGATGCGCCCGGCAAGATACACTGCCGACAACACCATAAGAAGAACCGAGCAGACGATAGGCACGGTATCGAAACCGACCGGACCCGAGGTGCCGCCAAACCCGCGCGGGGTCGTGGCGATCCAGTACAGCGCAAAGCCGCCACCGCCAATCAGCGCCAGGCCGAAGGCTACGTCCCGGATCGCCTCGCGCAGCAGATGCTGCGCGCTGTCCGCTGCATTCGCCATCAACCGATTCCCCCCTTGCGAGCCCCCTTCCCTCGGCGTAGTAAAACTATATAGCTATTGTCAACTGTAGTGATCGGGAGATGTCGTGCACACGATGCTGGATCGGGAAATGCTGGCAACGGCCCCGCCGGGTGTCGCGAAATGGGCCCATCTGCGTGCCGCGATTGCTGCCGCGATCGAGGCCGGCCGCTGGCCCGCCGGCACCAGGCTGCCGCCCGAGCAGGAAATTGCGAGCACCAGCGGCTACAGCCTCGGCACTGTTCAGCGCGCCCTGCGCGAGCTTGTGGGGCAGGGGTTCGTGGTCCGTCGGCAGGGGGCGGGAACCTTCGTCAGCGACCGGCGACGCCAGATGGAACAGCCTCTTCATTGCCGGTTCGCGCCGCCGGGGACGGATGCGGTCCTGCCCGTCTATACCCGCTTGCTGCGGCGCGAACGGCTCGCCAAGCGGCCGCCTTGGGCCGCCGCGTTGGGGATGGACCCGCGCGGCTATGTCGTTCTGGACCGGACCCTCGATATCGGCGGCCGCTTCTGCGTTGCCAGCCGGATGTGCCTCCCCGCCTCCGACTTCGGACGATTGATGGTGATGCCGCGCTCTGCCTTCGACGGGGTGAACCTCAAGAAACTCTTGGCCGAAGCATTCGGCATCCTTGTCCATCGGGTTGAGCAGAGGCTGCGGATAGAAACCCCCGACGTGAACCTGCGCGCCTGGCTGGAGCGCCCCGATCTGACGTCGGCTCTTGCAATCAGGGCGCGCGGATTGCGCGCCGACGGCACGCCCGTTTACGTCCAGCACCTCTGGGCGCCGCCGGCCGAGGAGGAATTGTGCGTCGAGTCACTGGTCAATTGATTTGCAACAAGTCCGCGCATGTCATTCGGCATTGCATATTCACCAATGCAACAACCGATAGGGGATGCGGTTTTGCAGAAGGGCAGCCTGAGGGGTGGCTTCCCCTTTCCCCTTCAGGCTCAGGCCGCGCGGACGAACCTGGCGGTGCCGAGGGCGTCGAAGAGGTTGACGAGTGCGACGCGGATGCGGATTTTGGCGGTTTGGCGGTCGGGGGTGAGCCATTGGCGCGCCACGGGTCCGAGCGAACCTGCGAGGGCATCCTGGCTTCAACGCGACTGCGGGCGTGGTATCCGGTCAAGCGCTTCCAGAACGCGCGGCCATGGTGACGCGTGGCACGGAGGGTTTCGTTGCGCACCCGGGCCGCCGGGCAGTCCTCTCTCTCCGCGGGCGATCGTTCTTGCGGATCGGGATGATCGCCGTGCCGCCGCGCGCGATGATGGCACGGTGGCAGCGGCGGGTGTCAGAGGCGCCGTCCGCGGTCACGGTGCCGATGGCCTCGTCCGGGGGGATCCGGTCGAGCCGGTCCGGCAGGACGGGGCTGCCGCCTTCCCGGCCGGGGATTGAACTCGACCGCGCGGATGTCCGAGGTGGCGGTGTCCATGGCCAGATGCATCTTGCGCCATTGACGCCGGCCCCGGAGGCCATGCTTCCGGGCTTGCCACTCGCCGACACCGAGGAACCTGATCCCCTTCGCCATTGGGCTTGAACCGATGGCGCCTCAATGGCTCAGTGTCCACCAGCAGGTTCAGCGGCCCGTCGGCGCGGCGACAGGGGATCCGAACCTTCAGGGTCTTCTGCTCGCGACACACGCTGCACTCTGCCGCGTCGAACCCGGAAAGAAACCGCGCGCGGACACTGGCAGCGGCGGCGATCCGGGCGCGGCCGCGAAACCGGAAGGAGACCAAGGTGTTGGATGGTACCGCCTGCCCGATTCGAACGGGCGACCCCCAGATCCACAATCTGGTGCTCTAACCAACTGAGCTAAGGCGGCACGCGAGCGGGATTACCCCCGTGAGGGCGCGAATGCAAGTCCCGGCGGCCCCGGCTGCGCCCGTGTGTGCGTGCGCGCCGCGCGCTTGCGGCGGCGCGGTGCAGGGCGTATCGAGACCGGAAAGGCAGGCATGGGGGGACGGTATGGGTATCGACCGGGAAAGCGACATCGCCGCCGATCTGCAGATCGGCCCGACCACGCTGGGCATGGTGCGCATCCACGTCGCCGGCGGCGGGGCCGAGCTGACGCTTGATTTCGAGCCCGACGAGGCCGAGGAGATCGCCGAGGAACTGCGCGGTGCCGCCGCGCGGGCCCGGGCCGCCGCTGCCGCCCCCGCACCGCGCCCCGACCGGGGGCGCCCCCCGCGCGGCCGCCGCTGATGAGACGCGCGCGTCATTGACCAGGCCGGGGCGGCGCCCTAAGCCGCCCGACAGCACAGCATCCGGAAACGCCCCCATGCGCCCCAATACCGGCCGCCCCTATCACGCAATTCCCGGCCCCTCGGTCGTGCCCGACGAGGTGCTGCGCGCGATGCACCGCGCCGCGCCCAACATCTATGCGGGCGAGCTGCACGATCTGGTGGACGGGCTGCTGCCCGACCTGCGCGCGCTGGCGGGCGGGGCAGATCATGTCGCGATCTATATCGGCAACGGCCATGCGGCCTGGGAGGCGGCGCTGGTCAACGCGCTGGCCCGCGGCGACCGGGCGCTGGCGATGGCGACGGGGCATTTCGGGCACGGCTGGGCCGACATGGCGCGGGCTCTGGGTATCGAGGTGTCGGTGATCGACTGCGGCAAGCGCTCGGGCGGCGACCCGGCCCGGCTGGCCGAGGCGCTGGCGGATGATCGCGCCCGCACCATCCGCGCGGTGATGATCACCCATGTCGACACCGCCAGCACCGCGCGCGCCGACATCGCCGCCGCCCGCGCCGCTCTGGACGCCACCGGGCATCCGGCGCTGTTGATGGTCGATGCGATCGCGAGTCTCGGCTGCGACCCGCTGCTGATGGCCGACTGGGGCATCGACGTGCTGGTCGGTGCCAGCCAGAAGGGGCTGATGACGCCGCCGGGCGTGGCCTTCCTGTGGTTCTCCGAAAAGGCGCGGCAGGCCGCGCGACGGTCCGACCTGAAGACCCCCTACTGGGACTGGGAGCCGCGCGTGGCCGGCGCCGTGTTCTATCACAAGTTCTGCGGCACCGCGCCGACCCATCACCTTTACGGCCTGCGCGCGGCGCTGGACCTGATCGCGGCCGAGGGGCTCGAGGCGGTGTGGGACCGCCACGCGCGGCTTGCCGGCGCGGTCTGGGCGGCGGTCGGGGCCTGGGGCAAGGGCGGGACGATGGCGCTGAACGTGCCGGTTGCGGCCGAGCGCGGCCATTCCGTGACCGGCGTGCGGCTGGCCGCCCCCGACGCCAGCCGCCTGCGCGCCTGGTGCGAGGATCAGGCCGGCGTGACGCTGGGCATCGGGCTGGGCATGGCGCCGCCCGACGACCCGGCCTGGCACGGCTTTTTCCGCATTGCGCACATGGGGCATGTCAACGCCCACATGACGCTCGGGGTGCTCTCGGCGATGGATGCCGGCCTCAAGGCGCTGGACATCCCGCACGGGTCGGGCGCGGTCGAGGCCGCCACCGCCGCGCTGACCGCGCGGGGCGGCATGCGGGCGGCGGCGCAGTAGCAGGGGCGCGCGCGGGGCCTCAGTGCCCCAGTTCGGCCAGCCGGGCGCGCATCCAGTCGATTTCCTCGTTCTGGGCGGCGATGATCGCCTCGGCCAGCGCGCGCACATCCGGGTCGGCGCCGTATTGAAGCACGATCTCGGCCATTTCCACGGCGCCCTCGTGATGCGGGATCATGCCGCGCAGGAAATCGACGTCGGCGTCGCCGGTGAATTCGATGTCCATGCCGGCGTGCATGCGGTCGTTGGCGGCGATGAAGGCGATGGTCGAAGGGGTGGCATCGGCCGGCACCGGGGTCGCTCCGTGCCCGGCATGCGCGTCGCCGCCGTGGCCGGCATGGCCGCCGTGGCCCGCGTGGGCGCCGTGCCCGGCGTGGCCGCCATGCTGCATGTGCATGTGGCCACCGGCCCAGCCCACCGCCCCGCCCACGGTCAGCAGCCCGACCGCGGCCGCCGCAATCACGATCTTGCGCATGAGACATTCCTCCTGATGCTGTCGGAAGCGCCCTGCAAGCTTCCCGTCACCGGAAGGAAAATCACGATCCCGCGAGCGCCCGCGCCGCGGCCAGCGCGCCCGGCAGTTCGGCGGCGAGGATGTCGAGATTGGCGGGTGTTCCCGCGCTGATCCGGATGCAGCGGTCCAGCGGCGCCACCCCCGGCATCCGCACGAAGACGTCGCGCGCCGCCAGCCCCTCAAGCACCGCGCGGGCCAGCGCGCCGTCCCCGCCACAGTCCACCGCGACGAAGTTGGTGCCCGAGGGCAGCGCCCGCAGCCCGTTGTCGGCCGCGATCGCCGCGATCCGCTCGCGCGCCTCGGCAACCCGTGCCACCACCTGTGCCAGCCACTGGCGATCCGCCAGCGCCGCCCGCGCGCCCGCCTGCGCCACCCGCCCGAGGCCGAAATGGTTGCGCACCGTGTCGAAGGCCGCGATCAGCGCCGCGTCGCCGATGGCATAACCCACCCGCAGCCCCGCCAGCCCGTGTGCCTTGGAGAATGTCCGCATCCGGATCACCCGCCGGTCGGTCGGATCGAGCGGCGGCAGCGTGCCTGGCGGCGCGAATTCGCCATAGGCCTCGTCGAGCACCAGAAGGCAGCCTTCGGGGAGCGCGTCGATCATCGCCTGCACGGCGCCGGTGCGGTGCCAGCTGCCCGTCGGGTTGTCGGGGTTGGCGAGGTAGACAAGCTTGGCGCGGGTCCGCGCCGCGGCCTCGACCAGTGCGGGCAGGTCGGCGGCGTCGTCGCGATAGGGCACGGCGTGCAGCACGCCGCCGAAGCCCGTGACGTGATAGGCGAAGGTCGGATAGGCGCCGTGCGAGGTCACCACCGCGTCGCCGGGCCCGACCGTCAGCCGCACCAGGAGGCCGAGCAGCCCGTCGATCCCCTCGCCGGGCATGACATGGGCGGCATCCACGCCCAGGTCGGCGGCCAGCGCCGCGCGCAGGGCGTGCACGCTGCCGTCGCCGTACATCCATGCCTCGGTCGCGGCTGCCTGCATCGCCGCCACCGCGCGGGGCGAGGAGCCGAAGACGCTTTCGTTCGCGCCCAGACGGGCGCGAAAGGTCCGGCCGCGCAGCCGTTCCAGCGTCTCGGGGCCGATGAAGGGAACGCTGGCGGGCAGCCCGGCCGCCAGCGGGGTCAGGCGCGGATCACGCTCCCCGGTCATCGCAGCGCCGCCAGCCGGTCAAGGGCGGTGCGCAGTCGCGCGGCCTCGGCGCCGCGCGCCTCGGCGGCCTCGCGGGTTTCGGTCACGACCTCCTCGGGCGCGCTTTCGGCGAATTTCGGGTTGGACAGGCGCCCGTTCAGCCCGGCAAGTTCCTTGTCCAGCCGGGCCAGCGCCTTGCCCAGCCGCTCGGTCTCGGCCGCGACGTCGATGACGCCCTCGAGCGGCAGGCCAAGCGTCGCGCCGGGCACCGCGACGGTGATCGCGCCGCGGGGCAGGGCGGGCACGTCGGTCATCTCGCCCACCCGCGCCAGCCGGCGGATGAGGGCGGCGTTGCGGTCCCAAGCGGCGCGTCCGGCGGCGTCGATCTCAACCGCCAGCAGGTCGAGGTAGACGCCCACCGGCACGCCCATCTGCGCGCGGGCCGAGCGGATTTCCTCGACCAGCCCGATGACCCAGCGCATTTCCCGCTCGGCCTCGGGATCGACCAGCGCGGCGTCCAGCCCCTCGGGCCATTCGACATGCACCAGAAGGCCGTCGCGGCGCGCGGTCAGCGACCACAGTTCCTCGGTGACGAAGGGCATGAAGGGGTGCAGCAGGATCAGGCACTGGTCCAGCGCCCAGGCCATCGTCGCGCGGGTCTCGGCGGCGTCGGCGGGGTCGGCGCCCTCGGCCAGCAGGGGCTTGGCGAATTCCACGTACCAGTCGCAGAACCGCCCCCAGACGAAGCCGTAAAGCGCCTGCGCGGCCTCGTTGAAGCGATAGCCGGCAAGGGCCGCGTCGACCTCGGCGCGGACCTGCGCGACCTCGCCCACGATCCAGCGGTTGACGGTGCGGGCGGGGCGCGGGACGGCGGCTTGCGGTGCGCGGTCGGGGCCGATGGCGCCGTTCATCTCGGCAAAGCGGGCGGCGTTCCACAGCTTGGTGGCGAAGTTGCGGTAGCCCGCGATCCGCGCCTTGTCGAGCTTCAGCACGCCGCCAAGGCTGGCCATCGCCGCATTGGTGAAGCGCAGCGCGTCGGCGCCGTATTCGTCGATGATTTCAAGCGGGTCGACGACGTTGCCGAGGGATTTCGACATCTTCCGGCCCTTGGCATCGCGCACCAGGCCGTGCAGGTAGACCTCGTGGAAGGGCACCTGATCGACAACGGCCAGTTGCATCATCATCATCCGGGCGACCCAGAAGAACAGGATATCCTGCCCGGTGACGAGGACGCTGGTGGGGAAGTATTTCCGCATCGCCTCGGTTTCCTCGGGCCAGCCCAGCGTGCCGATGGGCCAGAGGCCGGAGGAAAACCAGGTATCGAGGACGTCGGGGTCGCGGGTAAGCACGACGGGTTTTCCAGTTTCAATAGTCCAATCATCGCCGCTTAGTTCAAGAGCGTCCGAAAAGCGCCTACCTCCTTCATCGCGAATGGAAATCTGGTCGGTTCCATAGTAGTTCTTTGCCAAAGAAACCGCCTCATCAGCGGTGGCCGCACAAAACTCTTTGCGGAATATTCCAAGTTCTGGCCTATCGCTAGCTTCGCTTTTTAAAACCGGCCCATACCAAACCGGTATCTGATGCCCCCACCACAACTGGCGCGAGATGCACCAGGGCTCGATGTTCTCCAGCCAGTGGAAATAGGTCTTCTCGCCCGACTCCGGCAGGATGCGCACCCGGCCGTCACGGACGGCGTCCAGTGCGGGGCCGACGATCTTCGCCGCATCCACGAACCACTGGTCGGTCAGCATCGGCTCGATCACCGTTTTCGACCGATCGCCAAAGGGTTGCATGATCTTCTTCGCCTCGACCAGCGGGACCGGCGCCGCCGGGTCTTCGTCTTCGCCCAGCTTGCGCTTCAGTCGCGGATCGTCGGCGCGGGTCATCACCGCCAGCCCTTCGGTGGTGATCTCCTCGACCACGCGCTTGCGGGCCTCGAACCGGTCCAGCCCGCGCAGGTGGTCGGGGACGAGGTTCAGCGCGTCGGCTTCCGCCTCGGACAGCGCCCGCTCGCCCCGCGCCACCGCGCCGGCGACCGCCGCCGCCTCGGCATGCGGCGCGCCGTCGTCGCGCATCCGGCCCTTGGTGTCCATCAGCCGGTAGCAGGGGATGCCGCCGCGCTGGGCGACGCCATAGTCGTTGAAGTCGTGCGCGCCGGTGATCTTGACGGCACCCGAGCCGAAAGTCGGGTCGGGGTAATCATCGGTGATGATCGGGATCAGCCGGCGGTGCTGCTTGGGTCCGACCGGGATTTCGCAGAGTTTCCCGACGATTGGCGCGTAACGCTCATCCGACGGGTGAACCGCGACGGCGCCGTCGCCCAGCATCGTCTCGGGCCGGGTCGTGGCGATGGAGATGTAGTCGCGGATTTCATCCACGACCACAACGCCTTCCGCGTCCTTTTCGATGTAGCGATAGGTCTCGCCATCGGCCAGCGGATACTTGAAGTGCCACATGAACCCGTCGACCTCGACGCTTTCCACCTCGAGGTCGGAGATCGCGGTCTCGAAATGCGGGTCCCAGTTGACCAGTCGCTTGCCGCGATAGATCAGGCCTTTCTCGTACAGGTCCACGAACACGCGGATGACGGCATCGTGGAAGTTGCCTTCCTCGCCCGGCGGACATTTCGGCGCGCCGGACATGGTGAAGGCCTCGCGATCCCAGTCGCAGGAGCAGCCCAGCCGCTTGAGCTGCCCGATGATCGTCCCGCGCGAGGCGACCTTTTGCTGCCAGACCCGCTGCAGGAACCGCTCGCGCCCCATCTCGGCGCGGCCCGGCTCGCCCTTGGCGGCCATGTCGCGCTCGGTCACCATCTGTGTGGCGATGCCGGCGTGGTCGGTGCCCGGCTGCCACAGCGTGTCGAAGCCGCGCATGCGGTGCCAGCGCACCAGGATGTCCTGCAGGGTGTTGTTGAACGCATGCCCGATGTGCAGGCTGCCGGTGACGTTCGGCGGCGGGATCATCACGCAGAAGGTCTCGGAGCGGCGCGCGCCGGCCCCTGCGGCGAAGGCGCGCGCGGCCTCCCAGGCGGCGGCGACGCGGGCCTCGGCCTCGGCCGGCGAATAGGTCTTGTCCATGGCCATCGGGCATCCTGTCGGGTCGGGCGGAACGGCGCCTGTTTAGCCAAGCCCGCCGGGGAGGGAAAGGCCGCACGGCCGGCGCATTCGGCGGCGCCGCGCCCCTTTTCCCCCGGCGCGACCCGGGCTATCACGCGCCATCACCTGATAACGGCGGAGGTTGGGCATGCGGCGGGTCGTGATTACCGGCATGGGCTATGTCGGGCCGCTGGGCTGCGGGATCGAGGCGGCCTGGCCGCGGATGCTGGCCGGGCAGTCGGGCGCGGGGCCGATCACGCGCTTCGACGCGAGCCACCTTGCCACCGGCTATGCCTGCGAGATCCCGCGCGGCGACGGGACCGACGGCACCTTCAACCCCGACCACTGGCTGGAGGCGAAGGAGGCGCGCAAGGTCGACGACTTCATCCTGTACGGGATCGCGGCGGCCGAGATGGCGGTGCGCGACGCCGGCTGGACGCCCGCGGACGAGGAGGCGCGGCTGCGGACGGGGGTGATGATCGGCTCGGGGATCGGGGGCTTGGGCAGCATCGCCGATACCGCCGTCACGCTGAAGGAACGCGGGCCGCGGCGGGTGTCGCCGTTCTTCATTCCCGGCGCGCTGATCAACCTGATCTCGGGGCAGGTGAGCATCCGCTACGGCTTCAAGGGTCCCAACCACTCGGTGGTGACGGCCTGTGCAACGGGCGCGCACGCGATCGGGGATGCGGCGCGGCTGATCCAGTTCGGCGACGCGGACGTGATGGTTGCCGGCGGGGCCGAGGCGCCGGTGTGCGAACTGGGCATCGCCGGTTTCAACGCCTGCAAGGCGCTGTCGACCAAGCGCGCCGACGCGCCGCAGGCCGCCAGCCGGCCCTGGGATGCCGACCGTGACGGCTTCGTGATGGCCGAGGGCGCGGGCGTCGTGGTGCTGGAGGCGCTGGAGCACGCGCAGGCCCGCGGCGCGCGGATCATCGCCGAGGTGCTGGGCTACGGGTTGTCGGGGGACGCCTATCACATCACCGCCCCGTCCGAGGACGGCGACGGCGGGTTCCGCGCGATGACGGCGGCGCTGAAGCGCGCCGGTCTGCGCCCCGAGGACGTGGATTACGTCAACGCCCACGGCACCAGCACCATGGCCGACACGATCGAGCTGGGCGCGGTGGAGCGGCTGTTGGGCGAGGCCGCCGGCCGCGCGACGATGAGTTCCACCAAGTCGAGCGTCGGGCACCTGCTGGGCGCGGCCGGCGCGGTCGAGGCGATCTTTTGCGCCATGGCGATCCGCGACCAGGTGGCGCCGCCGACGATCAACCTGGACAACCCCGCGGTAAACCCGCGGGTTCACCTTGCCCCGAACGCGGCCCATCACCGCGAGATCCGGGTGGCGCTGTCCAACAGCTTCGGCTTCGGCGGGACGAACGCGTGTCTGGTGCTGGGCGCGCCACGCGACTGACAGGCGGCCTTGACCGCCTTGTGACGGCCGGTGCGATTGCGGCGCGGGCCGCTTTGGGCTAGCCCCGTCGCAGGGCTTCGGGAGGTTCCGCATGGGTCGTCACATCGCCGCGAATGCGCTGACGCTGATCATCGTGGGCCTCGTGCTGCTGGGCGGCGTGCTGGGCTGGGCGCAGCGCGAGTTCGCGGGCGAGGGGCCGCTGGAGAATGCCGTGTGCCTGCGCGTTGACCGGGGCGCGACGCTGCTGGCGGTGTCGCGGCAGCTGGAGTCGCAGGGCGCGATCAGCAGCGGCACGCTGTTCCGGGTGGGCGCGCGCTATACCGAGCGGGCCGATGCGTTGCGCTTTGGCGCCTATCTGATCCAGCCCGGCGCCTCGATGGACGAGATCCTCGACGTGATCACGCGGGGCGGGGCGAGCACTTGTGGCACCGAGGTGAATTTCCGCATCGGCGTGACCCGCGCCGACACGGTGGTGCGCGAGATCGACCCGGACACCGGGCGCTTTGCCGACGTTCTCTCCTTCGACTGGGAAACCCCGCCGCCGG
>Ga0213835_101669_pt1 | contig 12699 bp, 14 predicted proteins | sample SWPATP01_FD_160576 | JGI IMG/M metagenome (GOLD analysis project Ga0213835, IMG submission 160576) | Coastal seawater microbial communities from Marineland, Florida, United States - SWPA TP0 #1 | ecosystem: Environmental > Aquatic > Marine > Coastal | place: USA: Florida | collected 2016-08-05
CCATTACCCCCACCAGCCAGAGCGGTTCAAATTCTAAACGGATCACCTGGGCCACGGTCAGGCTTAAAATGGCCCCCACAATCGGACTAAATAAGAGGGCGATCGCCTGGAGAATGCGTTGACCCAGAAGTTGCTTCGAGCCAAACAGCTCAAACACGGCCCACATCGTAAAAATAGCGATCAAAACCCGGGGCGGCAACCAACCGATCCCAGGCAAATTTGCCACCAATTCATCACTGTGGAGCAGCAAAATAATCAGCAACGGTAAACCGATGCGCATTCCCGCCGCCGCCGCTGCTGACAATACCGCCAAAAATCCGATGATCATGTCTGCATAAAAAATTCTGTGCCACAATCCCGTGGACAGAAGACCTTACCCTTCAGTGTATCGTTCCATTTTTAGGGATGGCCTTTTTTCCAATCCCGAATGATTTCACACCAGCAGATGTAACGATTTCCCCGTGATTCATGTTCCCAACCTCACAAGCCAAAGTCACCGTGATTTAATACCCCTTATTCGGCTTAAACCATGAACCATGACGGTAAATTCTCTCCTGAGCGATGCTAGCCTACGCCTCGAAAAAGCGCTCCACCACGTCAACATCTCTGAAGATGCCAGCGAACGCTTGAAATATCCCAAAATGAGCCTGAGCGTTTCTATTCCCGTGCGCCTCGATGATGGTTCTTTGAAAATCTTCCGGGGGTATCGGGTGCGGTATGACGACACTAGGGGGCCGGGTAAAGGAGGCGTGCGGTATCATCCCAACGTTTCCTTAGACGAAGTACAATCCCTGGCCTTTTGGATGACCTTCAAATGTGCCTTGCTAGATCTGCCCTTTGGGGGAGCCAAGGGGGGCATTACCGTTGATGCCAAAAGCCTTTCTAAAGCCGAACTAGAACGTTTGAGCCGGGGTTACATCGAGGCGATCGCCGATGCCATTGGCCCCGACACAGACATTTTGGCACCGGATGTCTATACCAATGCCATGGTGATGGGTTGGATGATGGATCATTACAGCATTATTCAACGGAAAATTTTGCCGGGGGTCGTAACGGGCAAGCCCTTGGGCATGGGAGGAAGTCAAGGACGCAATACCGCGACGGCCAGTGGTGCCTTTGATGTAATTAAAACCATCTGCAAAAAACTAGAATATGTACCCGAAAAAACCACCGTTGCGGTGCAAGGGTTTGGCAATGCCGGAGCAGAACTAGCCCAACAACTAGCCTGCGCTGGCTACCGTGTTGTCGCCGTTAGTGATTCCCGTGGGGGGATCTATGCAGAACAGGGCTTAGATATTCCGAGCATCCGCCAGTACAAGTCAGAAAGTCGGAATATGGCTGCTGTTTATTGTGAAAAATCCGTTTGCAATATTGTTGAACACCAAACGATCACCAATGAACAACTTTTGACCTTAGATGTGGACATTCTGATTCCGGCAGCCCTGGAAAATCAAATTACGGCGGACAATGCCCATCAAGTGCAAGCCAAATTAATTTTTGAAGTGGCCAACGGCCCCATTAGCTCGGCTGCGGATGTCATCCTAGAAGAAAAAGGAATTATGGTGGTGCCGGATATTCTCACCAATGCTGGGGGAGTCACGGTGAGTTATTTTGAGTGGGTGCAAAATCGCAGTGGCTTTTATTGGCCAGCGACGGACATTCGTGATCAGCTGAAGACGCGTATGGTTACAGCCACAAACCAGGTGTGGCACATTGCCCAAACGCGACAGATTTCAATGCGGACTGCGGCCTATGTCCAGGCCCTGATGCGCCTCGGTGAGGCCCTAGATGCGAAGGGGACACGCACTTATTTTTCAGGCAGTTCGGCCTAGGGGAGAATTCTTTCGATTTACGCCCTAGGGACGGCAAAATCAGCAGGGTTCAACCAACGGCAGATCTCTGTTTTCAATCCCTTTAGATCCTTTGATAGGCCTTGTTTTAACCATTGGCCAAAGGTATCGAGGGGAGAAAAGCCTTCGGTAAATTGCCAGTCTAGATCTTGGCCTAAGGGGGTGAGGTGATTCCCCGTGAGGTTGAGGGTGGCCACCATATTGGGGAAGCGCTCGATGAGGATGGGGGTTAGATCTGGGGTTTGGTCAATGGTGTCGTTATTAAACTGAATCAGGAGATTGCGCCGGATCTGGTAGCTGGTTTGGATGATTTCGTTGGTCTCAAGAGGAGAAGGGGTAAATTCAAAATTAATTGTGTTATCTGGGTCAAACTGCTCGAAGAAAGGAATAGATTTTTTCACGGGAAAGTTGTTGTAGGACATCAAAACATTGCCCGCCCGTTGCACATTAAATAAGCTGCCAATCAATAGGTGAATTTTGCAGCCCATGCTGTGGCCCACGCCATAGACAGGGAGGTAACGGTAACCCAGTTGGTTTGAGTTTTGCAGGCGTTCGAGGATATTTTCAAAGCGGTTGAGTACCTGCCGGGCGATCGCCAAATGATCAAAACCATTCACAAAAGGAGTGGTGATAATCGCATATCCTTCGGCAGCAAGCTGTTCTAGGAGCCATTTGTAGGTGAGTTGCGGCGCAGTGCCCACAAAAGCACCCCCCAAAAAATGAATCACCCCCACCGGTTGTACTGGGATTAAAATCCAACTGCCACCAGACTCTTGCCAAATCATTATTTGCCGTTTGTTGCTTACTAAAAGTGGCTTTTATTGTAAAAGTTTTTCGGGGTTGGTGTGGCTCATCAGGTACAGGTCAGCTTCAGAAATGCCCGCCGCCGCCAACTGTTCTAAAAATCGCTGGTAGCCTTCAATGGGCGATGGATCAAGGGCTCGTCCGAGGTCGGTGCTCAGGACAAAGTGGGTTGCGCCGATGGTTTGGATTGCCTTCGCCATTGTTTCAATGCTCACATTCTCCCAAGCTTGGTGGTCGGCTTCGGTAGCGTTTTCTCCCATCAATGTATTCACGTAGGTTAATTCTAAAAAAGCCCCTTGGTCGGCGATCGCCTGCATTTGTGCGAGGGTTAATCCTGGTACGGTGGCCATGGCATGGGTTATGAGGATTTTTTCAACGCCCAATTGTTTCGCCGCAGGGACAACGGTGAGAATTTCTGCTGGGGAAATGTGGCCCGTACCTAAAACCAGATTATGGGCGGCAATGTACTGCAAAATGTCCGGCATTTCTGGCACCAGATGGCCATAGCGGGCCACCCGCAATCCCCCAAAGCGGTGGTTTAGGGTCTGACGATGGTGGGCCGCATCAATGGTGGGTAGCCAAACGACTTTTCCCCGCCCTTCTCCCAGGCGATCCATGGTTTCCACGGCCCGGAGATTTAAACCGCCCACCGTTTCATTGAGTACAACGCCGCCATATACTTCCATGTCCGGCACAACTTTGTGGGCCAACACCGCCCGATCCGCCGTTGGGGTGAAGTGGTTTTTGAGCACGAGGGCTTGCATTCCTGCCTGGGCTGCGTTTTCAACCAGTTCTAAGTCGTCGTATAGTCTGGCGGTGACATCCGGAGCAGAATGGACATGGAAATCGATGCTGCCTTTAAAATCTGTGGCGATCGCCCCCAGCATCCCAACCCCCCAAATCCAGAGGCCCAAACCGATCCCGACTACCAGCCGCAACAGGAAAGGATTTTTAAGGAAATAAAGGGGACGTTTCATGGCAGAGAATGACAGCTTTTGCGCTAGCGAATACGGTTTAAGGATTCCTTTCGTTTACGGAAGCGAGGATATCAACGTATGATATGTTACGTTAATTAAAATATCCTCATAAAACCAATTGCATCCGTTGGTTTTGTGTTCACAGGAGACCTATAAATATGCTTACCCTTAAGATTGCTGTTTACATCACAGTCATTTTCTTTGTATCTCTGTTTATCTTCGGTTTTCTATCTAGCGACCCAACCCGCAACCCCGGTAGAAAGGATTTCGAATAAAGTATTCTGGGCTGTTTATCGCAGCAAACTTGATTTACAGCATCAAAAATGGTGGGGAGCTGTCCTAGGGCAACCCCACTTTTTCATGGGTACGGGTTTTGGATTCGCTACATTGAAAAGAAAGGCCATTGAGTCCCCCGCAACTGTCTCCTAAATGTCACCATGCTAAGACGACCTGCTTTTCCCATAACCGCCGTTGTTTTGCTCCTGACAACGCCCCTCTCGATCGCCTTGCCGCCCCCAGAGGATTTACCCGAAGAAGTCCTGCGCCCGGAAATAATTACCGAAGGGCGATCGCCCATTGATGGAGAACCCGTCACCGCCCAAGAATACGCCGAAATCCAACAGGAACAGGCGGAACGAAATCTTCCCCCCACCGTCAATGCAGACATCCAGCACACCATTTTTCTTCTCCGGTTGCGGAAACTGCTGCAAACAATTTCTCCTTTTTAAACTGTGTCAGCACACGGAACTATAAATTTTTGTTGACTGATGGCCGGATAGGGGATGGGAGAGGCAAAAGTCCGGTGCTAAAATGCTGGCAATTCTGAGCTTTCCCCCAGGGGAAAACCCAGGCCCATTGTTCGTTTTGGTGATGAGGATCAGATGAATATTCGCGCAGGTCTCACGGCGTTGGGGGTGAGTATGGCTACCCTAGGGCCCATTAGCTTTGCACCCATAGCCCAAGCTAATAGCGGTTTGTTTGGCACCCAGGATTTGACCCCTGGAGATGTGGTGGCGATCGCCGTCCCCCTTGCTGGTGGTGAAGCCTATAATCTTGTGATCCTCGAACAACTCGACCAAAACCGGGCCTGTTGGCGAGAACAGGGAGGTTCCCCCACGGTCATTGATCCGCTACTGTTGCAATTTGACTTTACGGGGATTTGTGGCCGCAGCACCGATTCCAACGGCTATTCCCTGCGCCTAGGGGAGCAAGATATGGCTTGGCGCTATCGCCTCCAGTTGGTTCAGGAAAGGGGAGCCGTTGTCCTCAAGGCTTTTGATGTGGAAAATCCGGGGCGATCGCCCATCGAAGTGGGAGATACTGGAGGGCTGGCCCAGGGGATGCTGAAGATTAATCTCAATCCGGGTTGGCGCATGGCGAAACGCACCTACGAAGGAAAAACCCTGGGTCACATTTACCTCGCCAATGAACGACCCCGCGACCAATTGGTTGCTGCCGATCCCCGACAGGAATGGGTTGCAACGGCGCCCACCACCTATACCAGTAGCAAAATCACCGAAAAATCGGTCTCTGGCAGCGAAACAATTCAGATTTTTGTGCCTCCCTACCAAGAAACCACCAGTCGCCCGAACGAAACCCTCGTGGCGGCGATTACAGTTCCCGCAGCTCCTGAACCCATCGTGAGTCTACCGAGCAATCCCAGCAATCCCAACGTTCTCCCTGTCCCCCAACGCTCTATCCCCACCTACAGTTCCAGTAACACCGGGGTCATTCGCCTTGAAGAACCCGGTCAACAACCGCCGCCGCCGCCCAATAGCGTTTCCTTGGCCCAGAGCTTAGGTTTGCGGTACCGGGTGGTGGTTGATGCCCAAACTCCAGAACAAAAAGAACGGTTAAAGGCTGTGATTCCGGATGCGTTTCATACTTGGGTTGGCGATCGCCGGATGATGCAAGCCGGGGCCTTCGCCGCCGAATTTGAAGCCCAAGATCTGCAAATGCGCTTGCGAGAAACGGGTCTAGCGGTACAAATTGTCCCTGTGCAGTAAGTGATGGCAAATTTTTCAGAAATCTTTGTGGCGATCGCCGCTGACCCTTGGCAGGAGGTGGTTGACTTTTACCGTGGCCTCCTGAATGACGAACCCGCAAGCTACAGCCAAGATCGTTACGCGGAGTTTTTGATTCAGGGTCTGAAGTTGGGCATTTTTAAACCCAGTCCCCAACACCAATCAGAATTTACCGGAACCTCAGGCGCTTTGAGTTTTTGCCTAGAAGTTGATGATCTCGAAGAGGCGATCGCCACCGTGCAAGCTTTGGGAGGAACGATAGACAGCGAAATCAGTATAGCCTCCCATGGACGCGAATGTTACGCCTACGATCCTGCCCAAAACCGCTTAATTCTGCACCAAAGTAATGCTATTCAAGTCAATCCCTAGGGCTGGCTCCCTGCTTCCTGTTCCATTTCTTCTACGGCCTTTTCCGTCCGCTCATGGGGATCTTTAAATCCCTCCCGTGGCAAAATACCCAGGACAAGATTGTTTACGGTTGCCTTTATTTGTTTACTCGCCCCCTTGAGAGGTTCCGGTAAAAAGACGTCTCCCACCGCCACAAATGCCAACAACAGAAAAATAACTAACTTCACCGAATTGCCTGCACTCATGAACTTAACTTTCATGGATCTATCCTTCCTCGTAAACGGCCACGGAAATATTTCTCTCAATTTTTATACTATGGCAACACCTGGCCCAGTGGCATCGATACTAAATATTGGCTTAAATCTTGATCTTGGCACTCCTGGAAAATTTCCTTGCCCAAACCCCAAAGGCGTAAAATATCAACCATGTCCCCTGGCCTGTAATTTGTAGTTTCTACTATTTAACAAATCGAGACGATGAGCGAAGAAACCCCCGACCTAAAACCAGACGAAACCTTACCCAGTCCTTTGCGGTGTTGGTACGGTACTGCCGTTGCTGGTTCCATGTCCTTTGCAGCCTACCTTTTAACAAATAAAGTCATTGCGGGCTTTGCTAGTAAACCGCCCACGGGAAATGGTCTTGCCATCCAAATCGGGATCACAGTACGCACCCTCATTATGGGCTTATTTACCATGGCGACCGGGGTATTTGGCCTCATTGCTGTAGGTCTATTTATTTTGGGTCTCCAGTCTCTCTTGAGCGGTAAGCAAACAACTTCCCCTGGTGATTCATAAGAAAAAACCCTAGAATTGCTTCCAGGGTCAGGTCATTATTTTTCAGCATTTTCAGTTAAGCAGCTTCACTCGCTGCCAGCTCCTCTAGAACGAGAAGGTTGTCCGAATCGTGCCAATGATGATGTCTTCGTTATCCTCATTTTGATTTGGGTTAATCAGCCAAATTACACCAGGGGTAATGGAAATATTCTTGCTCAACTGATATTTATAAAGCCCTTCAATGTGTAAAGGCATATCATCAGTAAAGCCTCGGGGTGTACTGCCACCAATTTCTAGGTTTGTGGCGTAGGGCTCAGAACCAACGATGATTGCCCCCATGTTGCCAGGCTTACCAAGGTCAGGCAATGCCAAAATACCAGCCCAAGTCCAGATATCCGCTTCACCTTCATCGAACTTGGCATCGGTATAGCCGACCCAACCGCGAAGACTGATTTTATCGGTAACATCCCATTGAACCTGGCCACCAAACGAATTCGTTTCCACATTGTTTATAGCCATGCCCATGCCGGAGTTATTCAGATTATTAGCCCAGCCAGTTCCCGTACCACCATAGGCAAAATCACTACTATCAGTAGCATAGCCGCGGACATAGTTCACCCCAAATTTAAACTTGTCACTGGGCTTGATTGCCAATTGCGCCATTGCGGAGTAGGTGCCGTTAAATAGTCCTTCTCCTTCGCTCGGATCACTGCCATTTGTTGCAAGATATCCCGCCGAAAGCTGGAAGACGTCATTAAAGTCATGTTTAATCCCAATCCCGGTAGTGGAAGTACCAATCCCCAGACGATAAATTGGGTTGCGCTCACCGAAACGAGAGAGGGCACCATTTGAACCACCACCAGCTTCTAGACCTGTGTTGAAGGTATCTGCATAGAAGTGGTGAGCACCGAGAATCGCCATCGCCGTGACAGTTGTGCTATCACCAACTGGAAAGGCATAGTGCAGTCGATCGATTGTGACGTCGTTGTCACGTTCACCATCATAAGAAAAACGTCCTTCTTGAGTTCTAGGGACAAATCCAGATCCCAAAGTATCGTATTGCCCTGTAAATGAAGGGCCAGAATTTCCGGCACTTAAACGTGTATAGAGCCGATCTTTGCCAGTAAAGCTGGTGACTAGCATTAAGCGAACTTTGTCTTGAAAAACGGTTTGGGCATCATCGATGCCATCGCCAAAAGCATCAGAAACATTAAAAGAAACTTCGCCCACCAGCTTGGTCGTCGTTGAAAACTGATGATCTTCGAGGAATTCGACGCGGCCTTCGAGGTCATCAACGCGGGCTCCGAGGGTTGCGAGTTCTGCTTCAAATTCATTAACGAGGCGACGTAGCGCAGCGAGATCTTCTGCCGTAACTTCAGAACTGCCACTGGTGATCAGCCGCTCAATTTGCTGTAAACAGGCATTTAAACCAGCGGCAAATTCATAACGACTGAGGGGACGGTTGCCACGATAGGTACCATCGGGATAGCCAACAATACAGTTGTAGTTTTCGACTAAATTTCGCAGCGCATCAAAGGCCCAGTCAGAGGGAGAAACATCGCTGAGCTGGAAAATACTATTGACTTGAGCGGTAGCACTGTTCGCACTGTACTGATTAATTTGTTCGAGCAATCCTTGGTTATCTGCGGCGATCGCCTGGCTGGCCATCGTCACAAAAGCGGTTGCAGCTAAAGATACAGTTTTCAAAGAAGTCATAGTTTGGTGTTTGTCCTCACACCCGAAGCTTTGATTTTGGCAAGGTTAACCAAAGTTGAAGTCGGGGTTAAAAAATGAATGGCTTAGTTTTGCCATGACTTATGGTGAAAGTTTTGTAGTATTTCCTACGAAATTGCAGCGGTGATGCAAATTTAGCGAATACTACATGGGAGTTCTGGATGTAACCCCCTTGGGGAAGGCTTGTATCCTAGAAAAAGAAAAATATTTTTTGAGGTTAGTGAAATTATGGTTCTTGTGGCCGCGCAATTTGTTCGACGTGTGGGAATGATTTTTTTGTTGGCGATCGCCATGATGATTTTTATAACCCCAGAGGCGATCGCCGCCAGTAAGCTGAACTACACCTATTCGGAACTGCCGAACCATGACTTTGCCCACGAAAATCTCCAGGCAGCGAGCTTTGCCCGGGCCGATGTGCGGGGGAGCGACTTTACTGGCAGTGACCTAAGCCGAGCGATCCTCACCGAAGGCAAATTTATGGAGGCCAATCTCACCGAAGCCAACCTTTCCGAAGCCTTTATGGATCAAGTCAACATGGAAGGTGCAAACCTCACCAACGCCCTTTTTGTCGATGCCGTTGCACCGGGGACAAATTTTGCCGAAGCGATTATCGACGGGGCTGATTTTTCTGGTGCGCTTCTCGACCGTTACCAACTGTCTGAACTCTGCAAACGAGCCAGCGGCACTAATACCATCACTGGCATTGACACCCGCTACAGTCTCAACTGTAAAAATTAGTCCCCCTGGGAATTAGCAAAATATCCAGGAGATCTTTGGTCGCGATTTTTCAAAAAATCGGGATGATAGGATTTGAACCTACGACCCCCTCGTCCCGAACGAGGTGCGCTACCAAGCTGCGCTACATCCCGAAAAACAGAACCTATACTAACACAGGTAAACCTTGCTACGATAAAAACTTGTCCGTTAAGTCCAAAATTCTCAAAAGATAAGGAGCGATCGCCGTGGCGGTAAAACCAGATTGGCTCAGAGTAAAGGCCCCCCAATGGCAACGGGTTGGCAGCGTCAAAGAAATTTTACGGGACCTCAGCCTCAACACCGTCTGCGAAGAAGCCTCCTGTCCCAACATTGGCGAATGTTTTAATGCAGGCACCGCCACCTTTTTGATTATGGGGCCAGCCTGCACCCGTGCTTGCCCCTACTGCGACATTGACTTCGACAAAGTGCCCCGGGGTTTAGATCCCACAGAACCCGACAATCTTGCCGAAGCCGTCCGCCGTCTGAATCTCAATCATGTCGTGATCACTTCCGTCAACCGTGACGATCTCCCCGATGGTGGCGCAAGCCAATTTGTAAAATGTATCGAACGAACTCGCGAACTGTCACCCAAAACCACCATTGAAGTCTTGATTCCTGACCTCTGCGGTAATTGGGACGCCCTCAAAACGATCCTTGATGCTGCCCCCGAAGTGTTGAACCACAACACCGAGACCGTCCCCCGTCTTTATAAAAAAACGCGTCCCCAAGGGGATTATCAACGTTCCCTGGAGTTACTCCAGCGCACCCGCGAGCTAACCCCCTGGGTTTACACCAAATCGGGGATTATGGTTGGCCTTGGAGAAACCGATGCCGAAGTGCGTGAAGTAATGCGTGATCTGCGAGCCGTAGACTGTGACATTCTCACCATTGGTCAATACCTCCAGCCCACCCAAAAACATTTAGGGGTGCAAGATTTTATTACCCCAGCACAATTTGACGCTTGGCGGGAATATGGTGAATCCCTCGGCTTTTTGCAAGTAGTATCTAGCCCCCTCACCCGCAGTTCCTACCATGCCGAACAGGTGCGGCGCTTAATGGAAACCCACCCACGATCTAAGCCAGAACTCAGTCAGTTACATTCACTAAAATAAAAAATAGTTTCCATCTACGGTACGTTCCATGGTGCAAGCACTAAGTCGCTCAATGACCCTAGAAGAATTCCTGGCGCTACCAGAGACTAAACCTGCCAACGAATATATCGATGGGATGATTCGTCAAAAGCCAATGCCCCAAGGAAAACATCGCCTCCTACAACGGGAATTAACCCTTGCCCTCACCATGGCTTTTCGCCCGGAGAAAACAGCTCAGGTTTTTCCAGAACTACGTTGTACTTTTGGGGAACGCTCCATTGTGCCGGACGTTGCAGTGTTTAAAACAGAACGAATCCCTCGGGATGACAACGATGAAATTGCCAATGTTTTTAAGCTTGCACCGGATTGGTTAATTGAAATTTTGTCTCCCAATCAAAGCCATAGCCGTGTTATTCGTAACATCCTCCACTGTTTAGCTTATGGAACAGAAATGGGGTGGCTGATTGACCCCCAAGAAGCCTGTATTTTCGTTTATCAGCCAGATAAATCTGTACAGGTGTTTGATCAGCAAGCCCAAAGTTTACCAATGCCGACTTTTGCTCAATCATTGACTTTAAGGGGAGATGAGATTTTTGCTTGGTTAAAAAATTAGGCTATTTTTTGTGATGAAGCGTCCCATTTATCTCGATAACCATGCGACAACTCCCGTTGATCCGCAGGTATTAGAAGCGATGTTGCCCTATTTTACGGAGCAGTTTGGTAATCCTGCGAGTGCTGGCCATGTTTATGGGTGGGAAGCGGTGGCGGCAGTGGAACGATCCAGAGAAATGATCGCCAGTAGTATTGGGGCAGAACCAGAGGAAATTGTTTTTACGAGCGGGGCGACGGAGGCAAATAATTTAGCGATTAAAGGAGTAGCTGAGGCTTATTTTGACAAAGGCAGGCATATTGTTACGGTGCAAACGGAACATCGAGCGGTGCTTGACCCCTGTGCCTATTTGGAAACTTTGGGGTTTGAGGTGACTCATCTGCCCGTGCAAGCCAATGGCTTATTGGATTTATCTTTGTTGGAAAAAGCACTCCGTCAAGATACGGTGCTGGTCTCGGTAATGGCGGCCAATAACGAGATTGGCGTACTCCAACCCGTCGCCGAGATTGGCACCCTCTGTCATGATCGAGGTGTTTTATTTCACTGTGACGCGGCCCAGGCGATCGCCAAAATTCCCCTAAATGTCCAAACCCAAAATATTGACCTGCTGTCCCTGACAGCCCATAAAATTTATGGCCCCAAGGGAATCGGTGCGTTGTACGTGCGCCGCAAAAATCCCCGGGTCAATCTTGCGCCCCAACTCCACGGCGGCGGCCAAGAACGGGGGCGGCGATCGGGCACCCTCTATACGCCGCAAATTGTTGGCTTTGGCAAGGCCGTCGAAATTGGTCTGGCCCAGATGGATGAAGAAAATGCCAAGATTAAACTATTACGCGATCGCCTTTGGCAGCAACTCCAACCCCTAGAGGGCATTTATCTAAACGGCGACCTCGACCAACGGCTCCTCCATAATCTCAACATCAGTATCGAAAATATTGATGGCACAGCCCTCCTTTTGGCACTGCGCAATACCGTCGCCCTTTCCGCTGGTTCCGCCTGTAGTTCCGGTAAACCCTCCCATGTCCTTACTGCCCTGGGGCGATCGCCAGCCCTTTGTCGCGCCTCCCTCCGCTTTGGTTTAGGCCGTTTCACCACTGCTACCGATATCGATCACGTCGCCTACACCCTACAGCACACCCTCCACAGCCTCTGAAAAATGCCCACCAAGACCCCATGAAAGTGATCCAAAGTGAACACTTGGCTTTAGAATGGAATCTGAGGCGATTGCAAATATGCCGCTAAACCTTCCTGTATTTAGCCGTAACCGTCTTCTCCCTTTACACAGCGTGTGAAGAAAGAATTTGCTCCGGTCTTTGTTTGTTGTTGCGGTAATCCTAACCTTTTCCTCAATGACACAAGATCCGGCGATCGCCTACCATTTCATCTCACCCAGCCATACATAGACTCATGTCTGCGGTGAAGTCTGCACGAAACAAGAAATATCCAGCCTAGTTTCAAAGCATTTATTTCAGACAACAGAACTTGCATAGAACAGTTTTTTCAGCATTAAGCGAAAAAAATCGAGGAATTTGAATGCCTAAGCAAATTATTATTGCAGAGCAGCATCAGATTGCTGCCGTTTTTTGGGAAGACCAAATCCAAGAAATTGTCGTATCCACCGGTGCCCAACAGGTCGGTGACATCTATCTCGGTATCGTCGAAAACGTCATTCCCGGCATTGACGCGGCCTTTGTCAACATCGGTGACACCGAAAAAAACGGTTTCATCCACG
>Ga0213835_101670_pt1 | contig 12694 bp, 12 predicted proteins | sample SWPATP01_FD_160576 | JGI IMG/M metagenome (GOLD analysis project Ga0213835, IMG submission 160576) | Coastal seawater microbial communities from Marineland, Florida, United States - SWPA TP0 #1 | ecosystem: Environmental > Aquatic > Marine > Coastal | place: USA: Florida | collected 2016-08-05
CGGTATCTGCCATCGGACGATCGATTGCGTCGTACCTCTCGACTGATCGTCGACGGGGATCGCTCCAGCAGGTCCGCCACCTTTCTGATGCTCAAGCCTTGCTCGAGGCTGACTTGGATCGTGGCGCATTCTTCGATGCAGAGTTCAGAATAGGACATGGGGTCAACACCTTACCGAATTGGTCAGGTGTTGCACTCAGAATTTGCGGCCAAGCAGTTTAATGAACAGCACCATGGTGATGATCACCAGATGTTGCGCGGTGGCTTCTGGATCCGCGCTCCGGGCGCTAGATGACGCGACTGTCCTGAACTCTCGTCGCGACGAAGGGGCTCACGGTGCAGGGCTCTGGTCGTGGTGAAGCTGGTAGGAAGCGGGGCACGTCAGAATCGCGGTGCCGTCCGGGATGCGACTTAAGTCGGTTTGACATGGCCGTTCGAGGCGCTATGGTTAGGTATGGAAGTTAGATATCTAAGTTTATCGGCGATAGCTGCTCGTATAGCTCACCACCCCTTGAAACGGAGACCGTGCCTTATGCTGACACAAGAAGAGAACGACCTGCTGTGCCGTGTTGAAGGTCATGCGCCCATGGGGCAGATCATGCGTCGTCACTGGCTGCCCGCTTGCCTATCCGAGGAAATCGAGGAGCCGGACGGTGATCCGGTGCGGGTTCGGCTGCTCGGTGAGGATCTGGTGGCTTTCCGCGATACCGAAGGGCGCGTAGGGGTGCTGGACGAGATGTGCCCGCATCGGCGCGCGTCGTTGGTGCTGGGTCGTAACGAGGAGTGTGGACTGCGCTGCCTGTACCATGGCTGGAAGATGGATGTTGAGGGCAATGTCCTGGAGATGGCTTCCGAGCCACCCGAATCGAAGATGACCGAGAAGGTCAAGCACAAGGCGTACCCCACCCATGAGGCGGCCGGTTTTGTCTGGGTCTACATGGGGCCGCCCGAGGAGCAGCCGGAGTTCATGCCGCCGGTGTTCCAACCGACGCCGGAAACCAAGGTGTCTATCTCCAAGGTGATTGTCGATTGCAACTGGGCCCAGATCCTCGAGGGCGCCATCGACTCGGCCCACTCCTCGAGCCTGCATTCCACCGACATGGTGCCGGCCCGCAAGGATGGTGCCGAGGCCACCGACAAGCTCTGGCTACGCCCGTCCACGGACAAGGCACCGCGTCTGCAGGTGCAGCCCACGCCGTTCGGTTTCCGCTATGCAGCGATACGTCGTCCGATCAAGGACGCCAAGACGCATGATTACGTGCGCACCACGCTGTTCATCGCGCCCTACACCGTGCAGATTCCACCGAACAACCTCTACGATATCGCGATCCTGCACGTGCCGATCGATGACACCCATACAGCGTTCCACTTCATCGCCTGGGGCGACGCGAGTACCACGCCTGATACTGAGTCTTGGCGTAAGTTCCTCGGCACGCAGATCGGAATCGATGTGGACAAGCATTATCGAAAGTTTCGTACTCGTGAGAACAACTACTGGCAGGATCGCCGCATCATGCAACTCGGTACAAGTTTCACCGGGATCAAGGGCATCCCCAATCAGGACATCGCGATGTGGGAAACCATGGGGCCGATTGCCGATCGTACCCATGATCGTCTCGGTGCGAGTGACCTGGCGATCGTCGAATTCCGTCGCCAGATGGTGCAGGCCGCCAAGACCATGCAGCAAGGAGGGCCAGCCATTGGCACCAAGGAGCCGCGGATTCCGCATTACAAGCTCAAGTCCTTCCAAGGCATCGTCCCCAAGGAAGAGGATTGGCGTCAATTGGGTACCGCTCCGGAAGAGGCGGAGCTGTATGACGGCGAGCCGCACCACTCCTCACGTTAGGAAATCGATACGCTGAGCCAAGGAGCAACCCCATTCATGTTGCTGAACATCGCGACTCACGGATAAGAAAGCAGGAGCCCTGATGAACAAGCTGGAACTTTCGATTGCCGTCGGCAATTACGACCGCGTGAGACCATTGATCGATGGAGAGGTGCAGATCGATGGTGTGAACCCGGTATTCATGCTGCATGACCCGGAGGAGATTTTCTTTCGTGCATTCCGTCATGCCGACTTCGATATTACGGAGCTCTCGCTGAGCAGCTACACCGTGAAAACAGCGGCGGGTGATTGTCCCTATATCGGGGTGCCCGTCTTCCCCTCGCGCGCCTTTCGGCATACCTCCATCTACATTCGGACCGATCGCGGCATCGCATCGCCGGCCGACCTACGGGGTAAGCGTATTGGTGTTCCCGAATATCAGTTGACCGCCAATGTCTGGGCCCGCTTGTTCCTCGAGGAGGATCATGGCCTCCAGCCCCGAGATATGACCTGGATGCGTGGCGGTTACGAGGAACCGGGCCGGGTCGAGAAGATCAACCTCGATCTCCCCGAAGGAGTCAGAGTAGAGAACATTCCCGAAGGGGAAACGCTCTCCGGCATGCTGGCCTCCGGTGAGTTGGATGCGGTAATGGGACCGCGAGCGCCGTCCTGTTTTATGCAGGGACATCCCCATGTGGGGTACCTCTACCGTGATCCTCAGCGGGCAGCCTCGGACTGGTATCGGCGAACCGGCATCTTCCCCATCATGCATCTGCTGGGTATTCGCAAGACGCTTGTAGAGCGCCATCCTTGGCTGCCTTTCTCCGTCTACAAGGCTTTCGAGCAATCCAAGGCTAAGGCACTGGCGAAGCTCAGTGACACCTCCGCAACCAAGGTGACTCTTCCGTTCGTCGAGGACCAGCTCCAGGCCGCCCGACGCTTGATGGGTGAGGATTTTTGGTCCTACGGCTTTGTTCCCAACCGACAAGCTCTGGAGCGGTTTCTCGAGCAACATCATGCGGAGGGACTTTCCCAGCGACTCCTGAAGCCGGAGGAACTGTTCCATCCCGCCACGCTGGAAAGCTTTAAGATCTAGTTTCTTGTGAGATATTGTATTCCTCGCAAAGCGACACCATGATAAAAAAAGAATAATCCATAGAACCAATGACGACGCCAGTACAAAAGGTGATAAAATGAAAATATCAATTAAAAAGACTGTTGTGGCTATGGCCCTTGTGGTTCCTGGGCTGGTGATGAATATCGCTTCAGCTCAAAGCTATAATTTGACTGTCTCCGGTGCCTCCCCGGGGGGGCTATGGTCCTTGCTCGGTGCGGGTCTGGACAGTGCCTTGAAAGAAAATCATCCGGGCTCGACCATCACCTACCAAACTTCAGGTGGAGGAATTGCTAACGTTGCCATCCTGCAGCGCGATGATGCAAACCTTGCCATTATCGAGGATTCTGTGCTGCAGTTGGCTCGTGATGGTGAAGCACCGTTTCGTGAGCCAGTTAATGACGATGTCAGAGTGCTCGCTTATCTTTATACATGGTCTCCTATGCAAGCTGTCATAAGGGAGTCTGTAGCTGAAAGGCATGGCATCAAAAGTTTTGAGGATATTGCTGATGTCGAGGCACCACTTACTATAGCCATCAATAGGCGTGGAAATATCGCATCTAATGTCGCCATAGCCATGCTGGAGACTATTGGAGCTGGGCCGGATGAAATTAAGAGCTGGGGAGGCGATATCATTTATGCCGCATCAGGTGAGCAGACCAGTCTGATTCAGGATCGCCGCATTGATATGTTCTTGAACAGCCTATTTGTCGGACAAGCTTCCATCATGCAGGCTGCGTCGAGTGTCGATTTGAACCTGCTGCCTTTGTCCGAGGAGACTATCAGTACAGTAGCGGATAGGAGCGGGACTAATCCATTCATTATCCCTGGTGGTGCTTATGAATGGGCGCCCAACGATACTCCGACTGTTACTGTCAGCGCTGCTTTAGCTGTGCGCAGCGACATGGACGAGGAAATGGCATATAACCTGACAAAGGCTTTTTATGAAAACTATGAAAAAATCGCAGGCGTACACTCGGCAATGAGAGCCCTTACACCTGAAATCATGGCATCTGTTGAAGTGGTTCCTTATCACGATGGTGCTGAACGCTACCTCAAGGAAGTGGGCCTCCGTTAATTGATGAAGATAGTGATACTGCTGAGAGGCTTGCAATGAGTAAAATTTTGTTGCTTCTGACGGGCACCGGTGCCAAGCGAAACCTGACAGGAAAATTGAGTATGGCAGTGCATGGATGCGCTGCCCTTGTGGCACTGTCGGTCATTTATACTACGACGATCATATACATTGATCTTTATGTCATGATGGTCGTCTTTCTATCTGCTATGCTGGCTCTGCTGTTTATTAACGTGAGTGCAGGGCCCGGGGGACGACAGGATCGCCCTAGCCTGTTAGACTGGTGCTTTGTCGTAGCTAGCATTATAGTCGGTGCTTATTTCTTTGTGGAAAGTCAGCGGATAGCCGAGCGGATCACCCTGTTCGACCCACTGGAGACGCCGGACTTGCTAGCAGCGAGCGCGCTTCTAGTGCTTACAATTGAAGCAACTCGACGGACTGTGGGTTTTGGTCTTACCAGTGTAGTGCTGGTCTTTGTCGCTTACAATCTTTGGGGGCACTCCCTCCCGGGTGCATTTGGCTTCCGGGAGGTCAGCTACAACCACTTCCTTGATATCATGATGTTCACCTCGGATGGGTTGTTCGGGGTGCCTCTCAGAGTGGCGGCGACCTATGCCTTCCTGTTTGTTATGTTCGGTACCTTTCTGTCAAAGGCGGGTGGGGCCGAGTTCTTCTATAATCTATCGTCGGCGATTGCTGGGTCAAAGCCTGGAGGGCCGGCCAAGATCGCTGTGATTTCATCAGGGCTGTACGGTACAATGTCAGGCAGCCCCACTTCCGATGTGGTCACGACGGGCTCCGTTACTATCCCAATCATGCAGCGACTTGGCTACAGTAAACCGCTGTCGGGTAGTGTTGAAGTGGCTGCGTCAACGGGTGGGAGCCTCTTGCCACCGGTGATGGGGTCAGCAGCATTTATCATGGCGGAATATACTGGCATCGAGTATCGCGATATCGTAATTGCCGGTATTGTTCCGGCGCTGCTATATTTTCTTTGCGTTTATGTTCAGGTGCATTTGCGTTCACAGAAGCTCGGCCTGAAAGGACTGCCAAAGGATGAAACACCGAGCCTCCAAGAAACTCTCAAGAACGGTGGGTTGTTTATCCTTCCCCTCGTAGCCTTGTCTGTGGCACTGGTGATGGGTTACTCCCCGACTTATGTGGCTGTAATTGCTACTGTCTCGGTCCTGGTTGTATCTGCAGTTCGACCTTCGACTCGGATGAGTCTCAAAGCAATATGGGATGCCTTGGCTGTTACCACGCTGCGTATGGTGTCCGTCGTGGCAGCCTGCGCTGCGGCTGGCCTGGTGATTGGCGGCATTTCCATGACAGGACTGGGAGGAAAATTTGCCGAACTCGTCTTTATGCTTGCTGGCGATAGTACGGTTATTGCGCTGGTCATCTCTGCCATGCTCGCGATCATCCTTGGAATGGGCATGCCGACTCCCTCAGCCTTCATCTTGGCAGCTGTACTGGTCGGTCCCACTCTGCTAAGCATGGATTTGAGTGTGCTTCAGGCGAACATGTTTATCCTGTATTTTGCAGTGCTCTCGGCCATGACACCACCAGTGGCCGTAGCAGCGTTCGCGGCCTCGGCGATCGCGGATGCCAAGCCTCTGGAAATTGCTACTGGAGCTGTGAGGCTAGCCATCACTGCCTTCATTGTACCGTTCGCCTTTGTTCATGGCGAGGGCTTGCTGCTGGTAGGTAGCTGGATAGACATCGCTGTTTCGTGCATCTCTGCAGTGGTGGGCGTGCTATTGCTCAGTGTCGCGGTAGAAGGCTTCTGGCGCCAGCGGCTGACTAAACCATTTGCGAGAGTAGGCTTTGGTGTGGCCGGTCTGCTCTTTATCATGCCGAGCTGGTGGGCAGTAGTAGTGGCTTTAGTGTGCCTCACCTTGGCTATAGCCGCCACGCCTCATTTGCGGCTGCATAGAAGCAAGATGCAGGCATGATTTAATATTTTTTTACATTCGTAGCTTCATGGAGACAGGGTGGCAGGCTGTACCCTGTCTCTGTTTTTCCTGGTTTCTGCGAGGTCAAGGTGGCCAGTTCGCAATCCATACCTATCTTACTTTCTCTGGCATCGTCACTGATGTTCGCTTGCACATTTGTTCTCATCAAGATGGCTGGTCAAGCATCATCATCTCTAGCTGCCCTATGGGTTACCCTCACCACCAACGTGGGCTTTCTCTGGGCATGGAGTTTGCTGAGGGAGAAGGGTAGTGTCACGCCTTCAGGAGAATGGCAGTATTTCGTGCTCGCTGGTATTTTTGCGCCTTTGCTTGGGCGGCTGTTTCAGTTTCAGGGCATGGCCAAGTTGGGCGCTAATATCACTACGCCTATTACATTGACACATCCGATTTTTACGGTGCTTCTGGCAGTCGTTTTTTTGGGTGAAAGTCTAGGTGGCGGAGCTCTTTTCGGCGTATTTCTGGTGCTGGTTGGAAGTATACTTCTTGGCTTGCAGAGCGGACAGGGATCGATGGAATGTGCTGGCGCTCCGAAGCAGTTTCTGTTGTTGCCATTGGCTGCATCACTGGCTTACGGTGTGTCAGTTGTATTTAGAAAGGTGGGTATCGATATGGGGTCGGACGCAGTTACTGCGGCAGCGGTAACGACCTCAACTTCTTGGTTGCTATTCGCTATATACCTGGTGGCTTACAGGCCTTCAGGTGTGTTCAGGTGTAAGTCTCAAGAACTTGCGAAATTTGTAGCCGCAGGCGTGTTTTCGAGCCTTGGTCCCGTGTTTCTATATATGGCGCTACAAGTGGGTAGGGTTTCCGTTGTTGCCCCCTTGGCTTCGACGACCCCTTTTTTTTTGTTGCTTGTTACAGGATTGTACATGCGAAACGATGAGGTCTTCAATAGATGGGTTGTTCTCGGCACCATTTTCACCGTTTTGGGTGTTGCTCTGATTGTGTCATTTAGGGCATCTTGAAAAATTAATTTTATAGATGGGTATAATTTATGTATAGGGTGGAAAAGAAAAGTCTTAAGGCTGACATGCAAAGGAATGTTGCTGCTGCATTGAGGGAGGATGTTGGAAGTGGTGATATTACATCTGAATTAGTGCCAGGTGATTGCATTGGCAAGGCTGTTATTATAGCAAAGGAAGAAGCTGTAGTTTGTGGTGCTGGCTGGGTTGATGAGGTTTTTTGCCAAATTGATCCTAAGGTAAAAATTGACTGGTGCGTCACAGATGGTGATCGGGTAGAGGTTGGTCAAGAGATTTGTCATATTGCTGGGAATGCAAGATCACTTTTGACAGGGGAAAGAACGGCACTCAATTACCTGCAGACTCTCTCGGGTACTGCGACTCGTAGCCGTTTTTTTTGCAAATTGATTGAAGGGACTTCTGCTAAGCTTCTAGATACAAGGAAGACGCTACCAGGATTACGTTTGGCTCAGAAATATGCGGTATGTTGCGGAGGCTGCCATAGTCATCGCATGGGCTTGTACGATGCATTTCTTATCAAGGAGAATCATATTTCAGCTTGTGGGGGTATCGCGATGGCGATAGACCAAGCGAGGCGTCTGGCGCCCGAGAGGTCGATCGAAGTGGAAGTCGAAGACCTAGAGGAATTCAAGCAAGCACTCGAGGCGAGGCCCGACATTATCATGTTGGACAACTTCTGTGTCGAGGATATACGCATGGCAGTCAGCTTAGCAGCAGGACGCGTTACGCTCGAGGCCTCGGGAGGCGTGACCGAGGCCACCTTGATCGATATCGCAAGGACAGGGGTCGATTACATCTCCCTTGGCACCCTTACCAAGGACCTCAAGGCGATTGATCTGTCGATGCGTCTATCGATGTGAAAGGAAAGGGTGAGAGGCCTACGGGACTGCCGACGTCACTCGAATATCAAGCATGGTGTCGGCAGTTGGAGGTATCTCCGATATACTAAGGCCTCAAACTCCTCCAAGGTGGGCTTGAGCCTGGCGTGCCCGCATTTTCCATAGTTGCCAGGGCCTTTCCACCTGCCCCTCGGTCGCCTCCCTGGCTGCGTTGGCCTCCTCGGGTGTCAGGTACTCGATGGGGCCAAGTCGCAGTGCATCAGCTTGAAGCCGTGCATTTACTTCGACATAGATGGCTCGATAGACTGCTTGCTTCAAGGTAGGCCCGGTGACCGTCGCGCCATGCCCACGCATCAGTACGACATTGTCGTTTCCCAGGGAATCGGCAAGTGAAGCCCCCAGCGAACGATCCCGGATCAGCAGGTCAGTCGCCGTGCCTGCCGTGTCCCGGATCTCGAAGATCGGCGCACCAGCACCCAAGAAGCCGCTCATATGGCACATCGGCCGCAAAGGAGTCGACTTGACGGCACTGAAGGGGACGACGGAAGGAGAGTGGCTATGTACAACCGCCATGACATCCGGTCGTGCACGGTAGATCTCTCCATGAATGAAGCGCTCGAGATAGACGGGCCGGTCATCGGCATCGATGGGGGTGCCATCGAGATCGAATGTCAGGATATCGTCCAACGTGACGAGCCCGGGTGCCATGTTCCGCGCCAGCAGAAACCGTTCGGTATTTTCCGGGTGCCGGATGCTGACATGTCCGAAGGCATCGAGTACGCCTTCATTGAAAAGGATATGGTTGGCATCTACGAGGTCCCTCAATAGATATTCTGTGCTTTGGGTCGCCGTAACTGAGATCGAATTATTGGTATTCATCGCTATTCCATAGGGTGGTGAGTGTGTAAGTGGTCGTGGTCAGGAATTATTCGTTAGCCTCGGCCAGGTTGCTGATGATCTTGAGTAAGGTGCGCCGCGTCACTCGGAGATCTTCACATTCGACACCTTGCACGGCAATATCATTGACTTCCTCAGCAAGTGGGATCAGGGTTTTCTTGAGATTACGCCCTTTTTCCGTAAGGTAGATATGTATGTTCTTGCGGTTACCATTGAGTTGTCGGCGTTCGATCAGGCCTTTGGCCTCCATTGCTTTCAGGGCGGTAAAGGTCGTGGGCTCCATCAGTCCAGCCTGTTCACTGAGCTCGCGTTGCGTCAATCCTTCCGTTACCCAGAGGATGCGCAGAAACGACCAGTGACCGAAGCTTACCGAGTGCTCGGCCAAGCGTGTCTGTAGGCTCTTTGTCAGAACTCGGCCTGCATCGCGTATCAAGTGGGCCAAGCGATCGTCCGGAACATCCTCTTGCCAATGACGAAGAACCGTTTGCGTTTCCCGATTGTTGGTACGGGGCATCGTGACGTCCTCCAAGAAAGCAATATTGCCCTACTCCAACGTTTCATTATAACACACCAGTTCAGTCATGCCTGCTGGTGAGATAGCGTGACTTCATGTCTATGTCGTGCGGATTCAAGCAGTGCCAAACAGACTTCCATCGTGGCCATGCCCCATTCGCCGGTGTGAATGGGGGGACGGTCATGGCGTATGGCACCTATCAGTTCATCCAGGACTTCACGCCTCGGGATCTCCGGTGACTGCAATGTTTCAAGATAGCGGCGAGTATGAGCATAGACCTGTACCCCGTGCGGTAGGGGACGAAGGTCGGCACCATCGCAGGAAACAAGGATGAAGCCAAAATGATTGTGTGCCGAGTCTTGTAGTTGGCTATTGGCTAGGGATAGGCCGGCGCCATAGGTACGGGTATTCTTGAGAGCGGCTTCCTCTTCGGGTCCTTGAATCTTCGCCAGCTTCGCCCTGGCAGTGCCGTACTGGTCGGGATCTCGAGGCTGGCCTAGTTCGCCAGACCATCCGCAGAGTTCGTCGCTATCAAAATGCGCGAATCCGCTGTAGGTCATGCTGGCAAAGACACCGTTATTGAAGGTGAGTAGTGCACTATAGGCGCCTTCCGTGGGGCGTGCAGGATCCCAGCTTCCAGTGGCGGCCCGTACGCTTTTGACGTGCCCGCCGCCGAGCAGACGCACGATATCGACCTGATGAGCAGCCTGGCTGAACACCACACCGCCGCCCTGCGAGGTGTCCAGCTCTTCCGGACGGCGGGGGCGGTAGAGAAAGTCGGTGTAATTGAGGGCGCTGATCATGCGCACCGCCCCGAACCCTTGGCTGTCGATCATCTCGCGAGTGCGCAGATAAGGCGCATCGAAGCTATGACTGTGTCCGACGACTAGCCAGCGTCCGGCGCGGCGCATGGCATCGATCATGGCCTGGCAATCCTCAAGGGAGAGTGCCATCGGCTTCTCGACTAGGGCATGCTTGCCATGTGCCGCCGCCAGTTCGACATGCTCGCGATGAAATTGGTGGGGAGTGGCGACATATATCGCTTCCACGTCAGGATCGGCGCACAGGTCGGCGACCTCGGCATAGGTTCTCGCGCCGAAGTCGGCTCTAAACTGCCGGCGAGCCTCCTCTCGTGGATCGGCTGCTGCCACTAAGCGAATACCTGGATGGGCCGCGAGGGTGGGCAACAGCAGCATGAAGCCACGCCCTAGGCCGGCAACGCCGAGTTTCAAGCGGGGTACTGGCATCGTGAGCACTCCGTGGTGATGCAATGGATTATTCCGCTAGATCGATTACCAGTTCCTTCGAACGTGCGCGCGAGACACAGACCATGATGTGATTCTGTCGCTCGGCTTCTGACAAAACCAGGTCACGGTGCTCCGCCTCACCTTCCAACAGCCGGGTTCGGCAGGAGCCGCAGGTACCACTTTCGCAGGAGTAGGGCACATGATGGCCGTTCACTCTCAATGCCTCGAGGATCGATACGCCTGCCGGTACCGGAATCGCCTCGCCGGTCTTGTGGAGGCGTACGGTGAAAGGCGTATCCTCTGCTGTGCTGGCTGTCTGGCTCCCGCCGAAGTCCTCGAAGTGCACACTGGAGGGTGTCCAGTGGCCGGTCATGTCGCGAACCGCCTCCATCAGTCCCCGGGGGCCGCAACAGTAGATGTGGGCTCCCTTGGGCTGCTCGAGGACCGGCCACAGGTCATAGGCGTTGTCGGGATCGCCATGGTCATGATGGATCACCACCTTGCCTCGATACTCGGGGGCGCTGAGTTCCTCGAGAAAGGCAGTTTGCGACGGCTCGCGCGTCAAGTAGTAGAGCTTGAAGGGTTTGCCTCCCGTTGCCTGCAGGTGATGAATCATTGAGAGAATCGGGGTGATGCCGATTCCGCCGGCGATGAAGATGTAGCGAGCGGGGTTACCTGTCAGCTCGAAGTCGTTGCGCGGCGCCGATACCTTGAGGTGATCGCCCACCCGGGTTTCGTCAATCAGGCTCCTCGATCCGCCGGTGCCTTCCTCCTCGCGCTTGACCGCAATGACATACCGCTCCTGCTCGTCGGGATCGTTGCACAGCGAGTAATGTCTCATCTGGCCGCTGGGAGTCTCGATGCGCACATGAGCTCCAGGTGCGAATTCGGGAAGGTCGTCGCCATTGGGGTCAACGAGCTCTATGCGGTAGATGCCATCAGCGATTGCGTCCAGTGCGGAGACGAGCAGTTCGCTCATGGGGAGTTCGTTGGAGGGGCTGGCCATTGGATACCCACCTTTCTTGTCGTGTGGCTGAATATACTTCTATATCTAAGTATTTTTCCGGCGACAATGCAAGTCATGAGGTTGCGACTTTGGTCGCAAAGACTGGGTGCCTCCTGTTGCGGCTCGACACGCTGCCAACCTGGCTGTGGACTGGACTGGACTGGACTGGGCTGGGCTATGAAGAGATGGAGGCGAGGAGGGCGTAGGTCCGCTGGGCTATGTGCCGCCGGTCCAGTATGTCAACGAAGTACAGCCAGTGAGCGAAACCCGTGTTGAGCGTAGGCTCCTGACCATCTGAGGAGAGGTCATGGGGGGGGGTTAAGTCGTCGGTTATTCAAGAAAAATGACCTGTGTCAAAGAAAATATCTCATATCGTCTTATTATGGTTAGATATGAAAGCTTTTGTGGTATGAATTTTTCATTGATATACCAATTTAGAGGATGGGACATCATGAATATCCGCTTCGATTGTTTGGTGGCTTGCATGCACAGGGTTTCAGATTTTTTCTATAAAAATTATCTCTCGAAAGTGGTTCTCGATATACAGGAGGGATCTGCCGAAACCTATCGGAAGATGATTCAGGACGCCGACTTCAAGCTTGAAGCCGATTTCGAGAGAGAGGTGGCGAGGCAGCTGAGTAGTGGTGGTCGCTGGGGTTTGATACCCGCCGAAACGCTGATGCCGGTGATGATGAGTCGGTATGGGGTGTCGAGGAATGACTTTTCAAGCACAGAGTCGTCTCAGCTTGAAGCCTTGGAGGCGACTTGCAATAACTGTCCGGTGGTTGGTATCTGCTGGATGGCCATGCGCTCAGGAGCTTCTGTCGCAGAGGCTCGCAATTTCTGTCCTAGTGCGGAAAGCTTTGAAAGGTTGGAGAAGGTTGTACAGTGACGCATTAGTCTTGACACATGGCGGATGCAGCTTCTGAGTGCAACACCGTCAGTGAGTTGATGGCGGAGCCTCATGGTACTTCGCCATCAGTTCGCTCATCATCTCTATGGGACACTTGAAGTCAAAGCGCTTTCGCGGGCGCATGTTCAGCTCAAGTGCTATGGCATCCAGTTCCTCCTGGCTGTGCACCGATAGGTCTGTCCCCTTGGCCGCAAATTCTGAGTGCAACACCTGACCAATCCGGTAAGGTGTTGACCCCATGTCCTATTCTGAACTCTGCATCGAAGAACGCGCCACGATCCAAGTCAGCCTCGAGCAAGGCTTGAG
>Ga0213835_101671_pt1 | contig 12685 bp, 16 predicted proteins | sample SWPATP01_FD_160576 | JGI IMG/M metagenome (GOLD analysis project Ga0213835, IMG submission 160576) | Coastal seawater microbial communities from Marineland, Florida, United States - SWPA TP0 #1 | ecosystem: Environmental > Aquatic > Marine > Coastal | place: USA: Florida | collected 2016-08-05
CGCCGTCACGAAAGCGAACGTTACCGTCAGCGCCGTGACGCCTCCGGCAAGAAGGCGTCGTCCAATCAGGGCGCCTTCATGCGATGCGCCGCGCCGCCTCATACCCTTCTCCGATCGCCTTGAATTCGCCTTTCTCGCCCGAGCCAATGCCTGCTTCCCTGTCGTTATTCTGTATGAATTCGTTCGATACCGGCAGCGTCACCGTAACCACAGTTCCGTGGCCCGGGGCGCTCTCGATGGACATCGCGCCCTCCTGCAGTTCCACGAGCCCGCGCACAAGGCAAAGTCCCAAACCAGACCCCTCGAAATTGCGCGTATAGTCGTTGCTGACCTGGGTGAATGGCTGGCCTACCCGCGCCAGTTCCTCCGGAGACATGCCGATGCCCGTGTCGGCAACGCTGATGCGCAAATTGCCCTGGTCGAGGCAGGCCTCCAATGAGACCTTGCCGCCCTGAGGCGTGAACTTGATGGCGTTGGACAGAAGGTTGATGAGTATCTGCTGGATCGCGCGCTGGTCTCCGTAGACCTCTCCGATGCCTGCGGACACGCTACTCGACAAATTCAGTCCTTTGCTGGCAGCCTGGGGCTCCAGGAGTGAGAGACCGAGCGTGGCTGTCGTCGCGAAATCGAACGGCTCCGGATGCAGTTGATAGGCGCCGGCCTCGATCTTCGAGACGTCCAGAATGGAATTGACGACCGAAAGCAGATGGCGGCCAGCATCGCGGATGAGACCGACATGCTCCTTCTGCTTGGTGTCCAGGGGACCGGAGACCGCCTCATGAAGCATCATCTCGGAGAACCCGATGATTGCATTCAGCGGCGTCCGCAATTCATGGCTCACGGTCGCCAGAAAGCGGGTCTTCGTCATCTCACTCGATCCCGCGACTTCTTCCGCCTTCTCCAGTTCGTTGCGCAAATGTGCAACGGCATCTGCCGGTCGAAGAATGGCAATGGCACAGCCATCGGCCTCAGTGCTTGGCAATATCTCGAGTTCGAATAGCCGATTGACCCCGGCAGGCCCTTCACCGTCGCGGCCAGGAACGCGTAGTGTCAATTCCAGCATGCGCGGACCCGCGCCCTGTACAGCCTCCGAGATGGCGCAGCGATAGGCCACCCGATCCGGAATACGCAACCGCTCGAACAGACCGCGACCTTCTACAAGTTCCGGTGCCAGTCCGAGCACGCTTTCGGCCTGGACTGAAGCATCCACCACGTCGCCGTTCGGAGCGATACGCAGAAGTGCGCCGCGCATGTTTTTCAGCACCGCCAGCCCCAAGCGCGTAGCGTCCCCCGCCTCCGTTTGAGCCCGCCCGGAGGCCGTGCGCAGGACAAGCGTCGCCGCATAGGCAAGAGGAGCCAACCATTGCCAAGCCGAGGCTTCCACTAGGACAGGCCCATGAACCATCCCGACCGGTATCTGCAGGGACAAGGCGGCACCGGCTGCAACCAATCCCCAGACCAGGGCATTGCGGCTTCTACCGATACGAAAGGCCTCGACGGGCAGGGCAACAAGAAGAGCCACCAATGGCGACGTAGGGCCTCCACCTGTCGCGATCAACAGACCTCCGGCCACGCTGCCGGCGACTAGGGCGATACCAGCTGCGATGATGCCCTTGCCCGTGGCCGCGATGAAGAGTGCTATCGACAGGCTGGCAGCAAAGACCAGGCAGATGCCGACCAGCATTGCCACGGCGCTCTGTTCGGTGGTCGCGGTGATGCCGGCGAGCGTGATCAGGAAGGGCGAGGCCAACACCACGCCGACCAGGCGCGAAAGACGGTCGCGCTCGCGCTGATCGACAATCGTGACAGGCACGAAGAGATCGAAGCCGGCGCGGATGGCCTGCTCCAGTTCGCCTCGTTTTTGGTTCGCCAGGATCAACGCAACGTACTCGTACGCGGGGGTCCGCTTCGCGGATGGATTTGCTTGATCCCCAGACTCGCATCCAGCGTTTAAGGAATGGATAAGGCAGGCCTGATCGAGGCCCCTAAAGGTCACAGGCGGAGCTGCCAGGCGACATATCGGACGGCATGGTAAACGCTTTCTAGAACGGGCCAGAACGCCGCCCATGACGGGTCCGAATTCGGATTCAGATCCAAATAACTGTTTTCAATCAATTACTTATGCTGCAATGAAATTACGGTTCAGGTATTTGCAATTCAAGTCAAACTTGAAGAATTCAAACTTTAGCGGGTTTTGAATCAAACTCTGCCCTCACGGGAAGCCGGCCATTTGGGGATCGCAGGCATGCTTTGCGCGTTGGTCTGGCGGACTTTGGGGAAATGCGTTCGAGTCCGCGGGGAAAGAGGGAAAGAAATGGGCTTTCTGATCCGTACGGCATTCTGGTTCTCGCTCGTGCTGCTCGTCATACCGTTCGATGTTTCCGATGGCCGAGACGACATAGAGACTGTGGGGCCTTTCCAGGCCTTCTTTGCCGCCAAGGATGCCGTCAGCGACATTGCGGGCATGTGCGAGCGCAAGCCCGATGTTTGCGAGACGGGGCGCTCGGCGCTTCAGACCATCGGGCTCAAGGCCCGCGAGGGCGCTCGTATCGCTATGGCATGGATCGAGGAAGATCAGGTCCGTCCGGACCAGCCCGATCAGACCATCATGACGGGCTCGATCGATCGTGAGCGCGACGGCAAAGCTGAAGCCGAGAGCCTTGGCGGGTCTTGAACCGGCTGCGACCCCAAAACCCGTAATCCTTCCCGGAATGAGGGTGACGCAAGGACTTGGGTTGCCTATATGCTGCTTCATCATGACGGCCACCATCGACACCATCCGCGACGACTTCTCCTTTCTCGATGACTGGGAAGACCGCTATCGCTATGTCATCGAGCTGGGAAACGGGCTGGCGCCCTACCCCGACGAGTACCGCGACAACACGCACAAGGTGCCGGGCTGCGTGAGCCAGGTCTGGCTGCGCCCGATGCGTGGAGAAGGCCCAGACCCGGTTATCGAATTCCTGGGCGATTCCGACGCCCATATCGTGCGCGGCCTTGTGGCGATCATGATCGCATTCTATTCCGGCCGGCGGGCGAGCGAAATTGCCAGCGCGGATGCCGAGAACCTGTTGCGCGACCTCGGACTCGATGAGCACCTGACCCCGCAGAGGGCCAACGGGCTGCGCTCCATGATCGCCCGTATCCGCCAGGAAGCCGAGACGGCACTTGGCGAAACCGTCGGCGGCTCATGACGTTTCGGGTCCTACCATTGTCGGGCGGAAGCCCGGCGCACCCCAATGGAAGGCCCGCCTGACCCTGGCATTCTGCGGACGGTAGTGCCGGTCGAGCGCAGCCAGTGCGCTCTTCAGCATGATTTTGGCGGAGCGCGCAGGCCAGCCCCTTTCGGCTTCCACCTGCTGCAGTCCCTTCAAGAAACAGCATATGTCGACGAGGACTCCGGCAAGTTCAGGACCAACGGTTTCGATCGCCTTTTCCACCCTGATGCGGGCGGCCAGCACGGCTTCAGGAAAATCGAGTTGTCCATCCCCAATGCCCGCGTGGCGGCTCCCGACAATCGGTCGTTCCCAGTTGATGCCGAGCCGGGGCATCAGACAGGCGCGTTCATAGTCGCGACGCAATCGCTCGCCCGCGGCGCACTCGACCGCAGACAGGAAGCGGCGACCGTTGCGGTCCCGGCGGCTGGCGAGCAGGCTCAGCGGGGACTCCGCCAGGTTGATTGTTACCTTGTCTGGCCCCTGTGGTCCCGCGATGGTCGCCCCGACAGGTTTCTGGGCGCTGGCGGCCAAGGTATCCGCCACCGCTTCTTGTTTGCACCGGCTCGAATCGTTCAACCGGCAATTGCGCTCGGCATCGACTGCTACGAGCCCCGTCTTCATGGCTCTCGCCAGCAGTGTTCGTTCCACCGCGATGGTACCACGGGATCCGCCGTCGAGAAGAATCGTCCCTGGCTTCCCTGCTTCTGTCAGACTCGCGCTTCCTGCCCGCAGGAAGCGCAGCAGCCGCGCCGCTTGAGGGGATTTCGGCGTTGCCGTCCGTCCCATGCATTATTCTCCGTCGAAATGTCGCTATTGGCCGCGCCGGCCGCTCAGGACGTGGGGAATGCAGCCTTGATGACCCTCTCGACCGTTGCCACGACCCGGTCGAATTCGATGTCGTCACGCAGATCCTCGATCAGGTGACAGGCATGCAGAACGGTCGTTCTGTCTCGGGCAAAGCCCCAACCGACTTCTGCCATCGAGAGTTGCAGCACGACGTGAGTCACGTACATGGCAATCTGTCGTGCACGCGCGATATCCGACGTCGAGCGCCCCGTGCGGCGCAACTCACGGCCGGGAAAGTCGAAAAGCGCCGCGACAATGTCGATCACCGCATCACACCGCGCCACGATGGCTTCTCGTTTCATGGAAGCAGATCGACGGAGCCTGTCGCCGGCGGGGCGCGAAGATATCTCCCATCGATCCGGCCGCCGCTCAAGATCGACCTTCATCTCCTGTCTGGACATCGCCTGAATGGACACGATCCGCTCCTTCTCCCGTCATAGGAATTCATTCTTATATCGGGATGCGGCAAGGGTGTGAACAAATAAAGAACAATTTTTGCGTGCGTTAAATGATAAGTTATTGTTGTAAAACGTCTTTTCCGACCTCTCTCGGCTTCCGGTGCCGGAATTTATCCCCACCTCCGCGCGATGGACGACGCTCCTGCGAAATGGTCACAGGAGAATGCGATGAGAGGACTTCGAGACGAAGCCAGACATTTCACGGCAGAGAGGCACGAAGAAAGACGCGGGGCGGCACGCCTGGTCGCTTTTCGGCTGGCCACGGGACTGGATCTGGCAGCGGCACTCGCAGCAAGGTCGGGAGAACGCCGGCTGACAATCCTGCGCGTGCGTCGGTTGCTCGAACGCGAACGCTTGCGCGGTGCTGCCCGGCATTGGAGCTACGATATCAACCGCCATATCGCGCTGAAGGAGGCGCTGGACGCATTGTGTCGGGCGGAGGCTACCAGCCTAGCAACCTGAAACCGGCCGCGCAAAAGAAAGCGGCGCCGCAAGGGCGCCGCAACGATACGCTCAGGTACGACTTGGGAGGAAACTCAGGCCTTCGGCTTGCGTCCCAGGCCCATCTTCTTGGCCAGTCGCGAACGGGCGGCCGCATAGTTCGGCGCCACCATCGGGTAGTTGCTGTCCAGGCCCCACTTCTCACGATACTGTTCCGGCGTCAGGCCGTAATGCGTCATGAGATGGCGCTTGAGCGATTTGAACTTCTTTCCGTCCTCGAGACAGATGATGTAGTCGTCGGTCACGGAGCGCTTCGGATTGACGGCCGGCTTCGGCTTGTCGGCCGTGGGAACATCGCCCATCATCCCGACCTTGCCAAGGGCGGCATGAACGTCGGATATCAGGTTCGGCAATTCACCTGCCGGAACGGGGTTGTTGCTAACATATGCGGCTACAACATCCGCCGTCAGCTCGATGAGCATTTCCTTATTATGCGCGTTGTTATCAGCAATTTCCATTTTAGAATCCCAGCGGTTTCGGCTGCATACAAATTTCGGTTCATCATGATGCGAAAGCGCGCAAAGCGGCACTCTCGAATCGGATTATCCATATGATTTAGTAGGACTGAAAATCAAGTCAATCGAAATCCTTTTTTTCGATGCTGATAAAATTCATTTTAACAAATGATGCATTGGCTGGCGTTTTGTTACCGCTTGACATCAAAAAATAGATCCTCACGGCAGTCCAGCCAAAGATTACAGAGCCGACAATTGTCCAACTCCCTTTGTCGAGGCAGAAGGCAATGCTTTACCTTTGGAGATTCTGCATAACCCAAGGTTGCAATAGGCCCCATCGACATCCCGTTCATCGTTTTGGCAATCAAGCGCCAGATGCGGCGAAGAAAGCGCCGCTGCGCGCTCCCCTGACGCCCAACTTTCCGTCAATCGCCTAGAAAGCGAAAACAACAGCCGCAACCGCAAGTCAAGCATGGCAGCGCTAACGGTACGGAGCGAGGACAAGAACGGTTGCATCAGACCGGCCAAACAAACCGGCAGTCGGCCCAGAGGCCGATGCGACCGGGTGCGGCAAATCTTCCGGTGGAGTCACTTCCTGTTTTCGTTGACGCTGCTGGCTTCCTTCGGTAATTCACCGCCACGCCGGAAATAACACCGCGCCCGCGGATGGGCTCGCTCATAGGTCCAAGGGCCCAGTGTACGCAACGAATCGAACCGTCATGGGAGTGCCTGATGGCACGGCTCGCGAGCCTTTTTCTATTGCTGGCCGCCTTTTGGCTCCTCTTGTCAGGGCTCTATTACGTTTGGCTGTTGATCGTCGGACTGTTGGTCGTGATCCTGGTCACCTGGACGGCATTGCGTATGGGTCTGGTCGATGACGAGGGACTTCCCCTGAAACTCTCGGTCGGGGCACTCACTTACTGGCCTTGGCTCTGCCTCGAAATCTTCAAGTCGGCGCTGGTCGTGACGCGTATCATTCTTGATCCCAAGCTGCCTATTTCGCCGACCATCGTCCGCGTGAAGGGCAGCCAAAAGACCGCCGCCGGCTTCACCACCTATGCGAATTCGCTTACATTGACTCCCGGCACTATTTCCATTGAGGCAACGGGTTCCAGGCGTGAAATCCTTGTTCATGCGCTGACCGGCGATCTGGCTAGGGAACTGGAAGAAGGCTCGCTGGACCGCCGCGTTGCGCGGTTCGAAGGCAGCGCATCATGATGTTTGCAGTTGCCACCGTTGCCGTGATGGTGGCGCTGGCGCTCGCCGTAGTGCGGGCGCTGGCGGGTCCCACCGTGTTCGACCGTCTCGTCGCCGCCAACAAGATCGGAAACGGTGTCATATTGCTTCTGGCCTTGTTCGGTTTTTTGACCGGGCGGCCGGAGTTCCTTGACATCGGCATTCTCTACGGCCTGCTCAACATCATCGCCGTGTTCGCGGTGCTCAAGTTCTTGCGCTACGGCGACCTGGCTCGTTCCGGCGGCGAGGAGCCCGAGAACTCATGATGAGCGTCGTTGTCGACATAGTCAGTTGGGTTCTGCTGCTGGCCGGCGGCTTTTTCCTTGTCGTGGGCGCGATCGGCCTCAACCGGATGCCGGATGTCTTCAGTCGACTGCAGGCGACTGGTGTAAGCGATACGGTCGGGGCTGGCTTTCTCTTCATCGGGATGATGGTGCAGGCCGGCTTCACGCTGGTCACGGTCAAGCTGGCCTTCCTTCTCCTGATCTTCCTGTTCACCGCACCGGTTGCAACACATGCGGTGACACGCGCCGCATTGTCGGTAGGCGTCAAGCCCAAGCTGTTCGATTCCGAAGGGCGCGAGCGGCAGCAGGTTGTCGAGGAAGTGCAGCGTTCGAAGACTGACGCCCGCCCCGAGCCCGCAACGAAGCCCAAGGTGGAGAACCACGCCGCCCCTCGCAAAGATGGAGAATCGTCATCGAAGCGCTGATCAACATGGGGCTGCTGACGCTTCTGGCGCTGACAGCCGTGGGTATCGTGCGACTGAGGAACCTGTTCGCCGTAGTCATTCTGGGCGCGGTCTACAGCTTCCTCATTGCGACGGTCTTCCTGGTGCTTGATGCGCCTGATGTCGCGATGACAGAGGCTGCTGTCGGCGCGGGTATTGCGACCGTCATGCTGCTCGCTGTCCTTCATTTGACCAAGACTGAGGAGGGCAAGCCCCGTCAGCCGCAAATTCTGCCGATTTTCGTCTCCGTCGTTACCGGCGCAGCACTGATCTACGGCACCTGGGACCTGCCACCCTTTGGGTCCCCCGATACTCCCGTACACACCCATATCGGGCCCTATTATCTCGAACAGTCGATCCCCGACACCGGCGTCCCCAACGTTGTTGCCTCCGTGCTGACCACCTATCGCGGCTTCGACACGCTGGGTGAAGTGATCGTCATTTTCACCGCCGGCATCGGCGTCCTGTTGCTCCTCGGTCGCGCACGGCGGCCCGGACGGAAGCAGTAGGAGACCGACATGCGCCTGGACGTCATCCTGCGTGTCATTGCAAAGCTGCTTATTCCGTTCATTGCGGTGTTCGGCTTCTATGTGCACTTCCACGCCGAATACAGCCCTGGCGGCGGCTTCCAGGCCGGCGTCGTCGTAGCCGCCGCGGTCATCCTTTACGCGCTGATCTTTGGCCTTCGGGAAGCCGAACGTATCGTTCCGGTTCGCGTCGTGGAGTTATTGATGGGCGTCGGGGCCCTCATTTTTCTCGGTATAGGCGTCATCACTTGGCTGTATGGCGGCAACTATCTGGACTATTACGCACTGCCGATCGCCGATCCTCAGATTTCGCAGCAGGTTGGCATCATCCTCATTGAGGTCGGCGTGCTGGCAGCCGTGACCGGAGCAATCCTCGCCATCTTCTATGCATTCGCGGGCCGGGGGCGGTAATGGGCCTGATCGAAGAGATAATTCATCACTACAATCACTGGGTCTCCATCTTCTTGATGGTCTGCGGCCTCTATATCGTGGTTGCGCGCGGCAACATGGTGAAGAAGCTGGTCGGCCTGACTGTCTTCCAGACAGCGGTATTCCTGCTCTACATTACGCCCGGCAAAATTCTTGGCGGAACGCCCCCGATTATTGCTGAGGGCTTCGAGAATTACGCCAATCCGCTGCCGCATGTCCTGATCCTCACCGCCATCGTGGTCGGCGTTGCGACACTCGCCGTCGGCCTGGCGCTCGTGGTGCGCATCAACGAGGCGTTCGGGACGATCGAAGAAGAGGAAATCTTCGAGAGGGGCGAGCAGGAATAATGATTGAGGCACAGCTGCCCGCTCTGCAGATTGTTCTGCCGCTTATCGGCGCGACCTTGTGCGCCATCATCGACCGACCGCGCATTGCCTACGTCATCGCGCTGATCACCAGCGTCCTGATGCCCGTCATCGCGGCGAGCCTGCTTGTCCAGGTCCTCAGCGAGGGGAGCATTTCCTATGCAATGGGAGGCTGGGCGCCACCGATCGGCATTGAGTACCGCATCGACGTCGCAAACGCCTTTGTTCTTCTGCTTCTTTCGGTAATCGCTGCACTCATCATGCCTTATGCGGCACGCAGCGTGGCAGCAGAGATTCCGGACAATAAGCAGGCCTGGTTTTACAGCATGTATCTGTTGTGCCTGGCAGGACTGCTGGGCATCACGATCACTGGCGACGCCTTCAACGCCTTCGTTTTCCTCGAGATTTCCTCTCTGTCGACCTATGTGATGATCGCCATGGGCAAGGACCGACGGGCATTGCTTGCGGCCTTCCAGTACCTCGTTATGGGCACCATCGGCGCGACCTTCTATGTCGTGGGCGTCGGGCTGCTCTACACGATGACGGGCACGCTCAATTTCGCCGATATAGCCATGCGGATCAATGAGCTGGACATCGCCTCGTCGAGGCCCGTCCTTGCGGCGCTGGCCTTCATCACGGTCGGGCTGGGCCTCAAGGTTGCGCTGTTCCCGCTGCACGCCTGGCTGCCAAACGCTTATGCAGGCGCACCGTCCGTCACGACAGCCTTCCTGGCAGCTACCGCGACCAAGGTGGCGGTCTATCTGTTGCTGCGCTTTTTCTATACCATCTTCGGCTTTGAAGTGGTGTTCGAGCTTCACCCAGTCGGCGAGGTCCTTCTGGTTTTGTCGATTGCGGGCATGTTCGCTGCGTCGCTGGTCGCGATATTCCAGGAAGACATCAAGCGCATGCTGGCATGGTCATCGGTCGCGCAGATCGGCTACATTACGCTTGGCGTTTCGTTGGCGAATGCCACCGGCTTGACTGGCGGGCTTGTGCATCTGTTCAACCACGCAATGATCAAGGGCGGCCTGTTCTTTGCGGTCGGCGGCATCGCGCTGATGGCTGGCGGCGTGAAGATCTCCGATCTTGCCGGCATCGGGCGTCGCATGCCGCTGACCATGGCTGCCTTTGTCATTGCAGGCCTGTCGCTCGTAGGCGTTCCAGGCACGGTCGGCTTCGTTTCAAAATGGTATTTGGTGCTGGGCGCCTTCGAAGCAGGATTGTGGTGGGTCGCCTTCCTTATTCTCATCACGTCGCTGATGGCCGTCGTTTACCTCGGTCGTTTCGTGGAGATCGCCTATTTCCGTGAGCCCGCAGGCGGCGCTGCAACGGCGACCGAGCCACCACTTTCCATGCTGGTGCCGACCTGGATCCTGGTGATTGCCTGCGTCGCCTTCGGCATCAACGCCGAACTGACGGCAGGCACCGCCGGTCTGGCCGCCGAAGTTCTGATCGAGGGGCTGAGATGAACGCCGACAGTCTGATAGCGCTGGCGCTTGTCATCCCCTTTGCAGGCGCGTTGCTGATCCCGCTCGCCCGTGCCGTACCCAATCTGCGCGAAACGGTGACGCTGACGACGGCGGGCGCCTTGTTCGCCACTGTTGTCATGCTGCTGCAGGCAGTCTGGAACGGCGCACGGCCTTCCCTCGATCTGGTGCAGGTCACGCCGGGGCTCGAGATCGCCTTTCGGATCGAGCCGCTGGGCATGCTGTTTGCGACGATCGCCTCGACCTTGTGGATCATCAATTCGATCTATTCGATCGGCTATATGCGCGGGAACAACGAGCCGCGGCAGACTTCCTTCTACGTCTGCTTCGCCATCGCGCTCTTTGCAACAATCGGCATCGCCTTTTCAGCCAATCTCTTCACGCTGTTCCTGTTCTACGAACTGCTCAGCGTCTCCACCTATCCGCTTGTCGCTCACAAGGGCAACGAGGCGGCTAAGCGCGGTGCCCGCGTCTATCTTTTGATGCTGATCGGCGCTTCTCTGGTCTTCTTCCTGCCAGCGATCGTGTGGACCTATGTGCTGACAGGCACGCTCGATTTCGTTCCCGGCGGCATCCTGCAGGGCCATATCGGGCCGGTTGCGACGGGTCTGCTGCTCGCACTGTTCGCCTTCGGGATCGGCAAGGCGGCGGTGATGCCGCTGCATTACTGGCTGCCCATCGCAATGGTGGCGCCGACACCGGTCAGTGCTCTGCTGCACGCGGTTGCGGTGGTCAAGGCCGGCGTCTTCACCGTTTCCAAGGTGATCTTCTATATCTTCGGTCTGGATTTTTTGACCGAGACCGGTGCCAGCGAATGGCTGATCATCCTGTCGTCCTTCGGCTTGCTGATGGCCTCACTGGTCGCCATCCAGAAGGACAACCTCAAGGCACGACTGGCCTATTCGACGGTCAGTCAGCTTGCCTATGTCGTTCTCGCCGCCGCACTTGCGAGCTCGACCGCAATGCTGGGCGCGGGTCTCCATATCGCGATGCACGCGGCCGGCAAGATCACGCTCTTCTTCTGCGCCGGCGCGATCTACACGGCGACCAAGAAGACCGAGGTCAGCCAGCTCGACGGGCTGGGCTGGCGTATGCCGGTCACCATGTTCGCCTTCTTCCTCGGCGCACTCAGCGTCATCGGCGTTCCTCCCCTGGGTGGCATCTGGAGCAAGTGGCACATCATGCAAGGCGCCTACGAGGCGGAGTATATCTTCGTCGTTGCGGCGCTGATGATCAGCACGCTGCTCAACATCGGCTACTTGTTGCCGCCCGTGATCCGCGCTTTCCTTCTGCCGCCTAAGGACGGTTACGAGGGAGGCATCAAGGAGGCGCCGCTGCCGTCGGTGCTGGCGCTGTCGATCACGGCGCTCTTCTGCGTCCTTCTCTTCTTCAATGCCGGTGCGGTGGCAACACTGCTCAACGGCATGTTCGTATATTGAGGCTGACAGAGATGGTACTCGGCAGATTCCTCGAATACCTCGTCGACAACCGGCGCACAGTCGCCTGGATCATGTATGGCGTGCTCGCCCTCGTCGTGATTCTCGATTTCCTGATCCCGTCGGGATACGATCGCTTCTGGTGGGAGTCGGTGGGCGGTTTCGGCGCGCTGTACGGCTTCATCTCCTGCACGCTGATCATCGTGGTGTCGAAGTTGCTGGGCAAGGTGTTTCTGAACCGCCCGGAGGACTACTACGATGATTGATACCTTCGGCTGGATTCACCCGTCTTTCGTCCTGATCCTCGGCGCACTCGCTATCCCGTTGCTGAGCGGTACCGTGCGCAAGGCCTATCAGGTGGGTCTGCCGCTGGTGGTCCTGGCGCTCATCCTCACGCAGACGCCCGGCACCTACGGAACCGTGCCGCTGCTGGAGTTCGAACTGACCTTCGGCCGGGTGGACGCGCTCAGTCTCCTCTTTGCGAACGTCTTCGGCATCATCCTGGTCATCGGCGCCATCTACGCGCTGCATGTGGAGGACACGCTGCAGCATGTCGCCGGCTACATCTATGCCGGTTCCGCGCTGGGCGTCATCTTCGCCGGCGACCTCGTCACGGTCTACATCTTCTGGGAAATGATGGTCTTCTCGTCGGTGTGGCTCATCTGGTGCCGGCGCGACGAGGTCTCCTGGGCGGCCGGATGGCGCTATACGCTCGTCCATGCGGCCGGCGGCGTGCTGCTTCTGGGCGGCATCATCCTCTACTACCTTGAGACGGGCACCACTTCCTTCGACGCGATCCAGGATGTCGGGCTCGCCTTCTACCTGATCCTGATCGGCTTCATGATCAACGCCGCCGTGCCGCCGCTGCATGCCTGGCTGACCGATGCCTATCCCAATTCGACGGTCACAGGCGGCGTTCTGTTGAGCGCGTTCACGACCAAGACGGCCGTTTACACCCTGGTCCGTGGCTATCCGGGAACCGAGATACTGGTCGTTCTCG
>Ga0213835_101675_pt1 | contig 12651 bp, 9 predicted proteins | sample SWPATP01_FD_160576 | JGI IMG/M metagenome (GOLD analysis project Ga0213835, IMG submission 160576) | Coastal seawater microbial communities from Marineland, Florida, United States - SWPA TP0 #1 | ecosystem: Environmental > Aquatic > Marine > Coastal | place: USA: Florida | collected 2016-08-05
GCGACATGGCAGGGGCCGCAACCTGGGTCCGCTGTGACGTCAGCGATAGCGCCGCGGTCGAGGCGGCGATGGCACAGGTCGCCGTGCGCACGAATGTGCTGGACATTCTGGTCAACAACGCTGGCATCGGCGCGATCGGAACGGTGGAGACCGCGATAGATGCGGAGTGGCTTCAGGTCTTTCAGGTGAACGTGTTCGGCATTGGCCGGGTCAGCAAAGCCGCCCTCCCACTCCTCCGCCGGAGTTCCGGCGCTGCTGTCGTGAATACGTGTTCGGTCGCCGCCTCCGTTGGTCTGCCGCAGCGCGCGGTGTACTCGGCTTCCAAGGGAGCTGTCGAATCGTTGACCAGGGCCATGGCCGCGGACTTCCTCCCTGACCGGATTCGGGTGAACTGCGTCAATCCGGGAACAGCCGATACTCCGTGGGTCACGCGACTGCTTGACCAGGCCAGCGACCCCGAGTCGGAGCGAATTGGGTTGGAGCGGCGGCAACCCAGCGGTCGACTCGTCAGCCCGGACGAAGTAGCGAGTGCGATCTGCTTTCTGGTCCACCCTGATCAGGCGGTCGTCACGGGTACCGTGTTGGCCGTTGACGGCGGCATGCACGCGTTGCAGGTCCGCGTCGCCTAGAACGCCTTCGACACGCGGGTGCCCAGGGCGCTCGGTCCGCACACCGTCCACCAGGTCGCGAGGTGGTTGGTGACGGCGTAGCGTTCGAGCCGCGCGGGGAGTGTCGTCAGTGTCCGTCGTGTTCCGGCAGCACCGCGTGCGGGGTGAAGCCGAGTACCTACTGGGCGCGTTCGATCGTGAACCCGGGCTTGCTCGCCTCGAGCTGGCTTGGGGTCTCCCTGTAGAACCGGTGTGCTGTCGCCGCCACGTCGATGTCGGCGAGTGACTGTGGACTCACGACCGTGATCGGCAGGCACCCGGAGAACTCGGCGCGCGTCGCCCGGCGAAACGCCTCCGCGGCGTCGTCGAGCGTCAGGTACGCCCAGAGCTCGCGATGGCCTTCGGTGGGGTCGCTCCGGACGGTTTCTGAGCGTTCAATGATGTGCTCGATGGAACTGACGCGGGGCAGGCGCATACCGCCGCTCGCATGCGTGACGCCGTCACCTTCACTGCCGAGGTGCTGCTGCCGCGCCTGACCGTGCACCGCCGGCAGGGGCGGGTGGCGGTGCATCCGACCTGTTCGACCGAGGCGCTCGGCGCCACCGCTGCGCTGATCGTGATCGCGCGGACGGTCGCCGACGAGGCGGTCGTGCCCGAGGCATGGGGATGCTGCGCCTTCGCGGGCGACCGTGGCATGCTGCACCCCGAACTGACGGCCGCCGCGACCGCGCCCGAGGTCGCCGACGTGCGGCGCCTCGAGGCCGAGGGTGGTGTCTTCGACGCCGCCGTCAGCGCCAACCGCACCTGCGAGCTCGGCATGACCCGCGCCACGGGCATGCCGTACGTGCACGTGCTCGAGCTGCTCGAACGAGCGACCCGGCCGTAGCGTCGACAGGGGAGAGACTCGGCGTGTTTAGGTCGGCTTGGTGGGGGTCTCCGGGCTCCAGCCGCGTGAACGTGCGATCATTGCGAGGTCATATACAAGGCCGTGCGCGTGTTCTAGTTCAGAACTCTTGCCGTACCCATTGCCGACGGCGATCGTATGCGCGCCCGCGGCTAGACCCTCGTTGATGTCGTAACCCGTATCCCCGATGTACGTCAATGCACCGCGCGAGGCATACCGTCTGAGCACCTCGCGCTTGGGGTGCACGGCTCCGTGGACACGCGTGATGAGGTGCAAGACCGACAGTTTCGCGGCGTCACGAAGAACAACCGATTCGTGAGCACCGGAAACAACCACAACAGGGACCCGACTTTGGTTTGCTGCTTCAAGTAGTTCACGAGCGCCGGTGGCAAGTTGTGTCGGTCTGGCGAGCATTGCTTCGTTCCATGCCTCACTGCACGGCGAAGCGTCGACGGAGGGAACTCCGAGCTGTGCGAAGAAGGTCGTGAGAGGCAAGCGGAAAACCGTCATGAAACGATCCAGATCCGGGATGACGAGGTCGGAGTGCCCCCGGGAAGTCAAGGCTTCGTTCGTTGACAACCAGGCCCGTTCACGGTCATCAACGATGGTGCCGTTCCAGTCGACGGCAATCGTTATCGGCCAGGGACAGCTCATGAGTCGATCACTGTCTTTGCGGTGAAGTCCAGAAGGATACGGGCGGCTTCGATCGAGAAACCGGGTTCTCCGGGCTTCAGAGTGTTGGGAGTGTCGGGGTAGAACTCGCGAGCGGCTTCCGCGACGTTGATGGCGTTGAGTGGTTGAGGACTGGTCACCGTAATGACATGGCAACCGACAAGCTCTGCCATTGCCGCTCGCCGGAAGGCTTCAGCGGCGTCGTCTGTCGTCAGGTACGCCCACAACTCTTTGTGACCCTCGCTCGGATTAGCGGCGACGAGTTCGGAGCGCTCGACGATGTGATCAACTCCTGTGACGCGCGGCAGACGCAGCAGGACAACGCTGACGTCAAACCGTCGGCACATCATCCGCGCGATGGCTTCGTCGACTTCTTTCGCGAGGGCATAGGCCTCGGCTGGCCGGATCTCCGAGGTCTCGCGCAGAGGGATCTCCGCCGGGGCGATCTCCCGATCGGCCCAGACCGTTCCGTAGATCGAGATGCTCGATGCGACGACCATGCGGTTCACTCCCGCCTCACAGGCCGCCTCGAGCAGCGAGTAGGTCGTGGCACTGTTGTTGATGAACAGTTCACGATCGCTCACCCCGCCGCGGCCCGGCACCGCGGCGAGGTGAACCACAGCGTCGACCCCGTCAAAGACATCCCGCTCGATCGTGTCCTGCGCGAGGTTGCGGAGGACCCACTTGCCTTTGAAGTCCGGTGGGCGAGCGACACGATCGATGCCGATGACGGTGTCCCCAGCTTCCGCGAATGCCCGGGAGACGACCCGGCCGATCCCGCCGGCGGCGCCCGCGACGATCACCTTCATCGCGCGACTGCCGCTCGTCGCTGGCCCTCGATCGCGCGCAGCAGGCCCTGCATGTAACCGATGGCGTGGGCGCGTCCGCGGTGCGCCCATGGCGTATCGTCGTCCATCACGGGGACGTGGTCATCCTGCAGCCAGCCGTCGAAGCCGACGTTCAGCAGGTGCATGACGGCGTCGTAGGGGTCGTAGTTGCCATCACCAATGAAGCACTCGACGAAACTCGGCACTGTTCCCTGCACGTCGCGGAAGTGCACATAGCGGATGCGTCCGTCCGGTCCGAAGCGTTCGATCATCTCGTGCACGCTCTGGGCGCCGTTCATCTCGGAGACCGTGCCCAGGCACAGATCGATGCCCCATGCCGGACTCCCGTTCGCCATCTCCAGCGCGCGACTAAATGCGTCGGGGCTGATGAAGATGCGATCAACGCCCTCGATCGACTCCACGGGTGGGTCATCGGGATGCTGCGCCAGGGTGAGGCCCACCTCCTCGCACACCGGCAGTACGGCCTCGAGGAAGACGCGGTAGTTCTCCCACAGTTCGTCGGCGGTGATGCGGAGGGACCCGTCGTGCTGCGGCCAGATGACCTTGTTGCCGAGCGGGGCGAGAGCGTGATCGTAGGCGCTCGCGCGTGCGCCCCCGCGGGTGGGGTGGTCCCAGGTCGTGCGCCACACGAACCCCGGCATGAAATGGAAGCCCAGCATCGGGATTCCGGCCCGGCTCATGTTGCGGATGGTCGTGACGACGTTCTGCAGCTGCTCATCACGGCGTGGGCCGCCGACCATGACCTGGTCGTAGAAGTCGAAGGGGATGTTTTCGATCACCTCGAGGGTGAGGCCGAACTCCTCGCATCGCTCTCGAAGGCGAAGCAGGTCGTCGTAGGTCCAGTATCCGAGCTCGGTCGGCAGGGTCGGGGTGTTCATGTTGAGGCTTGTCACCCCGAGCGACAGGGCGTAGTGGGCGAGGGCTTCATCGACGACCTGCACCTGGTTGACGGCGATTCTCAGCGGCATGGGGGCCCTTCCTGGATGGTGGCGGTGGATGCCGCTCAAACGCGGCGGGGGCGGATGATCGGATCCCAGTCGTCTCGGCGCGACCAGGGCGTCTCGTAGCTCGGGTCGTTGGCGTAGCGCTGCAGTCCGAGGTGCAGCGTGGCACCCGATGCGGGTGCGAGCTCGACCTCGAGCCACTCCCCATCAACGTCAGCGGGCGCTTCAGTCACGCCGTCGGAGCCAACGGTGGTGGCCGTGGTGAAGCGGTGCTCGCGGAAGGTTCCGGCCTGCACCACGATGGTGCGGGTCGCCTCGGGATCGGTGTTGACCAGCTCCAGGGTGACGCTGTCGGCGGTGATCGCGCGAACGAGCGCCGCGACGCCGGCCGGCAGGCCGGGGCGACGGCCCTCGGCGTCGTAGTAGCGCACGGTGCCGTGCTGCAGGCCGCCGTGCGAGATGTGCATGGGGGCTCCCCACATCAACTGCACGAGCGACTCGAAGTACACCGGGCAGAACTCCTGCCAGGCATGGATCGCGTACCCATCAGTCTGCATGCTGACGGTGTCGGTGTAGCCGTCGATGTGCGTCACGCGATCCCAGTTGCGCGGGTCGCCCTCCTCGGAGCGTAGCCGCCGCAGCTGCTGATCGATCAGCTCGTGGTTCGCCGCCAGGAGGCGCTCGGGATAGCCCGGGTTGCGTCCCTGCATGTACTCGAACCAGGCGAGGGTGTTCACGTTGAAGTGCTTGGTGGCGAACGGGCGACGCGGCACGAGAACCTCGGCCCAGTCGCTGGTGCGCGGCGCGCGCTCCACGCGCGCGCGGTCGGCGTCGTCGAGGGTGCGTGCCCACAGGTGGATGGCGTGGAACGGGCTCGCCGGGCGGAAGTCGGCCCAGCCGCGATCGAGGTGCTTGTGCGGCACCATCCAGACGCCGTCTTCTTCGCGTCCCAGCGCGAAGTGTGTGTCCATCTGCTGCCGCACGAGCCGCACGGCCTCTTCGCTACCGCCCGTGAGCAGGTAGGCGTTGAGACAGGCGTTGAGCGTAGGCTCGATGATGGTGAGCCAGCCGTGCGGCCAGCGCCAGCCGTAGTGGCCTCCCCACCACTTTCCGTCGTTGTACTCGCCGACAATCCCGGAGAGTCCGACGTTGTCAGGAAGGATCCCGCTGTTAGCGTCGGCGCGCGCCTGCCACGTCGCCAGATACTCGAGAACCCAGGTCTTGAGGCCGGCTTCGCCCGAATAGAGGTAGGCGTGCGTGAACTGCCCGGTCGCGTTGAGGTTGAGGGGAACGTCGCCGCGGGTCGTGCGCTCATTCATCAGCGCAATGACCTCGGCGAAGACGTCGTCGTCGCTCCAGTTGCAGCGCCCGAGCTCGTAGGGGCTTGTGGTCATGTCCTCGAACGGCGCGGGGTAGTCGTCGAGCACTCCGCGGTGGGTGGAGAGGTCTTCGGCCGTGACGACGAACCGCGGCCCGGCGCTGCCGCTCTGGGGGGCTCGGATCAGGTGCAGCTCCGGATCGTAGTTCTCGGCGATCGGGTCGCTGCCGTCGTACATCCCGGCGAACCGTCGCGCGCGCTGCCGTTCGACAACAGAATCAGGGCGGCAGAATCCGAAGAAGTAGTGGAAGAGGTTGGCTTCCCCGTGGTGCATCCAGTCGTAGTAGCGATCGAATTCCCGGTCGATCTGGCCGTACTGGGTCCACTGCCAGGTGATCGAGTCCCAGAGCTTCCGGGCGAGGTCATAGATCTTGTCGCTGCCGCCGACGCTGTAGAAGAGCGCGAGATACATGAACGCCTCGTAGGGGTCATCCGAGCCGTCCATCCCGGGCCATTCCTCGCGCCAGATGAGCGTGCCGTCGTCGCGGGTGTATCGGGCGACGAACTCGCGGGCCGCATCCTCGAGCCGATCCATCAGAGCCCGTTCCTGCAGCGCCCACTCTGGCGCGGTGACGGGGCTCGTGACCCGGAGGCGGGGACGCACAGTCGCGGGTTCTGGGGTCATCGGAGCACTCCATGTCTCGCCGAGAAGAATCGCATATATGATATAGGAAAATTACCAACGGTGGTCGACCGTTTCGCTGAGCAGCCGTGAAGGGAGTCTTGGTTCGTGTCGACCCTCGGCGACGCGCACACCGCACCCATCCCGACGATTCCCCCCTCGCGGCGGCTGCGCGATTCGTTCCGCTCCCTTGCCCATCGCAACTACCGCCGATTCGAGTTGGCTCATCTCGCCCTGCATACGAGGACGTGGATGTTCCGGTTGGCGGTCGACTAGCTCGTTCTTGAGATCAGCGGAAACGTCGCCGCGGTCGGCAGCTCGTCTTCACCCAGTGGGCGCCGATGATCCTCCTGGCGCCGTACGGTGCGATGCTCGCTGACCGCTTCCCGCGTCGCATCACGGTCGCCGTTGTCTACAGTGCCTTCGCGGTTCTGGCCGGCCTGCTCGGTGTTCTGGTACTGACCGGCCTCGTGCAGATGTGGCACATCGTTTTCGTTGCTTTGATCGTCGGTCTGATCTGCACGGTGGAGATCCCGGTCCGTGTGGTGTTCCTCAGCGAGATAGTGCCCGCCGTCGACCTGCAGAACGCGATCAGCGTTTACGCCATCGTCTTCTGGTTCGGTGGCGTCGCGGGGCCGCTGGTGAGCGGCCCCATGATCACCGAGGTCGGGGCTGCCTGGCTGATTCTCTTCTATGCGGTTGCCTGCGCCTTGGTTGCCGTGACCATCGCCCTGCTCCGGGTCTCTGAGTTGCAGGTGATCCCGCCTGTTGCTCTCGGACGACCACCGTTCCGGGAGACGCTGCTCTATGCCCGCGCGAAGCCGACAATCCTCTGGCCTCTTGTTCTCATCGCGTGCTTCGCCGTCTTCGTGCTGCCGAACGGGGTCGCGCTCAGCGGCATGGCGCAATCGGTGTTTCAGTCAGGTCCCAGCGGACCCGGTCTCTACAGCGCGATGCTGGCGGTCGGTGCTCTGCTCGGTGCCCTCGCCTCGACGCGCGTGCAGGCGCTTCGACTGCGCACAGTGATGCTCGCCGCGGCCACCTTCGCGTCCCTCCAGTTGTTGTCCGGTCTGATGCCGGTCGAGGTGGCTTTCGTGGTTCTCATGACTGGGGTGGGCTGTACCCGACTGATCTACGAGGTGTCCTCCGGCTCGCTCGTCCAGCTGTCGTCGAACTCCCGCATGCGGGGTCGTGTCGTCTCTCTCTACAACATGCCCGTCGCGGTCGGCATTTCGATCGGCGGGCTGCTCATGGGTACTCTCACGGAACTGTGGGGAGCCCAGGATGCGATCGTCGTCACCGCGGCAGTGCCCCTGCTGGCGACCCTCGTAATCGCCGGCTTCCTGTCGGGGAAGCCGAGCCTTCTGCGGGTGTTCCGCATCGGTAGCGGACGTTCCCTGCTCGGGAGCGTGACGCGTGAACCGGAATAGTTGCGCCTTCTGGGCGGTTGCATTCTTCGCGGGGCGGCGATCCCCTCGCTGGGTCCGCCGCGCGCGAGCGTGACGTCTCAGCGGGGAGCGATGACCGTCTGCCGCTGCGTTCCGAGCCCGTCGATGCCGAGCTCCATCACGTCACCTATCTGCAGGTAGGTCGGCGGCGTCATGCCCAGCCCGACCCCCGGGGGTGTGCCCGTGTTGATCAGGTCGCCCGGCTCCAGCACGAGGAACTGGCTCAGGTAGTGCACGATCACGAGCGGGTCGAAGACCATCGTCGCGGTCGACCCGGTCTGGCGCCGCTGCCGGTTGACATCGAGCCACATCCCGAGGTCCATCACGTCCGGCACCTCGTCGGGGGTGACCAGCCAGGGTCCGGCGGGGTTAAAGGTCTCGGCCGACTTGCCCTTGCTCCATTGCCCGCTGCGCTCGATCTGGAAAGCCCGCTCGCTCACATCGTTGACCACGACGTAGCCCGCGATGTGGTCGCGCGCCTGCTCCGGGGAGTCGAGGTAGCTCGTGCGCTTCCCGATCACGACACCCAGCTCCACCTCCCAGTCGAGCTTCGTCGAGCCACGCGGCATGCGCACGTCGTCGTCTGGACCGACGAGGGTGTTGGGGCTCTTGGTGAACAAGATCGGCTCGTCGGGAACCGGCATGCCCGATTCGGCCGCGTGATCGGAGTAGTTCAATCCGATGCACAGAATCTGGTGTGGGCGCCCGATGGGGGCACCCACTCGTTCGCGGGACCCATCGGATCCGATAAAGGGATGCACACGTCCCGCCGCGATGCGCTCCGCGACGACCGACTCGAGTTCGCGCATCCCGCCGTCGCGGAAGAACCGCTCATCGAAGTCGGGGGTGATGTCGGAGACATCAACAAAGTGGTCGTCGTCCACGCGGACGACCGGGCGTTCACTGCCAGCGGGACCGAGACGCATCAACTTCACGGGGGAGCCTTTCCACTCTTCGTGAGATTACCATATAGGATCGATCAACGTCTGGGCAGGGCCGCTGTTTCGGCACTCCTTTGATGTCGCGATCCCGACACAGGCGTCGCCCGCGCGCCGTCTGTCAGGGTTCGCCGTTCGGGTTGAGAGCGAAGCAGAAAGGGAGCAACATGGTCGACCGGAGTAGGGTGGCGGATTCACTGCAGAGGGTCCACGGAGTCGTCTCCGGTGCCCCTTCCGGAAGCCTCACCGCATCAACCACCGGCGATGTCGGCCACGACATGTATCCGCGGCACGCGCGTGATCAGTAGCCCTGTTGGCGCGGCCACCCAGCGGCCCATTGATCTCGTGGCGATGGCGCATGATGCGAGTCACTATCTGTTGCGCCCCGACGAGGTCGCCCGGCCAGACTCCGTGGATCAGCTTGCGGTGCTGCTCGCGGAGGCCACCCGCACTGGTCGTCCGCTGACGTTTCGGTCGGGCGGCACGAGTCTCTCCGGTCAGGGGGTGACCGACCAGCTGCTGGTCGACACGCGGCGGGCGTTCACCGGCATCGAGGTGCTTGACGGCGGTGAGCGCGTGCGAGTGCAGCCCGGCGCGACCGTGCGCCAGGTCAACGCCCGGCTTGCCCGCTACAGTCGCCGTCTCGGCCCCGACCCGGCTAGCGAGATCGCCTGCACCATCGGTGGCGTGATTGCGAACAACTCGAGTGGCATGGCGTGCGGAACCGAGCAGAACACCTACCGAACGCTCGAGACGATGACCCTTGTGCTTGCGAACGGGGCGGTGATCGACTCCGCTGCCGCTGATGCGGATCAGCGGCTGAGATCCGCGGCGCCCGATCTGTGGGCGGGGCTATCGGCCCTGCGCGCGCGGGTGCTGGACGACGCAGAATCGGTGGCGCGCATCCGCCGCCTGTTCGCGATGAAGAACACGATGGGGTACGGCCTCAACGCCTTCCTCGATCATGAGCGACCGATCGATCTGTTGGTGCGGTTGCTGATCGGAAGCGAGGGCACGCTCGGCTGGGTGGCCGAGGCCGTGTTCCGCACGGTGCCGGTCGCACCGCTCGTGGCGACCGGTTTGCTGGTGCTGCCGACCCTCGCGGACGCGACGGCGGCACTGCCAGCGCTCGTCGACGCGGGGCTTGCGACGATCGAGCTTATGGACGCGACGTCTTTGCGCGTCGCCCAGACGCTCTCCGACGCACCCGCCGCGATCACCGGCCTCACGGTCGACCGCCACGCGGCGCTGCTCGTCGAAGTGCACGCCACGACGGATGCGGAGCTCGCCAACGGCACCGCCCGCCTCGAGGCGCTCGCGGCCGGGCTGCCGCTCGCCGCCCCCTTCGCCCTCACCCGCGAACCCGTTGCCCGCGCCGCGCTGTGGCACGTGCGCAAGGGCCTTTATCCGGCGGTGGCCGAGGCGCGCCCGTCGGGAACGACGGCGTTGCTCGAAGACATCGCGGTGCCAGTGCCGAACCTGTTGCCGACCTGCGAGGCGCTGGAGGAGATGTTCGCCCGGCACGGGTACGACAGTGCTGTGATCTTCGGGCACGCCAAAGACGGCAACATCCACTTTCTACTCACCGAGCGCTTCGACACCGCCGAGGGGGTCGCCCGCTACGCGGCAGTGACCCAAGAGATTGTCGAGCTCGTCCTGGACCAGCGTGGCACGCTCAAGGCCGAGCACGGCACGGGCCGCATCATGGCACCCTTCGTCGAGCGTCAGTACGGTGACGAACTGACCGCCGTGATGCGCGAGATCAAGAGGTTGTGCGATCCGGCGGGGGTACTGAACCCGGGGGTCGTGCTCACCGACGATGCGCAGGCGCACCTGAAGCATCTGAAGACGACGCCGACCGTGGAGGCCGAGGTCGACCGCTGCGTCGAGTGCGGCTACTGCGAGCCGACCTGCCCGAGCCGAACTCTCACGCTCACCCCGCGCCAGCGTATCGTGGTGCGCCGTGAGATCGCTGCGGCCGAGGCCCGCGGTGACACCGCGCTCGTCGCCGCGCTGCGCGCCGACGAAGAGTACGAGAGCGTGCAGACCTGCGCTGTCGACGGCTTGTGCGGCATCGCCTGCCCCGTGAACATCAACACCGGTGATCTCACGCGTCGCTTGCGCGCGGAGGCTCGCACGGCCGGTCGGGGAGTCTGGAACGCCGCTGCCGAGCGCTGGGATGCCGCCACCCGCGCGGCGGCGGTCGCCTTGACGGTTGCGGATGCCCTTCCGACGCCGCTCGTGCGCGCTGCCAGCTCTGCCGCGCGCGCGGTGGTCGGCGCCGACACTGTTCCCCGCTACGAGACCGGCTTGCCGCGGGGGGGCCGCCGTCGCTCAACCGTGCTCGAGGGGTCGCTCGCCGTGCGCATCGTGTCGCAGGCTGCCGATGATGGTGCTCCGCGCGAGGGGCAGCCCGCCGCCGTGTATCTGCCAGCCTGCGTCGGCACGATGTTCGGCGCTGAAGGTGGCGACGGTGCGACGGCCGCGTTGCTTAGCCTGTGTGAGCGAGCGGGGGTGACTCTGCTGGTCCCCGAGAGCGTCGACGGCTTGTGCTGTGGCACGCCGTGGAAGTCGAAGGGGCATCGCGTGGGGGCCGACGCGATGCGCGATCGGGTCGATGCCGCGCTCGCCGACCTTGGCCCCGCGGCCGCTGATCTTCCGATCATCAGTGATGCGGCCTCCTGCACCGAGGGTGTCGCTGTGCAGCAGGGTGGCGCGCGCCGTGTGCTCGACGCCGTCACCTTTGCCGCCGACGTTCTTCTGCCGCGACTCAGGGTGCGTGAGCGCCAGGGCCGGGTAGCCGTGCATCCCACCTGCTCGACGGAGGCACTCGGCGCAACCGGAGCACTGGTCGCCATCGCGCGGGCGGTCTCCGACGATGCGGTCGTGCCCGAGGCGTGGGGATGCTGCGCCTTCGCCGGCGACCGTGGCATGCTGCACCCCGAACTGACAGCCGCCGCGACCGCGCCCGAAGTCGCCGAGCTGCGTCGACTCATCGATGAGGGGGGCGCCTTCGACGCCGCGGTCAGCGCCAACCGAACCTGCGAGCTCGGCATGACTCGGGCAACGGGAATGCCGTATGTGCACGTGCTCGAACTGCTCGAGCGGGCCACCCGGATCTAGCTGTGTCGCGTTCGCCTGAGCACGGACGGCTCGTTGCGCTGTGGCCGCCCCAGAACACCTACCACCTTGACTGGAGGATCGCTTGATGACCTGGATGCCCGATACGACGACGGCGCTGCCGATCGACCGCGACGAGGCCGTGTTGGTGGGTCGCATCTGGCAGCCCGAGGTTGACGGGCCGACCCCGGTGGTGCTCGTCGGCAACGAGCTGCGAGCGCTCGACCACCGTTTTGCGACCGTGCGGGACCTCCTCGAGACCGACGACCCGGCCGCCGCGCGGTCAGCCGCGGGCGCTGTGGTGGGGACCATCGACGAGGTGCTGGCGAACTCGGCCTTTGACCGTCGCGATCAGAGCCGGCCCTGGTTGTTGGCTCCGCATGATCTGCAGGCGGTGAAGGCGGCCGGTGTGACGTTCGCGGTCTCGATGATCGAGCGGGTGATCGAGGAGCGTGCCCGAGGTGATCACGAGGCTGCCGCCGAGCTGCGAGCTCTCATCGCCGACCGGATCGGGGGCGACCTGCGGGGGGTGGTGCCCGGGTCGGAGCGGGCGGCCGAGCTGAAGCGCCTGCTCATCGAGGAGGGCATCTGGTCGCAGTATCTCGAGGTCGGTATCGGCCCTGATGCGGAGATCTTCACCAAGGGGCAACCACTGTCCACGGTCGGTACGGGGGCGGCGATCGGTGTGCTGTCCAGCTCGACCTGGAACAACCCCGAGCCTGAGGTGGCGCTGGCGATCTCCTCGCGCGGCCGCATTGTGGGGGCGATGCTCGCCAACGATGTAAACCTGCGCGACATTGAGGGTCGCAGTGCTCTGCTGCTAGGCAAAGCGAAAGACAACAATGCTTCCGGTGCCACCGGTCCGTTCATCCGTCTGTTCGAGGGTGATTTCGATCTGGATGTGGTGCGCAGCATGGCGGTGTCGGTGACGGTCGCAGGGCAGGATGGCTTCACGATGAGTGCAACATCCGACATGAGCCTGATCAGCCGCGACCCAAAGGACCTGGTTCGTCAGCTGATGGGCGCCCACCATCAGTATCCGGACGGGGCGGTGCTGATGATGGGCACCATGTTCGCTCCGATCGATGACCGTGACGCGCCCGGCATGGGTTTCACCCATCAGCGTGGTGATGTGGTCACGATCCGTTCCGAGCGGCTCGGGTCGTTGG
>Ga0213835_101678_pt1 | contig 12615 bp, 5 predicted proteins | sample SWPATP01_FD_160576 | JGI IMG/M metagenome (GOLD analysis project Ga0213835, IMG submission 160576) | Coastal seawater microbial communities from Marineland, Florida, United States - SWPA TP0 #1 | ecosystem: Environmental > Aquatic > Marine > Coastal | place: USA: Florida | collected 2016-08-05
CCCGGGGAGTCCGTCGTCGCAGAGATACCGGTACACCACCGGGCCCTTGCGGAGCTCGCGATCGACGAGCTCGACCGTGCCGACGACGCGCGGGTCGTCCGGCGGGAGCATCCCGCTGAGCCCGACCCAGAGCGCCGCCGCGTCGGCTTCTGACACGCCGTACGCGAACCCGAACCCGCCGAGGGCTTCATCGAACCCGTGCTCGAGCACGTCGGCCCGGATCGAGTCGCGCAGTTTGCACCACTCGGGCATCTCGCGCCCGAGGAACGACTCAGCGATGCGCACGCCGCGATCCGCGACCACCCAGCACATCACCTTCGAGTGCACGTGGTGCCGACGCTGCATCCGGACTTCCCAGATCCCGTGGTCCGGCTCGCGCCAGCGTTCCTCCACCGCGCGGACCATCGCCTCGACCAGTCGCCAGTGCTCGCTGGAGATCGGCGCACCGCTGCTGACCAGGTCCAGCACCAGGTCCGCGATCGGGCCGAACACGTCAAGCTGCACCTGGCGGCTCGCCGCGTTGCCCACGCGCACGGGGCGGCTGCCGCCATACCCGCTCAACTCGGCGATCTCCGCCTCCGGGCCGAGTTCCTGCCCCGTCACCGTATAGATGGGATGGATTCGGCTCGGGCTCGCGAGGCTGTCAACGATGTTCAGCACCCAGTCGAGATACTTCATCGCCTCGTGCGTGCTGCCGAGCCGGACCAACGCCTGCGCCGTCAGCGCCGCGTCCCTCGGCCAGCAGTACCGGTAATCCCAGTTCCGCACGCCGCCCATGTGCTCGGGCAGGCTCGTCGTGCCCGCGGCCGCGATCCCGCCGGTCGGTCCGTGCACCAGCGCGCGCAGCGTCAGCGCGCTCCGGCGCAACCGCTCGGTCTCCACGCTGGGGAGCGTCAGCCCGTCGGCCCAATCGCTCCAGAATCGCGAGGTCGAACGTCGGCGCGCGCGCTCCGCGTCCTTCGACGGGTTTAGACTCCCCGTGCCGTAGCGCAGCTCGAGCACCACCGGCTCGCCCGAGAGCTCGATCTCCGCCTCGGCGGTCTGGTGCCGACACTCTTCGCGCACCGTCCAATCAACCCCCGGCGAGCGCAGCACGACCGGGTCCAGCGTGTCCTCAATCTCCAGCCCGTCCTCGCGCACGCGGATCGTCGTCGCGATGCGTCCAAAATCCAGCCTCGGCGCGAACACCACGCGCACGCGACCGCTCCCTTCCAGCACGCGGACCAAATCCGACCGACCGGCCCGCTGCGTTGGGCGATCGTGCGCGCAGTCCAGGTAATCCGTCACGCTGACGCCGTTCCAGCTCGTGCGGACGCAGAGCGTGTCGCCCTCGTACGCCTGTCGCGCGTGCCCGAAGCCGTCGCCGACGGGCTCGATGCTGAAATGCCCCGCCGCCGGGCCGCCGAGGAGCTCGGCAAAGAGCGCGGACCCATCGAGTCTGGGCGCGCACATCCAGGTCACCCGCGCCTCGGGCGTGAGCAGCGCCAGCGTGCGCTGATCGCTGAGCATCGCGTGCTTCTCGATCGGCACCGCGTGCGAGCCGAGCACCCACTTCTGCCGCCGCTCGAAGAGCTGCGCGAGCAGTCGCGCCACGTCGTGCGTATCACCAACACGAAACCGCGCCAGCGACTCCCCCTCGCCGACTTTCACGCCAACGTCCGGGCCGGCGAGGGTTGCGAACGCGTCCTCGTCGGTCTTGTCATCGCCGAGGAACAGCGCCGCCGACGCGCCGACGCGCCCGCGGATGATTTCGAGCGCCTTGCCCTTGTCGGTCCCCACCACCGCGAGCTCGACGACCATCTTCCCGTGCTTGGTGTAGACGCCCTCGAATCCCGCCGGCCCATCCAGCACGCGCCGGACCGCCGCCTCCGCTTCGCGCTCCGGCGCGTTGCGATAGTGGAACGCCACACTCGCGGGCTTCACCTCCACCGTGAACCCGTTCCCGCTGCCCGCGATCGACTCCAGCGCCTTCCGCACGCGCTCGCGCAGCTCGACCTCGCCCCGGCTCAGGTTCCGCACAAAATCCTGATCGAACTCGCTCCCGTGGCTGCCGACCAGGTGCACCTCCGTCGGCAGCGCGGTCAGTCGCGCCAGGTCGCGCAGCGCGCGCCCGGAGATCACCGAGACGTGCGTCGATGGCAGCTGCGCCAGGCTCGCGAGCGCGACCATCGACTCCCGGTCCGGCACAGCCTTCTCCGGATCGTCCACGATCGGGCTCAGCGTGCCGTCGTAGTCCGACGCAATCAGCAGCACCGGCGCCGAGGCGAGCGCCTCGAGCGCCGATTCCAACGCGGGATCGAACGCGCCCTCGCTCACGCCGCCACCGCCCCGAGAAACGCGTCGGCCCAGTCAAACACGCTGTTCCGGCGCACCACCCGCCGCAGCGCCGCCATCCGCTTGCTCGCTTCGTTCTTCGGCAGGTGCAGCGCCGCCTCGAGCGCCTGCGCCATGCCGTCGATGTCGTGCGGGTTGACCAGCAGCGCGCCGCGCATCTCGTTCGCCGCCCCCGCGAACTCGCTCAGCACGAGCACCCCCGTCCCGTCCGTCCGCGAAGCCACGTATTCCTTCGCCACAAGGTTCATCCCGTCACGGTACGGCGTCACCATCATCACGTCCGCAAGCCGGTAGTACGCCACAAGCTCCTCCACCGGCAGGCTCCGATACAAATAATGCACCGGCACGCGCCCGGGCTCCGTGAACGACCCGTTCACACGCCCCACCACACGCTCGATCGATTCACGCTCCACCGCGTACTCGTCCACGCTCTCCCGGCTCGGCACCGCGACCTGCACGAACACCGCCGAACCCGCCGACACCGTCCCCCGCGTCAGCAATTCCTCAAAACTCCGCAGCCGGATATCGATCCCCTTCGTGTAATCCAGGCGATCCACCCCCAGGATCACCCGGCGCTCCGGGCCCAGAATCTCCCGCAGGCTCGACACGCGCGACACGACGCCATCGCTCGCGGCGATCTCCTCAAACCGCGGCGCATCGATCGAGATCGGGAACGCACGAACCGCGACCTTCCGCCCGCGGAAACGCAGCTCGGTGTCCGAGCCCGTCGCGTCGGTCAATCGCCGGGCCGCGCGCGCGAAGTTGCTCGCCGCGAGCTTGGTCTGGAACCCGACCACGTCCGCACCGAGCAGCCCCTCGATGATCTGACGCCGCCACGGCAGCTGCGCGAACAGCTCCTCCGGCGGGAACGGGATGTGCAGGAAAAACCCGATCCGTGCGCCCGGCTTTTTCATCCGGATCATCTGCGGCGCCAGCATCAGCTGGTAATCGTGCACCCAAGCCGTCCCGCCCACGCTCAACCGCTTCGCAGCCGCCGACGCGAAACGGCTGTTCACCTCCACATACGGCCACCACCATCGACGGTGAAACTCCGGCGGGCGCACTGCATCATGAAAAAGCGGCCAGATCGTCCGGTTGCAGAAGCCGTAGTAAAACGCCTCCAGCTCCGACTGGCTCACGCCCACCGGCACGTTGCGGATCCCGTCATGCGTGAACGGACGCGGCGCGTCCCCCGCTTCGCCGGCCCACCCGACCCACGCGCCGTCTTTCGACCGCAGGATCGGCGCCATCGCGCTCACCAGACCGCCCGGGCTCGTCGCCCACTGATCCCCGCTCGGCCCGGGATCGACCTTGCGCACCGGCAGCCGATTCGCCAGCACCACGAGTTGGCTCGCGCTCGGCGCCACGCGACCTCCCACGCAAAAGCTCAAAAACCACGCGTCCGAAAGGCAGCATAGCCCACTTGCACCCTCAGGAGCCCGCGAGCGCCATCGGCGGCGAGCCCTCCACACCCGGCGACCAGCCCATCATCGCCAGCAGCAACCCGTCGCGCATCCCGCGCGCGTTCACGATCACCCGCGACGCGCCCAAAGCCGCCAGTGTCCGCTCGATCACCACCACGCCCGCCAGCGCGATCTCCGCCCGGCTCGCGCTCAGCCCGCGGATCGAGCCGCGCTCCGCGACCGGCGTCTCTCGCAACAATTCCAGCACGCGCGAAACCTCATCCAGATGCAGCGGCATCCCGTGCACCGGAGCCGCCCCGTCGCTCGCCCACGCCTCGCCGCGCAGCCCGCGCACGATCTTCGCGACCATCGTGAACGTGCCCCCGCTGCCCACCGTCGCATCGATCGGCACCGGCAACCCCTCCACCAACCCCACGACCGCCGCCTCCACGTGCTCGCGCAGCGCCGCGTACCCCTCCGTGCGCACGCGCTCGCCGCCGCCGAAGCGCTCGGTCAGACGCACCGCCCCGATCGGCGCGGAGCGCACCCACGACAAGCTCCCGCGCCGGACCGCCGCCAGTTCCGCGCTCCCGCCGCCGAGATCGATCACCGTCGCCGCCTCGACACCAAGCCCGAACGCTCCGGCCGCGGAGAGATACGCCAGCCGCCCCTCCTCCTCCGGGTCCAGCACGCGCACCTCCACACCCGCGCGCTCACCGACGCGATCAAGAAACTCCGCCCCGTTCGCCGCGTCGCGCGTGGCGGCGGTTGCGACGGTCAGCAGGCGCGTGACGCCAAGCCGGCGCGCTTCGCCCGCGAGATCGGCCACCGCTTCGATCGTGCGCTCGATCGCGTGCTCGGTGAGCTGCCCCGTGGAGCCGAGCCCCTCGCCCAGCCTCGGCGTCAGGCGACGCTCACGAAGAATGCGGTACCTGCGATCCGGCCAGAGCTCCGCAGCGACGAGGCGCACCGTGTTCGACCCGATATCAATCGCGGCGATGCGTTCGTGCGCGCTGATGAGCGCCGGGGCCGCGTGCGCTGGGGATCGGCCGCGCATCTCGGCGTGCGCGGGCAGATCCGTCGGCTCATCCAGCGCGTGGCGCAGCGCACCGAGAGCCGCGAGCGACCCGCGAGCCCCCCACCACCGCAAAAACGCATCCAGCCGCTGCGCGCGCACACGGTCGGCCCGCGCCGCGAGCGCCCCAAGACGGGCCGCCGTCCGCGCACGCTCGTCCCGCTCCAGCAACCTCACCCGTTCGCGCTCCACGCGCTCGGCGAGCGCCGCCGCGTCCTGCACCAAGCCCAAACGGTCCTGCAGCGCGCGCATCGCCGCGTCCAACCGCCGACTCAGCCCCGGCTCTAGGCACGGGCGGTACGCCTCCAGCCCGTACCGCAGCGCCTTGGACGCGAGCCGGAACTCGTGCAACGCTTCGGCATCCCGCAGGTCGGCCCCCGCTCGGCTCATCGCGCTGCTCAGCATCCGGTCCAACGAAGCGCGGGCCGCATCGACGTAGCGCACCATCGGGCGATCGGTCTCAACCTCGCGCGGGCTCGCAAAGTGGGCCTCGACCTCGCGACGAAGCTCCCGCCACACGCGGCGCGGGCGCTCGCCGATCGCGTCGAGCAGGCGCTCACGCCACCGGTCCTGACGCTTGCGCGTGCGCACGAGCATGTACGATGCGGCACGCCGACGCCCGGCGCTGGCGCGCTCCCGGACCAGCGCGAAGACCGAGCCCTGCACGTCCCCGTCGCGTACGCGCCCCGCCGGGCGACGCACCATCGACAGAGCCGCCCGCACGCGATCGCTCAATTCGCCCGGCACCCACGGCTCGAACGCAACCAGCGCCGCCTCGGCCCGGCGCGTCGCGACCCGGAGTTTGTGCACCGGACGCGCCGTCCGCCCCCCGCTCTCGCGGACCCGCGCCGCCGCACGCCCGATCGCCCGCAGGCGCGCGCTCAGCACCCACCCGACGGCCCACTCGATCGAAGACTCTGCCCCCGGCTCCGACGAACCGCCCGAACCCTCGCTGCTCGCGAGCGCCTCGCCAAGCGTTTTCCCCGAAACAGGTGAATCAATCGCCGAAGCCGGGGATTTTCCACCTTTTTCAGGGATTTCACCAGGCTCCAACCCCCCAGCGAGAGCCTCGGCAAGACAGCCCGTCTCGCCGGGCGTGGTCGGCGTACCGAGGTGATCGCCCCGTCCGCGTCCGTTGGTGCGTGCGTCGCCCACGCCCAGATGCTACCAGCCTCGGGGGCTCGGGCGCGTGAGGGGACGCCCTGTCCGAGGGGAACCGCTCTCGGATCGGGGACGAAAGGCCCGACGCGGCGGACACGCGGGCTCGGGCACGCTATGTTTCAGCCGGAACGGAGTTTCCGCCGGAGCGGGTCCGCGTGCCGGTCGGTTGTCTGGGCGTCCAGCCCGGTCATCCGCGGCACCGCGAGACCGGGACGCCCGAGACCGGAGCGTCCGTCCCGCCGCCGGGGCCCTGTGAGGCCCCCGCCACGCCCCCCGGCGAGCCAGAATGACCCACGGTTGTTGTTGATCCGGAACCTCTTGAAAGGGCAGACCCGCATGGCCGACACCCCCGAGCAGCGTCAGATCCAGCTCCGCATCGACGAGAGCAAGATGACCAACACCTACAGCAACACGATCCGGACCTCGACGACGCAGGACGAGGTCGTGATGGACTTCGGGATGAACCTGCCGATGCAGGGGCAGGACGGTCAGCCGGCGATGCTGTTCTCCGTCGGCAGCCGGGTCATCATGAACTGGCAGGGCGCCAAGCGCCTCGCGATCAGCCTGGGGCAGGTCATCCGCCAGTACGAGGAGCGCCACGGCGAGATCGAGCTTCAGCGTCCTCCGGCCCCGGGTTCCGGCGCCTGAACGCGCCCCACTGACCGAGCCGCGGACGAGCGCGCGCCCAGACGTCTGGCGCCGCGGACGCCCCGCGCGAGGACCCCCCCCGCATGAGCAGCGGCCCCACGAGCACCGCCGCCCCGAGCACGACGCCCGTCGGCGACGGTGACCGAGCCCAGCCCGCGCCCGCGACCAGCGCGCCCGGGGGCGAGCCGAACCCCGCGCCCGCGCGGGACGTGGCGGGCGAGCTCCGCCGATTCCTGGAAGACCTGCTCCGCGTGCAGTGCGACGCCGCGCGCGCCGCCGCGGGGCTGGTCTTCCTGGGCGCGACGACGGCCCGGAGCCCGGGCGTCGCCGCGCGGTGGGCGCGTGACGACCGGCGCAGCGCCCCGCTCCTCCGCGGGCCCGGCGCGCGCACGCTCGAGCAACTCGCCCAGCGCGCCCTCGAACGCCTCGAAGCCGCCCCGACGACGCGCGTCGCGGTCGAACGCCTGCGCTTGCCCGCACCGACCGAGGCGCTCTACGGCTCGGAGCCCGAGGCGCTGGTGCTGATCGCGCCGCTCGCGGCCGTCGGACGGATCGAGGGCGTGAGCCTGCTGGTGCTGGAAGCCCCGGCGATGCGCGACGCCGAGGGCGCGGCCGAGCGCGTCGCGCTCACGGCGTCTCGCTTCGAGGCGTACCTCTGGGAACAACAGTGCCTCGCCGAGGCGCAGCAGAAGGGCATGCTCCGCGAAACGCTGGAGCTGCTCGACGCTACCCAGCAAGGGGCCAGCGCCCCCGCGATGGCGAACATCCTCTGCCATGAACTTCAGCGGCGCTTCGGGGCGACCCGCGCTTCGATCGGCTTCGAGCGCGCGCACCGTGTCCGCGTGCTCGCCGTCGGCGGGAGCGACGACCCGGACCGGCGCACCGAAGCGGTCCACCTGATCGAGAACGCGATGGACGAATGCCTGGCGCAGGACGCCGAGGTGCTCTTCCCAACGCCGCCCGAGCTGGAACGCGACCCCGGCGCACGGCGGGTGACGCGCGCCCACGAGGCGCTCTCTCGCCACGGCACGCCGTCGGCGGTGCTCAGCCTCCCGCTGCGCCACGAGGGCGAAGCCGTCGGCGTGGTGACGCTCGAACGCGACGCGCAGGATCCATTCCCCCCCGGCTCGGTCGTGCTGCTGCGCCTGGTGGCGGAGTTCGCGGGACCGTCGCTCGCGACGCGCCGCCTCGCCGACCGAGGCCCGGGGCGCGTGGCGCTCGACGGGGCCCGTCGACTCGGCGCGGCACTGGTCGGCCCGCGCCACACGAGCGTCAAGCTCGTGCTGTTGCTGATCTTTCTTGTGCTGCTCGCGTCGGCGCTGGTCCCCATCCCGTCGCGCGTGACGGCAACGGGCGAGGTCCGCGCGGCCGTCTCCCGCACGATTACGCCGCCGTTTGCGGGCTACATCGCGTCGGTCGCGGTTGAGGCGGGCGACGAGGTGCGCGAAGGGCAGGTGCTCGTGCGGATGGACACGAGCGACCTGCTGCTGCAGATCGCGGAGCTGGAAGGGCGACGCCTGACCGCGATCACCGAGCGCGACGACGCGCAGGGCGTTCGCGAGCTGGCGCGAGCGCGTCTCGCCGAGGCTTCGCTCCGCGAGATCCAGGCGCAGCTTGAACTGCTGCGCGACCGCGTTGGGCGGGCGGAGATCCGGGCGCCGATCGACGGCGTCATCGCGCGGGGCGAGCTGGAGCCGTTCGTGGGCGCGCTGGTGCAGCCGGATCAGCCGCTGGTCGAACTGGTGACGCCGGAGCGGAAGGTGACGGTGCTGCTGCGCGAGCGTGACGCGTCGCGTGTGCGCCCGGGTTCGTCGGCACGGTTCACGCCGCGTGCGACGCCCGACGTGCGCGTGGGGCTGACGATCACGCGGATCAACCCGTCGGCCGACGTTGAGGGCGGTCGTGTGGTCTACCGGGCCGAGGCGACGCCGGACGATCCGGAAGTCGGCGCCCGACTGCGCCCCGGCGCGACGGGCACGATCCGCGTGGAAGACGGGCGGACGACCGCGCTCCGCTGGCTCGCCGGCCCGCTGATCGACGAGGCCCGCCTGCGCCTCTGGTGGTGAGCCGAGACGGCGACGGAAGAACGCACCCGATGATCCGCACCGGCTTACTCCGCGACGACCCCGCTTCAACGTTCAGCGACGTCTGGTACCGCGTCGGACCCACGCGCCCCCGGCTCAGCCCGCACGCGACCGTCACGCCCCAACGCTTCGGCCCGCGCACCGAGTATGTCGTCGACGACCCCGCGACCGCCAAGTTCTACCGGCTCAGCGGCTCCGCTTACCTCTTCGCCGGCATGCTCGACGGGCGACGCACCGTGGACGAAGCCTGGCAAGCCGCGTGCGCCCAGCTCGGCGACGACGCGCCCACGCAGAAAGAATGCGTCGATCTTCTGGGCAAGCTCCAATCATTCGGCTTGCTGCTCGGCGAGCTCCCGCTCAGCGCGGAGATGCTCGTCGAGCGACGCCGACGCTCGCGCAAGGCGCGCGTGCAGCGGCGCACCGGCAAGTGGTTCTTCTTCACGATCCCGCTGATCAACCCGGAGCCGGCGTTGGAGCGCACGGCGTGGCTCTGCCGGGCGCTGTTCAGCCGATGGGCGGGGGTCGCGTTTCTGCTGCTGCTCGGGGCCGGTCTGTTCAGCGTGCTGACGAACATCGACCGCCTGGGCGAGCCGCTGAGCTCGATCCTGGAGCCGACGTCGATCGTGCTGCTCACGCTGACGTTCCTCGGGCTGCGCGCGCTGCACGAGCTCGGGCACGCCGCCGCGTGCAAGGCGATGGGCGGGCGCTGCACGGAGATCGGTGTCATCCTGATCGCGCTGATCCTTCCGCTGCCGTACTGCGACGCGTCGGCGGCGTGGCGGTTCCGAAGCCTGTGGGCCCGCGTGCTGGTCTCCGGCGCGGGCGTGCTGGCGGAGCTGGTCGTCGCGGCGATCGCGGCGATCATCTGGGCGAACGCTTCGCCCGAGCAGGCCGTGCTCCGCACCGTCTGCTTCAACATCATGCTCGTCTCGGGCGTCACGACGTTCCTGTTCAATCTCAACCCGCTGCTGCGCTACGACGGGTACTACATCCTCAGCGACCTGCTCGGCGTGCCCAATCTCCAGCAGCGCTCCAAGGATCTCTGGAAGTTCTTCTTCGAGCGACTCGCGTTCGGCGCCCGCGTCCGCCCGCCGGCCGTCCGCTCGCGCGGCGAAGCCTGGACGCTCGCCCTCTACCACGCGCTGAGCCTGCCCTATCGCTTGTTCATCCTCGTCGCGATCATCCTGCTGATCTCGACGCAGTACCTGACAGTTGGCATCGCGCTCGCGGTGATCGCGACGGCGATCATGGCGGTCTGGCCGTTGCTGAAGTTCATCGGCTACCTCGCCGGCGCGCCCGTGCTGAGCGGGCACCGCGCACGGGCCGTGGGCGTGAGCCTCGCGGCGGTCGGCGTCGTGCTCGTCGCGATCGGGATCGTGCCGGCGCCGTCGGGCGTGTACGCGTCGGGCGTGGTCGAGGCGCGTCGGGACGCGCCCGTGCGCGCGGGCGAGGGCGGCTGGGTCGATCGCGTGCTCGTCGAGAGCGGGCAGAGCGTGGACGAAGGGCAGGCGCTGTTCGTGCTCCGCAGCCCGGAGCTGATCGCGGAGCTGCGCCAGATCGAAGCCCAGCTCGAGGCGGCCCGCGCGAACCTCGACCTAGCCACGACCAACAGCCCCGCGGCCGCACAGATCGCCGAAGGACGCGTGCGCGTGCTCGAACGTGCGCGGGCGCGCCTCGCCGAGCGTGCGGACGCGCTAACCGTTCGCGCCGCCGTCGCCGGGCGGTTCATCCCCGAGCCCGGCGCGCCGCCGGAAGATCTTGTCGGTCTGTTTCTTTCTCGCGGCATCCGCCTGGGTCGCGTCGCGACGGTGGACGACCGGATCGTGCGCGCGACACTCGCGGACCGGGATCACGCGTTCGCGTTCGCGCCCGGGAGCGACGGACCGCGGGGCGCGGGCGTGCGCGTCCGCGGCGAAGCGGGGCGCGTCGTGTCGGCGTCGATCACGCGGATCGCCCCGGTCGGGACGCGCGAGCTGCGCTCCGCCGCGCTCGCGACGGCTGCCGGCGGCGACGTCCGCCTCGATCCGACCGACCCCGAGCAGCGGCGCACGCTCACCACGCAGTTCCTTCTTGAGCTCGAACCCAACGACTCGATCGACACGCCCGGGCTGGGGCACCGCGCGCGCGTGCGTCTGAACCTGCGCCCCGCGCCGCTCGCGAGCCAGTGGTGGCGACGGATCGTGCAGTACCTCGAATCCCGGCAGGCGGGCGAATGAGCCTGCACGCCTCGAGCACGCGCCCGCCGACCGTCGCGCCGCCGACGCAGGCGTCCCGGCGCACATCGCAGAACGCGCCCAACGCGCCCGACCCGGCTCGCCTCTGGCCCGCGCTGGCGCGCCCCGCGCCCAAACCCAGACCGGCCGAGGGCGCCGACCTGTTCGGCGAGTGGATCCGCGGCTCGATCGCCCGCTGGCGGGCTCAGCGTGCGCCCGACCGAGCGCGAGCCGCCCGGATCATCGCGCGCAGCGAGGCGCTGGAATCCTGCAGCGCGTCGGTCTTCGCCGAAGCCGTGGTGGACGCTCGCGAGCGAGCCGTGCTCGATCATCGCAGTCCCGGTGCGATGGACGAGGCGTTCGCGCTCGGGCGAGAAGCGATCCGGCGCACGCTCGGGCTCCGCCTCCACCCCGAGCAGGTCATGGGCGCGCTCGCGATGGCCCGCGGGTGCATCGCCGAGATGGCGACCGGCGAGGGCAAGACCGTCACCGCGATCCTCCCGGCCGCGTGGCTCGCCTGGCGCGGGCGCGGCGTGCACGTCATGACCGTGAATGACTACCTCGCCGATCGCGACGCCGTCAACACCGAGCCCGCGTACACGCTGCTCGGCGTGCGCGTCGGCGCGCTCCGTGATTCGCAGGACCGCGCCCAGCGGGCCGCCGCTTACGCGCGCGATGTCACCTACGGCGCCGACAAGCAGTTCATCTTCGACCTGCTCCGCGACCGCACGCACACACCCCTCCGCGCCACGACTGGCTCGCTCGTGCTCGATCAGCTCACGGGCGAATCCTCGATCGACGGCGGCGTCGCGGGGTGGAGCGGGCTGGTCGTGCAGCGCGGGCACTTCGCCGCGATTATCGATGAGGCCGACAGCATCCTCGTCGATGAAGCGATCACGCCCGCGATCCTCGGCGAGCAGGACGAGAGCCTCGCTGCCGAGCACGAACGCCTCGCCGCCGACATCGCCCGCACGCTCACCCGCGAGCGTGATTACACCGTCAACCCGCGCCTCCGGCGCTGCACGCTGACCGACGCCGGGCGCGAACGCCTCGCCGAGCGTGCGAAAGAACTCCCCCCCTTCTGGTCCGGCCCGCGCCGGCGCGAGGAACTGGTCGGCCGCGCCATCGAAGCGATCGAGCTTTACACGCGCGACGACGACTACGTCGTCCGCGACGGCAAGATCGTCATCGTCGATCGCTCCACAGGACGACTGCTCGAAGGTCGCCAGTGGCAGCTCGGCGTGCACCAGGCTGTCGAAGCGAAGGAAGGGCTCGAGATCACCGGCGACCGGCGCACCGTCGCGCGCCTCAGCTACCAGCGGTTTTTCCAGCGCTACCGCTTCCTCGCTGGCATGACCGGCACCGCAAAAGAAGTCTCCAACGAACTCTGGCGCGAGTACCGAACACCCGTCGTCCGCGTGCCGACGCATCGCCCCGTCATCCGCACGCGCGGGCGCGACCGCGTGTTCCTGAACGAGCGCGCCAAGCTCGAAGCCGTCGCCGACCGCGCAGCCGAGCTGCACGCGACGCGACGCCCCGTCCTCATCGGCACGCGCAGCGTGGAGACCAGCGAGACGCTCGCCGCGCTCCTGCAATCCCGCGGTACGCCGTGCCGAGTGCTCAACGCGCACCGCGAGCAGGAAGAAGCCGAGATCGTCGCGCAAGCCGGCGAAGCGGGCGCAGTCACCGTCGCGACC
>Ga0213835_101680_pt1 | contig 12569 bp, 12 predicted proteins | sample SWPATP01_FD_160576 | JGI IMG/M metagenome (GOLD analysis project Ga0213835, IMG submission 160576) | Coastal seawater microbial communities from Marineland, Florida, United States - SWPA TP0 #1 | ecosystem: Environmental > Aquatic > Marine > Coastal | place: USA: Florida | collected 2016-08-05
GGCAGGAGTCTCCCAACTCGACCATCGCGGTCTAACCCAATTATGGATTAAACGCTGTACCGAGAGTGCTCGATCGAGTCCTGATGGCGTTTTGGCGTAGAGATTTTGTCGGCGCCGAAAGGCACTATAGCATTAGTCAAGGTGGTTAGGACGCAGTTTGATTCTCTCCATGATGCCATGGATTCTGTTCTCAAGGCTGCGTCCTAACCGTATTGACTAGTGCTATAGAAGATAAAAAGCAATCACCCCATCTCCCAATCAACAGAGATGATATTGATCATGATGGTTGGCGTAAGCCCTAACACCTAACAGCCTAACAGCTAACCACATACCCCAATAACTTAATGACCCCCTATGGTTTCTGACTGTAGGGGGTGTCTATGTATTTTTTTGCTAACAGTCTAACTGCAACAGTCTAATTAAATGTCAATTTTTTCATTAGGTCAAGTGCCAACAGTCTAACTGCAACAGTCTAATTACGGGTTTATATGAATGCTTACCCTATCATGTCCAGATAATACCCAGAACTACTTTACCCCTAACAGATAGCTTTACCTACAACCTACGACTAAGATTTTTGGGTAAGGTGATTATGTTGGTATCGGTTTCCGCGCGGGGTGATTGCCAACAAAGATTGGAGACTTGCTGATAATTATGTGGGTATCGAGTCCCATCCCGGTAATTGTCACCAGTTGAAAAGTTGTTTGGGGGTATCGGGTTGGATCCGGTAGATGATAGCCCATAGTTTCCCCTCACCGGAGATTATGAATCAGACCCATAGATAACCGGATAGGCGATCGCCACCATACTTTCATAATCTGATACTGAAAGGCGGTCTGATATCTTTGTACGTTGATTCCCTAGCGGGTTCCCTCCTACGGCTACCTACGGCTATCGTGTTGGCTTTGAAACATACCCTCCCCCCATAACCGGAACAAGCACTATTGGGGAAGTGACCGCCGTGATAGCAGTCAATGGTGACGAACGAACCGATAGGCTTGCCCTTGACGGGTATCACAAGGGAACCACCCTATCAGCGTCCGGTTATGGGGGTGATATGGGTATTTGACAGATTGATTAAGTTGTGCTTGTTGACTGAGTAATCATCCTATTGAGAGAATTATTTTCCTGTGTTAGGACTAGCTTATGAGTAATATCTGAGTAATTAGGTAGGATAACCATTATAGGCAACTCCCGCCACAGTAGATATATCAACGTTTTCGGTTTAATAGCGGGGAGCGGATTTGAACCACTGACCTTCGGGTTATGAGCCCGACGAGCTACCAGACTGCTCTACCCCGCGCTGTATGAATACAGTATAAACCAACAGCCGAGAAATTGCAACCCCTAAATCATAATTAATTCTCCGCTAACCTCTAAGCGCTTAAAATTATTAAGGATCATGAACTTATCAGCAAGGTTTTCAGCCATTGTAGGAGTAATCCAACCCATCTGAGTGAGTAGATGAATAGCGATCGCATATTTAGCACGATTCGCCCCATCCATAACCTTAATCGCCAATCCCATACCTTCACCGACCCGACCCACGCACTGGACTCCCTCAGCCCCAGACTTACTGATGAGTTCCCCTTGTGTTAATCGCATCAATTCCGTATCAAAATGTCCCTCACAGGCGACAAACTCCGGGTGATGGGTCATAGATCGGACAATGCGTTCCATGTCCAAATTATCACCGGAAGCCAACTGAGCATATAAAGTCGCGATCTGAGACAATTCCATCTGATAAGTTGGGGCTCCGCAATCATCCCTAGCGCCGACAAACTCATCTCCGGGAATACCCAAAAGTTCTCCCAGCTTGGAGATAATCAATTGTTGGACGGGGTGTTTACGCTGTAGATAGGTCTCCAAAGGCCAGTGACGTTGACGACAGACGGCCAGCATTCCGGCGTGTTTCCCAGAACAACCATGTTCAAGGGGGCTACGTTTACCTTGAGGAATAGGGCATTGTAGATGAGAAGGGTCAATATCACAGCGCCACAGAATATTAAAGGCTTGTCTAGCCTGTTCAATCTGTCCGTGATGGGAACTACAAACGATCGCCAAATCACGATCAGTCAAATCATAACGTTCTAAAGTGCCAGTGGTAGTAATTGCCAAAGCCTGAAAGGGCTTCAAAGCCGACCGCACAAAAGTAGAAGTGTCTGGACTACCAGCCAGAAACAGAAGTTTACCCCGGTTATCACAAACGGCGGCTTGAATGCGATGGACGGCTTCTGTAATCCCCTCGCGCAACAATTTAACTTCCAATTCCGCTGTGTGTGTACGTTTTCCCCTTGTCATATTTTCCGAATCAATAATAATTTTAAATGCCGATCCAAATCATCCCTCCCATAGCCACAACCAACCCTAAACCATAGCAGGTTTGTTGAAGTCGGTATAGGAGGGGTTGCACCTGATGGGTAATAATTAACCGGTCTTGGGTGATAAATTCAGGAGTTTTTACCCAAGTTTGACCGTCATACCATCCCGACTCCTCATAAAAAACCGTTGGACTAATTAAACGCGATCGGATATACCACCATCCCAAATACAACCGCAGCAAAACCAAGGCCAGAAACAGAGTGGAACCTGCGCCCGCACTCAAAATAAAATGGACAGGACTCCGTTGGGGGGCAAAACTAGCAGCCGCGACGGGGGCAAAAATTACACTGGACCATAGCCACACAGTTGCTAACTTGCCCAGATATTTCGGCCATGGTAATGTTACCCAACTAAAAAACCAAGATTCTTGGAGTTCCTGATATTCATTGATGGGAAGTTGTTCTGGGGGGACGGGGCAGACTGAAACAGAAACCTTTCTCATAAGTATTTTTAGGGCTTAGGGTTTAAGTCAGTGCAGACCAGCTAATTTTTTCAGCATGACCCCAGAAGGCTTCTAAATTATAGAACTCTCGTTCCTCTGGTAGCAAAATATGGATCATGACATCACCATAGTCTACCACTATCCAAGAACCTTCGCTTTGACCATCAATTCGCAGCGGTTGTCGCTGGTTTTCCTCTTCTACTTTCTGGATAATGGCTTGATGAATGGCCCTAACCTGAGTATTTGAGAAGCCGGTGACAATGAGAAAGTAGTCTGCTAAGTAGGAAACTTCGGTAACTTTCAGAAGTTTAATGTTGTCGGCTTTGCGATCGTCGGCAGCGATCGCCGCCGCGATCGCTGTGGCTAGGGTGGGGTCCTCAACCCGACCCTTGAGGGTCGTAGACCCATCCGGTGCGTATTGACTATGGCTATTATTAAACATTAAGCGATAAAATTCCCCCATTAGTGAAAGGTTGTACGGATGTGATCATTCTAACAACTCGGATGAAGATCCTGTGTGCAGGTATCGGGTGTGAACTGTTAACGAGAGTTGCTGACCTCGGTAAATAGGGCTTCATATTTACTCAAAGCTAAATCAAAGCTAAATTCTGCCTCGGCGAACTTACGGCCCTGTTTACCCAAGGCCTCGACTAAGTGGCGATCGCCATATAATTTCAAGACCGCATCAGCCATAGCCTGGGGATCTTCCGGGGGAACCACCACCCCGGCGCCACTTTTGACTACAGCCACCTTAGCCGTCCCGGTATCTGGAACCGATGCCACGATCGCCCTACCACTAGCCAAAATCACGGGAATTTTTGAAGGTAGATTAAACGCCGTGACATCTCGTTTTTGCACCACCAAACCCACATCAGCCGCCGCCAACATTTCCGGCAATTTTTCCCGGGGTTCAAAGGGTCGTAATAACACATTATCTGCCTGATGAACCTTACATAACTCTTGGAGATTTGCCAAAGCCTTAGCCTCCCCTACAATCACAAAAGCAATGTCACTAATATGCTGAAGTTTAGCGGCAGCTTTAATGACAGTATCCATGCCTTGAGTTAGGGCAATATTCCCAGAATAAAGAACCACGAATTTATCTGTTAATCCGTGGGCTTCCCTAAATGGGTTGTTTTCTTTAGGTAAAGGATGAATAAACTTAGTATCCACCCAATTGGGAATATAAGCAATTTTATCGTCGGGGACACCTTGCTGTAATAAATTATCCCTAAAACCTTCAGCGATGACACTAACTCGACTCACATTTTTATAACTCAATTCTTCAACTTTGCGGGCAGTCTTCAACACGAAGCTATCCCCTTCAACCAACTTAACCCGCATAGCTGCTTCCGAGACAATATCCTGAAGATTTAAGACGATTGGGCAGCGTCTAATTGTGGCATATAAAGCCACAGGCAAAGAGACAAGTAACGGGGGAATTGTGGCAAAAATTACATCGGGTTTCCAACCTTTAAAAGCTTGCCAAATACTGGTAGTAATAAAACTCCCATCTAACATTAACCGAGCTTTTAAGCCGGGTTTTGGGCCTTTAATCCAAATAAAACTGCGCTGAATTTCTACGCCATTTCTCTGTTCAGTCACATAGAATTTACCCTGATATTCTGGATAAACGCGACGTTCTGGATAATTAGGCATTCCGGTAACTACCCGCACTTGATGACCCCGTTTAACTAAACCTTCCGCCAGTTCAGTCATTAAGGGAGCAATACCAATGGGTTCAGGATAGTAGTTGTAGGAATAAATTAGGATACGCATAATTTTCAGCTCATGTTGAGGAAATCAATTCAACTATCTTTATCTCAGTATCTTCTGGGTTTGAGATTCAGAACTACCTCAATAGTGATATGATCATCGGTGGGTTGGGTGGCACTGATACCAATTCCTTGGACTGAGTTAAGTAGACTAATGGTTCTCCTTGGTAGGGCGACAGCCGGCGCAGCTAGAAGGTAGCTTGTAGCCCAGGATAGTAGGTTTTCCATATCTAAGTAAACATAGCTATGATTAGCTTCTGGTAAAGAGCCGGTAATTTTCTGAAATCGGGTTGTTTCTGTTAGGGATGGATTAGGAACCTGGGTCATAGCTTCAACCACAGGACCACCAAAGGCGACAAATAGGAGATTAGGGGTTAACCATCCATGTCCGAACAAAGTCCCTTGTTGAGGGTCATTCCATTCGGTTACTTTAATGCCTTCAATGGTCCGCTGTTCGACGTTAACGGGGGGGTTACTTTGGGCGATAATCTGATCAAGTTGGTCTAGGGTGTTTTGGGCGATCGCCTGATTACTGGTTTCTAAGACCAATGCGCCGCCTAATCCCAGGGGGGCGAGAATCCCTTTTTCCGAGGCGATCGCCGCCAGGGCGAATTCTCCATCCATCCAACCAAATACTTGCTCATCTGCATCAAGTTCAATAGCTGCCAATCCATGCCTTATCTGTTGTACCACGCCTTGAATACTGGGATCAATTTGGCTTTGGTCAACCAATTGTGACCACATAGCATTAATTCCCTGACTATTTACCATAGCAACAGTTTCTGAGGGAAATCGGGAAACAATTTGACCTACTTGGGGGGAGGAGTTAACGGGGGTTGGCGATCGCCTTTGCTGCACGATCCCCCTAATCCGAAATCCTGTTGGTTCTACCCCTAAACTGACCATAGCAGAATGAATTGGGGCGAATTGAGATATCAGACTCCAAGATTCCCAAGAGGAGTCGGAAAACTCGGATAATTTTTCTAAAAATTGGTTATAGTCTGCTATAAAAATGGTGATTAAGGGCATAGGAACCCTATAGGATTCGGTGGGAAATGGGGATTTGGACAAGGGAGAACTAATATCAGTTGTGGCTTTATTTGCGGTTTCTGCTGCGTTTATACCTTTCCATAATTGGGCTAAGTTTGGCTCTCCAAAACGGGTATCGATCGCCTTTTGGATCGGTTCGGGACTAGCTGCTACTAACAGGCGATCGTCAACTCTTGCTATATGGTATATTTTACCACTCTCCTCTCCGTATTCATAAATAGTAAAACCCCGGTATTGTGGCGGCTGTCCTGACCCACCCACTTCCGCATTGAGCCGGTTAATAAACTGATTAGCCCGCCTCTGATTTTGAATCGCTAATATCATGAGCAGATCAGCATCTTCCGAGGTTTCTGATGGTAACACACTCACTAAAATTCCCCCTAACCAGGGTTTAATATCTCGGTCGAAATTTAGGGAAGTTCCGGCTAAACTCTGTCGTTTAAGACTTGACAAAAACTGATTTATATGATACCTACTTTGCTGATTACCAAATTGTCTTAAATAGTAGAGTGCCGATGGATTAGGGGTAACAAAAACCGCCATCAGTGCATTTTCAGGAACCAATCTCACGCTGTCTTCTGGGCTATAAACCTGTACTCGTAGGGCTCGCAGATGAAGCAGTATAGCCACCGTCCCCGTAAAAGCGATCGCCACAGCAGCCATAATCAGTTTAGACTTTTTTAAGGTAATGTTCAAAGTTGACACTTGACAGTTGACAGTTGACACTTGGCAGTTAAAAATTATTAATTATTAATTATTAATTGACTTCCTCATAATGAAAGTAGCAATTACAGGAGCCACCGGATTTGTAGGTTCACATCTCGTCCAACAACTCCACTCCCTAGGGTATCAAATCGTCGTGCTTACCCGTAACCCAGACAGAGGGCGGCGGGTGTTTCCCATAACCAACTACCCCCAAGTAGAGATGGTGCGCTACACTCCCACAGAAGCAGGTTCATGGGAAGATGCGATCGCTGGCTGTGATGGTGTAGTCAACCTAGCCGGAGCCCCCATAGCCGATGAACGTTGGACAGAAGCCCGCAAACGGGAACTATACCAAAGTCGAGTTATCCAAACCCAAAAACTCGTCTTGGCTTGCACCAAAGCCACCCCTAAACCCCAAGTTTTAGTCAGTACCTCCGCCATAGGCTACTACGGAACCAGCGAAACAGCCACCTTTGACGAAAGCAGCCCCCCAGGAAACGATTTCCTAGCTGACCTCTGTCAGCAGTGGGAAGCCGCCGCCGCCCCTATCCAAAACAGTGATATCCGTTTAGTGATCCTACGATTTGGTATTGTACTAGGTATGGGAGGTGCTTTGGGCAAAATGCTCACCCCCTTTAAACTATTTGCCGGAGGACCCCTAGGCAGCGGTCAACAGTGGTTTTCCTGGATTCATATTAGCGATTTAGTCAATCTAATTCGCTTTAGCTTAGAAAATCCCCAAGTTGAGGGGGTTCTTAATGCTACCGCCCCCAACCCCGTCCGTATGAACGAACTATGCCAACAAATGGGCCAAATTATGAATCGTCCCTCCTGGCTACCTGTGCCTAGTTTTGCTCTGGAAATGCTATTAGGAGATGCTGCTATTGTAGTATTAGAAGGCCAACAGGTGTTACCATTACGCCCCCAATCCTACAATTTTCAATATCAGTATTCTACGGTGAAACCAGCCCTAGAGGAGATTCTCGCCTGATGTCTCGACCTGACCCATCTACCGCCCATTTCCAACGTGCGCGCAGCAGTTTACAGCAGGCTTTAAAGCGTTATGGTCAAATGCGCCGCCAACAGGACTCACGGGGTAGCCAACTACAAGCTACGGTACAGGAACAACTTGATACTCTGGCTGTTAACTTGGAAAAGCTAGATCAGGGGTTAATTCGGATCGCGGCTTTTGGTTTGGTTAGTCGTGGAAAGTCGGCGGTTTTGAATGCTTTGTTAGGTCAGCGAGTTCTGAAAACTGGACCAACTCACGGGGTCACGCAATGGCCGCGATCTGTGCGTTGGACGGTGAGACCTGAAGAAATACGGGAAGTAGAACCTATTGATGTGGAGTTAATCGATACCCCTGGACTTGATGAAGTCGCGGGCCAGATTCGAGGTGAAATGGCGCGGGAGGTTAGCCGTCAGGCGGATTTGATTCTGTTTGTGGTGTCGGGGGATTTGACCCGCACTGAGTATGAGGCGATCGCCGAGTTAAAACGTACCCAAAAACCTTTGATTATCGTATTTAACAAGATTGACCTTTACCCAGAATCTGAACAGGAGGCGATTTATCGGAATTTGCAGCAGTTGGCGGTTCGGGGTTCGGCCATGGTTCCCTCATCTATAGAAATTGTCCGGGTTGCTGCTGAACCTACCCCCCTACAGGTGCGGGTAGAATGGCCTAATGGCCGCATTACTCAGGAATGGGAGTCGCCACCTCCTCAAATTCAAGAGTTACAGCGGGCGATCGCTACTATTGTTTATCGGGAAGGGCGATCGCTTTTGGCTTTAAATGCTTTGGTTCAAGCCCGGGAAGCTGACCGAATGATCGCCCGCCAGACTGTCCGTTTACAGCGTGCTGAAGCCGAAGATTTAATCTGGAAGTTTACCCAATATAAAGCCATAGCCGTCGCTATCAATCCCATCGCCTTTTTGGATGTGGCGGGGGCCTTTTTTGCCGATTTGCTGTTAATTCGCGCTTTAGCTAAGTTGTATGGGTTGCCTATTACCAGTTATCAGGCGGGGAAATTATGGCGGCAAATTTTGGCTAGTTCTGGCGCGATTTTATTGGGTGAAGTCGGCAGTGGTTTACTCCTAGGAATCGGCAAAACTGGCGCGGGGTTAGTGGCTAATTTTCCCGGCTATGCAGGGGCTGCTATTACTCAAGCGGCGATCGCTGGTTATGGTACTTATGTTGTCGGTCGCGCCGCCCAGGTTTACTTAGAACAGGGTTGCACTTGGGGAGAATATGGTATTGATACCGTCATTCAAGAGATTATTAATCAGTGCGATCGCGAGACGGTAATTTATCGTTTACGACAAGAATTTGATGATTTTATTGGATAGCATGAATATTCCACACTTACAGCCCGAAACTATTGCCACCATTCAACAAATGTCTGAACCGGAAATTAAAGAACTTGAGGAGTTTGTGCAATTCCTCGCCTGGAAAAAGTGCCGAGAATCAACAGAACCCTCTTCCCCCCCTGAATATAGCGCCTTAGTGCCTTCGGTTCCGGGGAATATTACCTTAGCTTCAGAATCTCCCCCTGCTCTCACTCAAGATAATTGGCATAAAGCCTTAGATATGCTCACCAAAGAACGCCTAAGTCAACTGCGAACACTACACCATCGCTTAAATTATCCCTAGAAACCTAGACAATCACTGCCCTCTATGGTATAATGGCATGGTATGCTATATATAAACTAGCCATATAACTCCCATCATAGGCTTAGTCAGCTTCGCCTATAAGGGAGTACCAGTGGTTAATTTGAGTTGAGCTAACAACTACTCAAAGCGCGAGACTCTAACACTGGTAGACTCACCCTAATTTATTCACCCATTGTTATAGCAGAAGGTATTGACCGTGTTGAGGTTTTTACAGTTTCTCATTCAGGCTATTCAACCTTTTTTAGTTCCTATATGCTTTGTCGTCGCTTGGGGGTTGATGTTCCTGACAATTTGGAATGTCGGAGCAGCGATCGCCCAGACCATCAAAAGAGCTAAAATCATGCACAAAATCCCCTGTGCTAACTGTAGCTTTTTTACGGGAGATTACCGCCTTAAATGTCCTGTACAGCCAACCATAGCACTCTCGGAAAGGGCGATCGACTGTCCCGACTACGAATCCAAATAAACCAAAATATCTGGTCAAAATATTAAGAGCCTGCCACATCAACCAGAACCTTTAAAGTGCCAGGCTTTTGAGCATGGTTAAAGGCAGCGATCGCCTCATCTAAGGAATATTTAGCCTCAATCAAAGGTTCCACATCAACCCGAAATTCTGCCAATAGTTCCAAAGCCGGAACGAAAGGACCACAGCGGGAACCTAACAAAGCAATCTCATCTACCACCAGAGAAGATATATCAATAGTCAAATCCCCGGCATATGTACTTTTGAGAACCAGAATACCACGCGATCGCAAACTCCGACGGGCGATCGTAAATCCTTCAGGATTGCCAGTACATTCTACCGCCAAATCAAAACTTCTGTCAACTACAGCATCAGCCAATCCCGTTTTAATGCCCCTATTTTCTAATAATTCTAACTTATGTCGATGACGACCTACAGCCAACAAATCACAACCCGTTAAAGCCAAAGTTTGAGCGATTAATTGCCCTAGTTTGCCATCTCCGACCACTAAAACCCGCCATTGCGGGTGAATAGATAGCTGTTGCTGAATTTCCAACGCCGCCGCAATAGGTTCCGCAAAAGTCGCCGCGTCCGTAGAAACACTATGGGGAACTAAATGTAAATTTTGTACTGGAAGCGTGAGATAATCAGCGAATGCACCATTACGGTTAACTATACCTAAAACAGTGCGATTTTCGCAGTGGGTGGGTTGTTGAGTCAGGCAAAATCTACATTTACCACAGGCGGCGTTAATTTCTCCCACCACCCGCCGCCCCAGAAGATTAGGGGGACCTTGTTCCACCACACCGACAAATTCATGGCCCGGAATACCCTGGTAGGGATAATATCCCCTAAGTAATTCTAGGTCAGTGTTGCAAATCCCGGCTCGCAGGACTCGCACTAATGCCTCTCCTGGACTCGGTGTAGGCGTGGGTATGTCGGTGCGGAGTTCGAGTTGCTGATGTTCCAGCCAAACTGCTTTCATGGTTACGGTTTTACCTAATCAGTAACGTTTGCTATATTTTAGTCAATCTTTAAATTTACCGACAACCGGGAATTTGTCACCTAGAATAGAAGCACAGTAAATTTTTACTAAAGGGCACCACTCAGGTGGTGAGTTGGTGGGTAGCACTGATGCTGAAAAAGCTCACACAAAATATATTATCAAGGTCTGGTCTGACAATTACTACTCTTGGTCTGATGATAGTTATTTCTTTATTATATGGCTCTGTTTATTTTTTATCGAGTCATAATATGCTGCCTTTTGTGATTAGCTTGATTTCCGTGTTAGGAGCTGCTGGAATAGCTTGGCATAGTTACCAAAAACAACACAAGTGGCATCAAGAAAAACAGGATTTAGAGAATCATATTCAAGACTTGCGCGATTCGGGGCATTTAAAACAAACTCAGCTAGAAAAAAGTTTGCAGAATTTAACCGAAAAATTTAATAATATTGAACTGGAAAATATCCGCCTTAACAATAGTAATCTCCGCAAAGATGAATTTCTGAGGCAAACATCCCATGAACTGCGAACACCCCTCAATGGCATTATCTGTTCTCTGCAACTGTTACTTGATGAGTTATATGATAACAGTGACGAAGAAACCGAACTGCTGCAACAAGCCTATCAGTCTTCTCTGCATTTAATTAACCTCATTAATCAGGTTTTGGATTTAGCAAAAATTGAAGCTGGGAAAGTCTCAATTGAGTTAAAGCCTATTGATTTGCACGCATCTCTAACCGCTGCTATTTATTTACAGTTCGGCAATTTTCGCAAGAAAAATCTACAGCTTTACCGACAAGATTTTTTTCAAGGCATTAAAATTAAAGCCGACCCCAACAAATTAAAACAAGTTTTGATTAATGTGATTGGTAATGCTATTAAATTTACAGACCGTGGTAATATTACGATTATTACTGAACTCCGACAGGTGAAATCTAATCCCAGCGACTCCCCAATCACTATGGCAGTTATCACTGTTCAAGATACCGGAATTGGTATTGAGCCGAAAAATCAACACCGACTTTTTGAGGCATTTCAAGTAGAAAATGAGTCTAACACTAATCCTCAAGGAAGTACGGGACTCGGTTTAATGATATCTAAAAATTTGGTGGAAATGATGGGGGGTAGCATTTATTTAAACAGTCCCGGAAGAAACCAAGGAACTACCGTAGAAATTCTGCTACCCCTAGCTGATCAAGAATCGGAAATTGATGATAGTAATATTAAGTATGATTAGCCATTAATATTACCTGATTAAACAACCCTACAGATTACCAGGGAAGTACCTCACCATTAGCGTGCCAAAATGTGCCAGTATTATCTAAGTTGAGTTGATCAATTCTGGCTAATAGTCCCTGTACTGACTCGGTGGGAGTAATTCCAGTAAAGTTAGTCATGCGGGTTCTGACTAAGCCTGGGTGTAAAATACCTACAGAAATTCCCCGGGGTTTTAAGTCATGGGAGAGAGATTTTCCCGCCATACTTACCGCGACTTTAGACATTCGATAACCATAGGAACTCCCGGAGGTATTATCACCAATAGAACCCATGCGACTGGTGATTATAGCAATTTTTGACCCAGACTGGAGGTGAGGGAGTAAAGCCTAAGTGACTCTCAAGGGTCCCAAGGCGTTGACTTCAAACTGTTGGCGGATACTATCAAAATCCAGGTTTTCCAGGGTGTTACGCTTTAAAATACCCGCGTTGTTAATCAGTACATCAATAGTGCTACCTTTTAAATTGGAGGCTAACTTACTGACGGCTTCTGGGGAGGTGATATCACACCCAGACTCGACTCGCACCCCTAATTATTCTAATTCGGCGCTAGAATGGCGACAGACTGCAATCACAGTTTCTTGGCGATCGCATAATTGACGACAAAATTCTAAGCCAATTCCTCCGGTAGCACCCGTAACTAAATAAGTTGCCATTAGGATTCAATTATCAAACTATTAGGGGTCGAGATAGACCTCACGGTCTACCCCTCCCATTCAGCAGCAGAACCGTACATGAGACTTTCACCTCATACGGCTCCTAGTTTGACCGTCTCCTTGTTAAGAGTACAGCATCATCTCTT
>Ga0213835_101682_pt1 | contig 12566 bp, 8 predicted proteins | sample SWPATP01_FD_160576 | JGI IMG/M metagenome (GOLD analysis project Ga0213835, IMG submission 160576) | Coastal seawater microbial communities from Marineland, Florida, United States - SWPA TP0 #1 | ecosystem: Environmental > Aquatic > Marine > Coastal | place: USA: Florida | collected 2016-08-05
TGCTGGTCAATGCCATTTCCACCCGCGACATCCTGCTCGTGCAGGGCGGCGTTCTGGTGGTGGCGGCCAGCTATGTGCTGTTCAACCTCGCTGCCGACGTCGTGCAATCCATTCTCGACCCGAGGCTCAGGCGATGAGCGCGGTCACCGCCCCACCGCCAGCCGCCCCCAAGTCGGACCGGCCGGATTCCGTGCGCCTGCTCCTCAACAACAAGATGGCGGCGGGCGGTTTCGTCATCCTCGTTTTCATGGTGCTGGTCGCGCTGTTGGCGCCGATCCTGCCGCTGGCAGATCCCAACGCGACCGCGCCGGCCAACCGGCTCCTGCGCCCGCTGACCGACGGCCATCTGCTCGGTACAGACGCGCTTGGACGAGACATCCTTTCGCGCATCATCTGGGGCCTGCGCGTCAGCCTCGCCGTCGGCATCTCGGCAACCCTGATCGCAGCCTTCTTCGGCTCGCTGATCGGGCTGACGGCGGGCTATGTCGGTGGGCGAACCGACGACATCATGATGCGCGGCATCGACATGGTGATGGCCTTTCCCTACATCCTCCTGGCGCTCGCCATCGTCGCCGTGCTCGGCCCCGGCCTGATCAACGCGCTCTACGCCATCGCCATCGTCAACATCCCCTTCTTTGCCCGCAACATCCGCGGCGTCACGCTCGGCCTGTCGCGTCGGGAATTCGTCGACGCCGCGCTGATGTCGGGCAAGGGCCACGTGCGCATCCTGTTCACCGAGATCCTGCCCAATGTGATGCCGGTCATCGTCGTCACCATGTCGACCACTGTCGGCTGGATGATCCTGGAGACGGCCGGGCTCTCCTTCCTGGGGCTGGGCGCGCAGCCGCCGCAGGCCGATCTCGGCTCGATGCTGGGTGACGGGCGCCGCGTGCTCTTCAATGCGCCGCATGTCGCCATCGTGCCGGGCATGGTCATCTTTCTGCTGGTGATGAGCATCAATCTGTTCGGCGACGGGGTGCGCGACGTGCTTGACCCGAGGCTGAAATCGGGCGCGCTGACCAGGCCCGTCGCCCGCACGGCAATCGATCGGCCAAAGGGCGAGATCATGCCGGCGGCGGACGAGAACGCCGTGCTCGACGTCAAGGGCCTGAAGACCGAGTTCCGGCTCGGCCGCACCGTGCACAAGGCTGTCGGCGGGGTCGATCTGAAGCTCGGCCAGACCGAGTGCCTCGGCATTGTCGGCGAATCCGGTTCCGGCAAGTCGGTCACCGCGATGTCGATCATGGGGCTGGTGCCGACGCCGCCCGGCCGTATCACCGGCGGCGCCATCCACCTCAAGGGCGAGGACCTGCTTGCCGCTTCCGACGAGCGCATCAGGCAGTTGCGCGGTGGCGCGGTCAGCCATGTCTTCCAGGACCCGCTGGCCACGCTTCATCCGCTCTATACGGTGGGCGACCAGATCATCGAGGCGGTCCGCGCCCACCAGCCGCTCGGTCATGCCGAAGCGCGGGAGAAGGCGAAGGACCTGCTCGCGCTGGTGCGCATTCCGAACCCCGGCCAGCGGCTCGATTCCTACCCGCACGAGCTTTCTGGCGGCATGCGCCAGCGTGTCTCCATCGCGATGGCGCTCGCCAACGATGCCGAGCTTCTGATCGCCGACGAGCCGACCACCGCGCTCGACGTCACCGTGCAGGCTCAGATCCTGGTGCTGCTCAACAAGCTGCGCCACGAAAAGCAGGCGTCGATCCTGTTCATCACCCACGATTTCGGCGTCGTCTCCGCGCTGTGCGACCGTGTGGCGGTCATGTATGCCGGCCGCATCGTGGAGACGGGGCCGACCGACGAGGTGCTGGCGAACCCCGCGCATCCCTACACGCGAAAGCTGATTGACTGCGTGCCGGTGCTGGGTGCGCCCGACCGCAGGCTCGATGCCATCGAAGGCCTGCCGCCTTCGGTCGCCGATTTGCCCGAGGGCTGCGCCTTCGCGCCGCGCTGCCCCTTCGCGCAGGATGCCTGCCGGTCAGGTGACATCGCGCTGGAGACGGTCGCGGAAGGCCGCGCGGCGCGCTGCCTGTTCCCGCTGGCGGGCGAGAGGGCGCGCAAATGACCGCGCCGCTCATCGAGATGGACAATGTCGAGCGCGTGTTCGGTGGCGGGCGCACGTTGTTCGGGCGCCAGCTTCCCGCCGTCCATGCGGTGCAACAGGTCTCGCTCGATGTCATGCAAGGCGAGACGCTGGGCGTGGTTGGCGAATCGGGTTGCGGCAAGTCGACCCTGGCGCGCATGGTGGCGGGGCTCGACCGACCGACCGGCGGTGCCATCCGTTTCAAGGGCGAGGATCTGGCGGCGGCGGCCAAGAGCGATTTCAACGCGCTGGCACGCCAGATCCAGTATGTTTTTCAGGATCCGGTCTCCTCGCTCAATCCGCGCAAGACCATCCGCGCGATCCTGGAGGCACCGCTGATTCACCTGCTTGGCCTGAAGCGCACCGCCCGCAGCGAGCGCCTTGCCGAGCTCATGGACGCGGTCAATCTGCGTCCCGAATTCCTTGATCGCTACCCGCATGAATTCTCCGGCGGACAGGCGCAGCGCATCGGCATCGCCCGCGCGCTCGCCGCCAGCCCGCAACTCATCGTACTCGATGAGCCGGTCTCGGCCCTCGACGTCTCTGTCCAGGCGCAGGTGCTCAACCTGCTCGACGACCTCAAGGCCCGCTACGGGCTGACCTATGTCTTCATCAGCCACGACCTCTCGGTGGTCGAAAGCGTGTCGGATCGTGTCGCGGTAATGTATTTCGGGCGCGTTGCCGAGGTCGGTCCGGCCACGGAGATTTTTGCGCGACCGCTTCACCACTATACGCGCCTGCTGCTCGATTCCGCGCCGGTTCCGGGCAAGGCGGTCAGCGTGCCGGAGGGCGAGAGCGGCGAGCTGCCAGATCCCTACAATCCGCCGCCCGGTTGCGCGTTCGCGGCCCGCTGCCCGGCCGCAGATGACAAGTGCCGGCATGAGCGGCCGTCCATCGACGTGGCAAAGGGCGTGGCGGGGCATCTTGCCGCTTGCTTCCATCCCCCTAAGACGGCAGGGAATATCGGGGGGTAAGCATGTCGCAATCGCATACAGGGCAAGGTGAGGTCGAGCTTGTGGTGGCGCCACCCAGGCGCCAGAAGCGGTCGGACCGCATCGCCGCGCATATCCGCGACCTGATCTCGCTGCGCGGGCTGAAGCCCGGTGACCGAATCCCGCAGGACTGGCTGGCGGAAGAAGAACTCAAGGCCTCCAAGGGGACCGTGCGCGAAGCGATGAAATCGCTGGAGACGCAGGGCCTGATCAAGACCCGGACCGGCCCTGGCGGCGGTGCCTTCGTTACCGCGCTGTCGGGCGAGCAGGCGATGGGGCTCTTGAGCAATCTGTTCCTGTTCCACCAGCCGACAATTGCCGACATATACGCGCTTCGCAAACTGCTTGAGCCGGAACTCGTTGCGGGTCTCGCCGGCAATCTCGACGAAGACGCCTACAAGAGTTTGCAGGCGACGATCCGTCTCTACGAGAACGAGCCCCAGACGGCTGAGGAAGAGTTTGCCCAGCGCATCGCCGAACTCGACTTCCATTCCGTGCTGGCCGGCCTTTCGGAAAACCGCATCCTTGGCTTCGTGCTGGTCTTTCTGCACACGCTGCTGCGCGACATGACGGTGTGCCGTGCGATCTATTCGACGCCCAATCCGGCCCTTCGCGAGACGGCCTTGTCCTATCAGGTGCGCCTTATCCGCCACCTCAAGGCCGGCGATGCCGAAGCCGCCCGCTCGCTCATGCGCGCGCATATGGAAGAGGCGGAACGCTACATGCTGGAACGCGCGGAGATGAAGCAGCGGGGATGATGGCAGGTTTGCCCACCACTCAAGCTTTGTGAAGCATTTGTGATGCCGACACAGATACTTGTGGAGACAACGGCATATATTGATCGGGGATCGACCCGCAGCGATTTGATGGTCGTCGCTTTTGACAACGCGGCCGGGATGCGGAATGTTGTGCAAAAGGATTCAAGACAATGGGAGAGCGCAGATGAAATTCTTCAGAAGCAAGGGTGATGACGTGCCGGCGAAGGTCGCTGGCCTCGTGGACGCTGCCCGGCAAGGGCGGATGGACCGCCGCGAATTCCTGGCATTGGCCAGCATGTTCGGCGCCACCACAGCCACTGCCTACGGCATGCTCGGCCTCGTTGCGCCGACGCAGGCGCGGGCCGAGGAGCCCAAGTCGGGAGGTGTCCTTCGGATCGCCATGGACATTCGCGGTGACCGCGATCCGCGCACGGCCGACTGGTCGCAGATCGCAAACGTCCAGCGCCAGGTTCTGGAACCGCTGGTCAAATACACGCGCGACTTCACCTTCGAAGGCTATCTGCTCGAAAGCTGGGAAATCAACGAGGATGCCACCGAGTACATTCTTCATGTTCGCCAGGGCGTGACCTGGAACAATGGCGACACCTTCGATGCCGATGACGTGATCTTCAACATCACCCGCTGGTGCGACGAATCCGCCGAAGGCAATTCCATGGCGCAGCGCATGGCCTCGCTTATCGAGGATGGCCAGGCACGCGAGGGCGCGATCGAGAAGATCGACGACTACACGGTGAAACTGAACCTCAGCGCGTCCGACATCTCGATCATTCCGGGCATGGCCGATTATCCGGCCGTCATCGTGCACCGTTCCTTCGACGAGACGGGCGCTGATTTCGTCGGCAATCCGATCGGTACCGGTCCGTTCGAGCTGGTCGATCACCAGGTCGGCAACCGCGCCGAGTTCCGCCGTCGCGAGAATGGCGAGTGGTGGGGCGGCGAGGTCTATCTCGACGGCGTCGAGTTCATCGACTACGGCACCGACCCTGCAGCCATGGTTTCCGCCTTCGAGGCAATGGAAGTCCACACGAACTACGAGACCACCACGGATTATGTGGCAATTCTCGACGGTCTCGGCCTGCAGCAGTCGGAAGTGCTTACCGCCAACACCATCGTGGCGCGCACCAATGTCGAGCAGGAGCCCTACACGGACCAGCGGGTCCGCAATGCGCTTCAACTCGCTGTCGACAATGCCACCGTTCTGGCGCTCGGCTACGGCAATGCAGGCGAGGTGGCCGAAAACCACCACGTCAGTCCCATCCATCCCGAATACGCGGAACTGCCGCCGATCGCGCGTGACGTCGAGGCAGCCCGCGCGTTGATGGAAGAAGCCGGCCAGATGGATTTCGAACACGAGATCATCACGGTTGACGAAGACTGGCAGCGCAACACCGGCGATGCCATCGCCGCCCAGCTTCGGGAGGCCGGCTTCCGCGTCAACCGTACGGTGCTTCCCGGGTCGACCTTCTGGAACGACTGGATGCGTTATCCGTATTCGCTGACGATCTGGAATCAGCGGCCACTCGGTATCCAGGTCATTCAGCTGGCATACCGGTCTGGCGGGTCATGGAACGAGTCAGCGTATGCTAATCCGGAGTTGGACGAAAAGATTGCCGAGGCTCTCACTCTTGCTGACGATGATGAGCGTCGTGAGGTGATGCGGGACATCCAGCAGATTCTCCAGGATTCCGGCATCATGATCCAGCCCTACTGGCGGTCGATCTACAACCACTCCGCACCAGAAGTGCGTAATCATGGCATCCACCCGACCTTCGAGATCGAGGTTGCCAAGGTGTGGCTCGATACCTGATCTGACGAACTGAAGCGGGGCCTTGCGGCCCCGCTTCACGCTCCTGGCAGGCAATAACAAAAAATATAAACCTACCCCGGAGGGGGGCGATGCTGACTTTCATTCTGCGGCGTCTTGGCGTGATGGCGCTGACGATGGTGTGCCTTACACTGGTCGTCTTCTACCTCGTCAACCTGGAGCCCAATCTCCGGCGTCTGGCGCTCAGCCAGATCGACATGCGTTCGACCGAAGCGCATATCGAGAGCTGGCTGACCCGCATGGGCTACCGCGAGCCTTTCCTGGTGCGCTACGGCCAGTGGATCGGCGTGGTGCAGAAGCAGCCGGCGGTGGACGAGGCCGGCAATGTCGTCTCCCGTTTCCGCTATTGCCCGGAGCCGGCGGAACCCGCCTATTCCGGGATCCTGCAGGGTGATTTCGGCTGCTCCACCACGTTCCGCACGACCGTTGCCGAACGAATGTGGCCGGCGCTTGGGGCGACCGGCATATTGATGTTCTGGGTGATGGTGGTGATGGTGCCGGTCTCGCTTCTGATCGGCATATTCGCCGGCATGCGGGAAGGGTCTCGAACGGACCGAAGTCTGTCGGTCGCCTCGATCACCACGACGGCGACCCCCGAATATGTATCCGGCGTCATCTTCACCGTGATCTTCGCGTCCTGGCTGGGCTGGTTCAACGGCTCGGCGGCCACAGCCACCTCTCAGGGAATCACCTTTTACAATTTCACCCTGCCGGTGATGACCATGGCGATCTACGGCATCGGCTATATCGCGCGCATGACACGTGCCTCGATGGTCGAGGTCATGACCCAGCAATATATCCGCACAGCCAGGCTCAAGGGTCTGAGTTTCGGCACCGTCGTGGTCAAGCACGCGCTGCGCAACGCGCTGATCGCGCCCTTCACCGTCATCATGCTGCAGTTCCCGTGGTTGCTCACCGGCGTGGTCATCGTCGAGGTGATGTTCCGCTACCAGGGTTTCGGCTTCACGCTGGTGTCGGCTGCCGGCAACAACGACATCGACCTGTTGCTGGGCGCTTCGCTGGTCTCGGTTGCCGTGGTGCTGACCACGCAGCTCATCTCGGATCTGGGATATGCCTATCTCAATCCGCGCATCCGCGTGCAGTAGGGGAGGGGCCGGATGCAACTCGAATTCGTCGGCTGGTTCCAGATATTGCTGGGCTTCCTGTGGCGCTTCTGGCCGGTCTGGCTGGCGCTCGCGGTGCTCTTCACGCTCTCCTTCGCCTTCAAGAAGCGGCTCGGCCTCTACGGCCAGATCCTCGATACGGGCGTCGGCATCGCCGGCGTCTTCATCTGCGGCTTCTGGCTGTTCACCGCCATCTTCGCCGGCACGGTGGCCCCGTTCAATCCGCTCGGGCAGTTCCCGATCATGAAGGACGCGCTGCCCGGTGCCATCGAACCCAATTCGGGCCAGGTCTTCCTGTTCGGCGGTGACACGCTGGCACGCGACGTGTTTTCGCGCATGGTCTATGGCAGCCAGATCGTGATGATCATCGCACCGGCCGCCACGCTGTTTGCCCTGATGGTCGGCACCACGCTCGGGCTGCCGGCTGGCTTCTTCGGTGGCAGGATCGACACCGTCCTGTCATTCCTCGCCAATCTCGTGCTCGCCTTCCCGGTGATCCTGCTCTTCTACCTCCTGGTCACGCCGGGCATCATGGAGACGCCGATCCCCTACACCATGGCGGGCGTCTTCTTCATCTTCCCGATCATCTTCTTCTGCACGCTGTTCTACACGCGCTACAACCACCGGCCGGGTCTGCTGGCAATCCAGATCGGACTGACAGTTGCGGTCGGTGGCTGGATCTACGCGGGTCTGGTCTTTAATGCCGATCCCTTCGGCATCGTGGCGATCCGGCCCAACGAGCTCAACATCTTCGTTGCCGTGGTGTTCGCCTCGTCGCCCGGCGTCTTCCGCATCGTCCGCGGGCTGTCGATGGACATCAAGACGCGTGACTATGTGGCGGCCGCCCAGACACGCGGCGAAAGCTCCTGGTACATCATGCTGTGGGAGGTGCTGCCCAATGCGCGCGGGCCGCTCATCGTCGATGTTTGCCTGCGGATTGGCTACACCACGATCCTGCTCGGCACGCTCGGCTATTTTGGCCTCGGGCTGGCGCCCGAAAGCCCCGACTGGGGCACTGCGATCAAGGATTCAAGCCGCCTGCTTCGCGCATACATCCATCCGGCCCTGCCGCCGGTCGTCGCGCTGATGTCCTTCGTGCTGGGGCTCAACCTGCTCGCCGACGCGCTGCGCGAACAGTCGATGAAGGATTGAGAAGTGACGATGGTTCTCGATAGTGCACCCCCCTCTGCCTTGCCAGGCATCTCCCCCTCAAGGGGGGAGATCGGTCTTCATCGCGGCCTTCGCCCATCGCCAACGCCGCTGGAACGGGCGGCCGCATCGGCACTGCCAATCTCCCCCCTTGAGGGGGAGATGGCCGGCAGGCCAGAGGGGGGTGTTTCAATCCCGGAACTCCTGGCCAGGAGATCATCCCGATGAACGAGGCCGTCAAGACCGCCGCCACCGAAGGCGCAAAGCCGATCCTGGAGATAGAAAACCTCTCCATCTCCTTCTTCACCCGCGCCGGCGAGATCCCTGCGGTGATGGATTTTTCCTGCACCGTCATGCCCGGCGAGGCGATGGGCATTGTCGGCGAGAGCGGTTGCGGCAAGTCGACCGTCTCGCTCGGCATCATGCGCGACCTGTCCAATGTCGGGAAGATCGTCGGCGGCCGGATCAAGTTCCAGGGCCGCGACATGGGCGAGCTTTCGGAAGAGGAGCTGCGCTCCATCCGCGGCAACAAGATCGCGATGATCTACCAGGAGCCGATGGCCTCGCTGAACCCGGCCATGAAGGTCGGCAACCAGCTGATGGAAGTGCCGCTGATCCACGACAAGGTCTCCAAGGAAGAGGCCTGGAACCGAGCGCTCGAAATGGTGCGCGCGGTGCGCCTGCCCGATCCCGAGCGGATAATGAAGTCCTATCCGCATCAGCTTTCGGGAGGCCAGCAGCAGCGCATCGTCATCGCCATGGCGCTGTTGTCGAAGCCCGCTTTGCTGCTGCTCGACGAGCCCACCACCGCGCTCGACGTTACCGTCGAGGCCGGCATCGTCGAACTGGTGAAGGGGCTCGGCAAGGAATTCGGCACCTCGATGATCTTCGTGTCGCACAATCTCGGGCTTATCCTGGAAACCTGCGACCGCATCACGGTGATGTATTCGGGCGAGGCGGTGGAGACCGGCACGGTCAAGGACGTGTTCGACCGCATGCGCCATCCCTATACGCAGGGGCTGTTCCGCTCGATCCCGCTGCCGGGCGCCGACAAGAACGAGCGCCCGCTGATCGCCATTCCCGGCCAGTTGCCGCTGCCGCACGAGCGGCCGAAGGGCTGCAATTTCGGTCCGCGCTGCCACCATTTCGAGGAAGGGCTGTGCGACGCGGGCGAGGTTCCGATGGTCCCGGTCGAGGGCTATGAGGGTCATTTTTCGCGCTGCGTCAGGTTCAACGAAATCGACTGGCAGGCCGTGCCCGAGGGCGCCAAGACCGAGAAGGAAGCGATCAAGCCCGGTGCACCGCTTCTGAAGATCGAGAACCTCAAAAAATACTATGAGGTCGCAGCCAATGCCGTATTCGGCGGCGGCGAGACGCGCACCGTGAAGGCCAACGAGGAAATCTCTTTCGAGGCGCGCGAGAGCGAGACGGTCGCCATCGTCGGCGAAAGCGGTTGCGGCAAGTCCACGCTCGCCAAGGTGCTTCTGGGGCTGGAGACGGCGACCGACGGAACGGTGATGCTTGGCAACACGCCGATCCACGACACGCCGGTCGAAAAGCGCGATACCGGCACCGTCGCCGGCATCCAGATGGTGTTCCAGAACCCGTTCGACACGCTCAATCCCAGCCATTCGGTCGGCTCGCAGATCATGCGCTCGCTGGAGAAGTTCAAGATCGGCAAGACGGTCGAGGAACGCCGCCAGCGCATGTTCGAACTGCTCGACCTCGTGAAATTGCCACGCGCTTTCGCCAGCCGCATGCCGCGCCAGCTGTCGGGCGGCCAGAAACAGCGCATCGGCGTGGCGCGCGCCTTCGCCGGCAATGCGAAGGTGGTGGTCGCCGACGAGCCGGTCTCCGCGCTCGACGTCTCGGTGCAGGCCGCCGTCACCGAATTGCTGATGGATATCCAGCGCGAGCACAAGACGACGATGCTGTTCATCAGCCACGATCTCTCCGTCGTGCGCTATCTCGCCGACCGCGTGGTCGTCATGTATCTCGGCCATATCGTGGAGCAGGGCACGACCGACCAGATTTTTGCGCCGCCCTATCACCCCTATACCGAGGCGCTCCTGTCGGCGATCCCGATCGCCGATACCTCCGTGGTCAAGAAACATATCGTGCTGGAAGGCGACATTCCGTCGGCCATGAACCCGCCATCCGGCTGCCCGTTCCAGACGCGCTGCCGCTGGAAGGAGCGTGTGCCCGGCAACAAATGCGAGACCGAGGTGCCGCCGCTCAAGAAGCTTGCCGAAGGCCATTTCAGCCTGTGCTGGCTCGACGATGCCGAACTCGCCTCGATGGAGCCGGTCATCTCCTTCAAGGCCAAGGAGGTCAACGACCCTTCGACAGACGCGCCCGGTCCGGAGGCGCCGCGCAAGCCGACAAGGTCGAAAACGCAGACCGCCAAGGGCGATCCTGCGGCGCCGGCGGCCAAGGCGCGCCCGTCCAAGACGAAGGTCTCGGCCCGACCCGGCGAGTCCGATCCGGCAAAGACCATGACCGAAATCGGCCAGGGCCGTCAGGCCGCCAGCGGCAGGGTCAAGCCGGCCGGATCGAAGAAGGGCGGCACGACCACGTGACGCCGAAAGCCGCCGGGGGTAATCAAATCTGAACCGGATTGTCTTATCCCGGCCTGATGGTCGAGATCAGACGCTGCCCCGGTCCACGGCAAGGACAGTTGAGACGGATCGCTGCATCCATTGCGATTGCCGTCTCCGCGGTTCTGGCTGGCTGCGTGGCGGCCGATCGCGGCCCGATCAACGTCTTTACCGCCGAAGTGGGGCCGGCCTCGCCCCAATACATCCCGGATCCCGGCGACGACGGCTCGCTTGTCGTCGGCCTCGCCTTTTCGGGCGGCGGCACGCGGGCGGCAGCCTTTGCCTATGGCGTTCTTCGCGCGCTCGACGATGCGGTGATCGACGAGGAGCCCTATCGCCGCACGATGGTCGACGACATCCGCATGATCTCGGGGACGTCGGGCGGCGCGATCGCGGCCGCCTATTTCGGCTATCGCGGTCCGAAGGGCTATCAGGATTTCCGGGAAAAATTCCTGCTGCGCAATGCCGAAGCCGGCATGCGCACGTCCACGGCCTCGCCTGTCAATCTGGCGCGGGCATGGTCCGGCGGCGTCAACGATCGCGGCAGCTTTGCGCACTGGCTCGACCGGAACCTGTTCGAGGGCGCCACCTTCGCCAGTCTGAAGAGGCCGGAAGCGCCCATCGTCTGGCTGACCGCATCGGACATCTACAACAACACGCCGTTCCTGTTCACCTACGACACGTTTGCCGCCCTGTGCAGCGATCTCGACCGTGTGCGCCTTGCCGATGCCGTGGCCGCCTCGGCCGCTGTTCCGGTGGTCTTCGCGCCGGTCGTGCTGGCGGCGGATGCGCCTGATTGTGGCTATCGGCAGCCTGCCTGGAAGGCGCGGGCGCTGGCCGACCGTGAGACACCGCTACGCCTGGCCGCCTATGCCCGCGCGCTGGACTCCTATCGGGGCGGGCAGGAACCGCGCTATATCAGGCTGCTCGATGGCGGGCTGACCGACAATATCGGCATTACCGGCTTCGCGCTGGAACGTGCGGCGGCGGACACGCCGCACGGCCCGCTTTCGCCGGCAGAGGCGGTGAAACTCCACAAGCTTCTCTTCATCGTGGCCGATGCCGGTCGGGAAAAGGCGCCGTCATGGGGGCAGAGCGCACAGGGCCCGGCATTGCCTGACCTGCTTGCCGCCGTCTCCGACACGTCCATGACCTCGTCCACACGGCAGGGCTTTGACGCTCTCGAACTGGAGGTGGCCCACTGGCGCAACGACATCGTGCGCTACCGATGCGGCCTGTCGATGGCCGAGATCCGTCGCCATCGCGGCACGCTCGACGGCTGGAACTGCCGCAATGTCCAGCTGGCTGTGGAACATGTCTCCTTCCGCGACCTCGATGCCGCGACCAAGGCCAGGCTGGACCGGGTGCCGACACGGCTGGCACTGCCGCAGGCCGAGGTCGACCTCGTCATCGAGGCGGGGCGGCAAGCCATCAGGTCAAACCCGGCCGTCAACGATGCACTGGCCTACATTCAGCGCAAGGCCGGTGTCAGCCGCGCGCAGGCCTGGCGATAGCGGCGTTTCCCCCGCCACCATCACCCTAGGGCGAAGCTTTGCGCGACCCTGGGATCCATGCCTGAATGGCACATGACTTGTGGGGCGTGGGCCTACCCCTCATCCGACTTCGCTCCGCTCAGCCACCTTCTCCCACAAGGGGAGAAGGGAGGGCGCGCGGCGCCTTGTGTCCTTGTAGATCGCAGATGTTGGCGATTGGCGGCACCGTGGATGCAGGCGACCCCTTCTCCCCTTGTGGGAGAAGGTGGCCGAGGGCGAAGCCCGAGGTCGGATGAGGGGTCCGCGACCTTGATGCTTCACCACCTTGTCAGCATCTGTCAGCAGTCTTTTCCGTCATTTTGTCCACGCCCCCTCCCGCCTCCCGCATAATCCACCCATCGCCCTTACGGGAACCCGGCTCCAGGGTGACGGTGTCCGGGTCGGTCGCGCAACGGTAGCGTGGCTTGGTGGGAACCGACCCACCACAGGTCCGGGCCTCGGTGAAGGTCTGGCCGGTAAGG
>Ga0213835_101684_pt1 | contig 12558 bp, 6 predicted proteins | sample SWPATP01_FD_160576 | JGI IMG/M metagenome (GOLD analysis project Ga0213835, IMG submission 160576) | Coastal seawater microbial communities from Marineland, Florida, United States - SWPA TP0 #1 | ecosystem: Environmental > Aquatic > Marine > Coastal | place: USA: Florida | collected 2016-08-05
CGGCCGTCTCGCCGATCACGACGCCCATGCCGTGGTCAATGAAGAAGCGTCGGCCGATCGTCGCGCCGGGGTGAATCTCGATGCCGGTCAGCCAGCGCGCGAACTGCGACACCAGGCGCGCCAGTAGCCGCAGTCGCGCCCGCCACAGCCGGTGGGCGAAGCGGTGCCACCAGATGGCGTGCAGGCCGCTGGAGGTGAGGAACACCTCCAGCGCCGACCGCGCGGCAGGGTCGCGCAGCCGCGCGGTCGCGATGTCTTCGCGCAGGGGCATCTACGCCCGCAGGTCTTCGTACAGGACGCTCGAGAGGTAGCGCTCACCGTAGCTGGCGACGATCACGACGATCGTCTTGCCCGCATTCTCGGGTCGCTTCGCGAGCTCGACCGCGGCGTGCACGGTGGCACCCGACGAGATGCCCGCGAGGATGCCCTCCTCGGCCGCCATGCGGCGCGCCATCGAGACGGCCTGGGTGATGTTGACGTCGACGATTTCGTCGTAGATGTCGCGGTCGAGAATGGCCGGCACGAAGTTCGCGCCGATTCCGGCGATCTTGTGGGGGCCGGGGTTGCCGCCGTTCAAGATCGGGCTCTCCTCGGGCTCGACACCGACGATCTGCACCGACTCCTTCTTGCCCTTGAGGAACTGCCCAGTGCCGGTGAGCGTGCCGCCGGTGCCGATGCCCGAGACGAAGATGTCGACGGCGCCATCAGTGTCGTTCCACACCTCGGGGCCGGTGGTCTCGCGGTGAATCTCGGCGTTGGCCTCGTTCTCGAACTGGCGGGCGAGCACGGCGCCCGGCGTGTTGTCGACGATCTCTTGCGCCTTTCCGACCGCGCCCTTCATGCCCTCGCCGCCGGGGGTGAGCACGAGCTCAGCGCCGTATGCCTTCAGCAGCATCTTGCGCTCGTCGCTCATCGTTTCGGGCATCGTGAGAATGACCTTGTAGCCCCGTGCCGCGCCGATCATCGCGAGCGCGATGCCGGTGTTGCCGCTCGTGCCCTCGACGATCGTGCCGCCGGGCTTCAGCTCGCCGCTCTTCTCGGCCGCGTTGATGATCGCGACGCCGAGGCGGTCCTTCACGCTCGAGGAGGGGTTGTAGAACTCGAGCTTCGCCAGCACCGTCGCGCCCGCGCCGTCGGTCACGGCGTTCAGCTTCACGAGCGGGGTGTTGCCGAAAACCTGGGTGATGTCGTCGTAGACGCGGGCCATGATGCTCCTCGAGGTGTTCTGCAGATCGGTCGTCTCCAGCGTAGGGGGCACGCCGGGGATCCACCTGGGCGGTGTCCGCCCACACAAACGGAACGGGGGCGGCGGGTATTCCCCACCGCCCCCGCATCACGAGCGGATGCTCGTGCCGGCTACCAGAAGATGAGCGCGGTGATCAGCGTCACCAGGGCGTTCACCCACTTCGGAGCTCCCGGGATTGCCGGGGGCACGCGTCGCTCGTCGGTCTGTACGGTGAGCGTCTCGTACCCGTTAGCGGTCACGGTGAGTTCGACCGACAGATTCGCCAGCCGGTCGCCCGACTGGACCGTGTACGTCGACCCGGTGGCACCCTCGATTGGCTGACCGTTGCGCAGCCATTGGAACGCCACCTGTGCGTCGCGCACGCTGTAGCGCCCGGCGTCGACCGTGAGCGTCTTGCCCACGACGGCAGCGCCGACCAGCTTCGGCTTCTTCACGATCTCGATCTCGGGCAGCGGCTCGCCCGCCTCGATGATCACCGGGATGCTTACCTCGGTGCCGTTGTCGGCAACCGCGATGATGACCTCGGCAACGCCCTCGACGCCGTCCGGCACCGTGAAGCTCACGGTCGCGCGCCCCTGCTCGTCGGTGTTGTCGACGATCGTGGGGTCGATGGCGGATTCGGCGAGAAGCTGACCGTCGATGCTGACGGTGACGACAGCATCCCGATCGCCGGCGTTCGTGAACAGCAGCGAGCTGAGCTGCAGCTCGACCGTGTCACACGGCGTCAGCACCGATCCCGCGATGTCGGGGCTGACTCCGATCGAGCGCTGCGCCGTGTCGGGGCTCAGCGGCGAGAACTCGGCGAAGTAGTCGACGAACGCCTGCAGGTCGATACGACCCGAGTCGGCACGGTTGGTTCCCTGCGCGAGGGTGGCGAAGTTGTCGCCACCGCTCGAGAGGAACGAGTTCGTGACGACGCGAATCACCTGGGTGTCGGTGACGGTCGACCCGTTGAGCGCGATCTGGCCGATGCGCTCGCCCGCCGCGGCGGTCGGGTCGTACGTGTACTCAAGGCCCTCAGACACGCCGAGCTTCAGGAAGGGGCGGGTCTCACCAGCCGGCTGCCACTGCTCTTCCAAGACCTGACGCAGTTGCGCGCCCGTGAGGTCCATCGTGAAGAGGCTGTTCGCGAAGGGCTGCACATTGGCGGCCTCACGGAACGTGACGTTGCCGTCGGGGTCGCCCTCGCCGCTGCTGTCGAAGAGCAGGTCGGCACGCAGGCCGCCGGGGTTCATCAGCGCCACCTCGGTGCCGAGGTCGCGCGTCGCCCACAGCTGGGCGTCGGCAACCATGTTGCCGAGCGTCGAGCCACCACCGCGGTTCTCGGTGCCATTCGTCTGCACGGCGCGACGCACGTCGGAGGTGATCTCACCCAGGCTAACCGCCCCTGCCTCGGCGGCGAAGGCGACAGCCTCCGCCACGATGCCCGCGATCTCCGCGTCGGGCGCGGCAGCACCCGGAAGCGGCATGACCTCAGCCGAGATGTCGAGCAGCTCACCCGTCGTCGGGTCGACGCTCAGCGAGTAGCGGCCCACCTGCGCCCCGTACTCACCGTTCTGCGTGACGATCAGCGGCAGGTCACTGCCGTCAACCGGGATCGCGTGGTTGTACACACGGTGCGTGTGCGCCGAGACGATCGCGTCGACGAGTCCCGCGCTTCCGGTGACCAGGTCACCGAAGTCGGAGTCGTCAGTAGCGGTCGCCACGTCGGTCGTCGCCGCGCCCTCGTGCACCAGCACGATGAGGACGTCGGCTTCGCCGTTGCTCGGGTCGCCGTCGCGCAACTGGCTTGCCACGCGGGTGACGGCCTCGGTCATGTCGCCGAACTCGAGCGAGGCGATACCCGCCGGGCTGACGAGCGACGGCATCGACTCGGTGATGGCACCGATGAAGCCGACGTTCACGCCGTCGACCTCGGTGATCCAGTACTCGTCGTAGGCCGGCTCGCCGGTCGCGCGCTCGTAAATATTGGCCGCGATGTACGGGAAGTCGGATGCCGGAATCACGCGGTCGTCGAGGTCACTGCGACCCAGGTCGAACTCGTGGTTGCCGATCACCGTCACGTCCATGCCGATGGCGTTGAGCACGTCGATCGTCGGCTGATCCTGCTGGATGAACGAGGTGAAGGTCGAGGCGCCGATGTTGTCACCGGCCGAGACGAACAGCGTGTTCGGGTTCTCGGCGCGCACCTGGTTGACGTAGCCACCGAGCACCGCGGCACCGCCGACTCCGGTACCGGCCTCGATGCGGCCGTGGAAATCGTTGATGGTCACGATGTCGATCTCGACGGGAGCCGCCGCGGCCGACAGGCCGACGACGATGGGGTCGTGGTCGCTCGAGCGGTAGACGGAGGTTCCGTCGGTCGCGCCGAAGCGGTACTCGCGGTCGCCCCACTCGGCGGCGTTGATGTTCCACACCCCCACACCGGTCACGTTCTCGGCGATCGCCGGGCTCGCGATGATGTGGTCGAGCGAGCCGAGTTCGCCGTTGAAGGTGTAGGTGTACTGCCCATCGGTGCGCTCATCAACGAGGCTTGACCAGCCGGCCTCGGCGAACACCGCGATCGGGTCCTCCTGGCTGTAGGCGTTGAAGTCGCCGAGCAGCAGGATGTTCTCGCCGCGCGCGTCGTCGTCCGCAATCTCGTCGGCGAGGGTCTTCAGCGCCTGCGCCTGATTGATGCGGTCTTCGTTGAAGAAGCCCTGGCCGTCGGCGGGCTCGACGCCCGATCCGCTCTTCGACTTGAAGTGGTTCGCCACGACAGTAAAGCGGTAGCCGTCGGCGTCGAACGTCGCGGCCAGCGGCTCGCGCGCATTGAACCAGACGCTCTCGTCGATCTGGGTGATCATGTCGCCAACCAGGTCGACCGACGCGGGCTTGTAGATGATCGCGTTGGTGATGAAGTCGGTGATCTCGGGGTTGTCGAGGGCCTCGGCAGTGGGCACGTAGTCCCAGGTGCCCGCGCCGGCGTCGGCGTTGAGGGCGTCGACGAGCTGGCCGACGGCCTGGTCGAGCGGCTTGCCGAGCTTCACCGAGTTCTCGATCTCTTGCAGTCCGACAACGTCAGCGTCGAGGGCATTGATCGCCGCGACGATCTTCGCCTCCTGCCGCGCGAACTCGTCGGCCGTGCGCGCACCGCGGGCGTTCGAGTTCTCGCTCGTCAGCGTCGTGAAGTAGTTCAGCACGTTGAACGCGGCGACCTGAACGTCGCCGCCCACCTCGGGCGCCGACTCGGGCCGCGGGTTGCGGGTGTCGAACTCGACGCCGAAGCCCTCGGGGCCCTCGCTCGAGATCGGCAGCTGCGGCTGCAGGCGCCACTCGTCGAAGCCGTACTGCAGCACCATGCCGGCGTCGGGGAACACGACGGCGTCGCCGTTGCGCACGATCTCGTCGGCCGTGAAGTAGGGCTGGGTGCCGGGGTATCGGCTGTTGTCGACGCGGATGTTGTAGCCGTCATCGAGCAGGATGCGCGCGGCGCGGTTCTCGGCGGCGATCGCGTCGGCCGCGGGGCCGGGGCGCACCTGTTCGGTGCTCTTCACGAGCTCCTCGCCGGGGGCCAGCCACAGCGTTCCGAAGCTAAAGAGCTGGTGGGTGGAAGCGACGAGGTAGTCGCCGGTCGGCATGACAAGCATGTTCTCGAACTGCTCGCGGTCGTCGCCGATGACGTCGGCGGGCAGCGGCGAGGGCTCGGGCAGCTCGACGCTCGACTCGACGAGCGAGACCGACGACGCGGTGGTCGCCGAGATCTGGGTCTGACCGAAGTACTCGCTGACCGGGCCGGTCACATCGACCAGGTCACCGATGGCGACGGCCGGGTTGTTGCTCGACAGGAAGATGAAGATGCCATCGGAGGCGCCGGGGGTCGCGTCGTCGACGCCACCCGAGCCCTGCGTCTGCACAACGATGCCGTTGTACCCGCTGAGTCCGCGGTAGTCGGCGGTGACGACGCCGCGCACGGTGACCGTCTGGCCGACCAGGGGCGACACGTCGCCCGTGCCCTGCACGTCGGCGATCGCAGTGAGGTGGGTGTCAGCAACGGCGGGCGCGACAGCGACGACGCTGAGGCTGAGGCCCACCGCGAGGGCGGTGCCGAAGGCGGCCGCCCGGGCTGGCGCCGAGCGCCTGCCGGAGGGTGTGAGTTGTCTCATCGGTTCGGAGCTCTCCTTGGATAGCGTTCATGACGCTTCACGGATTGACCCCCGAATGGGGGCCGACAAGAGAGTAAACACAGAAACGTCTGTAAACCAAGCGCTCAGATGAGTAGTCACGCAGAGTTCACACTGGCGTCAGGCGCGCCCGCAGACCAGGTGAATCGGGTGAACATCCCGCGAACGAGGCACGCGCATCCCGATTCGGTTGCGGCCTGCGCGCGGCCTACGCGCGCTGGGCGAGCTGCCGGATGAGGCGGTCGCCGGGCCGAACCTGATCGAAGCGGGCCGAGATATCGGCACGGCCCAGCAGCTCTTCGAGCGCGGGTCGGCGTCGCTGCGACACGAGGGTGACGACGAGGCCGCGCGCGCCCGCGCGGCCCGTGCGGCCGGCTCGGTGTAGGTACGCCTTGTACTCGTCGGGCGCATCGGCCTGCACGACGATGGCGATGTCGTCGACGTGGATGCCGCGGGCGGCCACGTCGGTCGCGACGAGCGCGGTCACCCGACCGCTCGCGAGCTTGTCAAGGTTGCGCGTGCGCCGCTCTTGCGTGAGATCACCGTGCAGGGCGAGCGCCGCGATGCCGGCGTCGTCGAGGTGGTCGGCCAACTCATCGGCGAAGGTCTTGGTGCGCGTGAAGACGAGCGCCTTGCCGTCGCCCGTCACGAGCTCTTCGACGACGGCACGCTTGTGCCGGGGGTCGACGACGAGCACCCGGTGCTCGGTGGTCGAGGTCTTCTGCGTCTCGCCCGCGATCTCGTAGACGGCCGGGTCGCGCAAGAACTCGGCGACGAGCGCGCCGACGCGCGTGTCGAGCGTGGCCGAGAACAGCAGCATCTGGCTCTCGCTCCGCGTGTGGCGCAGGATGCGCTGCACCGGCTCGAGGAAGCCCAACTCACACAGGTGGTCGGCCTCGTCGACGACGGTGACGAGCACGTCCGACAGGTCGAGCTTGCCCTGTTCGATGAGGTCTTCGATGCGGCCGGGGGTGCCGATGATGATGTCGACGCCGCGCTTGAGCGCCCCGGTCTGCCGGCCCTGCGGCACACCGCCGTAAATCTGCGTGGTGAATAGGCCCACGCTGCGCGCGATCGGCTGCACGGTGTCGTCGATCTGCAGGGCGAGCTCGCGCGTGGGGGCGAGGATCAGGGCGCGGGGCGTGCGGCCCGGCAGCAGCTTCTTCGCACCCTTGTTCTGCAGCAGCCGCTCAACCAGCGGGGCGCCGAAGGCGATGGTCTTGCCCGAGCCGGTGCGGCCCTGGCCGAGCACGTGGCGCCCGGCGAGCACATCCGGGATCGTCGCCGCCTGGATCGGGAACGGCGACGTGGCGCCCTGGTCGGCGAGCGCCCGCACGATGTTCTGGCCGAGCCCCAGGTCGGAGAAGCTCAGGCCGGCCACGGCGGCCGGGTCGACCAGCGTCGCCTTCAGCTTCTTCAGCACGACGTCGGGCTGCACCTGCCGCGGCGGGCGCGCTGCGCGCTCGCGAGGGGCCTCGCGCGGCGCATCGCGGGCGGTGTCGCGCTGGGCGGGGCGGGATGCACGGGGCGCGTCGTCGGAGCGCGAGCGGTCGCGCGCATCCTCACCGCGTCGACCGGCGGAGGCCGCGGGCTTGGCCGCGCGCCCCGGCTTGCCGGGCGTTCCGCCCTTGCCGCGCTTCTGCTCGGGGTCGAACGGCCGCCAGTCGGGCCGGTGAGTCTTCTTGCCCGTTCCGGTGCGGCCGGAGGTCGACGCAGCGCCGCGACGTTTGCGCGGATCACGGGAGGCAGGAGGACGGGCCATGGCCGCCCGAGCCTATCCCACCCGCATTACGCTGGCCCCGTGACGACCGTCGCCATCGAACCCGCCGAGCAGCCCGAGGTGCGCGCCATGCTGGCCGAGGGCGAGCAGTTCGCGCTGAGCCTGTACCCGCCCGACTCGTGTTACCTGCTCGACGCGGCCGAACTTGCCGCCGACGGCGTCACCGTGTGGGTCGCCCGCAGCGACGGCGGCACCGCGCTCGGCATGGTGGCGCTCGTCGACGGCCGCGACGGCACCGCCGAGATCAAGCACCTCTTCGTGCGCGACGAGGCCCGCGGCCTCGGTGCAGCCACGATGCTGATGGATGCGCTGGAACAGCACGCGCGCACGCTCGGCGCCACGCGCATCCTGTTGGAGACGGGGCCGAAGCAGCTCGCGGCGATCAGCCTCTACGAGCGACGCGGGTACGTGCGGATCGAGAACTTCGGCCCGTACGTGGGCGACGGCTTCAGCTACTGCATGGCCCTCGAGCTCGACCCCCGCTAGTCGGCGGTCGTCGCGCGTTCCGCCGCGAGCTGCGCCGCCTCGCGGGCCGCGCGCTTCTCGTCACGACGCTCGCGCGCGCCCTCGACGAGCCAGTACAGCGCGGGCAGCACGACCAAGGTCAGCAGGGTCGACGACACCAGGCCACCGATCACCACGACGGCGAGCGGCTGCGAGATGAAACCAGCCGTGCCCGTGATGCCGAGGCCGAGCGGCACGAGGGCGAAGATCGTCGCCGCCGCCGTCATCAGCACGGGGCGCAGGCGGCGCACCGAGCCCTCGATGACGGCCTGGCGCACGCTCATGCCCCCTTCGCGGTACTGGTTGACGAGGTCGATGAGCACGATCGCGTTGGTGACGACGATGCCGATGAGCATGAGCACGCCCACTAGCGAGGGAACGCCGAGCGGGATGTTGGCGATGACCTGCAGCAGGATCGCGCCCGTCGCCGCGAACGGCACCGAGACGAGCAGCAGCAGCGGCTGGCGCAGGCTCTTGAACGTCGCCACCAAGATCACGTAGGTGATGAGCAGCGCGACGAGCAGCGCGAGGCCGAGCTGCTGGAACGCGTCGGCCTGCTGCGCGGCGACGCCGCCGAGTTCGGCGCGCGCACCGTCGGGCAGCTCGACGTCGTCGAGTGCAGCGGCCAGCACCGCCGAGGCACTGCCGATGTCTTGGGTCGACGGCGTGACGCTGACTGTCGCGCTGCGCACGCCGCGGATGGTGGTGATCGACTCGGGGCCAAGCGCCTCGTCGACGGAGGCGACCTCGCTCAGCGCGAGCGGGCCGACCGCGGTCGGCAGGGTGAAGTCGCGCAACTCGTCGATCGTGAGCGGTGCGTCGTCATTGGGCAGGAAGATCTCGAGCGTCGTGTCGTCGATGACGACGTCGCCGACCGGCGCCGGGAACATCGCCTGCGCGACGAGCCCGCCAATCGCCGCCTCGGTGAGGCCGACCTCGGCGGCCGCTGCGCGGTCGACCTCGATCGCGATGAACGGCTGCGTCTCGGACAGGTTGCTGGATGCTTCGGCCGTGATCTCGAGGTCGCGCACGGCGTCGAGAACGTCCGCCGCCGCCTGCCGCAGCGCCTCCTGGTTGGGGGCGAAGATCTCGACGTCGATGGTGGAGGACGCGAAGCCCTGGTCGGCCGAGCGCACCGTGATGTCGCCGACGCCCTCGAGGGCGAAGAGTCGGTCGCGCACCTCCTGCTGGAGGGCAAGCTGGTCGGCGCCTTCGTCCGTGGTGATCGAGTAGGTGATGTCGCTGCCTCGGCCGAGGAAGCCGAAGATGCCGCCGCCCTGACCGATCGAGGCCTGCACCGTCTCGATGCCGTCGATCTCGAAGAGCACCTCTTCGACCTCGGTCGCAGCCTCGTCGAGTCGGTCGAGGCTCGCGGCGTTGTCGACCACCTGACTGACCGTCAGGGTGTTCTGGCCGCTGTCGCCAATGAAGTTGGTCTGCAGTTGGGTGGCGAGCGCTCCCGTGCCGCCGAGCACAAGCAGCGCGAGCAGCAGGGTCGCGACGGGGCGGCGCACGCTGAAGCGCAGCGCCGGCAGGTATCCGCGCTGCAGGGGAGTCGGGTTCGCCGACTCGTCCTCGAAGGTTTTCGCGGGCGCGTGTGAGCCCGCCTTCGGGCGCCGCAGGAACCAGTACGACAGCACGGGCACGATAGTCAGGGCCGTGAAGAGGGAGGCACCGAGCGCGATCGCGGTCGTCAGGGCGAACGGGCGGAACAGCTCACCCGTGATGTCGCCGACGAGTGCGAGCGGCAGGAAGACGGCGATCGTAATGAGGGTCGAGGACGTGATGGCGGTCGCGACCTCGCGCACACCGTTGGTGATCGCCTCCATGCGCTCTTCGCCGAGGGCCATGTGTCGCTTGATGTTTTCGACGACCACGATGGAGTCGTCGACGACGCGCCCGATCGAGATGGTGATTGCGCCGAGCGTCAAGATGTTGATCGAGTAGCCGGCAACCTGCATGCCGAGGAACGTGAGCAGGATGGACGTGGGGATCGCGACGGCGGTCACGAGCGTTGAGCGCACCGACAGCAAGAACACGAGGATCACGATCACCGCGAACACGAGGCCGAGCGAGCCCTCGATGGCGAGCGCCTCGATCGACGACTCGATGAAGGGCGCCTGATCGAACACGACGGTGAACTCGGTGCCCGAGCCGATGGCCGCTGCAATCGCGGGCAGGGCGTTCTGCACGGCGCGGGAGACGTCGACCGTGTTGCCGTCTGGCGTCTTCGTGATGCCGAGGGTGAGCGCGTTCTCGCCGTTGATGCGCGAGAGGTTGGCGACCGGGTTGCTGACGATTTCCACGTCGGCCACGTCGTCGATCGTCGTGACGACGAGGGTGCCCTCGGCGGTGATCTCGGGCTCGTCGGCAAGCAGCGGCACAGCGGCGAGCGCGTCGACGCTCTCGATGCGCACGCCGGTCAAGACGGCGAGCGTCCGGTCGTTTTCGGTGATGGTGCCGGCGGGCAGCAGCACGCCGTAGGCGTCGAGTGCGTCGACGATGTCGCCGCGGCTCAGCCCCCGCTCGGCGAGGGCGTCGTCGTCGACGGTGACCTCGACCCGGTCGCCGACGGCGCCGAAGATACTGACCTCGCGCACGCCCTCGATGTCGGTCAGCTCGGGCACGGCCTGCACGTCGAGCGCGGCGGCGAGTTCTCCTTCACTGAGCTCGCTCGTCACGCCGAGCTGCACGACGGGCAGGTCATCGATCGAGCCGGTGATGACCTGCACGTCGACGCTCGACGGCAGATCGAGACGGTTCACGGCCAGCTGCACGCGCTGCTCGGCGCGCGCGATGTCGGTGCCGAAGACGAACTGTGCGGTGACGATCGAGAAGCCCGTCGACGATGTCGCGTCGGATGCTTCGAGCCCGTCGACCGCCTGGATCGCGTTTTCGATTGGCGTCGACACGTCCTGTTCGACCGCGTCGGGGGCGGCGCCCGGGTACTGGCTGATGATCAGCACCTGGGGGAACGAGATCGACGGGATCAGTTCCTGCTTGAGGCTCGTCAGCGCGAGGCCGCCGAAGATGCCGACGACGATGGTGACGAGCGCGATGAGCGCCCGGTTGCGCAGGCTGAAGGCCGACAGCTGAAACACGGGCGACTCCGAATGAGGCAGGTGGGGTGGTGGCGGGGATTGCGGGGCGCGCGCGTGCGTGCGCAATGCTGACGAGCATCCCAGCAGTTACTGGACGTTGCCAAAGCGGCGCGTGAGTGCGCGCCGCGAATTCGACCGATCGGTCAGGGATGCTCGCGGGACACGCTAGAGGACGGCATCGACGAGCGAGTCGGCCGCGTCGTGGCGCTGGCCGCTCGTTCCGAGGCGCTGCCACGCGCGCTCGAGCCCGTCGACGGCGCGGCGGATGAGCGGCTCGGGGTAGCAGAACGGCAGCCGGACGAAGCGTTCGAACGCCCCGTCGACACTGAATCGGGGGCCGGCGCCGATTTGCACACCCTCGGCGCGGGCGAGCAGGGCGAGCTCGCTGGCGACGGGGCGACCGATGTTCACCCAGAAGACGAGGCCGCCCGCGACGTCGGGCACGTTCCACTCGGGGAGCTGCGTGCTCAGCAGCTCACGCAAGAGATGCTCGCCCTGGCGCAGCATGGCGCGCCGCTCGCCGACCAGTTCGTCGTAGCGCGGCAGCAACTCGAGGAGGACGAGTTGCTCGAGGGTGGGCGATCCGAGGTCGCCGGGCGGGCGGGCGCGGGCGAGTTCGGCGATGGTGTCGCGATCGGCGCGGATCCAGCCGAGGCGGATTCCGCCCCAGACGCTCTTGCCGACCGAGCCGACCGTGATGATGCGCGGGCTGTGCACGGCCATGGGCTCTCGACTGACGCCGTCGAACGCGAGGTCGGCCATCGTCTCGTCGATGATGAGCCGTGTGCCGTGGCGGTCGGCAAGCGCCGCCACCCGCGCCCGCTGCGCGTCGGGCATGATGCGGCACGTCGGGTTGTGCACGTCGGGCATGAGATACGCGACGCTGGGCGCCGAGCGCGGAAACAGCTGCGCGAATGCCTCATCGTCCCAGCCGTCGTCGGCGCTGACGGGCACGCCGACGAGCCGGGCGCCCGCCGCCGTGAGCGCCTCGAGCGCGTGCGGGTAGCTGGGGTTCTCGACCAGCGCGCGGTCGCCCCGACCGACAAGCGCGGTGGCGATCAGGGCGATCGCGTGCTGGGCGCCAAGGGTGACGAGGATCTGCTCGGGCGTCGTCGGCAGCCCGCGCTGGGTGTAGCGCTCGGCCAGCGCGGCCCGCAGCTCGTCGAGCCCGAAGAGGTCGAAGCCGGCGAGGCCGAGGTGCTGAGGCAGTCGCTCAACCGCGGCGGCCGCGGCGTCGACGACGGCGGGCAGGGCGGGCAGCGTCGCCTTCGAGAAGTCGAGCAGTTCGGGCCGGTCAACCACGTCAAAGGCGGGCACGTCGCCCGCCGGGAGGGCGGCGACGCTTCCCGATCCGCGGCGACTGACGAGGTAGCCGAGCTCGCGCAGCCGCGCGTACGCGGCGGCGACGGTGGTGCGGCTGATGCCCTCGTGGTCGGCGAGCTGCCGTTCGGCGGGCAACCGAGCACCAAGCGCGATGCGCCCGTCGAGAATGAGCAGGCGCACGCGGTCGGACAGGGCGTGGGCGAGCGTGCCGCTGTGCGCACGCCAGTCGCCGAGCTGGGCGCTGAGCGCCCGCGCGCTCAGGGTGGTCGTTGTCGTCACCATGCGGCCACGATAGCGCGATTGGCCTCTTGCAGGAAGGCCAATACTGCGGTGGACTGCTCGCATGACCTCCACAACCGCGGCGACGATCCCGGCGCGCAGCGTGCATCCCGCTCGCCGCTGGGCGCAGCTCTTCGTCGGGCTGGTCGCCTACGGTGCCGC
>Ga0213835_101685_pt1 | contig 12551 bp, 8 predicted proteins | sample SWPATP01_FD_160576 | JGI IMG/M metagenome (GOLD analysis project Ga0213835, IMG submission 160576) | Coastal seawater microbial communities from Marineland, Florida, United States - SWPA TP0 #1 | ecosystem: Environmental > Aquatic > Marine > Coastal | place: USA: Florida | collected 2016-08-05
CTACCAGCCGATCCCGGGGCTGGACCTCTCTTCGGGCGCGCGGGCAGGCCTGACCGCTTTCCTGGCCGGTGTTGCACGCACGGTTGCCGACAAGAACGTCACCATCAACCAGATACTGCCCGGCAAGTTCGATACGGATCGCATCCGTTCGACCATCAGCTTCGCCGCCGGCAAATCCGGTTTGAGCGAGGAAGAGCAGGCCAAGAAGGTCGCCAACGAAATCCCCGCACGCCGCCTCGGATCGCCGGACGAGTTCGGCAAGGCATGTGCGTTTCTGTGTTCCGCCCATGCCGGCTACATTACGGGCCAGAACATCGTTCTCGACGGCGGCCTCTATCCGAGCGCTTTCTGACCGTACCCAACCATTCAGGAAGAAGGGATAAAATATTGAAACTCCTGCGATTTGGAGAAACCGGTAACGAGAACCCAGGCATCCTTGATGCCGACGGGCGGATACGCGACGTCTCCTCGCTGGTATCCGACTTCACGCCGGATACGATCTCGCCACTGATGCTCGGCACCCTTACGCGTGCCGATTTCGCCTCGCTGCCGGAGGTCCCGGCTGACACGCGGCTCGGTTCACCCATCGCGCGCACCGGCCATTTCATCGCCATCGGGCTTAACTACGCGGATCATGCCGCAGAGACCGGAGCACCGATCCCTGCCGAACCCATCGTCTTCTCCAAGGCGCCGAGCTCGCTTTCCGGACCGAATGACGATGTCATCATTCCCCGGGGCTCGGTGAAGACCGATTGGGAGGTCGAGCTTGCCGTCGTCATCGGTGAGCATTGTCATGACATCGATGAAGATCAGGCATTGTCGACGGTGTTTGGCTATGCGCTTTGCAACGACGTTTCGGAGCGTGAATTCCAGGCCGAGCGGGGCGGCCAGTGGATCAAGGGCAAGAGCTCGCCGACTTTCGGCCCCCTTGGTCCCTGGATCGTCACCGCCGACGAGATCGCAGATCCCCAGGAACTGGACATGTTTCTGGACGTGAACGGCGAGCGCTGCCAGACCGGCAACACCAGGACCATGATTTTCTCCGTCGCCCATATCGTGTCTTATGTTTCGCGCTTCATGGCCCTCCAGCCTGGCGATGTTATCACCACCGGCACGCCGCCGGGCGTCGGTCTCGGGATGAAACCTCCTCGTTTCCTGAAGCCTGGCGACGAAATGCGGCTTGGCATTGCGGGATTGGGTGAACAGCGGCAAAAGGTCGTGGCCGCCTGAACAGGCCATTCGGAGAGCGCAACGTGAGCATCGAGACGCAGAAGCCGGAGGCTTCGGACCTGGACGACAGCGCCCTGTTTTACCACGCCAATCCTCGGCCTGGTAAACTGGAGATTCAGGCAACCAAGCCGCTTGGCAACCAGCGGGATCTGGCATTGGCCTATTCGCCTGGCGTGGCGGCTCCCTGTCTGGCCATCAAGGACAATCCTGCGCTCGCGGCAGACTATACCGCACGGGCAAATCTCGTTGGCGTCGTGTCGAACGGATCGGCCGTGCTTGGTCTGGGTAATATCGGTCCGCTTGCCTCCAAGCCCGTGATGGAAGGCAAGGCTGTCCTGTTCAAGAAGTTCGCCGGCATCGACGTGTTCGACATCGAGATCGACGCGCCGGGCATTGATGACATGGTGGCCGCCGTCGCCGCGCTCGAGCCTACTTTCGGCGGCATCAATCTCGAAGACATCAAGGCGCCTGAGTGCTTCGAGGTCGAGGAACAGCTGAAGGCGCGCATGCGCATTCCGGTTTTTCATGACGACCAGCACGGAACCGCCATCATCGTCGCCGCTGCCGTGCTCAATGCGCTGGAGCTTGCCGGCAAGGACATCGCGCAAGTCAAGATCGTCACGTCGGGCGCAGGTGCTGCCGCACTCGCCTGCATCAATCTTCTGGTCGCTCTTGGTGCCGACCCGGCAAGGATCTGGCTGACCGATCGCCACGGGGTGGTCTACCACGGCCGCGTCGAGGAAATGGATCGCTGGAAGGCGCCTTACGTCAAGGATACATCGGCCCGTACGCTGCTTGACGTGATTGATGGGGCAGATGTGTTTCTCGGCCTGTCGGCCGCGGGCGTGCTGCGGCCAGAAATGCTGGCCCTGATGACCGACAGACCGCTGATCATGGCGCTGGCCAACCCGGTGCCGGAGATCATGCCGGAAGAGGCCCGCAAGGCCCGTCCGGACGCCATGGTCTGCACCGGTCGTTCAGACTACCCGAACCAGGTCAACAACGTCCTGTGCTTCCCCTACATCTTCCGTGGAGCGCTCGATGTGGGCGCCACCGCCATCAACGAAGCCATGAAGATGGCGGCCGTTCGCGCGATTGCCGAGTTGGCGCGCGAAGAGCCATCCGACGTGGCCGCACGCGCCTATTCGGGCGAGACGCCGATCTTCGGGCCGGACTACCTCATCCCCTCGCCCTTCGACCCGCGTCTGATCCTGCGGATCGCGCCCGCCGTGGCGCAAGCCGCCATGGAAAGCGGCGTCGCAACCCGTCCGATTGCCGAGATGGATGCCTATGTCGATCGGTTGAACCGCTTCGTCTTCCGCTCTGGCCTGGTGATGAAGCCGATCTTTTCGGCCGCACGCGCTGCCGATACGCGGCGCGTCGTCTTTGCCGACGGCGAGGACGAGCGCGTCTTGCGCGCCGCTCAGGTGGTTCTCGAGGAAGGCATCGCACAACCGATCCTCATCGGCCGCCCCTATGTGGTGGAAACCCGCCTCAAGCGCTACGGACTGAAGATCAGACCCGGCAAGGACTTCGACATCGTCAATCCCGAAGACGATCCAAGGTACCGCGACTATGTCGACCTCCTGATCCGCACGACAGGGCGGAGGGGCGTCACGCCCGAGGCCGCACGCACCATGGTGCGCACCAATACGACGGTGATCGCTGCGCTTGCCATGCTGCGCGGCGAGGCCGATGCGATGATCTGCGGCCTCGAAGGCCGCTACGAGCGGCATCTGCGCAATGTCGACCAACTGATCGGGCGCCGCGAGGGCGTCAGCGACCTGTCGGCGCTGTCCATGCTGATCTCGCAGCGCGGCGTCACCTTCTTCACCGACACCTATGTCTCGGTCGATCCCGGCGCACGCGAGATCGCCGAGATGACGGTGCTGGCAGCCGAGGAGATCCGGCGTTTCGGCATCACACCCAAGGCGGCACTCCTGTCGCACTCCAATTTCGGCTCGCGCGATTCGCGTAGCGCCCGCAAGATGCGCGAAGCGGCCGCCATGTTGCGCGAGATCGCACCGGATCTCATGACCGATGGCGAGATGCATGGCGACGCGGCCTTGTCGGCGCAGCAGCGCAGTCGGGTGTTTCCACATTCGCTGCTGGAGGGCGAAGCCAATCTTCTGGTGTTCCCCTCGCTTGATGCGGCAAACATCACCTTGACCACGGTCAAGTCGATGACCGAGGCCCTGCACGTCGGACCGATTCTTCTCGGCACCGCGCGACCGGCGCATATCCTGACCCCGTCGGTCACGTCGCGCGGCGTCGTCAACATGACCGCAATTGCCGTGGTGGCAGCCAGCCAGCCTGTCGAACGCCCTATCCTGCCGGTCTGAACCGGCAGGATAAATCGCTGGTTAACCAGAATCGCCTAGACGATTCTGCATGTTGCAGCGACGCTTTCCTCTCTTCCGCTCACGATCCCTGGCTGCCTGTCTGTTGGCGGCAGGGCTCCTTGCCGGCCTGCCCAGTGATGCCGCCTTGGCGCAATCTCAGGACTATTGCCGGCAACTTGAGGCCCAGTTCGCCGCTCTGGGCGCTGGCAGCCGCACGAACCCTCAGCAGATTGCGCGCTACGACAACGCGATCGCCGCCCAGCAGGGCGAACTCCAGAAGGCGCGCGATCAGGCCAGCCGTGCCGGCTGTGGTACAGGCGGTGGAGCCATCTGCGCCAGCCTCGACGCCACCATCCAGCGCATGTCGCGCAATCTCTCCGATCTCCAGCAAACCCGGCAACGTCTTGGATCTTCAGCCGGCCTGCAGAACGAACGGGTCCGCGTTGCTGCCGCCATGCGGGCGGAAGGCTGCGGGGGCGCACCGAACGTGCAGACGGTCGCCGCCACACCAAGACCCGACACATCGTCGTCGCAGCGCATGTCGGCGCCTGAGAACGGAACCCGCTTTCGCACGCTTTGCGTACGCATGTGCGACGGTTTCTTCTTCCCGATCTCGCATTCAACCCCGCGCAGCCTCTTCGAACGTGACGAAAAGCTCTGCGCCGCTCGCTGCCCCGGCACCCCCGTCGAACTGCATTTTCATCGGTTTCCCGGCGAGGAATCCGAAGACATGGTCTCGGTGCCGACCGGTCTGCCCTATCGGGACGGCGAGAACGCTTTCCGCTATCGGCAGGCCAGTTGGGAGCGGCCTGCAAATTGCGGCTGCAGTGCGGAGCGCGGCTTCGACGTGCTGGCAGGCGGCGAAGGCTGGCAGACGCTGGGTGGAGAAACGGGCACGGAGACGAGCGGGCAGAACGCTCCAAGCGGCAGCGCACGAGCATCCGTCTCCGGCTCATTCATGATCCAGCAGGAACTACCTGTTCAGGATCAGGCTGCCGAAGGCGCTGCATCGGCTGAGCCAGATATTCCGATCGATGAAACGATCACCGCCGCCGAGCGGCCGGCCGACGATGCCGACGACGGCGATCGTCGCGTCAGGGTCGTCGGGCCAACGTTTCTTCCCGCCCCAGAAGAGGCAATAGACCTGCGATCTCCGGCCCCTGATCGCGCCCGGTAAGGGCGATCCGGAGAGGCATGAACAGCGCCCTGCCCTTGCGGCCGGATTTTGCCTTCACTGCATCCGTCCATGTCTTCCAGGTCGTTCCGTCCCATGGCTCTGCAGGCAATTGATCGAACGCCTCCCGAACAAACGCCACGTCCTCTTCGGCCAAGCTGGTTTCGCCATCAGGGCCGTCGGTCACGATGCGCCACCAGGCCGCGGCATCCGCCACCTTTTCCAGATTGCCCCGGACCGCGAGCCAGAAGGCTTCAGCCTTTTCATCATCAATGCCCATGGCAGCAAGGCGGCCCCTTGCCACCTCGAAGGGCATCTCATGGATCAGCGTCCGGTTGAGCGCCCAGAGGTCGGCCGGATCGAACTTGGCGGCCGATTTCGAGGCATGGGCAGGATCGAAGGACGCCGCCAGATCCTCCATTCGTGCGACAGCCACGATGCTGTCGGAGCTGCCGGTGAGAACAGCCAGCGAGGCAACCGCCATGGGCTCGAGCCCGCTGTCGCGCAAGGAACCGATGGAGAGCGCCCCGGTCCGCTTGGAAAGCCCGGTCCCTTCGGCGGATGTCAGAAGGTTATGATGACCGAAGGCAGGTGCGGCCGCACCCAACGCCTGGAAGATGGCGATCTGGGCACCGGTATTGGTGACATGGTCGTCGCCCCGAATGACATGGGTCATGCCCATGTCAATGTCGTCCACGACCGAAGGCAGCGTGTAGAGATAGGTTCCGTCTTCTCGCACCAGCACCGGATCGGACAACGAAGCAAGGTCCACCGTCTGTGGTCCCCGCACGATGTCGTCCCAGTGGACCTCGGTCCTGCGCGGCTCATACGGGTCGCCTTCGAAGTTCGGCAACAGGAAGCGCCAGTGCGGCTGTCGTCCTTCGGCCTCGAGCGTCGCCCGTTCCGCGTCGGTCAGCTTGAGCGCCTCGCGGCCATAGACTGGAGGCAGGCGACGCGAAAGCCTCAGCCTGCGCCGCCGCTCCAGTTCCTCAGGCGTTTCGTAGCAGGGATAGAGCAGCCCGGCCCGTTTCAGCCTTTCGACGGCCGCGTCATAGGCCGCGAAGCGGTCAGATTGGGAAACGGTCTCGTGCGGGTGAACGCCAAGCCACTTCAGGTCTTCGCCAATGGCCTGGGCGAATTCCGGGCGGGAACGCTCCCGATCGGTGTCATCGAAGCGCAGGATGAAACGGCCGCCATGCTTGAGCGCAAACAGCCAATTGAACAATGCCGTGCGGGCATTGCCGATATGGATGTGCCCGGTGGGCGACGGCGCGAAGCGGACGGTTACGGTCATGCAGGGCCACTAGCGGAAGGGTGCGGGCAAGGCAAGGCGTGACCGGCCTGCTCGAGGCTGCGGCACCTTTCACTAAGCAGTGCGGGATAGGCCATGATCCGACAACATGCCGATGGCGTGTTCCAAGGATACAGGGGGACTGAAGAAGTAGCCCTGCATGGCCTTGCACCCCAGAGAACGCACGAGGTCAACTTGCTGCTGGGTCTCCAGCCCTTCAACCACGGAATCCAGCCCCAGATTGTCGGCAAGGTCGATGATCGTCTTGACGATGCTCAGCGACACCGGCATCGCCTCGATATTGGTCAGGAAGCTGCGATCCACCTTGATCCTGTCCAGCGGAAGACGGTGCACATAGCCGAGGCTGGAATAGCCGGTCCCAAAATCGTCGAGCGCAATCTCCACGCCAAGCCGCTTGAGCAGCTCGAGCGATTCGACCGCAAGTACGAAATCGTGCATCACCGCCGTCTCGGTGATTTCCAGCGTGATGCGCGATGGATCGACGCCGCTCTGGTCGATGACCGACATGAGCCGCAACAATGAGGTCCGCGACGTGATGTCCCGCGCGGAAAGATTGAACGAAACCCTGATGTGGCTCGGCCAGGAGGCAGCTGCCTCCAGAGCCTTACCAAGCAGAACCTGCGTGATCGTGTTGATCAGATCGCTGCGTTCGGCGATCGTGATGAAGGTGGCCGGCGGGACGATGCCGAGCACGGGGGACGACCAGCGGGCCAGCGCCTCGAAGGCAACGATCTTGCCGCTCCCCGCCTCCATAAGCGGCTGGAAGACCAGGAATAGTTCCTCATCCAGATTGGCGCGCCGCAGCTCCTGCTCGATCCTGATTGTCTCGCGCAACTGCGTCTCAAGGCCTTCCGAAAACACAACCACGCCGCCGCGATGTGATTGTTTGGCCTTGTACAGCGCATAGTCGGCACGTTCCACGAGATGGGCAAACCCATCCCCCGAACAGGCGTTGACAGCCAACCCAAGGCTTCCCGAAAGCTTGGCCGTAGCCTCTGGCATCTCGTAGGGCAACGCCAGAGACGCACAGATCCTTTCACCCAATGCAACCAGCTCATCCTCGGCAATTGCGCCTTCGATGAGCAGGCCAAACTCATCGCCACCCAGCCGGGCAACAAACACGTTCTCGCCGGTGAACGCTCGAAGACGCTGTCCAACCTCCATCAGCACCTTGTCGCCGACGGCATGCCCGAACAGGTCGTTGATCGGCTTGAATCCATCCAGATCGACCAGTCCGACGGCAAAGCCCTTCTCATCGTTCTCGCCGGCATCGTCCATTCGCTTCTCTAGCCGCGCGAAGAACTGGCGCCTGTTCGGCAGATCGGTCAGGCTGTCCATGTTCGCCAGCCGCAGATTCTCGTCCGAAAGCAGCTGGGTTTCCAACTGCTTGGCGATCAGTTCCTTGCGCGACTGGATCATGGCCGCGAAGGTGCGATAGTTGACGAAGAGAATGTAGATCATTGCCGTCGAGACAAGGATCACATTCACCGTTATGGCGGCAAAAACGGGGTTGCCCACGGTGCCGAAGAAGCCGGCAAATAGCGCCATGACAACCGCAGTGACCATCAGCGCGGCCGCCGGAACATGCATCAGGCAAAAGATGCAGCTGATGACAGTGATGCCCATGAAGAAGGCGACATAGGTCTGGCGATAGGCGTCCCCGTAGGGATACAGCGCCAGCGACCAGGTCGCGAAAGCCACGCCGAGCACGAAGGCCAGATAAACGACGCTGCGCAGGCGGCGGGCAGCCTTGTCGCCGTCCACGATCTCGGCACGCGTGCGCCACCACATCACCAATCGGCCCAGGCAGAAGGCCGTCAACGCAGCCGGCACATAAATCGTCAGGTATTCAGGCGCATGTCCCACGAACGTCGTTGCGATGGCAATCATGCTGACCAGCAACGTCAAATAAAGCAGCGGAATCTGACGTGAAAACGCGTCAAGCTGTGCGCGCAGCAGTTCGGGATTGTCCCGCCTGACCGCCAGCATATCAAACAGCTGCTTCATGCCTGCCCGTCTCCCGCAATTAGGGCAGTGTATACACGGTCATCTTTTAAGGCGTGGTAAAGCCCAACAACATTTGATGATCACCATGGTCGTCATCCAGCCAATCGCATCAAAAGCACAATCGAGATTGGCATCGCCCTGACATATGCACGTTTCCCGATGACGACGGCCAGACGTCGCTCAATATCGTCCGGGCGTGACACGGCAGTACTTCGCGGTTTGCTACCTGAACTCGTTGTCTATCACTCATGCCGGCTTACGTTTTCAGCGGACGAAACATGCTGTGTATCGATCTGGAACCCGCCTCAGGCGACTGCGGCCAACGGCGCCGACGCGTTCGTCTCGGAGATCGTGCAACGCCCCCGTCCGGCGCGCTTGGACGCGTAGAGCACCTGGTCGGCAGCGTTGATGATCTCTTTTGCCGTGATCCCGTTTGAAGGCCAGATCGACACGCCGATCGAAGCGCCGATCTTCAGGTCGTTTCCTTCGAACCTCACCGGCGCAACGGCGTCGGCGATGAGTCGGTTGCCCAGTTCCAACAGTGCCCTTGGTTCGACGCCCTGACAGACCAGCACCACGAATTCGTCGCCACCGACGCGTGCCACCAGTCCCTTGTTGCCCACCCGATCGGCAAACCGGCGGGCAGTGGCCACAAGTACCGCGTCGCCGGCATTGTGGCCGTAGGTGTCGTTCACGGCCTTGAAGCGATCGAGGTCGATGCACATGACCGCGAACCCCTCGGCGGGCGCCAGCTTGATCTTGTGGTCCAGGAAGGCATCGAAGCGTACGCGGTTGGCAAGACCGGTAAGGGGGTCCTGGTTGGCAAGTCGATGGTTCTTCTCCTCGCTGGCGGCGAGTTCGGCAAGTGCTACCCGGTAGCGCCGCAGCATGACCGCCAGCAACGCCATGATCGTCGTGACAAGGACCAGCGCAGATAGCCAGACCGAGCGAAGGATCTCGCTTCGCGGATCGGGCTGATCCCACAACAAGGAGAATGCTGCCGCATTCTTCAGATGGGACCTGACGTCCAGGCGCGCCTCAAGCGCAGGTGCGTCCTCGAGCCCACTGACCCTGAAGCCTGAAAGATTGAGCCGTCGGACTGCGGTATCGAGACCTCCGCGATCGAGCGCCCTGAATGCAACGTGGACATGGCCATCGCCGTCCATGAATATGCCGTCATCGGCCCACGGCACGATCAACTGCGCCAGAACCATGCCGAATTGACCGTCGATCGTCGCAAAATCACTGAAGACATATCGTTCCCGGGAATTGCTTCGCGCGTTGTCGAACTCCCACCCCTCGGGCAGCGAAGGCAGCGTCTCGTGGAAATAGTCTCGGGCGCGCGCCGCGGCGTGCACCGCCACACCCGCCAGCGGCAGCGCTTGCGGATCGTCCGTCTCGATGCCGTCGCGCATGGCAAATCGGAACGTATCGTTCCCATCGACAACCAGAACCTGACGCAAGCCATAGTCGTTGGCGATCCAGTGCTTCATGTCCTCGATCATGAAAATCAGGCTTGGCTGCCTGCGGGCCAACGTGATAAGCCCATCGAGTGACGTGGTTGCCTCGTTCATCACGTAGGCGGCCTGGCGACGTTGGCTTTCCAGTTCGGCTTTGAGAAGACGAAAATCCGACTCCAGAGCGATCCGGTTCGCCCCGACGCTGGCCCGGTCAACGATGAACGACAGAGCAAGCACGAAAGCCAAAACCGTAAGTCCCGCGGCAACATAGATGTCGCGCTGGAGCATTCCGGGATTGGTTCTGTCGTCTAACCGGTCCATCACTTACCTGATGCAAGGGAAGGTAAGCGACAATCTTCAATATCAGATTGCCGGCTTTGGTTAGCGCAGGACTAAAGACACTTGCGACCTATGACCTGTCGCGGAACCGGTTGGTGATCGGATAGCGCCGGTCGCGACCAAAATTCTTGCGGGTGATCTTCACGCCGGGGGCTGCCTGCCGGCGCTTGTATTCCGCGATGTAGAGCAGATGCTCGATCCGATGGACGAGTTCACGGTCGTGGCCGCGCGCAACGATCTCGTCAACGCCCATCTCGCCCTCGACAAGGCATTCCAGGATATCGTCGAGCACAGGATAGGGCGGCAGCGAATCCTGGTCGGTCTGGTCGGGACGAAGTTCGGCGGTGGGCGCCTTGTCGATGATGTTGTGCGGGATCACCTCGCCGGCCGGCCCCAGCGCCCCGTTCGGCAGGTGATGGTTGCGCCAGCGCGACAGCGCATAGACCTGCATCTTGTAGAGATCCTTGATCGGGTTGAACCCGCCATTCATGTCACCGTAAAGCGTGGCGTAGCCGACCGACATCTCGGACTTGTTGCCCGTGGTCACCACCATGGAGCCGAACTTGTTGGACACCGCCATCAGGATCGTGCCGCGCGCACGGCTCTGCAGGTTTTCCTCCGTCACGCCGCTTTCAGTGCCCTGGAAAAGCTGGGTCAGGGCATGGGTGAACCCCTCGACAGGTTCGGCAATTGCCACCGTATCGTGGCGGATGCCGAGCGCGCGGGCGCAATCCTCGGCGTCCTTGAGCGAGTCTTTCGAGGTATAGCGATAGGGCATCATCAATGTGCGTACGCGGGCCGTGCCCAACGCATCCACCGCAAGGGCCGCGCAGATGGCGGAATCGATACCGCCGGACAGCCCCAGCACCACGTCCTTGAAGCCGTTCTTGTCGACATAGTCGCGCAGGCCCAGCATGCAGGCGGCATAATCCGCCGCCTCGTTGTCGGGCAGCGCAACAATCGGAGCATCAACGCAGCGCCATTCCTCGTCCTGGCGCTGCCATTCGGTGAGGAACAGGCCCGCCGCGAACTGCGGCGCCTGGAAGGCGAGCGTCCGGTCCGCCTGAAGCGCGAAGGATGCGCCGTCGAAGACGAGCTCATCCTGGCCGCCGAGCTGGTTGGCGTAGAGGATCGGCAGGCCGCTCTCGACGACCTGCCGCACGACAACCTGCTGGCGCACGTCCGCCTTGCCGCGATAGTAGGGCGAGCCGTTGGCGACGAGCAGGAGCTCGGCCCCGCTTTCGGCCAGCGTCTCGCAGATGCCGAGATCGCCCCAGATGTCCTCGCAGATCGGAAAGCCGATGCGCACGCCACGCACCCCGACGGGGCCCTGGATTTCCGGCCCGGGCTGGAAGACCCGCTTCTCGTCGAATTCGCCGTAATTGGGCAGGTCGATCTTGAAGCGCTCGGCGATTTTCTCGCCGGCATCGGCCACGACCAGCGCGTTGTGAAGACCACTCGGACGCTTCAACGGCGTGCCGATGGCGATGGCCGGACCGCCATCGGCGGTATCCGCCACCAGCGCCTCGACGGCCTCTTCGCACGCCTTCACGAAGGCAGGCTTCAGGATCAGGTCCTCCGGCGGGTAGCCGGCAATAAAGAGCTCGGTGAAGAGCACCAGATCGGCCCCCTGCCCTGCCGCGTCCTGTCTGGCTGCCCGGGCCTTGGCGAGATTGCCGGCGATGTCGCCGACGGTCGGGTTCAACTGGGCGACGGCGATGCGCAATGGCGTGGTCCTTGGAGCTGTCATGCTGGCGGTCTAGCGCGCGGCCGGCGCGCGGGCAATGGGAAGCTCGGTCGTGTCCTTCACGGCCTCCAGCACGAAGCTGGTGCGAATGTCCTGGACCCCCGGCAGCTTGAGGAGAACGCCTTGCGCCAGTGTCGAATAGGCATCGATATCGGCCACGACCACCCGCAGCAGGAAGTCGAACTGGCCGGCGGTCACGAAGCAGCCGGTGATCGAGGGTTCGCGCATCACCGCCTGCTTGAAACGCGCGACGATGTCATCGCCGGCAACTTGCGGCACCTTCACCTCGACATAGGCTGTAAGGCCAAGGCCGAGCTTCGGTGCATCGAGCAGCGCGGCATAGCGCCGGATGAGCCCGGCGGCTTCCAGTTGCTTCACCCGGCGCAGGCAGGGACTGGGCGACATGCCAATGCGCTCGGCGAGCGCCACGTTGGAAAGGCTGCCGTCCTTCTGCAATTCGGACAGGATGCGCAGGTCGCTGGGGCTCAACGCGGTCATCTCATATCGCTCCGACGCAGCAATGGGTCATATCATGATCAGTATAGAGCATTATCATGCCCGAAAAGCCATGAAATGACCCGCAGCCCTTCATATTCTGGCGCCAACGGAATTTCGGAGGACATCATGACCATCATCATCAAGGGCGACGGGCTCTCTATCGGCGACATCCGCGCCGTGGCGAAGGGTGCGAAAGTCGCGCTCACCGACGACCCCACCATCATCGACCGCATGCATCGCTCGCGCGCCGTCATCCAGAACGCGCTCGACAAGGGCGAGCAGGTCTATGGCGTGACGACGCTTTTCGGCGGCATGGCCGACCAGTATGTCAGTCATGAGCAGCTGGTCGAAGTTCAGCGCATCGCCATGTGGCACCACAAGAGCACCACCGGCCCCCGCCTGCCGGCCGAAGACGTGCGCGCGGCCATGCTTCTGCGCGCCA
>Ga0213835_101688_pt1 | contig 12520 bp, 10 predicted proteins | sample SWPATP01_FD_160576 | JGI IMG/M metagenome (GOLD analysis project Ga0213835, IMG submission 160576) | Coastal seawater microbial communities from Marineland, Florida, United States - SWPA TP0 #1 | ecosystem: Environmental > Aquatic > Marine > Coastal | place: USA: Florida | collected 2016-08-05
GGTCCGCCTGTCCGCGACGCCCAAGCACCCGGTTCCAGAACGCCCCGACCTCCGCCAGCCCTGCGCGCCGGAACATCGCGTCGTTCAGGTCCAGCCCGATCAGCGTCACCGCGCCCGCGCCCAGGTGACGCCGAGCCACCAGCCCCTCGCCCGACGGGCCCGCGAGGACGATCCGCCCCTCGCCCGGCTCCGCCCCGGCATCCGGCTCCAGCACGTGCACCGTCCCGCGCGACGGGAGCTCGACCGACCCGTCCGCCGTCAGGAGCGGACGAAACGCCTCGTACGACACGTCGTCCATCCGGCGCACGCGCACCCGCGGCAGGAGGTCGAACAGCTCGTTCCCCCCGCGCGTCACCCATTCCTGCCCGACCGCCGGGAGCACGACCACCAGGTGCCCGCCGCGCGTCACCCACTCGGCGATCGCCTCAGCCGCGTCGGACCGCAGCTCGCTCGGCGGCTCGCCCGCCCACACCAGCGTGTGGAACGACTCCAGCCCCATCCAACGGTCCGGCAGATCCTGCGGGCGGAGCTGACCCACAAGCTCCGTCCGCTCATGCCCCTGCGGGAGCGTGTCCGCCCCGGACTCGTTCAGACGCTCGCCCAGCGTCGTCAACCCCAGCGGAAAACGCCCGACGATCCCGATCATCGCCGCCCCGGGCGAGACCAGCCCCGTCTGCGTCGGCACCACCGCCTGCCGGTCGTACAACTCCCCCGCGCGGAAGCCCGTCGGCGTCTCACCCAGCGGGGCCTCGAGCGCCTCATGCACCGACACCAGCAGCCCCGCCCCCTGGATCACCGGGTGCGGCACGCGCGTGTAGACCCACGCCGACTGGCGCACGCCCGGGTTGGCCGTCACCACCCGCTCGAACAGCACGCGGTCGCCGTCCGCGTCCGGCGTTTCCACGCGGAGCAGCACCTCCAGCTCGCGCTCGCCCCGGTTCTGGAACTGGACCAAGACCCCCGCCCAGCTCCCCGGGCGAACACGGTCCCCCACCCCCAGGCGCACGCCCTCCAGACGCACCCGCCCCGAGCCCAGGACCGGGCGCCCCTCCCCGCCCTCGCCCGCGTTCTGAGCAATCGCCGCGGGCAGAGCGGAGGGAAGCCCCTGCCCCCCGAAACCCAGGAACGCCAGCAGAACGAGCACCGACGCCCATCGCCCCGCCTGTCCTGAAAACGTCGATCCCGTCCGCGCACACGCCATAGGTCCGCGATGGTACCGGCTCCGGGCCCGATCGGTCTCAAGACGCCTCCCGACCACGCCGATGCCCCCTTTTCGTGCGCGGGCCCTGCGCGGGGCCTGAGCCGAGCGATCCGTGGGCGGGGAGACGCGCCGTGCAGCCGCTGACCGAAGCCAGCTGGTGGATCACCGTCGCGTTCGTCGCGGGCGCGGTGCTCGGCTTCCTCTACATGCTCGCGATCGCGGTCGGACGCGAAACCAAGATCCACGAACTCCGCATCGAGGTCGTCCACGCACGCAACAAGTACGTCCGGCACATGCGCGGCGAGGTCGATGAAGACCTCGGAGCCGTGGACATCGTCAATGACAACGGCGAGATCCTCGAAGGCGAAGAAGCCGCGGGCGAGGAACTCGAGTAACGCCGCCCGTGCGCGCGATCCCCGTGCGCACAAACACCGTCACCCGAGCCGGCGCAGCTCATCCAGCAGCCGCACGTGCGACCGAGCCCCCATCCGGAAGCACGCGAGCTCGAACTTCTCGTTCGGCGAGTGCACGCGGTCGTCGTCCAGCCCGAAACCCATGAAGATCGTGTCGAGCCCGAGCTCGGCCTTGAGCAAACCCGCGACCGGGATCGAGCCGCCGCTCTTGATCAGCTCCGGCTTTCGACCAGCCGCCAGCTCGATCGCTCGGCTCGCGGCCCGCAGCGCGTCAGAATCCACCGGCGTCGTCACGCCGTGACCGCCGCCGAGATCAGCCTTCGTCCACCGACACCCCGGCGGCGTCCGCTCGTCGAGCCACGCAAAAAACGCATCGCGGATCTTCGCCGGGTCCTGATCCGCGACGAGGCGGAAGCTCACCTTCGCCGTCGCGTGCGTGGGGATGACCGTCTTCGCCCCGGCCCCGGTGTACCCGCCGAAAATGCCGTTGATCTCGGCCGTCGGACGCCCCCACTCCCGCTCGAGCATCGAATACCCCGCCTCGCCCACGTCGGCTTCTGGCCCGAAGCCGATCCCGCGGAGCGAAGCCGCGTCGTCGATGCCCAGCTTCTTCCAAGCCGCCCGCTCCTCCGGCGTCGCCTCGCGCACGTCGTCATAAAAACCGGGGATCGCGACGCGCCGCTGCTCATCCCAAAGCTGCCCGAGGATGCGCACAAGCTCGTTGTTCGGATTGGGGATCTTCCCGCCCCACATGCCCGAGTGCAGGTCGTGGCTGGGCCCGTGCAGCGTGATCTCGGTGTAGGTCAGCCCGCGCACGCCGTAGGTGATCGCCGGGCGGTCGCGCCCCAGCATCCCCGTATCGCTGATGACGACGACGTCGCACCGCCCGAGGCGCTCGCGCTGCTCGCGCACGAACCGTTCCAGGTGGACCGAACCCGATTCCTCTTCGCCTTCGAGCATGACGGTCACGCGCACGCCGCCGGCTACGTCCCCCCCCGCCTCGCGCCACGCGCGGAGCGCCTCCAGGAACATGTGGACCTGCCCCTTGTCGTCGCACGCGCCGCGGGCCACGATCCGCTCGCCGGGCTTGCCCGCGTCCTCGATCACCGGCTCGAACGCGGGCGAGCGCCAGAGCTCGTCCGGGTCCGACGGCTGCACGTCGTAGTGCCCATAAAACAGAATGTGCGGGCCGCGGTAGTCCGGCGCGCCCGGGGCCTCAGCCATCACGATCGGGTGCCCCGCGCCCTCGCCGCTCGCCCCGACGTCGCCGGTTTCGCACAGTTCGACCTCGAGCCCGGCCTCGCGCAACTGGTCCGCCGCCCACGACGCCGCCCGGCGCGTTTCGGCCCGGTGCTTCGGGTCGGTCCCGACGCTGGGCATGCGGAGCCAGTCCATCAGGCGGGCGATCGAGTCGGGCTCGTTCGCGTCGAGCCATGCCAGGGCCTTGTCCGCGGTGCCGGTGGTTGCCATCGTCTCGCCTCCTGAACTGTGTGCGCGTGGTGCGGGAAAAGCAGGGTATGCAAAACGACCGCCGCCCCGGGTCGAGCCCGGGGCGGCGGCGTGGATGAACGAATCAAGAGACGTTCAGCCGAGTCGAAGCGTCAATCCGCGTTGGAGCGGATTAGCGGCGACGACGGGCGGCGGCCAGGCCGCCGAGGCCCAGCAGCGCGAACGCGCCGGGGGCGGGGATGAAGGTGCCGGTGATCTGGATGTTGTCCAGACGGTTATTGCCGCCGGTGCTGGTCGCGCCATCGAAGACGATGCGGATGAAAGCGTTGTCAGCGAAATCGAGGTTCGAGCCAGCCCCGAAGCTGTAGAGAATGAAGTTGGTCTGGCGGGACTCGTACTGTCCGAAGGTCGTGAAGTTCACCCCGTCGGTCGACCACTGAATGGTGTTGAGGGCGGTGCTGGCCGAGCCGAAGCCGGTGCCCGTGCCACGACCAGCCCAGCTGATGCTGATGCCGGTGTAGTCGCTGGCGTCGAACTCGAACACGATGGAGCTGCCGTTGCTGTCGCTGGAACGCACGGCGAGAGCGCCGCCGCTGACGTCACCGAAGAGGGCGTTGAGGGTGTCGCCACCGAAGGTGCCGACGTCACCGTTGTTGACGCCGGTGGTCCCGGCGACGGTGTTGACGGCGATGTTGGTGGTGATCAACGCGTTCCCGAAGTCACTGGGGAAGCCGACGCCGGGGATGTAGTTATCCACGGTGCCCAGCCCGCCGCTGGTGCCGGCGGTGCTGGTGTTGAAGTTCCAGTACGCGATGAGGTCTTGGGCATTGGCAGCCCCGGCAACGCCGGCGACCGCGACGAGCGCGAGAATCTTCTTCATGATCAGTCTCTCCTGCAAACGGGGTCCTGTCTCTCGCCCCCCGAACGCGACACGCGCCGGCGGAGCTTGCGATACACACACACACGAAGCGGACGGGTCAGGAACGCGTTCGTGCTGGTACGAGCCCGGGCGCTCCCAACAAGGAAGACGACCGAGCCGCCCCATCTCCGAATCCGCGCCGCCCCGCAGAACGGGCCGACCCAGCCGCCTCCCCGACACCGGCTCCGAACCCCTCCGCGGGGCCCGAACCCATCAGGCAAGACGCCGACGCCCGGAACCGGACGCCAACGCCCCAAAACCAGTGGCTGTTTGGGCACAGTCTGCACCCAAATCGAGAGGCTGACAAGGATAACCGGCGGAAACCGACGTTTCTCATTGGAGCAAGCGAGATTGTGATGAAGGTTGCGCAAAGCCGGGGGGCCTGGTTCGGAACCCTATTGGGCATCGATGCTTAGGACGCCTAGCGAGTCTGAAATTAGCGCATGAAAACGGCCGCCAAGGGGCGGCCGGGGGTGTCATTGCACGGAAGATCATCGGGTCACTCACGGAGCAAGAATTTCACCCTCTTGATGACGAGCCTGAGATTCGGGAGTCGCCCGAGCCCGGCTGTAAATACTCCCCCGGGGAGCCCATGGGGCCGCGTTGGAATACGCATCCTCACGACTGACGCGGCCAACATGTCCATCATAATACGCAGCGTTGATTGCAAAGTTGGCGTGGCGGAAGCTGACCTGCCAGTTGAAAGGAGCATCGACGCCCGACCCAGGGGTACGACCGTATTCGGTGGAGTCTTGGAAGATCGGAGTCGAACTCGTGAAGAAGCTGAAGTATCGAGGCGCGGGGTCGATATCGATATCGAGCCCGAGTTGCGTCGAAGCGTAGCGTGTTCCATCTGCAACCATGATCTTCGCGGCAGGCTGGATGCCGATGAACTCCCCGCGGTGGCGGTAGTTCAACGGAACACCGATCTGCCGTCCCGGGACGATATCTAAAAACTGGTTCGATGTGTTGTAGCGGCGTCGAATCCGTGTAGCATTTTGACTAGCCTGCCCGATCTCCACACGGGTCGCACCATTGGGCAGCTTGTGAAAGGTGGCGGGCGCGAGATAGCTGACCTGACGCATGAAGCCCGACCCGCCGGTGTTGCTGCCGAGAATGCGCTCGCGGAATTGCGAACCATCTTGTGCACTGCCAAAGATATCCGCGTTATTAAATCGTGCGGACGGGCACGCGTAAATGTTCAAGATCTGCTCAACCCGTGCCGCCCGATTGGGGCTGAAATCCGCGCTGTCGCCGAGCGTGGGCGAGATCCAATCGAATGTCGTGGTCGGCGTGGTGGAGCTCGTGTCGCTCACCCACGCCTGACGTGCTCGTCCGCCATCCCGCGCTCCGTCGAGCCCGGAAGTCGACAGGCCCGCGTAGAAATCTTGATTTGAAGCACTGTAAAAAAGCTGTCCCTGTGCGAGCGACCGCAGCGTGGTCTGGCAGATGAGCGAGCGGGCCGCCTCGCGTGCCGTGCCCAACGCCGGGAGCAGGATCCCGATCAGCAGCGCGATGATCGCGATCACCACGAGCAGTTCGATCAATGTGAAGGCACGTGCGATCCGGCCGGCTTGCATTCGGTTCATGTCAGCTCCCGCATTTCGAACCGGGTGAACTTCATCTGCCACCCGCATATGCCTGTGAAAAACACTCGTTTAGGGCAATCCGAGGGCCGAGCCTGATGCGCCGCTGGGAGACCCACGTCCGCACGCTCGGTTACCGCTTCACGAGCGACATTCTCGCCGGCGTGGAGTTTGCCGGACTTACACGACCGCTGGAAAGATCGACGTGCTGGGTGTTGACGGATCCCTCGGTCCGCTCCGCGACCGATGGCAGGTGCCGCCCGTTGACCATCCACTCGCCCTCGTCGGTGCGGAAGACCGGCCAGAGAATGCCCGGGCCGTTGTCCACCCGCGGCTCGGGCATCATCATCGAGCGGGTGATCCGGGCCCGGAGCAGTTCACCCGTCGTCACGTCCACAAAAGTTACATACTCGTTCGGCTTAACTCGCTCGGTCCGGAGCGACCACACGAACGACCCACCCAGCACCAACACCGCCGCCACAAAGAGCACGATCTGCCACGGCTTCACCTGGTTCATGCGTGTGCCTCGCTCCGCGATGTCGATGGGCTTGGAAGTTGCCCATCTTGACCAGAACTCACACCAAACCTGCACGTGCACCGACCTGTGCCGGGCCGCAGCGCCCGGCGGGCGGAACCGCCCCTCGGACAATCCTAGCGGGACCGATCGACGACCGCCCGGAGACGGGCAGGCTTTGCGCAATCTTCTTAATGAAACGCGGCCCCTGTCGCAAGGCGTCGCCCGCGATCAGGGGCTCGCCCCCGCCGCGGCTCACCGCCCGCCCTCGATCGGCCACAGGTCAATGACCACCGGGTAGTGGTCCGACGCGTACCCCTCCGGACGCGGGTCGTTCCGCCAGTCCGCCCCGCGGGGGTGCACCGGCGTGCCCAGCACGAAGCGGCTGTCCCGGATCACCTCCGACGCCATCGCCCGGTTGTACAGGATCTTGTCGATCCGGCGGTCGCTGGCGTGGGTGAGCACCTTCGTGCTCGTCAGGTCGTTCTCATCGTCGCCCTCGAACGGGTCGGTCAGCCCGCCGCGAATGTAGGTCTGCACGCTCTCGTCCCAGAGCTGGGCGTTGAAATCCCCCAGCAGGACGATGTTCCGATCGGGGTCCGAGGACTCCAGCTCGGCGATGATCGCCATGATCCGCCCCGCCTCGGCCTCCCGCCAATAGCCCGCGTGGCGACCGGACTTCTGGTGCACGGTGATCAGGGTGAAGCGGTACGCCGCCGCGTTGTCCTTCGCCCGGGGGGGGACCGTCACCTCGACCAGCAGCGGGCTGCGCCGGAAGGCGATCGGGTTCCCGGCTTCCCAGTTGGGCTGGTCGCCGTAAAGCTCGGGGTGGACGCCGCCGAGCCGCTCGCCGACCCACTGGCGAACGCCCCCGAGCGGGAAGCGGCTGATGACCGACTGCTCGATCCCCCGCGCGTCGCCCGCATCGGGCGAGACGACGTACACATAGCCCAGGTCGCTCGCGTAGGTCTCCAGGAACCAGCGGAGCGTCGCTTCGCTCTCGACCTCCTGGAGCGCGACCACGTCCGCGTCGATCCGGCGCAGCACGTCGGCGAGGGCCTTCATTTCCCGCTCCGGCTTGGCGTTCTCTCCCTCGCGGAACAGGTTCTCGACGTTGTACGTCGCCAGACGGATCGCGCCCGGCGTGCGCGCCAGCGGCTCGGTCCGACCGCCCCGGATCGGGTCGGCAATCTCGACCGTCGCCGCTCCCAGGCTCCGCTCGCTCTGCCCCACCGGGCGGGTCGGCGTCGTCCCACCCAGCCCGAAGATCGCGTACGCGCTGATCGCGACCGCCGCCGCGAAGACGATCCCGATCACCAGGACGCTCTTTTTCATCGCCATGCCGTGCTCCGTGGAACGCCCGTGCCGCGCCAGGCGGAGAACCCGCCCGAGCCCCCGGGTACGGAAAGTATCGCCCCCCGCCCGCCCCCATCAACCCCGCGGGTCGCGCCGTGGCCCGAATCGGACACATCCCCCCGCTGGAACGCTCGCGTGCATCCCCGAATCCGCCCGTAAACGACAGGTCGGGCGTAGGATCGATCCCGAGGCGCACGCCGCCCTCGGCTTGACGGTGCACAGGGAGCAAGCTGGCGAATGCGGATCGTGCTGCCCAACCCCCGCGGCTTCTGTGCCGGTGTTCGTATGGCGATCGACGTCGTCGATCAGGCGCTGGATCTGTTCCCCGGCGAAGCAATCTACGTCTACCACGACATCGTGCATAACAAGCACGTCGTGCAACGCTTCATCGACCGCGGCGTGCGCTTTGTCGAGGACGTGGACGACGTGCCCGAAGGCGCAATCGTCGTCTTCAGTGCGCACGGGATCCCGCCTTCAGTCCGCAGCCGCGCCGCGGAACGCGGGCTGCGGGCGATCGACGCGACTTGCCCGCTGGTGACCAAGGTTCACTCCGAGGCGATCCGGTACGCGCGTCAGGGGTACCAGATCCTGCTGATCGGGCACGCGGACCACCAGGAAGTCATCGGCACACGCGGCGAGGCGCCGGACGCGGTGCAGGTGGTCGAATCCCCCGACTGCATCCCCCACCTGCGCATCGAGAACCCCGACAAGCTCGTCTATCTCACGCAGACAACGCTCTCGACCGACGACGCGGGGATCATCATCGACGCGCTCAAGGCGGCTTTCCCGTCCATCAAAGCGCCGCCGAGCGAAGACATCTGCTACGCGACGACCAACCGCCAGGCCGCCGTGCGCGCGCTCGCGCCGGGGTGCGACCTTGTGCTGGTGGTCGGGAGTCGGCACAGCTCCAACTCCAACCGTCTCGCGGAGATCGCTGAGAACGTGGGGACGCGGGCCGTGCGGATCGACGACGTCTCGGAGCTGGATTTCGCGTGGTTCGGCACGGGCGAGGAGCGCGTGCTGCTGACGGCGGGCGCCTCGGCGCCGGAGGACCTGGTCGCCGAGATCTGCCGGACGCTGCTCGAGCGTTTCGGCGGCGCGATCGAGGTCGCGGACGTGTTCGAGGAGGACGTGGAGTTCGCGCTCCCGGGCGCGTTGCGTCGCGAGATGCGCGCGCGCGGGATGGAGGCGGAGAGCCGGAAGATCCGTGTCAGCGCCCCGGTTGTCACGCCCGAGCTTTACGGCTCTGTGCCGCTGACCGTCAGCGCCCGCGGGGACGAACACGCCCCGCGCGCCAAGGGCGCTTGAACGCCATGCTGCGACCGCCGACGAACCACGTCTTCCAGCACACCCCCGAGACGCTGCGCGCGTGGTGCGCCCAGCACGCGATGCCCGAGTTTCGGGCGGACCAGATCCTCGAATGGGTCTACAAGCACGGCATCACCAACCCGACGCGGATGACCAACCTCGCAGCGGCCGACCGGCGCACGCTCGCGGCACACATGACTTTTCTTTCGGGCGAAGTGCACGCGCACCAGGTCGCGACCGACGGCACGCAGAAGCTGCTGGTCGAGTGGGCCGACGGTGATCCCGATCCCGGTTCGGGCTTGGGTTGGGTCGAAGCGACCGCGTTCGAGCCCGCGACGCGCCTGGCGGTGCTGAACAACGCGCCCGGCTCCGGCGGGCACGCCGACCGACAGACCGAGTGCGTCATGATCCCGTCCAAGGACGCCGAGGGCGATAAGGCCCCCTCGCGCCGCACCGCGTGCATCAGCTCCCAGGTCGGGTGCCCCGTCGGGTGCAAGTTCTGCGCCAGCGGGCTCGGCGGGCTCGACGCGAATCTGTCGGCCGGACGCATCGTCGAGCAGGCGTGGCGATTGGGGCAACTCCCCGGCGTCGGGCGGATCACGAACATCGTCTTTATGGGCATGGGCGAGCCGCTGAGTAATTTCGACGCGGTGAGCCGGGCCGTGCGCACGCTCGCGGCCGACTGGGGCATGGGCATCGGCGCGCGGCGGATCACGATCTCGACCGTGGGTCTGCCCAAGTACATCGATCGGCTCGCGAGCGAGTTGGATATCCCCGTGACGCTCGCGCTGAGCCTGCACGCCCCGACCGACGAGCTCCGCCGGCAGCTGATCCCCTGGAGCGAGTTCACGACGATCGCGGACCTGCTCGGCGCGTGCCAGCGTTGGTTCGTGAAGACAGGGCGCGAGATCACGCTGGAGTACACGCTGCTTCGGAACGTGAACGACCGACCGGAGCACGCGCAGCAGCTCGCGTCTCTGGCCCGCGGGATGCGCGCGAACGTGAACCTGATCCGGTACAACGAGGTGGACGCGACGCCGTTCGAGCGCCCGCTGGCTGAAGACGTGCTGGAGTTTCAGCGGATCCTGCGCGCGCGCCGTGTCAACGCGCATATTCGCGCGAGTCGCGGGCGGGACATCGCCGCGGCGTGCGGGCAGCTCCGCCACGAGGGGGCGGCTTCATGAGCCAAGCGCCGTGCGTGCTCGCGGCGATCCCCGGAGGGCTGGAGATCTTCCAACCTTTCGGGCTCAAGCACGCGGTGGTCTTCGCGATCAGCGTCGGCGTGATGGCCGGGTTCTGCTGGTTCGGTCGGCGTCTCGGCGATGGGCGTACTCGGCGTCGGATCGAGCTCGCGCTTGCGTGGTCGGTCGTGGCGTTTCAGGTCGCGCACCTGACGTACTGGTTCATGCCTGGCAATTTTCGGATCGGCACGTCGCTCCCGCTGCACCTGTGCGACCTGGCGTCCATCGCGGCGGCGTTGATGCTGTTCACTAACGCCCGGTGGCTTCGCGCGGTGCTCTACTTCTGGGCGATCGGGCTGAGCACCCAGGCGTTCTTCACGCCGACGCTGACCGACGGGATCGCGACGCTCCGCTTCTGGTTCTTCTGGATCGGGCATCTCCAGATCGTGGGGATCGCGATCTACGACGTGGTCGTCCGCGGCTTCCGCCCGACGGGGCGGGACTTTCTGATCGGGCTCGGGGCATCGATCGCATGGGCGGCGGTTGCGACGGCGTTCAACCTTTGGCTCGGAACCAACTACGGGTTCATCGGGAGCGCGATGCCGGAGAACCCGACGATCGTGGACCACCTCGGCCCGTGGCCGTGGCGCGTCGGTGTCCTGGGGCTGATCGTGACGACGCTGTTCGCGGCGTTGTGGCTGGTCTGGCCGATCTCGGCGTGGGTGCGGGCTCGGATGCAGCCCCGCCCGAACGAGCCGGGTGTGTAAACTCCGCCCGCGACGATGCCCAACGGTTCTCCTGCCATCTGGATCCTGCTGCTCGTGCCGATGTCGGCGCTGGTCGCGGCGCCGCTGTGCGCGCTGGTGCTGCGCCTGAGCCGACGCCTCGGCGCGTTCGACACGCCCGGCGTCGCGGGGCAGGTCAAGGCCCCCGCGCGGCGCGTGCCCAACACCGGCGGCATCGGCGTCTTCTGGGGCGTCACGCTCCCCCTGGCGCTCGGGCTGGGCGTGATCGCGCTCGCGGGCGGGGCGCTGGGCGACCGCTTGCCCGAATCGATCGCGGTGCATCTGGAAGGCGCGCGGGAGCGCGTGCCGCTGGGGGTGGTGCTGCTGCTGGCGCTCGGTGCGCTGCACGCGGTCGGGCTGGTCGACGATCGCCGCCCGCTCGGCCCGTGGGTCAAGCTCGCGATCATGCTCGCCTGCGGGCTCGCCGTCGCCCTCACGCAGGAAACACGCCTGCTCACCGCGCTCGACGCCCACGTCGGTGGCGCGTGGCTGAGCATCGCGATCACCGTGCTCTGGTTCGTCGTCGTCACCAACGCGCTCAACTTTCTTGACAACATGGACGGGCTCAGCGCCGGCGTCACCGCGATCGCCGGCGCCTGCTTCCTCGCGACCGCGCTCCTCGGTGCGCAGTGGTTCGTCGCGGGCGTGCTCGCGCTGCTCGTCGGCTCGTGCCTGGGGTTTCTGATGTTTAACTTCCCGCGCGCGAGACTGTTCCTGGGCGACGGCGGGTCGCTCGTGCTCGGGTTTCTGCTCGCGTTCTGCACCGTGCGCACGACGTATTACGCGGGTGAAACCGGGCTCGGGTTCGCCGATCACCCGGCTGTGGTGCTGATGCCGCTGGTGGTGCTCGCCGTGCCGCTGTACGACCTGGTGACCGTCACGCTGATCCGCCTGCGTCAGGGGCGGAGCCCGCTGGTCGGCGATCTCCAGCACCTCTCCCACCGCCTGGTCCGGCGCGGGCTCTCGCGGACATGGGCGGTGGTCGTGATCTGGGGGTTCACGGGGGCGACCGGGCTCGCCGGGATCGCGCTGGGCGCCACGAGAGGCTGGGCGGGCGGGATCATCTTTCTGCAGATCGCGCTCCTGCTCGGCGTGCTCGCGATTTTCGAGTACGCGAGCAGCCCGGCACGCACCGAGAACCCCGCGCGCGAGGGCGGGGCATGACCGACGCTCGACGCGAGCTGATCGCCGACCGTCTGGCGTGGGCGGCGATGGCGCTGGTGCTGATCCCCGCGTGCGTGCGCGCATCGGTCGTGATGACCCCGATGCTCGGGTGGGAGCTGGACCCGACGCTCCTGTCGGCTCCGTCGCTCGGGCTCGGGCCGGCGTCGTTTCTCGCGATGGATACGCTCGCGGTGCTGGCGCTCGGCTTGGCGCTGCTGCATACCGGGCTTCGAGCACGGCGCGCACCGTACTGGATGCTCGCGCTCTGGGCGATCGGCACCGTCGGCGTGCTGGCGCACGGTCTGCTCTTCCACGGCGGCGGGCTGGAGCACCTCCGCGACGGGCTCGCGTGGAGCGGCGCGCTCGCCGGGGCGCTCGTGATCCTGGAGGTCTGCCGGGATGCGCGACGGCGCGGCGTTGCGCTCGCGTTTGCGATCGGGTTCATCGGGCTGCTCGCGTGCAAGGGCGCGTTGCAGGTGTTCGTGGAGCACGCGGCGACGGTCCGCGCCTTCGACGCCGACCCGGCCCGGTTCCTGAACGCTCAGGGCTGGACGCCCGGCTCCAGCGCCGCCGCGGTCTACGAGCGCCGCCTCCGTCAGTCCGAGGCGATCGGTTGGTTCGGGCTCGCGAACGTGCTCGCGCGC
>Ga0213835_101690_pt1 | contig 12511 bp, 11 predicted proteins | sample SWPATP01_FD_160576 | JGI IMG/M metagenome (GOLD analysis project Ga0213835, IMG submission 160576) | Coastal seawater microbial communities from Marineland, Florida, United States - SWPA TP0 #1 | ecosystem: Environmental > Aquatic > Marine > Coastal | place: USA: Florida | collected 2016-08-05
CGCTCGCAAGCGTGGTCCGGCCATCGGGGCACCGTATCGGTTTGCCGGCCAAGGTGCATTCGGTTCGTGCCTTGAGCGCGACCTGATCAAGGCTGTCGCTGTCAAGCGCCACGACAGGTTCGAACGCGGTCCGGGCGGTGATGCTTCCGCGCCTGACATGACAAAGGCCAATCTCATCGGCCGTCATGGCCGGCAACGAGGCGTGCTCGGTCATGACGTCAGCCTCCGAACCGACGACCGAATTGCGTTTGCTGCCTGCGCCTTTGGGAAAGCGGAGACGCGACTGCCGGCTGCGGGGTGGAACCTGGATTGCCTTTCTTCGGGGCGTCCTGCGCATCGGTGTGTTCACTCACGGCGAAGCTCGTGGGCGCCAGTTCGGGCCGGCCGAGGACAAATCCCTGGATCATGTCCGCGCCGACCGCTTCGGCGACTTCCAGCTGCCAGCCTTCCTCGAGACCTTCGAAAACGATGCCGATGCCACGTCCATGGAACTGCTCGACCATGACGGACAGCAGCGCCTTGCCTGGTTCGGTATCCATCAGACGCTTCGCCCATGAAGCATCGAACTTCACGATATCGGGGCGCAGCGCCATCACCCGCTCCATGTCGGAATCTTCGGCGCCGTAGTCGTCGACAGCGATTGCAAATCCGTGGTTCCGGCAGGCATCGACGAACTGGCGCAGCGTTTCCTGAAAGACCGACTTCTGTTCGGTGACCTCGCAGACGATGCGCGAAGCATCCAGCTGCGCCTCGTGCAGCACGAGGCGCATGTCGCGCAGCACCGCATCGATCAACTGGCGGTCACCGAAAAGAGAGGGATCGAAATTGACGAATATCCTCTTGTCGCGCGGCAGGAAGGCACCCGCATTGAGCAGATGAAGCGTGCGGGCCAGGGTCTCGACGTGAAAACGGTCGGCGGCAGGCACCTGCAAAAAGAAATCCTGCGGCCGTTGCGGCAGCGCGCTCCGAAACGGACGCAACAATCCCTCAAAAGCGGCGACGGACAGCTTGCCGTCGGAAAAAGCGTAGATTGGCTGGAACGCGCTCTTCAACACATAAGCACCCCACACGCCTTCGGACGTGCCGTCCTGGAGACGTACTATATGGGCCAGCCCTATGCTGCGCGGCACTGTTCAACCCCCTGCAAGCGGGTTTGTGTTCTGCACGGTTTCCGACAGCGTGAAGCCCAAATGGTTTATTTGGCGTTAAGGATTGGCCTCTGCGCCGTCGCCCAAAGCCATGACAGCCCTTGCGGAGCGCGCGCCGATCGGACAATAGAACACTCGCCTTTTCCGTTCACCTTCGGGAGCCGACATCATGGCCTTTCTTGCCGACGCCCTGTCACGCATCAAGCCGTCCGCCACAATCGCCGTGCAGCAGAAGGCGCGGGAATTGAAAGCTGCCGGACGCGATGTCATCGGCCTTGGTGCAGGCGAGCCGGATTTCGACACGCCGGACAACATCAAGCAAGCTGCCGTAGAGGCGATCAAGCGCGGCGAGACCAAGTATCCGCCCGTTTCCGGCATCGTGCCGCTGCGCGAGGCGATCGCCGCCAAGTTCAAGCGCGAGAACGGTCTCGACTATAAGCCCGAACAGACAATCGTCGGCACGGGGGGCAAGCAGATTCTGTTCAACGCCTTCATGGCCACGCTCAACCCAGGCGACGAAGTCGTCATTCCGACGCCCTACTGGGTCAGCTATCCGGAGATGGTGGCGCTTTGCGGCGGCACGCCCGTCTTTGCCGAAACCACCATCGAGAACGGTTTCAAGCTGACGGCCGAGGCACTGGAAAAGGCGATCACGCCGAAGACCAAGTGGCTGATCATGAACTCGCCGTCCAACCCCTCGGGCGCAGCCTACACGGAAGCCGAGTTGCGCGCGCTGGCCGACGTGCTGATGCGGCACGACCATGTCTGGACGCTGACCGACGACATGTATGAGCACCTGACCTATGGCGACTTCGTCTTCACGACACTGGCCCAGGTCGAGCCGGGGCTCTACGAGCGCACGCTGACCATGAATGGCGTGTCGAAGGCCTATGCCATGACCGGCTGGCGCATCGGCTATGCGGCCGGACCGCTGCAGCTCATCAAGGCCATGGACACGATCCAGGGCCAGCAGACCTCGGGCGCGTGCACCATTGCCCAGTGGGCGGCGGTCGAAGCGCTCAATGGCCCGCAGGACTTCGTCACCAGGAACAAGACCATCTTCCAGGGTCGGCGCGACCTCGTCGTCTCCATGCTCAATCAGGCAACAGGCATCGAATGCCCGGTGCCGGAGGGCGCCTTCTATGTCTACCCTTCCTGTGCGGGGCTGATCGGCAAGAAGGGACCATCGGGCAAGACGATCGAAAACGACGCGGATTTCGTCACCGAATTGCTGGAGGCCGAAAGCGTGGCTGTCGTGCACGGATCGGCATTCGGGCTGGGACCGAACTTCCGCATTTCCTATGCGACTTCGGAAGAACTGCTCGAGGAGGCCTGCGGCCGCATCCAGCGTTTTGCCGCATCGCTTCGCTAGGACAACTAGCCGCCTCTCTGCGGAAATCATGTAAACTTGGAAGAAGGTCGGGCGCTGAGCGCCCGGCCGCACGGGATTTCGGCAACCACTTGCCGAAATGCTAAAGCCATGTGACGATGCCTGCGTGCCGCCGAAGGGAGGAGACCGTCGGCGCTCGCGACGGCCGCCAGGGCCGGCCGCCGCTCATGTTGGTCAGCGTGAGAGGGAGGTCGGAACATCATGGGAAACCGTGCGGGCAATAGAGCCACGGGACCGAAATGCGTCGCCATTGTCGGTCCCTTTGCAAGCGGCAAGACGACCCTGCTGGAGGCCATCCTGGCCAGAACCGGCGCAATCCCCCGACAGAACCCCGTCTCTACCGGCAACACGGTGGGTGACCATTCGCCCGAAGCGCGCGCCCACGCGATGAGCGTCGAGGCAAGTTTCGCCACCGTAGATTTCATGGGCGAAAGCATCACCTTCGTCGATTGCCCGGGATCGATCGAATTCGCCTTTGAAGCGATGCCCGTGCTGGCCGCCTGCGACATGGCGGTCGTTGTTGCCGAAGCCGACGACAAGAAGCTGCCCGCCCTGCAACTGATCATGCGCGAGCTCGACCGCCAGGGCATCCCGCGCATGATGTTCCTCAACAAGGTCGACAAGGCCACCGAAGGCGTGCGCGACACGCTGAAGATGCTGCAGCCGGCCAGTTCGACACCCCTTCTTCTCAGGCAGATCCCGCTGCGCAAGGACGGGATCGTGATCGGCTCGATCGACCTCGCACTGGAGCGGGCCTATGTCTATCGAGAGCATGCACCCAGCGAGATCGCCGAAATCCCCGACGACGAAAAGGCACGCGAGGTCGAGGCCCGTTTCTCGATGCTGGAGACGCTGGCCGATCACGACGACGCGCTGATGGAACAATTGCTGGAGGAGATAGAGCCGCCGCGCGACACCATCTTCGACGATCTGGCAGCAGACCTGCGCGAGGGCACAGTGACGCCGGTCCTGATTGGCGCCGCCGAGAGGGGCAACGGCGTGCTTCGCCTGCTAAAGGCAATCCGCCACGACGCACCTGACATCGCCGCCACCAGGCGACGGCTCTCGCTGGAACAGGGAGACCAGACGCTGCTTCAGGTGATGAAGACGATCCATACATCCCATGGCGGCAAATTGTCGGTCGCCCGCGTGCTGTCCGGCTCCATTGCCGATGCAGCCGATGTCGCAAGTTCCGGTGGCCCCAGCGGTCGGGTATCCGGCCTCTACCGGATGATGGGCAAGGACCAGGCCAAGCTGGCGAAGGCCGATGCCGGCGACACCGTGGCGCTCGGCAAGCTGGACGATATCGTGACCGGCGACACACTCTCGACCGGCAAGGATCATGCCGCCGCGCTGGCCGAGCTGGAACCGCCGCCGCCGGTCTACGCCGTTGCGCTGCGACCCCGCGAACGCAAGGACGAGGTCAAGCTGTCAACCTCGCTGCAGCGACTTGCCGAGGAAGACCCCTCGCTGAGGGTCCAGCACAATCAGGAGACAGGCGAGACGCTGCTTTCCGGCAACGGCGAGATGCATTTGCGTGTCGCGATCGAGAGACTGGAAAGCAAGTACCAGATCACGGTCGAGTCACATCGTCCGAACATTCCCTATGCCGAGACGATCCGGAAATCGGTGACCCAGCGCGGGCGCCACAAGAAACAGTCCGGTGGCCACGGCCAGTTTGGCGACGTGGTTCTCGACATAAAGCCCCTGCCCCGTGGCACCGGCTTCGAGTTCACCGATACAATCACCGGCGGCGTGGTGCCGAAGCAGTATATTCCTTCGGTGGAAACCGGTGTCCGAGAATATCTGAAATCGGGTCCCCTGGGCTTTCCCGTTGTCGACATCGCCGTCAACCTGGCCGACGGCTCCTATCATTCGGTCGATTCCTCGGACATGGCGTTCCAGCTTGCCGCGCGCCTGGGCATGAAGGAGGGCATGGCGGCGTGCTCGCCGGTCCTTCTCGAGCCCATCCTGAAGGTAGAAGTGTATACACCGTCCGATGCGACAGCCCGCATCACGGCCATCATCTCTCAGCGCCGGGGACAGATCCTGGGCTTCGATGCAAGATCGGGCTGGCCCGGCTGGGACGTTGTCGAGGCAATGATGCCGCAAGCCGAGATCGGCGACCTGATCATCGAGCTGCGATCTGCAACGGCGGGAGTTGCATCCTACACCGCGCGTTTTGACCATCTTTCGGAACTGACCGGGCGCCTCGCCGACGATGTGCTGAACAGCCACGGCAAGGCCGCCTGAGCCGGCAGCCGAGCGACCAAAAAAAAGCCGGATCAAGTGATCCGGCTAGTTAATGGAAGTGCCCGTTAAGGCTGAACCTCCAGAGGGGAACACTCAAGGGCGCCAATGGGAGGAGAAATGCGCCCCGGAGATGTTCAACATATGGGCGAAGACTGCCCGTTTAACAAGCACCATGCCGCGCAATCCTGCCATGCGATTCTGCATGGCACAGGAATTGCGCATTATCTGCGTTTTCCTGTGGCAATTATGGAACAGCATTAGGCAATCTTTCGCTCGCCCGGGCGCATCCGAAACGCCACAAGTCGATCAAATAAAGCGAATCACTTGGAAAAGACGAATCGGGTCGATCGTTATTCAGAACGACCAACCTCTTGCCTTCGACAGTAGAAAATCCCGAAACGCATTTAGCCGCGCCTGGTTCTTCATCGAAGTCGGATAGCAAAAATAGGTATCGAAGGATGGAACCTCGAGGTCCGGCATCACCTGAACGAGGCCCGACTGCTTCTCGACGACGTAGTCGGGAAGCATTGCGATCCCCGCACCTTGCTGGACAGCCCGCTTGATCGACAGAATATTGTTGATCTGCAAGGTCGCCAGGCGCTTTGTTCCATCGGGCATGGCTGCCGTCTCCAGCCAGTTCATGTCCGCCAGATGGCTGGGCACGAATTCGCCGAAGGTGACCAGCCGATGATTGTCCAGCTCATCGATCGACGCCGGTTTGCCGTAGCGGCCGACATAGCCTGGTGAGGCGTAGAGATGGAAATGCACGGTAAAGAGCTTGCGCTGGATGAGATCCGGCTGCTGGGGCTGGCGGAAGCGGATCGCACAGTCGGCCTGGCGCGGGGTCAGCTCCAACTCCTCGTTGGTAAGGATCAGCTGGAGCTGGATATCCGGATAAAGATCGAGGAACTCCGGAATCCGGTCGGTGAGCCAGCCGGAGCCGAGACCGACAGTCGTCGTCACCCGAAGCAGGCCGGACGGACGGTCCTTCGTCTCTGTCAATCGCAGCCTGACGGTCTCCAGCTTCATCAGCACGTCGTTGGCTGTCTGGAACAGGATCTCGCCCTGCTCCGTCATTTCCAGCCCGCGCGCATGGCGGTGAAACAGTGGCACGCCGACTTCCTGCTCCAGCGCGCTCACCTGACGTGAAATGGCCGACTGCGAAAGACGCAGCTTTTCGGCGGCGTGGGTGAAGGAGCCGGCCTCGGCTGCGGCCTGGAAGACCCGCAGCTTGTCCCAGTCGAGTGCAGTGTTGGAACGTCCGGTGACCGGCACTGTATGGCCCCTTATTCTGCCGCTTGCCGGTGCAGGGCGGATTCGGCGATGTAGCGTTCCGCCTCCAGTGCTGCCATGCAGCCGAGCCCCGCAGCCGTCACTGCCTGACGGTAGACGTCATCGGTCACGTCGCCAGCGGCAAAGACGCCGGGAATGCTGGTGCGGGTGGAATCCGCCTCTGTCCAGATATAGCCGCCCGCCTTCTGCCTGAGCTTGCCAGCGAACAGTTCGACGGCGGGCGCATGACCGATGGCAACGAAGACGCCATCGGTCGTCATGTCGGTCACTTCGCCCGACTTCACGTTGCGGATCTTCAATCCGGTAACCGATGGCGGCAACGGCGCCTTGCCAGCCTCGCCGACGATCTCGTCCACGACATGGTCCCAGATCACCTTCACGTTTTCCTTGGCGGACAAACGCTCCCGCAGGATGCGCTCGGCGCGGAATTCATCCCGCCGATGGATCACGGTGACGCTGCGCGCCAGATTGGACAGATAGAGCGCCTCTTCCACGGCGGTGTTGCCGCCGCCAACCACGACCACGTCCTTGCCGCGATAGAAGAAACCATCGCAGGTCGCACAGGCCGACACCCCAAAGCCCATGAAGCTCTGCTCGCTCGGCAGGCCCAGCCACTTGGCCTGGGCGCCTGTCGCGATGATCAGCGCATCGGCGCTGTATACGGCGCCTGAATCCGTGGTCACCCTGAACGGCGAGGCGCCAAGCTCGACCTCGGTGACGATGTCATTGACGATCGTCGTGCCGACATGCTCGGCCTGCTTGAGCATCTGCTCCATCAGCCAGGGACCCTGTATGGGGTCGGCGAATCCCGGATAGTTTTCCACGTCCGTCGTGATCGTCAGCTGGCCGCCCTGCTGCAGGCCCGCGATCAGAATGGGATCGAGCATGGCGCGCGCGGCATAGATGGCGGCGGTATAGCCGGCCGGCCCCGAACCGATGATGAGGACCGGGGCGTGGGTGACGGTCATGGGATGGCCCTTTCCTGAAAAGCTTCCGGCGCAGCACAAGGCTTGCTCGCGCCGCTTCTAATCTAGGTGTCGACCCGCCTGTCGTGCAAGGCTCGCAGGGCGCTGGCGCACAGGTAAAACCGTCGCAGCCTGAGAGGTTCGGCCCACGCCTGCGGGGTTGAGCAGAAAGCCCGCGAAAGACCTAGCCTTTGTCTGCGAGCGGCGCTGCCTCTTTCGCATCAGGCGCAACGACAAACATGAGAATACCCAGATACACGCCGAACTGAAGTATGGTGGAGGCATGGGCGAACATTACCGACGTCATCCCGTAGATCAATTGCGCCCCGACCACCCACATTACTGCCAGCGCCCAGATGCGCTGAACCGGGTCGGCCATTCGCTTGAATGCCAGCCACAACGCAACGGCCATCGGTGCATAGAAGAGGACGAACCCCACCAAGCCGGCCTTGAGCAGGATATCGAGATACTCGTTGTGAATATGACCAAAGCGGAAAAGCACGGAGTCAGGATGGACCCCGGCAGCCGGATGTAGCAGCACCTCCGGCATTGACGACAGACCAAAACCGAAGAGCGGCTTCTCCGGAATCAGGTTCATCGCCGCACGCCAGAGATCGTAGCGAATGCTGGCAGCCGAATTCAGGTTCAATTGGCTAGGGTCACCCACCAAATACGTCCAACTCGTGTGCCACAGATTGGGGTCTCTTGCGAAGACGGTCGCAGCAGCAGTCAGAAGAACGCCGATAAAAACTGCGAAGACGCCCAAGCTCCAGGCTTTTCCAAGACGCAGCCAGAGCAAAGGCGCGACAAGCACGACGATCAGCGGCATCGCCATAAGCGTTCCGCGACTCCCGCTTATGGTCGCAGCGAGAGCTGTCGCCGCCAAGACCACCACCATGGCAACTAGAGAAAGGTATTTTTTGTTTGGCCTGACCTGATCAGCGAGCGCCAGGGTCACGATGCCGGCAGATGTTATGTACAGCAAGGAATACGGAATCGGATTTGTATTTCCCCCAACACGAGGGCCAATGCGTGACATGTTTTCGAAATCGAAGCCGACATGAAGAGTGTAGCCGATGGAAACGATCCAATGAGCGGAGGCCACCAGAACCAAGAAACGAAATAGCGATCTTTTATCTCTTTCAAAGAGATGAAAAAAGAAGAATCCGTTAAATATTCCAAAAATAAAACGACCAGAATATTCCAATACGCCTGACGGCGTATCACGAAAACCGAAATGAAAAGCGCATAAGGAAAAAAATCCAAAATAAAAAATTGTGTATAATTTTACATAATAGGGGATATTTTCTCGCCATAAGCGCATCATCAGCAATAATGGCGCACCGAACGCCAAGGATGCAACATAGAAATATCCAGCTTTGGAGTGCGTGCCCCAGAGCGACATGCCAATAGAAAATGACAATACAGTGAAGCCTGCAAGCGAAAAGAAAAGTAGACTTTCCTTGTCTGAAGGACTTTTAACCGAAAAAATCATCAATTTCTTCATTAACAAGTCGATCTCATCGAATCTTATTTTCGTCATTCATAATCAAGAAAAATGAAAATGGATGAATTGAAAAATTCAATTCAAAATATAGATCTGGATTTAGATCCAACGAATATTAAATTATTATCAAAAAACGCGCTCTGATGGGGAATGTGATTTCTATTATTCTATCTTGCCATCCACGCGTCAATCCCAGTCCCGCGGCCGAAAGGTAGCACGATCACATCCTGGCAGCTCGCTCTTGCCGAAAATACGTGAAGGCAGGGAAGCCCAGCAACCAGAAGCCTCTACATTGGCGTTGAGCAGAAAGGAAGTCCGCCAACAGACATTCGATCACCTTTCCATCCGCCGGGGAAAGACACTAGTGTCGTCGCGGCGCTTCGATTCGGATATGACAGACCACTATGGCGATTGATATCGAGCTAGATGCCATCGATTGGAGAATCCTGCGGGAACTCCAGGACGAAGGCCGCATGACCAATGTCGAGCTGTCGCGACGTGTCGGCATCTCGGCGCCCCCTTGCCTGCGCCGCGTCAAGCGCCTCGAGGAAACCGGCATCATCAAGGGCTACCGCGCGTTGCTCAACACGCAGCAGCTTGGATTTCCCGTCGTCGCCTTCTGCCTGATCGGCCTGCAGCACCAGTCGGACGCCGAGTTGAAGTCATTCGCCGAAAAGGCGAAGACGTGGAGCATCGTCAGGCGTGCCTGGATGGTGTCGGGAGAAACCGATTTCCTGCTGCACTGCGTCGCGCGCGATCTCACCACGTTTCAGACCTTCGTTATCGAGCAACTGACCTCGACGCCCAATGTCGACACGGTGCGCACCGCGCTGACCATCCGCCAGATCAAGGACGAGGGTCTGGTGGCGATCGGGTAACAGGCGCCTTCTGGCCGCTGGTCCTTGCGAGACGTTCCTTCACCGCTGCAATGCGTTCGGAAACAATACGGCGGTTGCTTTCCTCAAGGCTCCGGTCCGCATCGGGATGCCACAAGTGAAGGATTTCCGTTGCCCAGGCGCCCGATCGTCGCACGACACCGATTTCGTGGAGCCGCAAGACAAAATCGGCATCCTCATGGCCCCAACCGGTCAGCCCCTCGTCGAAACCGCCTATGCGCAGGGCATCCTCCCGCCAGCAGGCGAGGTTGCACCCCTTGATGCGCCGCCAGATGAAGCTGCGGTAATCGCGGAAGCCTGTGTTGGGGGCACGTAGAAAGAGCGGCAGAAGCTTCGATATTTGGTTGCGGAGCCGATAGGCAGGCGCCTTTCTCAGGAAAAGGCCGAAATCAAGTTTTTCGTGGAGCAACAGTTCCTTGGTCAGGGTTTTGCCAAGCATGATTCGACTGCCGGTCACCAGACATCCCGGTTGAGCCAACTCCAGATGGCGGGCAACGAAATCAGGCTGCGCGATACAATCGCCATCAAGGAAGATCAGGTAGCCGCCGCGCGCTTCCCTGATCGCCACGTTGAGTATAAGCGACTTACGAAAGCCGATGTCCTCCTGCCAGACATGGCGGATGTTCATCGGCAGCGTACCGCTGACCCTGGAGATGAGTTCGGCGGTCTGCGAGCCGGAACCGTCATCGGCCACGATAATCTCGAAGTCCCGATTACTCTGGCTGCCAAGCGAATTGAGGCACAGGCGCAAGGCATCGGGCCAATTATAGGTACCGACAATGATTGAAAGGCGAGGTTTGGTCACTGTCTGTCCCCGGCTCCCGTCGAGCCACGCCAGATTTTCAAGTAGCGGTAATAGGTTCCTTCAGCCTGAGAAACGGCCCAGGCGAAGCCGTGAGCACCGTCAAGAAAGCCGCGTCTCAGGATATAGGTGCGTAAAAACGTCCAGAGGCCGCGGGCGACAGCCTTGCCGAATGTCGCCGTCTTGCCGGCTTCGAGCGCCTGACGTGCGGATGCCGTGGAATACCCGTCCACTTTCTTGAGCACCTCGGAGAAGTCGCGAAAGCTGTAGTGCAGCAGCTTGCCTTCGAGCCGTCCGACAGGGCCGTCGCAAACGACACGTTCGTGAACGAGATCGTCGGAAAAGCGTGCTTTTTCCCGGCGAAATAGTCGCAGAACATAATCGGGACTTGCACCCGAATAGCGCAGAAAGCGACCGCAGAAATAGTTGCTGCGCGACATCTCGTAACAATCCGGACCGCCCACTGCGCTCATAACCTGACGAATCGACTGGGCCAGTTCCGGTGTCAGTCGCTCGTCTGCGTCTATGGAGAAAACCCAGTCCTGTGTCGCCAGATCGAGGGCGCGGTTCTTCTGGACGCCATATCCACGCCAATCGGCCGCGTCCTCCACCCGCGCGCCATGCGCAGCAGCGATGTCTCGCGTGGCGTCGGTGCTACCGGAATCGAGCACGATGACCTCATCGGCGAACGAAACGCTGGCGAGGCAGTCGCCAAGACGCTGCTCCTCGTCGAGAGCAATGATGATTACCGACAGGCCCACTCTGGTGTCTCCCCGCGTGGCACGTTCTAGAGACTTGTACTGCCCCTCCGGCCCTACCGGCAACCCGGACCGGCGCCCCGCCTATCACAGCTTCGACACCCCGAAAATGGCTACCGCGCGCCGGCGGAAACCATGATCGATCTCCTCGAAACGCGCGCGCGCAGACGCCCCCAACTGCTCTTTTGCCGCTTCGGGCATTGCAATCGCCTTTTCGATGGCTGCTTCGAGTGCCGCCGGATCGACATGGAAATTCGTGCCCAGATGGCGCGGTTCGCTTGAAGCCACGGCGACGGGCAGGCCGCAGCCGGCATCGACATGCTCGTTCATCGGCGGGGCGTCGGTGGCGATGACGAGCGCGCCAACCGACAGCGCCTCGACGAGGTGATGGCCCCAGCCTTCCGAACGCGATGGACAGAGATGAACACCGCAAGCGTTTTGAAGGCGCTGCAACTCCTCATCCGACATGAAGCCGGAATGCAAGGTGACATTCGCCGGCACCTCTTTCGGCGCATTTTCGGCTTTCTGAATCAGCACCAGTTCCGGCCACTCTGGATGCTTTTGCCAAAGCGCCAGGACGTCTTCCGTGCCTTTCAGCGTGCTGGCGCCGGCGAGATGCAGGAACCGCCGCCAATCCTTTTTCACCGAGCGGTCGAGCCGGTCCGGCGAGGTGAAGCCCAGATAATCCACGGCGACACCGAGTTCGGCGAAGATTTCCTCGGCGTGCCGCGTCTTGGCCAGCACCCGATCGATGTGCCTCAGATAGCGGACATGTCTTCGGGGGAACCGTTCCTGATTGGGAATGAGCCAGTTCTCGTCTGAAGCCGAGAACCAAGCGGGAAAGGCGCGTTCGACATGAAGGATGCGCTTGGCCCGACGGCGCCCGAAAAGCCGCTCCACAAGGCCACGCGAACGCCTCTCGGCGAAAGCGCAATCCTTTCCAACCGCCTTGATGGCGGCGGCGAGTATGGCGGCATCCTGCGTGAGGCCATAATTGTTGGAGCGGGCAACCAGAAGCCAGTCGATCATCCCGGCTCCCTGGCCCACAGCCCTTCGTAAACGGAAGCAAGCTCATCGGCTTCGCGCTGCAACGGGAAATGTCGCCCGACATGCGCGATGCCTGCCCGGCCGTGAGCCCGGGCAAGAGCCGGGTCGGCCAGATAGCGGCCAATGGCATCGGTCAGCGCCGGCCCATCGCCGGCCGGCACCACCGATCCGGTCTCTCCCTCGGCGACAAGTTCCGCATAGGCGCCTGCATCGCTGGCCACCACGGCAGCACCCGAGGCCATCGCCTCCAGCGGGGTCAGGCCGAAACCTTCGTTGCGCGACGGCGCCACGCAGAGTGCCACACGCCGGTACCAGATGCGGATGTCGGGCACCTCGCCCATGAACAGGATGCGGTCCGAAAGCCCTGCCTCCCGGACCTTTTCCTTGAGTGAATTGGCGAATTCGGCATGCGGACCGGTCGTGCGGCCGGTGATGATGGCGGTCCATTCGGG
>Ga0213835_101691_pt1 | contig 12508 bp, 11 predicted proteins | sample SWPATP01_FD_160576 | JGI IMG/M metagenome (GOLD analysis project Ga0213835, IMG submission 160576) | Coastal seawater microbial communities from Marineland, Florida, United States - SWPA TP0 #1 | ecosystem: Environmental > Aquatic > Marine > Coastal | place: USA: Florida | collected 2016-08-05
TCTATTGGTGAAATCATACTATGCTCGGCTCTTAGCAGTGCGACTGTAGGGGCGGGTTCCACGGTCAGCCATGCTTCCCAACAGTCAGCTTAATAAACCCGCCCCCCCAAGCGGGTCAAGGCAAGAAGACAGCCGGTGTTGATGGAGTAAGAGTAATCTCTCCAAGACAAAGGTTTGAACTAGCCAAAAACATTAAGGGAAAACTCAAAGCAAAACCACTGTGACGGGTTTGGATTCCAAAACCTGGTAGGGATGAAAAGCGCCCGCTAGGAATACCCATAATCCAAGATAGAGCAAGGCAAGCCTTGGTTAAATCGGCTCTCGAACCTGAATGGGAATCGAGATTTGAAGGCACAAGCTATGGGTTCCGTCCAGGACGGTCAGCCCACGACGCAATATCCAGAATCTACCAAAGTATAAACAAAGGAGGTTATTACATACTGGATGCGGACATAGCAAAATGTTTTGACCGAATAAACCATGATAACCTACTGTCCAAAATTCATTGTCCAAGCAGCCTAAAAAGAGACCTGAAACAATGGCTCAAAGCGGGAGTGCTAGATAAAGGTGTATTTGAGGATACAGAAGCCGGGACACCTCAAGGAGGGGTAATAAGTCCAATACTCGCCAACATCGCACTGTTGGGAATGGAAAGGCTAGTTAAAGGAATGTATCCAAATAAAGGCACAACCACTCAGGTGAACCTTATAAGATATGCCGATGATTTTGTGGTCATCTCCAAAGACCTAAGAATCATTGAACAGTGCAAAACTGCTATTTCTGAATGGCTAAAACCTGTAGGACTAGAAATAAAACCTGAAAAGACTCGAATCTGTCACACACTCAAACCTATTGAGTATAATGGCAAAACAGAAGAACCTGGGTTTGATTTCCTCGGATTCAATATCAGGCAATACCCAGTAGGAAAATATAAAACTGGAAAAACAGGGGGACGTAAGAGCCGATTAATCGGACATAAAACCCACATAAAACCCAGCCAAAAAGCAGTTGCCCACACAGAAGCGATAAAAGGTGTAATTAAACAACATAAAACAGCACCTCAATCAGCCATGATTAACAAACTAAACCCAATTATTAGGGGATGGTCAAACTACTACTCAGCGGTAGTCTCAACAGAGACCTTCACTAAACTAGATAAGACAATCTGGCAAATGTTACGGGCATGGACAGTATCAAGATGCGGAATGGCAAGTCACGAAAAGCTAAGAAATTATTTCAGACATAGAACAATTAAACTTAGCAATGGTAAAGAAAGACATGAAACTTGGTTGTTCCAAACCAGAGATGGGTTACATCTATATAAACACAACTGGACTCCAATTGTCAGACATACCTTAATACCCCCTGACGCAACACCATACGACGGAAATTGGACTTACTGGGCAACCAGGAAAGGACAAGCAATCGACACGTCAAATAGGGTAGCAAAACTACTCAAAAAACAAAAAGGCAGATGTACCTGGTGTGGGCAATACTTTACCCCATCAGACTTAATTGAAGTAGACCACGTTGTACCTAGAAGCCAAAGCGGAAAGGATGAATACAAGAATCTTCAACTATTACATCGCCATTGTCACGATGATAAGACAGCTCTTGATGAAGAGATGTTGCTGTACTCTTAACAAGGAGACGGTCAAACTAGGAGCCGTATGAGGTGAAAGTCTCATGTACGGTTCTGCTGCTGAATGGGAGGGGTAGACCGTGAGGTCTATCTCGACCCCTAATAGAATACCCGGTTAGATTGCTCTAGCAATTAACGAAGGTGTAAACTTAATATTGGTTTTGCCCCTGATGCGGTAACTCCAAGCGATCGCCCCCCTACTGTGGAGATTCCTAATAATATGCCCAGAACTCAACGTAACGATAATTTCATTGATAAGACTTTTACGGTCGCGGCTGATATGCTTCTGAAAATGCTACCTACCAGCCGGGAGGCAAAAGAAGCCTTCGCCTACTATCGCGATGGAATGTCGGCTCAAGCTGATGGAGAATATGCAGAAGCTCTCGAAAACTATTATGAGGCTCTCAAACTTGAACAAGATCCTAACGATCGCAGTTATATCCTCTATAACATTGGTTTGATTCATACCAGCAACGGCGAACATGACCAAGCTCTAGATTATTACCATCAAGCAATTGAACTCAACCCCCGCCTTCCCCAGGCTCTCAATAATATTGCTGTTATTTTCCACTATCGCGGCGATCGCGCCAAAGAAGCCGGAGATCCCGATGCCGCAGAACAAGCCTATCGGGAAGCCGCAGAATACTGGAAACGGGCTATTCGTCTCGCTCCTAATAACTACATTGAAGCTCAAAACTGGCTGAAAACAACAGGCCGCAGTGATATTGATGTTTACTTCTAAATAGGAGTTTGATTACCAGCATGATTGACCGCGAAGAAGTCCGCAAAGTGGCTCACTTAGCTCGCTTACAACTACAGCCCTCGGAAGAGGAAAAGTTTACTAAGGAATTGAATGGTATTTTGGATTACTTTGAACAACTCAAGGAGCTGGATACCGAAAAAGTCGCCCCTACTATGCGGGCGATCGATGTCAGCAATATCACCCGTCCTGATCAACTTGAACCCTATCAAAATCGCGACGCTTTACTCGCCGCCGCCCCAGAACCTGATGGGGATTTCTTCCGAGTTCCTCAAATTCTCAGCGACGAAAATTAATCCTTTCAAAAATCGATAATCGGCAATGGGCAATCGGTAATCGGTAATTAATTATCAATTATCAATTGTCCATTATTAATGGTTTTAAATCTTCAACTAAAATGGCAAAAAACATCTCAGAATCCACTTCTGAGATCACCCAGCTATTAACATCTAATTTGGGTTTATGGGTGCGCTCAAACCAAGTTAGACCGCGAGTTGAGAGTCCTTGGGTTTCTATCTCAACCTGAGCCCGGTAAAACTTGAATAATTCCGGGTAGAATATATAAGCTATGGTAGCCGCATCATGCACTAAAAAACCAGGAATACCACGAGTGCGACGGTTTTTTAAAGCTGTTGTGATCATGAACTTCACCAAACCAACCATAAATTTTGCGATCGCACTTTGGGGATTAACTGCGGCTATGCGATCGCTAATTTCTGGGGTGAAAATTAAATGCTGGGTAACATCTAAGGAAATCATCACCAAATCATGGCGACTGGCGAAAACAGTAGCCGCCGCTTCCGGGTTATAAATAATATTAAACTCTCCATGGGGGGTAACATTTCCCCCCAAATGAAAAGAACCCCCCATAATCACAATTTCCCGCGCTAACTTGAGAATACCTGGGCGTATTTGTTCTGCGGCGGCTAAATTAGTTAAAGGGGCGATCGCTGCTATAGTAATTTCCCCTGGATATTTTTCTAAACAGTCAATAATCACCTGTGGCGAACCCAAAGCCTCCTCAAAATTATGGGTAGGCGGCGGTAAAGTATCCGACAAATTCCCGATACCATCATCCCCGTGAATATGACTAGCATTTCCCACCAAAGAATTAACCCCCATCACCCCACGACCCACCGTCACCCCATCCATTCCAGTCCAAGCCAGAACCTGACTAGCCGTGGTAAAAGTGCGTTGAGCCTCCACATTTCCTTCTGCAGTTGTCACCGCCACCAATTCAGCCATACCTTGGCTAACCAAACTTTGCAACCATAGCAAAGCGAACACATCATCCCCACCTGGGTCAGTATCTAAGAGAATTTTTCTCGGCTTTATTGTTAATGTCATATTGCCAGCTAATTCTTATTATTAGAATTGGGTTTGGGTGGACGAGGTAAATAATTATTACTCTCAGTTTTTTGCATTTGTTTAACTACCAAAAGCAAACGTTTTATATGAGGTTTAATAATTGTCTCGTTTTCATTAGATATGCGTTCTATTTCAGCCTGAATTTGAGACACATCACCCGCCTGCCGCTGAACAGGAGTTGTCAATTTACCCTGTTGATTTTGTAATAATGCGATCGCATTTTGTAACTCAATCACACTACCCTGTAAAGGGGCAATTTCCTGGTGAAACTGCTGTTCCATCTCATCCAAAGCCTGAGACATTTCACTCTGAAACGAAGCCACAGACTCCGTTAACACAGCCACCTGTTTTGACCCACGAACCCTCATCAATTCATCCTCACTTACAGGCTCTGGTAATTGGCTTTGTAGTGCCTCAATATCTCCCCTTAGTTGTTGGCGCAACCCCAAAATTGCCCGCACCGCCTTTTGTTCCAAAACCTCCACCGACTCCCTAACCTCAACCACATCAGCCTGAGTTTCCCCCATAGACTGTTGTAGGCGATGTCGGTTAGCAACATTAAGAGAGAGAGCCACAGTCAGAGGCGCAACCCCATAGAAAGCCTGACCCGAAAGCGCCACCACCACCGACCCAATAGCAGAACTTGCCAAAGAAATATATTCTGCCCACTCCAACCAGTGGCGCTGAGGTAAAGACGAGGCTAACAGATCAGACTCTGACGAATTAGGTTTGGGCATGGCAGCACTGTGATTATGGTTAAGTACAGATTGATTTGGGTGAGAAATCGGAGAAAACATAGCCATGATTTCAATTTAGGTTAAAAGTGAGCAGGTCGATTATGCTACAAGCAATTATGTTATAATCCCAGTCTAATCCGTAATTGTCCGATATGTTGCCTAGCAGGAGTTATCCGTTTTATGGAACCAAAACAAAACCAGGGATTCGCCAAAATTCGTCCATTTTTGAGTATTGCCACGTTTATCGGACTCCTGATTGGGGTAGGTTTACTGACCCTTAACCTTATGTTTGCCCTCATTGACAAATTCAGCTAATCTTCCTCAATCCTTAATGTAGGAACTTACGCACCTGATACTCATAGCTTTCAATAATCGGCATTTTCAGATCACCCATCGCTAGGTCTAGCTTTTCTAAGGCTTCTGTGGGAATGGATTTCCACTGTTCGCGAGTTTCCCAGCGAATTACTAGGATCACCTCTTCGAGTTTGGGGTCAACCCAAGTTTCCTTACCAATAAAACCCGGAAACTGCTTCAGTCCTTCCGTCCAAACCTGTTCATCCTTCTGAATAAAGGCTTCCCACAGTGTTGGGGGAACCTTAAACCGTAACCATTCAATCACCATATCATTAGACCAATTATCAGATTAGCGCTTAAAAAAGCTACTAGCTAGTCGCAGCACACCCGCAATATCAGCCTCTCCATCACCGGTACTATCTAAGAAACTCGTCAAAACCGGATTTTCGCCTTTTTGTGGATCTTGGCTATTAGTCCCAGTTTGCAAAAAGTTCAAAACCACAGGAACCAATAGGGGCAGCAAACTTCTAATAGTCTGAGCATTAACTCCGGTGCGCTGTTCGACCGCTTCAATCAGTCGATTTTGCGTTTGGGGAGAAAATAGCAATTGTAGCACAGCAGGATTCGCTTGGATACCACTATACTGATTAACAAAGGATTGTACTGACTCCTTGCCTTCCTGGTTGCACTTTTCCTTGAGTGCCGATCGCACATAGTCCCCCACCACAGACATCACCGCCTGGGTGGTTTCCGGAGACCCACCAAAGTTAACCCCTAGCTGTTGTGCCGTATTTATGAGATCATTAATTTGGTTAGTGTTGGCTTGCAGTGCTGGGTTATTCAATGCACCGACAATTTGATCAAATAGTTTCATGGACAATTACCCGTCATTCACTAAATTTACTTCTAGTGTACCCCTAGCGCCATCACCATGCCAAAACCAAAATTTGCAGATAGCCTGGGGACTATCAAAGTTCCTTGACCCATGCACACTGTTGAGCGTGCATCTCTCAACTTCATTAAGTTTATCAAAGGTTGCTCAAAATTGACTTATTAAAATGCTAGAATACTTGTCCAGTAGGTTCTCACCTTCTGCTCAACTTGATCCTGAATGTGCCGCCTGAATTATAGATACCGATAATAATATCAGACATCCCCAAAATCTAAAATTCTGACAGCCATCAGAACCGAGGGTTACGCCTGGTATTTTGTAGACCTTCCTGGCTAATTGTAAAGCAACGGATGCCTCAAACCTCACCCAAACCCAATTCTTCAAATACCCTAACTCCTTGGGGGTTGTCTCTGCCGTTTTTCAATAATTTGGGAATTCGGCAAAAAATTAGTAGTGGCTATATGATTGTTCTCGGTGTAGCCGTCGGGGGGGTGTTAACCGGATTTGTAGTTAACACAGTTCTCACCAATAACAGTAATAAACAGTTTAAGATTAATCACAACCAAGCCCATTTTTTAATTAACTTAGATACGAATATTTTTGACCTCAAAGACCAGCAAAAAAAGCTGGTTAATAATATCAACAACCCCGACAAAATCTTAATCATAATTTCCCAAATTAGGTCAGAAATTTTTCAATTACAACTGGCTCTGAACAATTGGCAGGAAGTGCCTAGCACCACGGACCCTAAAATCCAGCCAGACTATCAAAGATTACAAGAAATTTTGCAGGATTATAGCAGTGCGATCGCCATCTATACAGAGGAAATCAACCGGATATTTCAAGCAACAGAAACCGGGAACAACAGCCCAGAAAATCAACAAATCCTCCAACAGTCATTAAACAACTTCAACAACAGCCCGGCTGCCACTAACCTCTATAATTTATCTGGGGAAGCATTGCAGTTAGCGGTCAATTTTCGCGATCGCGCCGACTTAGCCTTAGTTGAATTACAAACCGGACAAAGTATCGCTCGTAACATTATATTAATAAGTTTATTAACCGCTATAGTTTTAGGTTGGTTACTAGCCAAATATACAGGTCAAGCGATCGCCGATCCCATTGAACAAATGATTAGCATTGCCGATCAAGTAGGAGAAGATTCCGATTTTGCCCTAAGAATTCCCCTAACCGAAGACCAAAACACAGAAATCGGCAAACTCACAACCACCCTTAACCAACTAATTAAACGAGTCGCACAATATACCGAAGAACTCCAAAAAGCCAAAATTGCCGCCGAAGCAGCCAACCGTTCAAAAAGTGTATTTTTAGCCAACATGAGCCATGAACTTCGCACCCCCCTAAACGCCATTATTGGCTATAGTGAAATGCTTCACGAAGAATCAAAAGATTTAGGCTACGATGATTTTTTACCCGATTTAGAGAGGATTCAAACCGCAGGAAAACACCTCTTAGACATGATTAGTGATATTCTCGACATCTCCAAAATCGAAGCCGGTCATGTCACCCTGTATCTCGAAGATTTTGCCGTGCAACAATTAATTGATGATGTGGTAGCCACCGCCACCCCCCTAACCGAAAAAAATCAGAACGCTCTCAAAGTCAAAACAGCCAAAGACCTCGGCACCATGTATGCCGACCTACCCAAAGTTAGACAAGTGCTATTAAACCTATTGAGTAATGCTTCCAAATTTACCGATAAAGGAACCATTACCCTGCAAGTTCAGCGAGTTACCAAAATTCCCAATGAGTGGAAAAAAGACACCTCCAATGCTGAAAGATTTGCCAGTGCTAAAACTCAGTATTTGGTTTTTCAAGTCAAAGACACAGGAATTGGCATGAATCAAGAACAAGTTCAACACATTTTTAAAGCCTTTATCCAAGCTGACGCTTCCACAACTAAACGATTTGGTGGCACGGGTTTAGGACTCGCCATCAGCCAACGACTTTGTGAGATTTTAGGCGGCGGCATTTATGTAAAAAGTCGTGAAGGAGTAGGCTCAACCTTTGTAGTTTGGCTACCAGTCCACGTCTCTGGTCAGTATTTGTAGCCACCATAGCTCTGCTGATCACTTCGGTGATCCGTACCCCGAAGGTTAGGAATAGAGAACTAATGCCCCTAGTCAATTAAGCTAAAGTCTATAAATAGTCGGACAGACTAAAACCTTGAGAAAATGATGGCATTCTTATCAAAATCTTCCGCCAAAGGTCCCCCATGGTTAATAGCAGTCAATTATGAGATAAAATCAGTATAGGAGGTTAGAAATTATGCAACCCACAGATCCGAGTAAATTTACAGAAAAAGCATGGCAAGCCTTAGCACAAACTCCCGATATAGTCAAACAGGCTCAACAACAACAAATCGAAACTGAGCATTTGATGAAAGCCTTGCTAGAGCAAGATGGACTCGCCAATAGTTTATTTAATAAAGCGGGAATATCAGTAGCTAAGGTCCGGGAAAGTACGGAAAACTTTATTAATCGTCAACCGAAAATTAAAGGAAACAGCACCAACGTATATTTAGGTCGCACTTTAGATACGCTGTTAGACAACGCTGAAGCCTACCGCCAACAATATGGAGATGAATATATATCCGTTGAACATCTGTTATTGGCTTACGCTAAAGATGCTAGATTTGGTAAAACTCTCTATCAAGAATTTCGACTAGATGAAGCGAAACTTCAACAAATTATTACCCAAATTCGAGGAAATCAAACTGTGACAGATCAGAACCCGGAAGGCAAATATGAAGCCTTGGAGAAATATGGACGCGATTTAACTGAAGCGGCGCGTATGGGGAAATTAGACCCGGTAATTGGTCGGGATGAAGAAATCCGCCGTACTATTCAAATTTTGAGTCGGCGGACTAAAAATAATCCGGTTTTAATTGGGGAACCAGGAGTTGGAAAAACGGCGATCGCAGAAGGATTGGCTCAACGTATTATCGCGGGAGATGTGCCTCAATCTCTCCAAGAAAGAAAACTAATAGCACTAGATATGGGCGCACTTATTGCTGGTGCTAAGTTTCGGGGAGAATTTGAAGAACGCTTGAAAGCAGTTCTTAAAGAAGTCACCGACTCTGAAGGTAAAATAATCCTATTTATTGATGAGATTCACACCGTTGTTGGTGCGGGAGCTACCCAAGGAGCTATGGATGCGGGAAACCTCCTGAAACCTATGTTAGCACGGGGTGAGTTGCGCTGTATCGGTGCGACTACTTTAGATGAATATCGTAAGTATATTGAGAAAGATGCAGCCTTAGAGCGGCGTTTTCAGCAGGTTTATGTTGATCAGCCTAATGTGGTTGATACGATCTCGATTTTACGAGGCTTGAAAGAACGCTATGAGGTTCATCATGGGGTGAAGATTTCTGATAGTTCTTTGGTGGCGGCGGCTACTCTGTCTACTCGCTATATTAGCGATCGCTTCCTTCCTGATAAGGCGATCGACTTGGTAGACGAAGCCGCTGCTAAGTTGAAAATGGAAATCACTTCTAAGCCGGAGGAACTAGACGAAATCGACCGGAAAATCCTCCAATTAGAAATGGAAAGACTGTCTTTGCAAAAAGAGAGTGATACCGCCTCCCAAGAAAGGTTAGAACGACTGGAAAAAGACTTAGCCAACCTGAAGGAAGAACAACGCACCCTCAGCGCTCAGTGGGAGTCGGAAAAAAATACAATTACCCATATTCAGTCCCTCAAAGAAGAGATTGATCGGGTTAACATTGAAATTCAACAAGCGGAACGTAATTATGATCTCAACCGCGCTGCTGAGTTGAAATATGGGACCATGGAAGCTCTCAAAAAACAACTCCATCAAGCTGAGTCACAATTACAAGATACTCAAACCGGAGGGAAAACTCTCCTCCGGGAAGAAGTAACCGAGTCTGATATTGCTGAAATTATCTCTAAGTGGACGGGGATTCCTATTAGTAAATTAGTCGAATCTGAGAAGGAGAAATTACTGCATTTAGAAGATGAGTTACATCAACGGGTAGTGGGACAGGATGAAGCTGTAACAGCCGTCGCTGACTCTATTCAGCGATCGCGCGCTGGTCTGTCAGACCCTAACCGACCCGTCGCTAGTTTTATCTTCCTCGGACCAACGGGAGTCGGTAAAACTGAACTAGCTAAGGCTTTAGCCTCCTACCTATTTGACACCGAAGAGGCGATCGTTCGTATTGATATGTCTGAATACATGGAGAAACATTCCGTTTCCCGCCTTTTGGGAGCCCCTCCCGGATATGTCGGTTATGACGACGGAGGACAACTCACTGAGGCTATCCGCCGCCGTCCCTATGCTGTTATTCTCTTTGATGAGATAGAAAAGGCTCATCCTGATGTCTTTAATGTCATGCTTCAGATCCTTGATGATGGTCGAGTTACCGATTCTCAAGGTCGTACTGTCGATTTCAAAAATACTATCATTATTATGACCAGTAACATTGGGTCGCAGTATATTTTGGATATTGCTGGCGATGATTCTCGCTATGAGGAAATGCGTCACCGGGTTATGGATTCTATGCGATCGGCTTTTCGTCCAGAGTTTCTTAATCGCATTGATGAAATTATTATTTTCCACTCTCTCAAACCCCACCAATTGCGCGAAATTGTCCTCCTACAATTAGGCAATCTTTCTCAGCGCCTAGAGCAGCATAAAATGTCCTTAAAATTGTCTGAGAGCGCCCTGGACTACCTAGCTGATGTCGGTTTTGACCCCGTTTATGGAGCCCGTCCCCTCAAACGAGCTATTCAACAGGAACTAGAAACACAAATTGCCAAAGGCATTCTTCGGGGAGAGTTTAATGATGGAAATACCATCTATGTTGATGTCGAAAATGAGCGGCTTTCTTTCAATAAATTACCCAGAGAACTAATCATCAAGTAAGAAACTCAATTTTAACTGATTCTTTATCCTTAACAATCACGAGGTTATTTAAAATATATAATTCCAACATTGAAGCCAGGTCAGACTCTAGTATTGGACAATGCAACGTTTCATAAAGGGGGGCGGCAGGCTGAACTGGTGGAGGCAGCTCAATGCCGTTTACTCTATCTTCCGCCTTATTCGCCAGACCTCAACAAGATAGAGAAATGTTGGTCGTGGTTGAAAGCCCGCATTCGCCATTGCACGTGAGCAGTTTGATTCTCTCGATGATGCCATGGATTCTGTTCTCAAGGCTGCGTCCTAACCGTATTGACTATTGCTATAAATAACCCCCCTAATTTCCTCGCATGAGTCAACCATAACACTTCAATATTTACCATGATTAGGGGTCGAGATAAACTTCACAGCCTACCCCTCCCATTCAGAACCGTGCTTGAAAGTTTCCCTTCACACGGCTCCTAGTCCGATTGTCTCTTTGTTAAGAGTACAGCATTCGCTCCTCATCGAGGGCTGTTTTATCATCGCGGGTGTGGCGGTGTAACAGTTGAAGGTTCTTGTATTCATCCTTTCCGCCTTGGCTTCTGGGATGTATGTGGTCTACTTCAACTAGGTCTGATGGGGTAAAGTATTGCCCGCACCAGGTACACCTGCCTTTTTGCTTTTTGAGTAGTTTGGCTACCCTTGTCGGTGTGTCAATTGCTTGTCCTTTCCTGGTTGCCCAGTAAGTCCAGTTTCCGTCGTATGGTGTTGCGTCAGGGCGAATTAGGGTGTGTCTGACAATCGGAGTGTAACTGTGTTTCCATAGTGTTAATCCATCCTCGGCTTTGAATAACCAAGTTTCATGCCTTTCTTTCCCGTTACTGAGTTTGACCGTTCCCGGTCTAAAGTATTTCCTCAGTTTATCGTGACTTGCCTTTCCGCATCTTGAATCTGTCCATGCCCGTAACATTAGCCAGATTGTGTAGTCTAGCTTATTGAAGGTCTCGGTTGAGACGACCCCTGAATAATAATTTGTCCACCCTCTTATGATTGGGTTTAGCTTACTTATCAGGGTTGATTTGGGTGCGGTTTTATGTCGTTTGATTACACCCTTTATCACTTCTGTGTGGGCTTTAACTGCTTTCTTGCTGGGTTTGATGTGAGTCAGGAACTCTTTGACTGCGTTTTGGTTTATCTTGCCAGCTTTATGTCTTCCTGCCGGGTATTGCCTGATGTTGAAACCTAGGAAATCAAATCCTTGTTCTTCTGTTTTACCTTCATATTGTATGGGTTTTAGTGTATGACACACTCTTGTCTTTTCAGGTTTGATTTCTAGCCCCACCGGTTTTAACCATTCGGAAATTGCAGTTTTGCACTGTTCAATGATTCTTAGGTCTTTGGATATGACTACAAAATTATCGGCGTATATTACTAACCTTGCAAAAGGTTTATTATTAGTTCCTTGTGGATACATTATTTCTACTAACCTAGCCATCCCATCCAGTGCGATATTGGCGAGTATTGGACTTATTACCCCTCCTTGTGGTGTCCCTGCTTCCGTATCCTCGAATACGCCATTGTCTAGCACACCCGCTTTCAACCATTGTTTCAGGTCTTTCTTCAGGCTGCTTGGACATCGAATTTTGGACAATAGGTAATCATGGTTCACGGTAAGAGCATTTTGCTATAGCACTAGTCAATACGGTTAGGACGCAGCCTTGAGAACAGAATCCATGGCATCATCGAGAGAATCAAACTGCTCACGTGCAATGGCGAATGCGGGCTTTCAACCACGACCAATATTTCTCTATCTTGTTGAGGTCTGGCGAATAAGGCCGAAGATAGAGTAAACGGCATTGAGCTGCCTCCACCAGTTCAGCCTGCCGCCCCCCTTTATGAAACGTTGCATTGTCAAATACTAGAGTTTG
>Ga0213835_101698_pt1 | contig 12462 bp, 8 predicted proteins | sample SWPATP01_FD_160576 | JGI IMG/M metagenome (GOLD analysis project Ga0213835, IMG submission 160576) | Coastal seawater microbial communities from Marineland, Florida, United States - SWPA TP0 #1 | ecosystem: Environmental > Aquatic > Marine > Coastal | place: USA: Florida | collected 2016-08-05
GGCCCAGTACCCAGGCGCGCGCACGATCCCACTGGGTCAGAACTTCCGGAGCAGCGAGGCGATCCTGAAAGCCGCCGACACGCTGATCCGTCACAACGAGCGGCGCAAGCACAAGGACCTGTTCACCACCGACCGCGGCGGCTCGCCCGTCGAGGTCACCCGCGTGCGCGACGAGCACGACGAGGCGAAGCTCGTGGTCGATTGGCTGCGCCATCGTCACGACGACGACGAGACGCCGATCGCGTGGCGGGACATGGCGGTGTTTTACAGGACGAACGCGCTGAGCCGCGTGATCGAGGACGAGCTGCGCGGCGCCGGCGTGCCGTACGTCATCGCGCGGGGCACGGCGTTCTACGAGCGCGAAGAAATCAAGACCGCGCTCGCCTACCTGCGCGTCGTCGCAAACCCGGCCGACGGGGTGAGCCTCTCGCGCATCGTCAACACGCCGACGCGCGGGATCGGGAAGACAACGCTGGCACGCCTCGAAACCTTCGCGGCGACCGCGGGAATCACGATGTTCGACGCGCTGCGCCGTGCCGACGAAGCCGGCGGGCTGAACGCGCGGGCCGTCACGGCGTGCCAGAAGTTCGCGCAGATGGTCGACGACTGGACCGGGCACGGCTCGTTCCTCAGCTCGACCGTCGCGACGAGCCTGAGCGAGCTGGTCGAACGCGTGATCCGCGAGAGCGGGCTGGAGGCGATGTACGCCGAGCGAGCGCGGGCGGGCAAGACCGAAGCCGACGAGGAGCGCCTGGACAACCTGGGCGAACTGGTGTCGTCAGCCGCCGAGTTCGAGCAGACGTACGCGCCGGAGAACGACCCGGCCGCGTTCCCGGGCGTCGAAGAAATGGCCCGCATCGAGCAAGAAGGACGCCAAGCGGAAGTGCCGGAGCTGCTCGCGCTCCTCCGCGGCTATCTTGAATCGGTAGCCCTCGTCGCGGACGCGGACGCGATCGACCCCGCGCAGGGCGCGGTGACGCTCATGACGCTGCACGCGGCAAAAGGCCTGGAATTCCCGGCCGTCGCGATGATCGGGCTCGAAGAAGGGCTCCTGCCGCACTCGCGTGCGCACGAGTCCGACGACGCGATGGAAGAAGAACGCCGCCTCTGCTTCGTCGGCATCACGCGCGCGATGCGACGCTTGCTCATCACCAGCGCGATGTACCGCACCGTCCGCGGCGTCAGCGAACGCACGATCGGGAGCCGCTTCCTCGAAGAACTCGGGCGCGAGCACGTGCTGCGCTCGGATCAGACCGACCCGTTCGGCGATGATTTCGTCGAAGACGCGTACGACGACGCGGTGGACGAGCCGGGCGCGGAAGACGACGCGTTCCCAAGCCGCGGCACGCCGCCGAAGCGTGCGCTCGGGTCCGCATCCTTCAACACACGTCGCGCCGGCTTCGGTTCCACCCGCCCGTCCAACGCGCTGCGCCCCCCGGCGCGAACGCCGCCCGCACAACTCGGGCAGCCGCAGCGCCGGGCGGCGGATGCCGCGCTCGGCAAGCGCCTGCGCGAAACCTTCGCCGTCGGCACGCGCGTGCGCCACCCCCAGTTCGGCCCCGGGCGCGTGCTCGAAATCGCCGGCGGAAGCTACGCGCGAGCCAAAATCCTCTTCGACGATCTCGGCGAAAAAACACTCGTCCTAGAATACGCCCGCCTCGAAGTGCTGCGTTAAGACGCGCCATCCCAACAAGCCGCGACCATGAGGAGGCGGGCCGTGTAGGCACCAGGAGCCAGGCACCGGGCACCAGACATTGGCACGCAACACTGGTGCCTGGCCACCGGCTCCCGGTGCCTTCGGTCAAAACCCCGCCGGGCTCTCGAATCGCAACCAGTCGGTCCCGACGGGGTTCCAGAAGCAAAGCAGGCTCGCGTGGAGCATAAGTCGCGGCGCGTGCGCGCGCGTGTCGGAATAGAGCGGGTCGCCGAGGATCGGCGCACCAAGCCCGCCTCGGCACGCGCCGTCGATGATCGAGACCGCGTGCGCCGCATGCAGGCGGAGCTGGTGCGTGCGCCCCGTAATCGGGCGAAAACGAACGCGCGTCAGCGGGCCGGCGTCAGGATAGTCCGCGTGGCGTTCGATCCGTTCGAGCACGGTGTAGTACGTCTTCGCCGCCTTGCCGCGATCGAAATCGACCATGTGCCGGGGACGGTTCGGCCAATCCACGATCAAGGGCAGCTCGATGCACCCTTCATCACCCAGGCACGGATCAAGCGCGCCCGCGAGCAGCGCCTCGTAGTTCTTCTTCACCTTCCGATGGATGAACTGGCGGCTCAGCTTCGCCTGCGTCTCAGCGTTCAGCCCGATCACCGTCAGCCCGCTCGTTTCCATGTCCAGACGGTGCACCGTGATCGGCCCGGTCGCGTGCGGGAACATCGCCTGCGCCCGGCTCGCGAGGCAGTCGGCTTTCTCCTCGCCGCGCCCCGGCACGCTCAACAGCCCGCTCGGCTTGTTCAACACCGCGAAATGCTCGTTCGCAAAAACCACCTCAATCGGCCCGCGGGGCGGGTCGTAGGGCGTGTGGTGCGCGACGGAGCCGTCGGCTGCGGGGGCCGAGGCCCGGCTCAGCCCGTCATCCTGCTCATGATCCCGTTCTTTGTGCTCGTCGCGGCTCGTCATCGCATCGATCCTAGAATCGCGCATGAGCCGACACCTTCTCGAACGAAGCCCGATCGTCGCCCTCGCCCTTGCGATCAGCCTGAGCGCGTACGTCGCGGGCGCGGACCCACAAGCCGCGGCCCTGCCCGAGCACCGCGATTGGCGCGCCCTCGAAGCCCCGTTGCTGACTCAGCATGTCCGCCTGACCGATCCCGCGATGTTCGACAAAGCCGGCGAGGCGTACTTCAGCCCCGACGGCTCGTGGATCATCTTCCAGGCCGTGCCCGTGCCGCCCGAGGGCGAGGCGCCGAGCCCGCACTACCTGATGTACGTCGCGAAGCTCGCGATCGATGATCGCGGCTTGGTCACGGGGCTTGAAAACGAGCCGATGCTGCTCAGCCCGCCCGGCTCGGCGAACACCTGCGGCTGGTTCCATCCGCTGTATCCGTGGAAGGTGATGTTCGGCTCCACGCTCGTGCCGCCGGCTGCGCCGGATCAGCCCGGGTTCCAGGTCGGCACGCGCCGGTACGTCTGGGCGTTCCCGGAGGAGATGACGATCGTGCAGCGGTCGGTGCCGGAGATCTGGTTCGATCTCAACATGCGCGACGAGCCCAAGCCGGAACTGCTCCCCGTGACGACGCCCGACTTCGGGCGCGACGCGACCGAGCCCGTGCCCATCTTCATCCGAGACGGGTACGACGCCGAGGGCTCGTGGTCGAGCTGCGGGCGGTTCATCCTCTACACCCACGCCGCGGCCGCCGACCCTCATGCACGCCCCGACGGCGACCTCTGGCTCTACGACCACGACACCGACACACACACACCGCTCATCATCGAGCCCGGGTACGACGGCGGCCCGTTCTTCAGCACCGACGATCGCCTCATCACCTACCGCTCCGACCGCGCGGGCGATAACAAGCTCCAGCTCTTCATCAGCATCCTCGCGAAGGACAAAGCAACCGGCGCGATCACCGGCGTCGAACGCGAAATCCAGATCACCGACGACGGGCACGTCAACTGGGCCCCCTACTTCCATCCCGATGCCGGCATGGACGAACGCGACCGCCCCCGCGGCGTCGTCGCCTACACCTCCAGCCGCAGCGGGCACGACAACTACGAGCTGTTCGCGCTCTCGATCGATCGCGTCGCCGTCGGTGCGCAGCGAGCTAGCGCCGTCATGCCCCGGCGCCTCACCTTCGCCGAAGGGTTCGACGGGCTCGGCGTCTTCAGCCCGTGCGCCACCAGGTTCATGTGGACCAGCCAGCGCCACGACGACGGGCAGCCCGGGCGCGGCTCAAGCCAGCTCTGGATCGCCCAGCTCGCGACCGACGCCGACCCCGCCGGCCCGCTCGACGAACGCCAGGCTGAGCTGCTCGCGATCCTCGAAGCCGAGATCGACGAGATGGACGTCCGCGGCGCGCAAGCCGAAGCCGAGGCGTTCGGCCGCGACTGGTTCGTGACCGTGCGCCCGAGCGCGGAGGTGCGCGGGCGCGCGCGTGTCTACCGCGTCCGCCCCGACGGCAGCGCAAGCCGAGTCGAACGCGACACACCTTGAAAGAAATTCCCCCGTGGCACGGGCGTCCCGCCCGTGCGCATCGCCCGATCCCACGCCGAGGCTTGCCATGACCGAACCCGAAGACTTCGGCCTCCCCCCCGTGCGCACGCTCGCGCACCTCGCCGCCGACACGCCCGCACCCGGGCACAACGCGTTCTGGCAAGCCCTGATCGCCGACCTCGCCCGCGTCGATCCCGATCTCGCGCCCACCTCCAGCCCCGATCCCTCGGACCCCACGCAGACGCACCAACTCTGGTCGCTCCCGCAGCGCGATCCATCGCGCGCGGGCGACGCCCCACTCGGCTCGCCCGTGCGCCTCGGCGCGAGCCTGCTCGACCCGCCGAAGGGCGTCGAGGCACGGGCCGGGCTCGTCGCGCTGCACGGGTACGCCACGCCCAGCCCGCTCTCGGGTGAGCGCGACCGGTGGCGCGCCGTCACCGATCGCGGCGTGCGCGTGCTCGCGATCCGCGTGCGCGGGTATCCCGGCTCCAGCCGAGACGTGGGCGACTGGCTCACGCCCTCGGCTTTCGGTGGCGGGTGGATCACGCGCGGGCTCGACCGGGGCGCCAGCGACGCCGAAGGACCGGGCGCGCGAGCGTGGTCGCTCATCGGCGCGGTCGCGGACGTGCTGCAAGCCGTACGCGCACTCCGCGCGACCCTGCCCGTGAAGACGCCGATCGCGCTCGCGGGTGAGAGCTTCGGCGCCGGGCTCGCGACCATCGCCGCCGGGCTGCTGGAACGCGACGCGCCCGTGCAGCGCCTCGCGATCGCGCTGCCCTCCCTCGGCAACTGGGCGTGGCGCTTCGAACAAGCGACGCTCCGACGCGGCACCGGCACCGGGTGGGAAATCGGGCTCTTCATGGAGCACCACCGCGATTGGCACGACGGCGTCGAGCGTCTGCTCCGCCTGACCGATGCCGCGATCCACGCGCGACAGGTCGAGTGCCCCGTGCTCTGCAAGCTCGCGATGCGAGACGACGTTGTTCCCGCGCCCGCGGCGGCCGCCGTCTTCAACGCGCTCGGCGCGGCCCCGGGGCTCAAGTGGCGCTTCGTCGTGCCCTACGGGCATTTCGACGGCGGGCTCTCGGCGAGCCGGCGTCACGTGCTCTTCGAACGCTGCCGAGCCGCGTTCCTCGACCCGCGCCGCGAGCCGACCGAGAGCATGCTGGACTGGGAGCCGCACATGGAAGCCGGCGATCAAGGCCCGCCCGGCGAGACCGTGCGCGAAACCCAGCCCGCCCTGTTCGCAGCCGACCCCGCCCGCCCGCCGCCGGACGACGCGCGCCTCATCGCCGCCTACGCGCAAGCCGGGCGCACGCTCGACGACCTGCCCTACACCGCGGAGTTCGAATCGATCTGCACCGCGCTCGGCAGCGCCGCGAGCGACCGGCGCGCAGTGCTCCATCGCCTCCACAACCTGCGCAAAGCCGGACGTCTGCCCAAGCTCGGGCGTCCCTCCGGCAAGCCGCCGGCGATCTCACCCGAGGAAGAGGGCGCGCTCTCGGCACTGGTTTCCGAAGCCTGCGGCGGGCTGGGCAAGCGCGACCGCCTGCCCTACGCGCCCGAGTTTGACACCGTCGCGGAGCGGTTCCAGGCGGCAACGGGGCGCGCGATGCAGCCGCACGATCTCTGGCGCCTGATCGCCAAGCTCGCCAAGTGAGCCGCGACGCCGATCGGCGGGGTATCCTCGATCGTGACCCGAAGCACGGAGAAGGAGGACGCGTGACCCGTTCGATCCGCACGCTCATGGAAGGGTTGGTCGACTACGCGGGCCTGTTCCCCCCGGCCTCGCTCGCGATGAAGCCCACGGTCGAGAACTTCGCCCGCGACCGCATGGGCGCACACGCGTGGGCGCTCGGGCGCATCATCTGCCCGGCTTCGCGCCTCGAAGAACTCTCCCAGCACGGCGCACCCCTCATGCCCGGCACGCACGCAACCAGCGGCTATCGCGAGCACGCCGACGCGCTCGAGCCATGGCGCGTCGCCGTCGTCTGCGACATGCCCGTTGAAGCCGCGCTCGACGCGATGGACGCGTTCAACGAGCACCACGCGGGCGAGGACCACGGGCTCGCAACCGCCGACACGATCGAGATCCGCGTCGCGAACGTGGGCGAGATCGACGATGCGCTCGACCGATTGCCAGAGGATATCTACCCGTATTTCGAGTTCCCGGTGTCGGGCGATTGCCGCGGCTTTGTCGCGGCCGTCGCGGGCAACGACGCGGGCGCGAAGATCCGCTGCGGCGGGGTGACGCCCGAGGCGTTCCCATCCGCCGAGCAGGTCGCGGCGTTCCTCCACGCCTGCACCGACGCGCGCGTCGCGTTCAAGGCGACCGCCGGGCTGCACCACCCCGTGCGAGCCGAGCACCCGGTCAGCGATGAACCCGGCGCAATCCGCGTCGTGATGCACGGGTACATGAACCTGTTCCTCGCCGCGGCGCTCTTGATGCACGACGCGCTGCCGCGTGAGCGCACCGCCGAGTTGCTGCTCGAAACCGACGCGCGCGCGTTCACGTTTAACAATGACCGAGCCGAGTGGCGCGGGCACGGCGTCGATCTGAGCGCGCTCAACGCCGCCCGCCAGAAGTTCGCCCACAGCTACGGGAGCTGCTCGTTCGACGACCCGATCCGCGACGCCCAGGCGCTCGCCTGGCTGTGATCCACCCCTGATTCCCCGAATTTTTCGCACCGGAGCGACCCACCGATGCCCGACGCCCAGCACCCGTTCTACCCCGTCGATCAGACGCACGACCCCAGCCTGAAAAGCTGGATCGAGAGCGCGAACGATCCGTCGTCGGAGTTCCCGATCCAGAACCTGCCGTTCTGCCGGGCGCAGCGTCTGGACGAGATCGAGGCCGAGGGCGGCGACGCGTCGATGGCGCCGGAGTTTCTCGCGACGCGGATCGGCGAGGTGATCGTCGATCTGGAAGCGCTCGCCGACGCCGGGCTGCTGGACGCCGTGCGCGACGAGGACGGCGAATCGGTCATGGGCTTCGCGCTCGGCGCGTTCCTCGACGAGGCGGAGCCGAAGGTCCGCGTCGCGTTCCGCCGTCAGCTCAGCGCGCTGCTGAGCACGCTCGACGACCGGTTGCGCGAGAACGACGCGCTCCGCGAAGAAGCGTTGACGCCCGTGGACCGCTGCGTCGTCCGCCCCGCGCACGAGCCGCGGGATTACACGGACTTCTACGCGAGCGTCTACCACGCGACCAACGTCGGCAGCATGTTCCGACCCGGCAACGCGCTGCTGCCTAACTACAAGCACGTGCCCATCGGCTACCACGGGCGCGCCTCCACCGTCGTCCCCAGCGGCACGCCGATCGTGCGCCCCAAGGGGCAGCAGTCCCCCGCGGAAGAGGGCGGCACGCCGAGCTTCGCCCCGTGCCGAATGCTCGATTACGAGCTCGAAGTCGGCTTCGTCGTCGGACGCCCGAACCCGATGGGCGAAACAATCCCCCTCGCGCGGGCCGAGGCGCACATCCTCGGGCTCTGCCTCGTCAACGACTGGTCCGCGCGAGACGTCCAGAAGTGGGAATACCAGCCCCTCGGCCCGTTCCTCGCCAAGAACTTCGCCACCACCGTCAGCCCCTACCTCGTCACCCTCGAAGCCCTCGCGCCCTTCCGAACGCCCGCGTTCGAACGCCCGGCCGCCGACCCCGCCCCGCTCCCCTACCTCACCGACGACCGCGACCGCGCCCTCGGCGGCATCGATCTCACGCTCGAGGTCTACCTCCGATCCGCCCAGATGCGCGAGCAAGGGCTCGAACCCGTCCGCATCAGCCGCGGCTCGTTCCGAGACATGTACTGGACCATCGCCCAACTTCTCACCCACCACGCCAGCAACGGCTGCGCGATGGAGCCCGGCGATCTGCTCGCCTCCGGCACCGTCAGCGGGAAGACCCGCGAAAGCCGAGGCTGCCTCCTCGAACTCACCTGGGACGGCGACGCCTTCGCGAACCCGCCCGTCCTCGTCCCCGGCACGCAGCGCACCCCCATCCAACTCCCCACCGGCGAAACTCGCACCTTCCTCGCCGACGGCGACGAAGTCGTCCTCCGAGGCTTCTGCGAACGCGAAGGCTACCGACGCATCGGCTTCGGCGACTGCACCGGCATCATCACGCCCGCGAAGTGAGGGGGGGGGGAAGCCATCAGCCATCAGGGATCAGCCATCAGAGCCGGAATCGACGCCTCTCATCCCGAATCCCTGATCCCCCATCCCTGATGGCTGATGGCTAATCCCTAATGGCTGCCCCCCAAAGCAGAACGCCCGACCCGCGTTCCGCGGCTCGGGCGTCCCAGTGCACTCGTGATGCCGATCGATCGGGCGTTATGCCCAGGTCGAAAGGCGGATGTTCGATCGGTTCCGGCGCGTCTGACCGCTGCCGGCCCCGCGACCCGCACGCTCGAACTCCTCGGCCCGGATCTCCTCGCCCCGACGCAGGTCCGGGCGGATGTGACGGCTCGGGCGGTCGTCGTTCAGCTGCGCGTTCAGCTTCGTCAACGCCTCGTCCACGATCTGACGCACGCGCTCACGGCTGATCCCGACCTCGGTCGCGATCTGCTTCAGCGTCAGCGGCTCCTGACCCTCCAGCCCGAAACGCAGGCGCAGAATCCGGGCCTCGCGCTCGTCGATCGACGCCAGCAGGCGACGGAGCACGTCCAGCTCCTCACCGCGGAGGACCGACTCGTGCGGCGGGGCGTGCCGATCGTCCTCAACGATCTGGCTCAGCGTCGGCGCGTCGCCGTCACGCCCGGCGCTCTCCTGCGGCGGGGCCTTGAACGCCTTCACCGCACGCTTGATGATCCGAACCTTCTTCACCGGCAGGTCCATATGAACCGCCAGTTGCTCGATGCTCGGCGGGTAGCCGAGCTCGGCCTCGAGCTTGCGGCTCGCGACCTTCCACTTCGCGATCAGCTCCACCATGTACGCCGGCACGTGGATCGGCTGCGACGCGTTCATGAGCGCCCGCTTGATCGCCTGCTTGATCCACCAGCTCCCGTACGTGCTGAACCGCGCGCCCTGGGCCGGGTCGAACCCGTCCACCGCGCGCATCAGCCCGATGTTCCCCTCCTCGATCAGATCGGTCAGGGGAAGCCCTCGGTTCGCGTAGTTCTTGGCGATCGCGACGACCAGGCGCAGGTTCGCCCGGATCATCCGCTCGCGGGCCTGCGGGCAATTGTCGTTGACAATCGCCCACCCGAGTTCCCGCTCGTCTTCAGCAGACAGCAACGAGACCTCGTTGATCTCCCGCAAATACATTTGCAAGTCGGATTCGACTTCGCGGACCGCGCGGGCCCGCTTGATGGCGCCACTCATTGCCACTCACTCTCTTCCCACGGTCGGGATGCCACTCCGAAGGGGAACGTACCCCCACTTTGCGACCGTGCCAGTCAATTCCGAGAACAAATTTCCGTTCGCCGCCTGCATCGCCCGGTTCCATCGGGGGGCGTGCCCCCCAACCTTCGTCCTGGCCAGTTTCCTCGATGCCTCCATCCGACCGACCTGTCCGCCTGCGCGGGCTCGGCGCTCCCCGCGGGTCCGAGTTCATCGATCACAGGTCCGAACGCACGCAAACCCCCGTCACGCCGTCATCTCGGACGCACGCCACGACACCGCAAACCGGACGGCGCAGCCCGCCCAATTCACCTACATTCACATCCGTGCAGACGCTTGAGATCGACCGTCGAACCCCCGGACGAACCCGCCCGTGTCGCCAGCCGAAGGAAGGGATCACGGGCCGCCGTGCCCGTATAGTTCGCGTCCGAACATCAGATCATTCCCCGTTCGGCAGGGTAAAGCAAGCCCGCCAAAACTGGGGGTTTACAGGCATGTGTCCGAAGGCTCCAGCCGGGGCCTCAATCGCAGCCGAGGAGACCGCCTCCACCGATGAACCGCGACCTGACCGAGCTCCTGCGTGAGTGGCCGTTCGAGCCGGGCAAGATCAACGTCCGCGTGGTCCGCGGCACGGACGGTGACCCGCTCATCCAGGTCCGCCTGGACCTGGGCCTGCTCCAGATGCGAGCCGAGGGACGCCCGGACGGGCTCCGCCCCCACGGGTTCGATTCCCTGCTCGAGTACCACGAAGCCCGGATCGACGAGCTCCAGGAACTGGGCATGCTCGACGAGGACGCCGAGGACGACCCCGCGCGAGAAATCCGCGGCCCGCGCTCGGCGCAACCAGACCAACCCCTCCCCGAAAACGCCGACGCCTCCGACGACGAGGGCAACCCGATCCCCGGTCTGGGCGCGGACGACGACGACGAGGATGACGACGCCCCGGAATCCGCCGCCACCCCGCGCGGCGCCGGGTTCAGCCTCAGCCCCGAAGCCTGCCGCGAGCTGCGCGAGGAGGCGGTGCAGTACTACCACCGGTACATCGCGCTGCTGGTGCTGGACGAGTTCGAGGGCGTGATCCGGGACACGACGCGGAACCTGCGCGTGCTGGACCTCTGCCGGCGCTACGCCGCCACGCCCGAGGACCGGGCCGCGATGGAGCAGTTCCGCCCGTACATCATGATGATGCGTTCGCGCGCGATGGCGAGCCAGGCGCTCAAGGAGAACGAGCCCAAAGCCGCGATCTTCGCGATCGACCAAGGGCTCGAGGCCCTGCGCCGCTTCTTCACCGACCTCGGGCACCCCGAAGCGTTCGAGACCGCGTCGGAGACCGACATGCTCCGAGGCATGCGCGAGGCGCTCGTCCCCAAGCTCCCGGTGAGCCAGAAGACCGAGCTCCGCCAACGCCTGCAAGAGGCGCTCGAGCGCGAGAACTACGAGCTCGCCGCGATCCTGCGCGACGAGCTCCGCCTGATCCGCGAATAAACCCGCCCCGTCAAGCCGCCGGCGGCTCCGGGGGGTTCTCCGGACGCTCCGACGGGCGCCACGGTGCGCGCGGATCGCCCCGCCCGTGCGCCGAATCCTCGTCCTCGGCATCCGTGGCATGGCCGGTCCCATCCGGCGGCCCCACCGGCGGAGGGGCGGGCACTTCCGCACCCCGCCCCTTCGGCGGCTCGCCCGATCGCGCCAGCACCACCGCCGGCTGACCCACCGCCCGGCTCAGCACGTCCACCGTCCCCATCCCCGAAAGCCACGACACCAGCTCGTCCGGGCGCAGCGTCCGAGCCTCGATCCCGTCATCTCCCGCGCCCGGCGTCGGGGGCGGGACGGTCGCCGGCGCGCCCGCCAGGATCCACCCGCCCGCAGCCACCAGACGCCGAAGCTCGCGGAAAATCGCCTCCGCGTCGTCCCGCGTGCGGACGGCATGGACCGCGAACACCGCGTCGAAGCTCCCGTCGAGCTCGCCCGCGAGCGCCTCGAGATGCCCGATCTCGAACGCGACGTGGCGCACGCCGACGCCCAGCATGTGCCGACGGCGCGCATAGCGAACGCTCTCGGTGTCGCGCTCGAGCGCGACGACGGCCCCGCTCGGCCCGACACGTCGCGCGATCCACGCCGCCGCCGCCCCCGTCCCGGCCGAGAGATCGAGCACGCGCATCCCCGGGCGCAGCAGCTCGTCGCACATCTGGTAGAGCGTGAGCCGACCCGCGCCCGCGGGCGCGAGGTCGTCGTACACCCGGCGCGCGGTCGCGCGGATCCGCATCGACTCCCCGTTCGGGAATCGCACCGAATAGACGCGGAGCGTGCGCGCGTGGCGCATCAACGCGCGCGGGAGCGACTCCGGGCGTCGCTCGCGGTAGCGCACGCCATCGATCGTGACGCTGCGCCCGCGGAGCGCCCGCGCCAGACGCACCGCCCAGACCGGCTTGCTCCGCGCACGCACGCGGCGCGCCTGCGTCGTCCGCACGAACGGGCTCACGCCCGCGCCCCATCAGGACGCGCGAACAAACGGAGCTGCGCAGGCTCCATCGCCGGGCGCGTCTGGACAACCCGGTCCCCCGCGTCGTGCGCGCGCACCGCGACCCACCGCGTGGGCTCGGCGTGGTGCGCGATCGTCCGCGCGTAGTCCGCGCCCTCGTGCAATGCCGACACGAGATCCGGGCGGTTGCACTCGCGGCTCAGGTGAAGAAACACCGCGTGATCCCGCGGCGCGATCGACCACGTCGCCTCGAGCGCCTCCTCGTTGGAAAGGTGCCCCGAGCCTTCCATGATGCGCCGTTTGAGAAACTCCGGGCGCGGGCTGGCGATCTGGAGCCTCGGGCAGTAGTTGCTCTCGATCGCCAGCGTGCCGACGCCCGCGAGCGTGCGCACGCAGTGCTCGGTCACGCGCCCGAGATCCGTCGCGTACCCGAGGCTCGCGACGCGAGAATCGCCCGGCGTGCTGAACTCAAAGCGGAACGCCGCGACGCCGAGGTCG
>Ga0213835_101703_pt1 | contig 12416 bp, 8 predicted proteins | sample SWPATP01_FD_160576 | JGI IMG/M metagenome (GOLD analysis project Ga0213835, IMG submission 160576) | Coastal seawater microbial communities from Marineland, Florida, United States - SWPA TP0 #1 | ecosystem: Environmental > Aquatic > Marine > Coastal | place: USA: Florida | collected 2016-08-05
GTCCACCTCGAAATCGAGATAGGTGTTGATGTCTGCATCGAGATCGACAAGCCCTTCATCGACCAGCTGCATGACAGCGGTCCAAGTGACCAGCTTGGAGACCGAACCGGGACGGAAAAGTGTGGCGTCTGGATCAACCGGAGCGCGGGTTTCCAGATCGGCATAGCCATAGCCCTTGCTGAGCAGGATTTCCCCGTCTGCAACGACTGTGACCACCGCACCGGCCAGATCACCCTGGGCCAGCGCGTAGGGCATGAAGCCGTCCAGCCAGCTTTCCAGATCGGCCCGGTCAATCGGACCGGACGCGGGCGCGCTGTCCTGCGCTGGTGCATCCGGCACCGGCAATTGCAGCACCTCTTCCTCAGCTTCAGGCAGTTCGGGCACCTGAGCTGTGGCTGCCGACATGGCGAACCCCGCCAGCAGAGCGCCAAATGCGCCCCGCATCCAATCCTTCACCATCACTTTTCCTTCCCTGTCCGAAAGAGGTCGCTCTAGCGGCTGACGCTAAGCACGAGGCCGACTGTACGCGGTTGTAGCAACGAGCTCATTACAAACGTCGGAGCGCCAAACGCATCAGTCATGCGGGTTCCGCTGAGATAGACATCCTCATCGGTCAGATTGCGCACATAGCCGCGCAGCGCCCAGCTTCCGTTGGTTATCTCGGCATTGAGATCAACAGAGTGATAGCTGTCGAGCTTCATGAAGTTCGCACTGCCCGGATAGGAGACATTGCGGTCACCAATCCAGCGGATGCCACCGCCCACGCTCGCATCCCAGCCGTTTTCAAGCCCCCAGCTATAATCGGCCGTCAGCGAGTAATTATACCGCGGCACACCCGGCAGACGGTCACCACTGACGGCAGACAGGTCGGGCGCATCAGCGGTAAGAACGGAGTCCACGAAAGCCGCGTTCAGTCCAAGCCGCAGCCCTTCAACCGGGGCTACTACGCCCTGGAACTCGATACCACGCGAGCGCGCCGTATCCCCATTGGTCAGCCAACTCAGCCCGCCCGCAGCGGTCGCCAGCTGGATATCTTCCCACTCGATCCAGAAGGCTGTCGCCTCAATGAGCGCACGGCCATCCCAGAAGTCCGACTTGATACCCACCTCGTAGTTTACCAGCCGGTCCGCATCGACCTGCGGGGGTACACCCGGCAGCGCCACGTTGGGGCCGCCAGGACGGTAGCCACTGGCGATCCGGCCATAGAGCATGGTCTGGTCGGTTACATCAAAGGTCGCGCTGGCCATGTAGGTGAACACGGTTTCAGAGGAATCGCCAGGCACCTCCTGGAAACCGCCAACCAGCGGGCCATCGGAAATCTGGGCGAAGTCCTGCTCGTTGCGCGCAAGGCGCCCGCCCAGCCCCAACGTAAGCCGGTCGGTGACGTCAAAGCTCATATTGCCGAAAATGGCGATCTCTTCATAGCTGCTGGGCAGTCCCACAATTGCCAGCGGGTCGAGACCAGGGATCGAGCTCCCCGACATATCGAGAGCGGTCGCGATCTGCTGGTTGACGCTGTCTTCCTGCGTGTAGAACAGCCCCGCCATCCACTGCCAAGGGCCGTCGCCGGACGAGGTCAGGCGGAATTCCTGCGTAATCTTCTCAAGATCAAGCAGGATATTGAATTCCGACAGGCCCGGCGGAACAGCGCCGCCGGTGAATAGCGGGAACAGCACGCCGTAGATCGTACTGGCATCCTGCGTCTGATTGTTCACGATGTTGGAGAAGCTGGTGATCGAGGTCAGATCAGCAAAGCCGATATCCCAGTTGAGCCGGGCGGCATAATAGCGCTCCCGCTTTTCAAACGGTTCAGCCAGCTGATTGCGCGTGGTGCGCGGACCATCAAAGGTCTGCAGCGTCGCCGGGTCGAGATAGACCTGAGCGTTGTCCGCTGAATCGATGTTCTGGAACATCGCCGACAGGTTGATGGTGAAGTTGCTGGCAGGCTCCAGGAAAAATGCCAGCCGTCCACCGGTCTGGGTCAGCTCGTTCTGATCACTGCGCCCGGTTAGCGTGTTGTCCACATAGCCCGGTGTCTCACGCGTGAAGAGGCTGGCGCTGAATGCGGCATTATCGGCCAGCGGCACGTTCACCCGCCCGCGCGCGCCATAGCCCAGCGAGCTGGCATCGGCGACCGAGAACATCTCGCCAGCCATCTGCGCAGAGAAGCCGGACGGATCAGGCGTACGCGTGACATAGCGCAGCAGGCCCCCCATCGCGCTCGCCCCATATAGCGTGCCCTGCGGACCGCGCAGTATCTCCACCCTTTCAATATCGTTGGGGAAGAGATCCAACGCAAAGACTGATGCCCGCGAGTAGTTCGAGCTGCCCCCAAGGGGCGTGTCGTCAATATGTGTGCTGACGGTGGCACCCGGCCCTACCGGCGCGATACCGCGCAGTGTGATCGAGGTCTGACCGGGGCTGCCCCCGCTACCGACATTCACGCCGGGCACGTAGGCAGCGTAGTCTGCCAGTGAGCCGACGCCCATATTCTGCAGCCGCTCACCGGAAACCACGCTGATTGATGCGGGAATGTCGGTAATGGCCTCTTCGCGTTTCTGGGCCGTTACGATGATGACGTCACGGACCTGCGAGGCGGCTGGCTGGGTGCCATCCTCCGCTGCATCTTCAAAAGCCAATGCCGGTGCGCACAGCGCCATGGCTGCCGTGCCGAGAAGCCCCGCGCGAAGCGAATGCCTGATCATGTTCATAACTCCCCTCCTGAACTTTGCGTTCATGGTTGTGTGACGCCGTGCTCCGGCTGCCAACGGCCAGCTCGCACGGAGTCCGGCCAGATCCCGATCCGGGCACCCTCCGTCCCGATAAGAGAAATGTCAACGAAATTTTCTGATCAGGATAAAATCATCCGAATGGATGTGCCATGAATGCCGCGCAGCATCGTTCATGGGCTTTGCATCGCCCGGCCTTAATGGCTAGCGTTGTGACTCGCCCCGGCAGAAACCGGTTTTCTGATCGGGTCAGTTCTGCGGGTCTATGCCGTATGCCGGTCAGGAAAACGTGATGAAAAAGGGCGCTGCCGATACGCAGACCACACTGGGTCAGGTCATCCGGGCGATTCGCCAGCGCAATGGCTGGACCCTCAAGGAGATGAGCGAGCATTCCGGCATTCCGCTCTCGACCCTCTCCAAGATCGAGCATGACCGGCTGACACTGACCTACGACAAGCTGCTCCAGCTAAGCCAGCGCCTGAACATCCCCCTGTCCGACCTGTTCAGCGTACCCGGTCAGGAAAGCGCCCCCGCATCCGGGCCGGTGACCGGGCGGCGCGCCAAGGGCACGCTGGATACCGGCATGCGCGTGGAGACAGATAACTACGACTATTTCTATCTGTGCACCGAGCTGCGCAAGAAAAGCATGATCCCCATCTTCACCAAGGTGCGTGCGCGCACGGTGGAGGAATTCGGCGAGCTGGTCCGCCATGGCGGGGAAGAGTTCATCTTCGTGCTGGAAGGCCGGGTCGAGGTCCATACCGAATTTTATGACCCGGTCGTGCTGGAGAAGTGGGAATCCTACTATCTCGACAGCTCGATGGGCCACGCCTATCTGGTGGGCGAAGGCTGCGATGAAGCCCTGATTATCGGCGTGTGCGGAGGCGATGAGCGCATCGATGTGGAAAGCCTCGTCCACATCGCCGCGAAATAGACCCGGAGCGCTTCAGGAAACCTGATAAAGGTATCTGGCGGGGGTGAAGCTACCGAACTCAAAACCAACAGGGCGAGTTCTTGGGATGAGGCAATCCACCCCCTAAGCTGACGAAGTTCGCACTTACAACGGCACAGCGTATTGCAAAACCCCTGACGGTTCAGAAAGCGCAGCTTGAATCACCGATAGTCTCTCTCCAGGAAGAAGCGTTAAAATCCCCTCGTTATGAAGCTCATATCCTCCAAAACCGCCAAATTTAATTTCATTAAGCAATGATACATCCCACTCAACAACAATCGAATTGGGGATGTGGATATCAGAATGCACCCAAATCGCGGCAACGTTGTCGCGCATAGAGTTTAGCCAAAATATCTTAGAATCAGCACACTCTATTTCAAAATTCAACGAATACTTATTTTTTATAAGCTCTGACCTCAGGTGCTCGCACTCCATTGCGGAAAAAGCATGGGCGGGGCTTCCATCAAATATTCTTGCTACAAAATTTACGGGTTGCCGGTTCGGATATAGTATATATTCAAGTTTTCTATCAACTTGAATCTGCGAGCTTCCAATTAGAACAATCCCGTCATTTATAGCAACGGAATTGCTAAAAATTTTCTTAAACTCTTCAGTCATTTAATATGATGCCTCCCTGGTTTTATCAATCACTCGGCCGCCTCGCCCCTGAATTACGATAGTAGGATCGCCACCACTAGTCGATTCTGGATAGCCGACAAGCCGCCCTCCGTCTGGCAAAAGCACTATGGGCCGACCGTCGGACGTAGTTTCAACTTCTACCCCTGCAGCTTCGGCAGCTTCTCCTAGCACTCCACCAACCGATCGACCTTGGTCTGTATTGTCGATTTCGTTTTCGCCAGGGGCTGGCTCTCGGCCGCCACGGACAGCATCTCGCCCGCGCTGGGAACGCTCGCGCGCCTCGTCATCCGCACTTTCATTCATCACCCAGTTGCCGATGAAGGCAATGTCACGAGTGGTCAATGGCGAAAGGAGGTTGAACACGCCGGCTGCCCGCTCCGTCGCCGTTGCATCGCGAGCAGCGACCGATCTAGCGTCGTTTCGGATTTCCCGCCATGTCTCGCGTCCGGCACGCCCGACATTTCCTCCATACCTTACTGTTCTGGCGGCAAACCGTGCTCCAGCCGAGATGCAACGAGGGCACTTTCCACTCGGATCTGTTGCATTGAGCGGATCGTTGTGGACATAGGCGTAGAGGTTCCACTGGTCTGCATATCCGATGGGGTCGGTTGAGAGGAAGCGTCCGAGGTCTGCGTCGTAATAGCGGGCGCGGTAATAGTAGAGCCCGGTCTCCGGATCATGGCGCTGGCCGGTATAGCGGAACGGATTGCCGCTGGCATCGCCTGTCAGTTCCACCCCGAACGGGGTGTAGGCAAAGCGCTGGTGGAGCGTGCCGTTGGCATTGGCGACCGCGAGGACATTGCACTGACGGTCAGCGAAGTAATGGCGGGTGATGACACCCGCCCCGCCCGGCACACAGGCCTGCGCACCCGCTGGCTCAAGCGCCCGCTGCAGAATTCTGATTGTCAGAAAAATAAATGGCGGGGGTGAGACCACCGAACTCAAATTTTAAAAGTAGAGTTTTGGAAAAGACTCAATTCCAGGTCCACGGACCGAGGTGACTGATATTGATAGACGCGTTGTCGATTTGGCCTGCCGACGAACGTAGTGGTCGGCGAAGTCGTTCGCTGCATAGATCGCCAGCCTGTCGGCGTAAGTAGAAAGGCCCCCGAGATCCGATTCTGGGCGGGAGCCGCCCCGAACCTTGTTGCCTGCCTCAAATCCGAAGGTAGGGTAGATGGGACTACAGGGGGGATAGCGGATGGGCGACGTAATTCATCCGAGGCTGATCGGACAGATCGCCTCAGTTCTCGGTGCCGTCAGAATGCACGGGCTGTTGAGCGAACGGTGGCTGGAGGCGCAGCTCCATGAGGCCATTACCTCAAGACGGGCGCGCTTGCCCGACGAGGACCGGGAGGTCGGCGCCCGGCGCAGCTGGCTATCGCGCCTGGTGAGAAAACCTCTTGATGATCGTGGTCATGCGAAGCGCTGTGCCGAAGTCCTCCTGCTCAAGGGTGAAGTGTCGTCCGATGAGATACGCCACCACCTGACCGGAAAGCTGGAAAGCAGGACCGCGATCTACGCTATCCGGGACTATCTGATGCGCCACGGCCTCGCATCGCTCGCGGCGCCACTCGACGCACTTGGCGATGAAGCCTTCGCCAATCTCATTGATTCCAGCGTCTACCGGTTTGCCTATGGCCGGTTCGGCGAGGTGGAGTTTGATCAGCAGCTGATATTCGGACAGACGAGCGGCGCGTATGTGATCTACCTTAAAGCGTCGGGCTCGGGTGTTCTGGAGCGTCGGCTGCTAGCCTTCCGCAGTGACCCGCTCGTCAGCGGTGTTCGGGCCGTCGAGCTTTACAGGGAGCACGGGAAGCTGCGGATCAGGACAGGGCTCATTGCTCCGCGGATCGGCGTTCATTCCGTTCTCCTGTCAGACGTGATCAGTCCGGTGCTCGCCAGAGACCTGCTCAGTTCGTTTTCTTCCGATGCCGCCGACAGCTCCATGATCGACGGCGTCCTCGCAGAAGCCATGCAGAGCCAGGACGGCCGGTCATGGCTGGAGATGCACAGTCTCGCCTTTTACAGTCTGCGCAGCGACAGCTCGAACCGGATCAGCGGGGCTTTTCTCGATGGAGACAAGTTTGGCGCGATGGTCGGGCGGCGTGTCGAAGGAGACAGGATCACTGCCGGAGAAATCGAAAAGCTGGCCCCACTGGGGCGGAGCAGTGAAGCGGATCTGGACCGTGCCGACCGCATACTGATCGACGAAATGCCACGCCTGTCGGTTGATGAGCTGATGCGTGAAGTCACAAACAAGCTGGAAGCGACATGAGTCAGCTCCAGGCAGTCGTGCTGCAATGACCTGGCTCAATGAATTTCGCGCCGCGCTGACAAGCGGCTGGCTGCTACTGGGCTCGGCATTGGCTGCACTGAGCGCCTTGTCATTGACCAGCCCAGAGCTCAGCTGGTCATTCTTCCGGTGGCTGATTTTCGAGATGCGCGAGGCGTCGATCTGGATATGGAACGGGCTTCTCCCGTTTGACCTGAGTGGTGACGACCCTGCAGTGCTAAGCTGGCTCGTCATGGCTCTGCTGGTGGTTATTAGGGGGTTTCACCAACGCGCACCAAACTTTTTTCTCCTGATATCGAAAAGCTCTGGAAGCGTAATCATTGGTGCCGTCTGGATGGTTGCCACCATATACATCACCCTGTTTGTTGTGTTCGGGGGTGGCTATGAGTTTCTGGCTAATTTCCTGACGAGCATGTTCGGCAGCAGTGACGTATCGGAAGCAGGGTCTGGCCGACGTAGTTTGCAGTTGAGCAGGACAGGGCTCCTCACCCTGAACTTCAGTATTTTTCTTTTCATGGCAATTCCCCGATCCGCTATGGCGTTTCTGACTGCGTTGTTCGCGGTCGCGGTCATCGATCAGCTGGGCGCTCTGTTGTCCTCTGCCATCGCAACTTCGCCGCCAGGTTAAGGGCCAGCCCGCCGCCGTGATCCGAGCTGGAAAACTCTAACCTCCGGCGGTCCAGAGATGGGGAGCGGTGCAAAGGCACGAAAATCGTCAGGGCTCACGCAGCCCGCCCTGGCGCCATGACACGGGGATTTTCTACATCCCGGTGGCCTAAAAACGGGGTCAAGTTCAATTCAGAGCAGAGGTTTGCGCGAGGTGACCGGCATTTGGTGCCGAGCCCGTTGGCAGGGAAAAGCGCGAAATCGCTGACAGGTCTATTGCGAGACTTCTGGCGTCGCCCTCGTCGAAACCTACGCGCTGAAGCATACTTACAAACGCCTGCGGATCTGGCTGACCAAGAGCTAGACGGTAGTACAGCAGGGCTTTGAGCATTTTGTCTCTTCGAGAAGATCGTTCACTGAAGCGCCAATCGAAGCTGATGCTGGTCGGTTGGCCGTCCAGCGGAAGCCACCAGCGCTCAAGCCCGGTGCGGTCTCCCTCCACCCGCCGTGCCAGCGATATCAGCTTACCGAATGGGCTCGACCTTGCGGTGGTCGACAGGGCTTCCATGCCGTGCCTGCGTGCCATGGACTGGCGCACCGCGAGGCTTCCGTAGCGTGCGATACGCCCCTCGCGCTGCTCGAAATCGACCGGATCGCTAGGAAGGTCCCAGTGAACGATACGGCTGCACCAGAGGTGAAAGTCCAGTCCCTCCTGACCAATCGAAGTCGTACAAAGGATATGCGGCCAGAATGGCGAGTTAAAGGCTCGCCGCAGCGTGTCACTACGGAACCTCTTTCCCTTCTTCCTCCCTCCACGGCTCTGTTCGCCGCCCGCGAACGGCGCCACCGCCTGGACCGGGATACGCTGGTTTGATCTGCTACGGCGAAACTGCACGAGACCCGGGCGGTCCAGCAGGCTTGCCGATAGCTGGTCGATAATCTCAATCCCCGTAGCGCCACCCAGCCGCGAAAGCAGGCATATCTGCTCGTCCAGGACTGCCTCAAAGCCGCCCTTCAACATCGCCTCGGCGAGCACGTCTGGATAGCGCTTTCGTTTGGAGGTCGCTTGGAGGAGCTTTGCGAAAGGGCGGTGGCCGAGATAGGGGCGTAGACTATCCCAAGCGAAGTCGAAAGCGCGTTGCCGGTCGCCCGGAGTGTCTTGAGGGATGTCATGACGAACGATACATCGCGCAAGAATTGAGCCAGGCGCAGACAGCAGGTGGTCGGTCAATGCCGTGACCTCCGCCGGTGAAACTTCAGATATCTTCGGTAGCCTGGCCCAGTCCTTTGCCTTGGCTCCACGACGCACCCCGGCTGCAAGCGACAAAACCCGGCGATATGATGTCCCTGAGATGGTTCGTTCGATCCCCGCTACGACGATCCAGGTGGGGCGCTTCTCCTTTCCGTCAAGCTTAATGCCGTGGTCGCGCAAATAGTCTCTCAGCTGCTGCCGGGCACTGCCTCGAACTCTCGTGAGCGACGTGTCAGGCGACTTTAGCGGCTCGATCGCGTGCGGCAGGTTGGGCCACGGCATGAACAGGCTCACGAGCGCCCCGGTTTCGCTTCCCCCGGGACGCAGGAGCGGTGTTGGCGCCTTTTCTCCCGGCTTGCGCAGCCCGCCAGAAAGGTTGATCGACAGAAGCGCGGAGATCGCGGTCGGCACGCCTCGCCATCTGCTGAACAGCAGTGTTTTCCCGGGCAGAGGCCGTGTACTGGACCACGGCCCTTCCAGCTTCCACCAGTTCACGGTCGGCGGCTGCCATGGCAGCGAGAGCTGCGCCGGATCTCCGACCATGGCGGCGAGGTAACGCAGCTGTGGATGCGCGAAGCCGCCTCTCCCGCTACCTGCCTCGATGGGTGCCGGCTTGGACGACTTCAGGTTTTTCCACACCTTGTAGCCGTGCATGGTCTGTGTCGGATATGGAATCGATGTCCACATCGCCGGGGCCCAACCGGCGAACTTGCTGCCCGCCTTCTCTGCGAAGTGCCTGAAGATCACGAGATCCCTAGACTCGATAGTTACCTGGGGATTGACGCGTTCAAAGAGATCTTTTTCGTACACTAGTGCGCGTTCGGTGCGTGCGATCAAAGGCCGCAAGAGGCCCTCAAGTCGTAGCTTTGCCGATAGAACTGACTGACGGACCACTTCCTTCTCGCCAGCGGTTCCGAGTGCACAATGATATTCGTGCATCGCCTTTTCGACAGCAACACTGTAGCCCTCGTCGTCCGCGAGGAACCGGACTAGATCAATCAGAGATCGGTAGTGTTCGACCTGATGTAGCTCGGTGCCATCCAAACGGCGAAGTCTGTATGGCGTGGCGGATAGCAAAAGCACTGCCGGTCGTTCCTCGCCTCCGAGCAGCGCGTCGGTGAGTAGCCGGTGCACCCGCATGCGCTCCCGCTTCAGACTGACATCCGATGGCTCCTCCTTGGATATTATCAGGTCGGCGTATCGATGGAATTCGTCGAGGATGACAAGGTCAGGTTTGACCGCTCTTGAGCGGAGGGCTGCCAGCGCTAGAACCGAGCGGAAGCGTCCCACAAACTCGACAACATCCACGTCCTCGCCATGAAACCATGCGAGTACAGCCTTCTCGACGTTACCAGACGGGCAGTCGAAGACGTCGCGCATTGCCCTCTCAATCCCTACCGCTGTGAAACCATCCAAGTTGCCTTTCTCTTCCAGCAGCTGGCGACCGTCGGGGGAGCGCTCTCGGTCGAGCCTCTTCACGACCGTGAGCAGTTTTGGAAAACGATCAAGTGCCGCTCGTATAAGCGCGCGCTCCGCCTTGCGCCCCGTCCGGGGTCCCGGCTTCCAGCCCGGAAGGCTCGTCTCCGGCGTGAATGTGAAGATGCGAAAGCCCTCGCCTTCCTGGGGCAGGGCACCCGGGACGAGCGCCAGACGATCTCCACCCGGATCATATTTCCCCGCTTCGACACCGGTGAGCGACACGAATTTGGGCCGGTTCTGTCCAGCAATCTCCAGACTGGGGCACAGATACATCACGTTCAGGCGTTTGCGGGTGACACGCAGGCGCTCCGCAATCTTCCGTGCGATGATGGTTTTGCCGAGGCCGACTTCGTCCGCGACGAGGAAACGACGCGCTCCTGCTCCTGCCAGCACGTCGACCGCAACCTCTACGGTGCACTTCTGAAATGCGGCCAAGTCCATCACGCCCGTCCGCGGATAGCGTCGTGAACCGCTTCGATAAAGGGCTGCACGTCAGCAAGATCGGCAAGAGCCGCACGGCGCTCCTCTTCGTCCTGCAACGCCACGAAAGCTTCACGGAAGGATTCAAGCATCGTTATCATATCGGCGATCCGGCGCTCGAAAGCCTTGGGGTCGCGAGCCCATGCTGAAAGCATGGCCTCCAGCGTGAATATCTCGGGCCCCAGTGAAATCTCGCTTGGGGCGCCAACGGTACGCTCATCTGACCATCTCTCGCCGACAGTGGCATCGATTCCATCTAGCTGCGATCGCAGCCAATCACGGAACCTGTTTGCACCCACATAATGCGCGAGAAGGGCCATGTTACGTCGGTCTTGATCTAGGCCTGCGACCGGCAGCGACTGAACCCAGCTTCGGTGAATTTGTGGGTCGTCAAGACTGGTAGCGCGAAAAGAGATGAACGAGGTCTGTTCGTGGCGTGGCACTGCCTTCTGAAGAAGTCGCACCATGCGGTCAGCGCCCGAGAGTTGCACCCACGCGTCCGGACCAAGAAACGGTGCCACCTCAAATCGCGCTAACGCGAGCGCCGCGTCGGCGTCCGTGTCGACGACTAACCATAAACCATCGCTAGTGTAAGCAAGCCTCAGTCCGCATTCGAGCAATAGTGAGATTTGTGCGTCCAGCTGACGCTGTTTCTCGACCTGCTTTGTGAGCTCCTCATCCGTTTGCGACTCCTCGAACTCGATGCCGGTCTGGACGAATTTATGAAGGGAATCAGAAAGTTCGGCGTTTGTGACATCGAGGATCGCAATCGCCTCTGCATTCGGACCGACCAACCCGCGCCTTGTGAGATTCGCACTGCCAATCATGAGGGCTGTCCGATTGCCATTGGTGACGGCTAATAGTTTTGCGTGGATCCCAGCCGAAGGCTGCTCGGTGAACTCCGCTTCCCGATCCCTTGTTTGCTGCTCTATTGATACGGGGGTCTCCGGCTCCGGCGCAGAGCGGGTACGAAACTCGACACCCTCAACAGGACGGCAATCGCCTGCCGCCATGTCGGTTGTGAGTACGGAGACCCGCTGCGAAGTTGCATGAAGCACCGCTTTCAATCCGGTACTGTCCACGAACGGACTAACCGCGCTCGACCTGACACAGCGAGCGAGCAGGGGTGTTGTAAGAAATGGAAGTGTTTCGCCAGGACGTCGCCATAACAGCCTGCGTACCGCGACACCGTGAGGAGCGGCCCAACGCATACTCCGTAGCTCATCAAGTTCAGTTGTGGTGAAGCCGGCCTCGGCTAGCAGTCCCGTCGCCAGCTTCTCGATGTCGGGCACAAGCCGTGCTGACTTGTGGGAGGAGCTCACCAGCATCAAGCCTGCATCAAGATCGCGCGAGCCGGTCAGGTTGCGGCTTCCTATCCAGAATCGCCACTGGACGGAAAGGCTCGAACGATGGCCAGATATTTGGCTGCGATCGGCTTGAGCACCTGCTTTTGGCTTTGCGCCACGGTTGGTTTGCGGCTCCGCCTCGTATCGCACGAGCGCCACCTTCGGGTGCCAGCTCTGCTTTGCCTCATTCGACACTATTGCCTCGACCATGGTGTCGAGGAGCGGCAGGATCGCTCTGTGAGCCCGAGGCGCGAGAATCCGGCCAGTCTGGTGCAGGACCCGCAGCTTCCCGCGCACACTGTCGAACGCCTTTACAAGGCCTAGTGGCGAGTTCTCGAACTCCGCTTCTGCGTCTCCGCCTAGTGTGAGAACGAGACCGAGAAGCGCGATGAGATCGAGAGAATAGGTTGCGATCACCGCCTTGGACACTGACTGTCCCGTGTCCGGCCGCAGGGCGCCAAATACAGATATCCGGTCGTGAGAGTTGAAGGTCATACTTAGCCTCGGACCCGTTTGATCATCTCGCGCACTACCGGCCAGCGGTAGTCGAGAGGTGCTGCAACGCCTTTTCGCCATTCCTCCCGGCGCTTCGCATTCAACAGATAGGCCCGCTCATTCTTCAGGTCGCGCTCGCGCT
>Ga0213835_101705_pt1 | contig 12391 bp, 10 predicted proteins | sample SWPATP01_FD_160576 | JGI IMG/M metagenome (GOLD analysis project Ga0213835, IMG submission 160576) | Coastal seawater microbial communities from Marineland, Florida, United States - SWPA TP0 #1 | ecosystem: Environmental > Aquatic > Marine > Coastal | place: USA: Florida | collected 2016-08-05
TTTGCTGTCGACGCACGGCGGCATGCGCAACGTCGAGCCGCGTGATTATTGGGGATCGTTGGCGATTTTGAAATACGTAAAACTACCGTATGAAATGCCGTTACCCGCCCGCCAGCAGCGCGCAGGTCTGTTCGATCCGCGCTTCGAGCGGGCCGCGCAGCACCGTGTAGACAGTACCTGCGGCGCCCAGGTGTGCCAGGTACCAGCGATGCTGGCGTTCCCTGAACGCGGCATCGCGCCGCGTGCCATCCTGAACGAAGGGGAAGTCCGGCGCGCAGACGAAGGTGTGCGCATAGGGCCGGCCTGCAAGCGCGCCGAGAACCGGATCGATCCGCCCGTAATCGGCTTGGCTGTAGCAAGCGGAAGTCAGGGCGCTGCCGTCGCAGATCAGCCAGCGCCGTGCCTGACCGGCGAGGCGCTCTTCCAGCGCGACCTGGTCGGCGGCAATCGTGCGCATGTCCGGGTAGCCGAGGCATCCGCCCTGCTCTTCCCAGCGCGCGCGTCCGACTTCCGGCACCATGACCGTGCCGAGGCGGTCGGCAAGTGCTGTCGCGAGTGTCGTCTTTCCGCTCGACTCGCCGCCAAGCAGGCAGACGCGCTCCACGAAATGCGCGTACACGGCTGGGGCGAGAAACGCCCGGTGTGCGTGCGGGTTGGCGCGGATTGCCGAACCGGAGGTTGGCACCAGGTTGCGCGCACGATCAACGCAGACGTGCGCCACCGGCTCATCGAAGTGCGCCGACATCGCGGCGGCGAAACCGTCGCCGTAGTCTTCACTGGTAAACACGGCATCGACCGTCACGCCGCACACGCTCGCGCACAGCCAGGCGGTGAAGGCTCGCTGCTCCGCGTCCGGCGCGTCGTTCGCCGGAAACGGCAAGGAGTCGATGCCTCGCGCCACGCACAGCAGTGCGAGCGATGCTTCGTCGATGACCAGCCTGTCAACCCCAGGGTAAAGGGCGGCGAGCCAGGCTTCCCTGGCCGATCGTTCGCAGCTGGGAAACCCGGGCAGCGTGTAGCTGATGACGAGGACCTCGCGGCAAAGGTCAAGGGCGGTGTCGATGACCAGCATGTGGCCGCGATGCAGCGGACAGAACTTGCCCACGACCAGGCCGCGCGCGAAGCGCTTGCCCTCGCTCATGCACTCACGCGCTGCGCCTCCGCCAGCGCCTGCGGCTGGCGCGCGAGCCTGCGCCACCAGCGCCAGGCGACGATGGCGTTGACCCAGTAGATGGCGTACAGGACGGCGGTCAGGTACAGCCCGCGGCTCGCGTACAGCGGCACTGCGACCGTGTTCACGGCCAGCCAGAACAGCCAGTTCTCAATGCGGCGCCCCATCAGCAGCAGCTGGGCGATGACGCTGAAAACCAGCACGGCCGAGTCGAGGAAAGGGGCGTAGGCGTCCGTCCAGTAATGCAGCATGGCGCCATACACGGCGCTCGCGGCGAGCCCGGCGGGCAGCGTCCATGCCAGGCTGCGAAAATCGGCCGAGGCCACCTGCAAGGCGCGGCCGCGGTCGCCGCGCAGCCACTGGCGCCAGCCGACCGCGCTCGAGACCACGAAGAACACCTGCAGGACGACGTCGGCATACAGCTTCGCATCCAGGAACAGCACGCAGAACAAAGTACAGCCGAGCATGCCGGTCCACCAGGTATGAATGCTGTTGCGGCCAGCGAGCAGGATAGCGGCGGTGGCGGCCGCGTTGGCGGCGATTTCAAGAGGCCCGATCATGAATGGGCGTCCGCAAAACTGGATGTGTATTGCACGATTTTATCGTCCGCGATGAGGAGTTCGATGTTGACCGTCTGGGCGCCGAACAAGGGCGTCAGGGCCGCACGCGCCGCCTCCGAACAGACCATCGAATCGGCGGCAAGCCTGAGTATGACACTTCCGTCCGCCTTCTGGTGAAAGCCGAAATGCGAGACCGGGAGCGAACGCAGCGCGTGGGTGATGTCGATATTATTCAGCCAGCGACCCTGGGCCAGGAAGCGCACCGGGCGCCGTCCGGACAGGCCGACCAGCACCGGCGCCTCGGCGCCGAAGGCGAGCGAGGCAAAGTCGCCGGTGCGATAGCGCAGCAGCGGCAGGCAGAAATTGAAGCCGCCGGTGACGGTGATTTCGCCCCTCTCCCCAGCAGCGACGGGCCGGCCGGCGGGGTCGAGCAGCTCGACATACAGGTTCGGCTGCAGCAGGACGTGGCCGCCAGCCAGGGGGTCGAACACGCCCACCGGGCCGACCTCGTTGAGGGAATAGATATCGAGCACAGGGCACTTGAAGCGCTCTTCCAGGCGCGCGCGCAGGCCGGCGTGCAGCATCATCGACACGGAAATCAGGGCGCGCGGCGCATGCGTCAAAGGCAGTTTCAGGTATTCGGCAAACGAGATCGGGTCGCCGGCCACCAGTTCCGGCGCCAGCGCGTCGAGATAGCGCGCCCGGTCGGCGCCATCGCGCCAGTCGCTGGGGTGCAGGTTGATCTTGGCCAGGCCCGATTCGTCCATTGCCGGCGTCACCGACACATAGGTGAAGCAGCGTTCCTGGTAGCCGATCAGGACGACGCCGACCTGTCCGCTGCCGTGACGCAGTTCCACGCCCACGCGGCGCAGTGCGCGCTTGTGGAAGGCGGCGTAACGCGCCGCCACAACCGGATGCGAAGCGACCAGCAAGGGGTGGCCGGTGGTGCCGGTGGTGCGGAAGTTGATCATCCTGTCGAGCGGCACATGGTCCGGCACGAAACGCGCGATGTCGAGGGCAAAATCGGCACGCGAGACCGGAGCGATGTCGGTAAAGCGCAGCGGAGGCGAACCGAGCGCGCGATAGTACGGCACCTCGGCGTAAGCCCGGGCGGCGAACGGCGCGACCCAGTCCGGCGCCGTGCCGGGCGCCCAGCCGATGTGCGCCCCGGCGACCGCGCGCTCGAAGTCGCGCAGCGCAGCGATCTCGTGGGCAAGCAGGCGGTTCCCGCTTTCGTTGCGATAGAACGGCGCCCAGGGGTGGTCGCGCATGAAGTCCAGCATGCGCTGGCCGGCTGGGCTCAGGGTCGGAAAACGCTGGTTGTGGCGCGCAGCGTCCGTCACTCGCGCGTCCACTTGTCGGCCGATTCCTCGGCAGCTTTCGCGGCCAGCGCCGCGCGGATCTCGCGTGCGCGCTGCTCCGAGGCGCGGCTGGCGGCGAGCAGCTTGCGGCGCGCAGTGGCGCTGATCGCCGAGAGCCGGTCCGTGGCCTGCTCCAGGGTTTCGCCTTGCGGGCGGTAGTCGAGGGAGCCCAGGATCACGCGCGCCAGTTCCTCGCGCCGGTCGGCATCCGTGACGAATTTATGGGCGCCGGTGCCGACAGCCAGCTCCGCCATCGGACCGGTCAGCAGGGCGACCAGCGTCGCGGGCGCGAGCGCCTTGGCGACGAACCATTCGTCGGCAAGCAGCCAGGCGGCGACCATCACCAGCGCCAGGCGGTTGCGGTCGACATGCGCGGCGGTGCCGGCGAATACGCCGAGCGCCGCCTCCGGCAAGCGTTTTCCATGCATCCGCGCCAGGTCGTTGACGAGGGCCGCGACGACCACCGTCCCCTGGCCGGCGACCACCGGCTCCTCGAGGAAATCGGGCGGCGTCTCGGCCAGGCGCCGGGTCAGGGTTTCGAGGACGGGACCGGAATTGTTCATGGAAGGCTCGCAAATTTGGAAAACACCTGGGTCGACGGGCAATCGGCGCAGACACGCAGCGTGCGCGCCGCACGCGCCCGGGCGAAGCGCACCGCCAGGCCGGCGAGATCATGCGCCGACCGGATCTGCGCCAGGGGCACGCCGAGTTCGGCGGCGGTGAAATGACAGGGGGCGACGCGGTAGGCCTCGTCGATGAAGAGAAAGCGCTCGCCGGGTCCGCAATCGGGGACGGCCAGCGCCTGCCCCTCGGCGCTCGCTTCGATGCGCTGCAGGTAGGCGGGGCTGGCGCACAGCCGCACGCCGCGCGCCAGCAGGCGGGCGCGCAGTTCCGGGACCAAGGCCGTCAAGGCGCGCGTATCGTGCGGCGTAAGGCGGTGCTCGGGGAAGAATTCCGGACGGTCGCGCCCGCCGAGCTGGTTGAAGGTAATCTCGTCGAAGCCCCAGTCCGCCAGCTCCTCGCACAAGCGGGCGAAGTCCGGCAGGTTGTCGTGCATGAGGACGATGTTGGCGCGCAGCCTGCAGGCGCTGCCGACGGCCTGGCGCTCGGCGGCGAGCGTGATCAACGCGCTTTTGAGCCGGCGCCAGCCGCCGCGCCAGCCACGCAGGCTGTCGTGCAGAGGCGCAAAGCCGTCGACACTGACCGTCAGTTCACTGAAACTTGCCAGTACCTGGCGCCGCACCTCGGGCAGGTGCAGGGTCGTGCCGTTGGTGGTGGCGCTGACGCGGATGCCATGGCTTTCTGTCAGCAGGGACGAAAGCGCGAACACCGGGCGCCACAGCAGCGGCTCGCCGCCGATCCAACTGAGCAGCACCGGCTCGCCCGACGCGCGCCGATACGCTCCGAGCACCGCGGCAAAGGCGCGCACCACGTCGCCATCGGCGTCGGTGCGCGGCCCCGGCAGGCGCCGGTCGTAGGCGCAGAACGAACAGGCGAGGTTGCAGCGGTCGGTGACGCGCCAGAGGACGATCACCGGCGCACCTGCTTGCCGTCTCCGGGCGCGTAATGGCGCCGGCTGAAGGCGCGCGCGAAGGCGACCAGGTTCTTCATGTCGGCGATCGCATGGATGTCCCAGCCCTGCTCCTTGCGGGCGCGTTTCAGCACCTCGGCGGTCGTCGCGTGGTACCGCGATTTGACAGTCTCCCAGTCGGGCCGCAGGTTCAGGGCCATGGTGCCGCCCGCCGCCCCGGAGGCCAAGGCGCGTGCCGCCACCTCCCAGCCGCTGTTGCCGCGCTCGTCCTTGTCGAACATGGTGGTGATGCCGTCGTCCGAAATGTGCAGGATGTGGGTGGGGCGGCGCACGCCATGCTCGTAGGTCTGGCGCATCCGGTGGATCGGAAAGCAGGTGCCGCCGCCGTAGTAGCCGGTCAGCACGCGCAGCACACTGTCGCCGTCGCGCACGAAGCCGCGCGTCGTCTGGAACTGGTTCTGGCCGCTCCATAGCGTCACCTGTACCGCGGAACCGGCGCGAAGCGCCGAGAGCGCGACGATGGCGCCGGCCAGCGCCAGCCATGACGTGGCGACCTGCGGGTTCGGCATCGAACCCGAACTGTCCACGTACAGGTCGAGATCGACCGGCAGGGGTTCGGGCTGCGCGCCGGCGTCGATGCTGTAGGCGCGGCGCACGGTGGTCAGCCCCGGCACGGGCATCGTGCTGATGGTCACGCTTTGCAGCCAGTCGATCTCGTCGAGCGCGTCGCCGATCTCCCAGGGCTCGAGCGCCTCCAGTTGCGGCTCGCCGCCCTCGACCGCCCTGCGGCGCGGGAAGGAAACCAGGTGCGGCAGCGCGCGTTCGCGATAATAGCGCACCGCGAGTTCGTGGTCGTCCAGTTCGATGCCGGCCGCCTTCAGGATGGCGCCGTACTCGAAGGGTTCGCGGGCCTGGCCCGATGCGGGCACGGCGGGCCGGTCCGTCTCGTCGGGCCCGGCGGGTGCGTCCTCGCTGCCGGTGATGCGCGGGTCGCAGGCCGGATGGACGGCGCCATGGAGCTCGTCGTCCTCCACCTCCTGCAGCCCCGACGGCAGCGAACCAGCGGCGGCGCTTTTGGTATCGTGCAGCGCCTCGAGGTCATCGAGTCCACCTTTGTCGTCGACCAGGTAGGGCAGGAGCAGCGTCGCAAAGCGCGCCGCCCCGGCCATCTGGTCGTTTGCGTACACCCGGATCAGGCGCGCGCCGAGCCAGGCATCGGACTCGATGCCCTCGATCGCGCTCGCCGCGCCAAGGCTGCCCTTGTCCAGTTGCCACAGCTGTTCGTAGATGCGCATGTACAGCTGCCACACGGCGCCGGGCGCTCTCGCGTCCTTGCCCTGCCGCGCCGCCGCCAGCTTGCGGTAGATGTCGGCCATGCGCAGGCCGGACTGGCGCTGCAGGCGGTCGTTGATGCACAGGTCGGTGTACAGGTTGGCGACCATTGGCGCCTGCGCTTCCAGCGTCGGCAGCGCGCGGCGCATGCGCGCGAGCATGCGGAAGTGGTCGGTCGCGCTGCCCGGCGCCAGTACGTGGTGCCCGATCTCGTGGGCCGGCACTTCGACCGCGTAGTCATCCAGGCCGAGTGCGGCGATCGCCTGCATGTCGACGACGATGCTCTGGTCAGCGATGCGAATCGCCGCGAAACTGCCGGCCAGCCCTTCGGACGCCGCTTCCACGGTCGTCGCGCACAAGCGCGCGTCATGCAGCCTCGTATAGCGGCTCCAGCACGCCAGCGCCTGCGGCCACGCGGCGCGCCATGCGCCGATCAACTCGGAACCGTCGGTTCGCTGGCCGGTCATTGGCGCGGCACCAGGCGAATCGCGTGGGTGAACGGCGAACTGATGGCCAGGGTACCGCCGCTTTCGCACACGGCCAGTCCTACGGCCGGCAAGTCGCATGCGATGCGCCGGCGGCCCACCACGAGCGATTCTGCTTCAAGCCTGAATGTGGCGGCGCCAGGCGAGGCATGCGCGTAGTCGCTGGCCTCGGCGCCCGTCAGGATCGCGCCGTAGGCATCGGCCAGCAGCAGGAAGTGGCGTGCGGCCGCGCGTACCAGAAAACCTCCCGGCGCTGCGCGCACCTCGGGCGGCGCATCGAACATCCCGCCGAAACCGGAGAAAGCGCCGGTTTCGCGCTCGCCTGCCCCGACGCCATCCTCCGCCCGCCACCAGGGGTCGTCCTCGATGCGCGCGCGCAGCGCAGTCCACGGGCCGGCATCGGGCGCACCGAACGATGCGAGCGCAAGCGCTTCGGGCAGTCCGTCGGCCGCCTTGACGGCGCCGGCGCGGAAGTGCGCCGCGCCGGCGCGCCATGCCAGCACCTGTCCGACTATCCGGAGCTGCGGGCGCGATTCGATGCGCGGAGCCAGCGCCGCCAGCTCCGCGATCCACTGCTCGCCGCGCGCCCCGGGTATCGTCTCGAGGTGCAGGGCCGCATTCGAGACGAGACCGATGACCGCACCCGGCTCGCGTGCAACCAGGTGCGCCAGCCGCGGCAACAGCGCGCGCCAGGCGAGCGCCAGCACGCTGCCGCGCACGGCGCTTCCCACCAGGTGCAGGCCGGTCAGTTCGAGCGCGACGTCGTAGGCGTCGAAGGCGGCACGGAGCGCGCATTCGGGGGCGGCGGCGGCAACGGCCTGGACGACGGGATCGACGCCGTCGACCAGAAAGTGGCGCAGTGCGGCGTGGTCGAAGCCGGGGTGGCGGCGCGCCGCCTCGCCGGTGCGGCGGTTGAACTCGGCGCGGCCGGCCGCCAGCAGTCCGGCGAAGGTGGAGGAGACCATGTTATTGCGAACGCAGCCAGGCGAGGTAGTTGGTATAGCGCTGGTGCAGGTACTTCAGCTTGAGCAGGTCGTCGTACAGGTGTCCGTACAGTTTCCTCCCCTTGACCCGCTCGGCGACCAGCTTTTCGATCTTGACCAGGCGTGCTCGGGTCTCGCGCTCGGAGACGCCGTCCAGGCCGCCCTCGAAGAGACGCGCCATCTCGCCCACGGCGTCGTCGTGTTCGAGGTCGAGGCGCGTGTAGTCGTCATTCGACAGGTCGAACAGGCGCCGCAGCCAGCTGACGCGGTCGGAGCGGTAGGCGGCGTTTTCCGGCAGGCCGAAGAACGGCGCGTCGAGGTCGGGCTGGAGCTTGTCGTGCAGGACGAAAGGCAGCACCTGGCGCAGGTCCTCGAGCGCGACTTCGCCGTTGCCGCGGAAGTAGGCCAGCGCCTTGGCGTACACCAGCAGGGTCGTCAGGTTGCGCACCGAGATGCCGTTCCGACTCTGGCAGCCCAGGTCCTTGAGGCGGTCGCGTCCCGTGTCCGCCGCCGTCACTTCGCTCCACGCGGTCCCGGCCAGGCGCGCGGTATCCTTGGTCATGTACTCGAACTGGCCGCCGGCGGCCTCGCACAGTTCGAACTGGCTGGCGAAAAACTCGAGGCGCCGGCGCACCTGTTCCGGCACGGCGATGGCGCGGATCGCATCGCCCATGGCATCGACTTCCTGCTCCGTGAACACCAGTTCGCGCGGCATCAGTTCCTCGGGCCGGATGTCTTCCTCGATCCGCACCAGCAAGTCGCTCAGAAAGCGCGGATTGAAGGCCAGCGCCTGCACGATCACGTCGATCCGGTCGCGCAGGGCTTCGATCACCTGGAAGGTGCCCCCGCCCTGGTCGTCGTTGGCGGTCAGGTACCAGGCCGACTCGGGGCAATCGAACACCTGGTTCAGCACTTCCGCGTAGTTGTCGCCCATGACCGTGAGCAGGGCGCTCTGGGTGCGCGTCGGTATCCGGTTGTACTCGTCGATAATTTTGACGCGCATCGACAGCCAGGCGCGCCAGGCGATCCGGATCTCGCTCATGCTCTGGGCGTTGACCAGGTCGGCCGGAAGCGGATTGCCGAGCAGGTCTGCGATCGTCATCTGCGGGTGGCCATGCTGCATGGCGCGCCGCACTTCCTTCACCGAAGCACCCGACAGCACGCCCATCAGGATGGCGCTGGCCGTCTTGCCGCGCCCCGGACCGCCGATGAAGAGGCACTTGCGGCGCGTGGCGAAGGTCAGGAGCGGTAGCAGGACGAAGCTGGAATAACTCTGGGCCGAAGGCAGCGTCAGCAGGCGCCGACTGTCGCCAACGTTGAAGTTCTGGGGCGCGCCATCGTTGTATTCGATGTCGTAGTGCGGGCTGATGATCGCCTTGTTCACGATCCAGAAATACGCCTGCCGCAGCTTTTCGTCGAGCGCCCTGTCGCCGGCCGCGGCCTCGCCGGAATCGGCGATCGGCCCGCGGTACAGGTCGGCGACGTCGAATTCGCGTGCTTTCGGGGCGCTGCGCGGATTGGTCGGCGCACGCGAGATCTTCTGGAAAAAGTCGAACTTCATGAAGGCCTTCCTGTCGGGGCAGTAAGGCCTTCATGATACCTACTCAATTTTCTGCGAGCAATTTTTTACGACATAAGCCGGCGTACGTCATTGAGCAGGATCAAATGCGGGAGTGCGCATCTACAACAGTCGCGCGAACAGGCGCTATCGGCCCCGCATCAGCCATACCCTGCTGCCCTGCCGCGGCACCAGGCTGCTGCGGACGACCTCGACCCGCCGTCGAGGCCGACGGAAAACTTCTTGCCCAACAGCTCTTCTGGTCGACCCAGGTCACGTACTGGCCTTCACCTTGACCGCGACCCGGCGCAAGCGCCACCGTGGCGTCGTCAACGTAATCGTAGCGCGAGGAGTTTTACCGCCAGGATCCCCTCTCGCCCCCACCTGTGGCAATCACCATGCCGTCTTGCCAGTCGTCGGTAGCCCCTGCCATCGGGCCATGCGAGCAGGCCTGTGCGAAACATGCTCCCCTCCAGGCGCCAAGGCTAGCACCAGGCCCCGGGACCGGCACGCGCAAGGGCGCTTCCGCGCCGCGATTTACCCGCCCGGGATAATATGGATGAGTGTTGCAAGCATTGGCTATTGCGGTTTTCCCTTAGTTGCAAATGAAACTATTTACTGGTACAACCGAACCTGCGTACATACCTGAACAACAAGTTTTTGATCAGGTGAACGGTTGGGCATAACTTATAAACAGAGACCGAGGAAGACACTCATGAAAATCACCATGATGCGCGCCGCCGCATGCCTGGCATTGTTTGGCAGCGCACTGGCGCACGCCCAAACCTATCCAACCAAGACGATCACCATGATCGTGCCCTTCGCCGCCGGCGGCCCGACCGACACCGTGGCGCGCCTGGTGGCCCAGTCGATGGGTACCAAGCTCAAGCAGCAGATCATCATCGAGAACGTCGGCGGCGCCGGCGGCACCATCGGCGCGGCGCGCGTCGCCAAGGCGGCGCCGGACGGCTACACGCTGTTCCTGCACCACATCGGCCAGTCCACCGCGCCTGCCCTGTACCGCAAGCTCTCCTACAACGCCCAGACCGACTTCGAGCCGATCGGCCTGGTCACCGACGTGCCCATGACCATCGTCGCACGCAAGGACTTCCCGGCCAAGGACTTCAAGGAATTCCTCGCCTACGTGAAGGCCAACAAGGACAAGGTCACCTATGCCAACGCCGGCGTCGGTTCGGCTTCGCACCTGTGCGGCATGCTGTTCATGACCGCCATCGGCACCGACCTGACCACGGTTCCCTACAAGGGCACGGGCCCGGCCATGAACGACCTGCTCGGCGGCCAGGTGGACTTCATGTGCGACCAGACCACCAACACCACCAGCCAGATCAAGTCCGGCAAGATCAAGGCCTACGGCGTCACCACCAAGGCCCGCCTGGCCTCGATGCCCGACCTGCCGACCCTGAACGAAGCCGGCCTGCCGGGCTTCGAAGTGGCGGTCTGGCACGGCATGTACGCGCCGAAAGGCACGCCGAAGCCGATCATCGACACCCTCGCCAGCGCGCTCCAGACCGCCCTCAAGGATCCGAACGTGAAGCAGCGCTTCAACGACCTCGGCACCGAGCCGGTCATCGATAAACGCGCCACGCCGGAAGCACTGCGCGCCCACGTCAAGGCCGAGATCGAGCGCTGGTCGCCGATCATCGCCAAGGCCGGCATCTACGCCGACTGACGCTGCGCCGCCCTGCCGCATGCGCGCTCTGCGCGGGATCCGCTCCCGCGCAGGCCGCGCGTGCGGCCGGCGGCCGCGGTACGGTCATGACGCCGGGATCTCCCCGCGGGATCCGTCATGCACGAGTATTCATCAGTAAAAAAAGGAGCGCGCAGTGCCATCATTCATTCGCCACCAAAAAGATTTTTGGATCGGCATCATCTTTCTGTTCTTCGGGATGGCCGCGGTCATTCTCGGCCTCGACTATCCGATGGGGAGCGCCGGCCGCATGGGCCCGGCGTACTTCCCGACCGTCCTCGGTGGCATGCTGACCCTGGTCGGCGCGATCGGCGTGATCCGCTCCTTCCTGCGCCACGGCGAACCGGTCGGCAAGTTCTACATCAAGGAAATCGTCCTGATCCTGCTGGCGGTGCTGCTGTTCGGCTTCCTCATGCGCAAGGCCGGCCTGGTGCCCGCCGTGCTGGTGCTGGTGCTGATGAGCGCCTATGCGAGTCCCAAGTTCACCTGGGGCGCTTCGCTGATGCTGGCCGTGGGTCTGGCGGTGTTCGCGGTCGTCGTCTTCGTCAAGCTGCTCGGCTTGCCGATGCCCATCCTTGGACCCTGGTTCGGCTTTTAAGAAGACATTATGGAAATCCTTCACAACCTCGGGTTGGGCCTGGAAACGGCTTTCACCCTCACCAATCTCGCCTACTGCCTGATCGGCGTGTTCGTCGGCACCGCCGTCGGCGTGCTGCCGGGCCTCGGTCCCGTCGCCACCATCGCGATGCTGCTGCCGGCCACCTTCGGCCTGCCGCCGGTCTCGGCACTGATCATGCTCTCGGGCATTTACTACGGCGCCCAGTACGGGGGCTCGACCACCGCCATCCTGGTTAATTTGCCCGGGGAATCATCCTCGGTCGTGACCGCCATCGACGGCTACCAGATGGCGCGCCAGGGCCACGCCGGCAAGGCGCTCGCCACGGCCGCGCTCGGATCGTTCTTCGCCGGCACCGTCGCCACCATCCTGCTCGCCCTGTTCGCGCCGCCACTGGCCGACCTGGCCCTGAAATTCGGCCCGGCCGAATACTTCGCGCTGATGGTGCTCGGCCTGGTCGCCTCGGTCGTGCTGGCCAGCGGCTCGCTGCTCAATGCGATCGGCATGGTCATCCTCGGTCTGCTGCTCGGCCTGGTCGGCACCGACGTCAACTCGGGCCTGGCGCGCTACACCTTCGACATGCCCGAACTGGCCGACGGCGTGAACTTCGTGATCGTGGCGATGGGCATGTTCGGCATCGGCGAAATCATCCGCAACCTCGAGCATGACGAGTCGCGCACGCTGATGATGAAAAAGGTCTCGGGCCTGATGCTGACCAAGGAAGACTTCAAGCGCATCGCGGCGCCTGTGCTGCGCGGCACCTTCATCGGTTCGGCACTCGGCATCCTGCCGGGCGGCGGCGCAATGCTGGCCTCGTTCGCGTCCTACTCGATCGAGAAGAAAATCTCGAAGAACTCGGCCAATTTCGGCAAGGGCGCGATCGAAGGCGTGGCGGCTCCGGAAGCGGCGAACAACGCGGGCGCCCAGACCTCGTTCATCCCGATGCTGACCCTCGGCATCCCATCGAACCCGGTGATGGCGCTGATGATCGGCGCGATGATCATCCAGGGCATCCAGCCGGGTCCGGCCGTGATGACCGAGCAGCCGGCCCTGTTCTGGGGCCTGATCGTCTCGATGTGGATCGGC
>Ga0213835_101710_pt1 | contig 12362 bp, 12 predicted proteins | sample SWPATP01_FD_160576 | JGI IMG/M metagenome (GOLD analysis project Ga0213835, IMG submission 160576) | Coastal seawater microbial communities from Marineland, Florida, United States - SWPA TP0 #1 | ecosystem: Environmental > Aquatic > Marine > Coastal | place: USA: Florida | collected 2016-08-05
TCCTGCACGCGGCGGAAATCCTCGATCGTGGTGTCCGTCACGCTGCCGAAGGCCAGGATGCCGGCGTTGTTGAACAGCGCATTCAGCCCGCCGAACGCCTCCTGCGCGAGGGCCACGGCTGCCGCCCAGGCGCCGGGATCGGTCACGTCCAGCCGGGTGTAGCGCACCTTCGGCCCGAGGCTGTCGGCCAGCGCCCCACCCTCGTCATCCAGAACGTCGGTAACCAGGACATGCGCGCCCTCCCCGGCAAGCAGGCGGGCGGTTGCGGCGCCGATGCCTCGGGCACCACCCGTGATCAGGATGCGGATATCGGACGGGTTCATGCGGTCCTCCCTTCGCTTTGGTCACGGGGCCATCATGCCCCGCCATGCGCCCGGAATCACCCCCCGGAGCGGGGGACCGCGGCGATCAGTCGCCGCGTCCGCGGGCACGGCGCAGCGCGTCCGAGAAGGCGCCGGCCAGGATGCCGGTGGGGATCGCGATGATCCCGATCCCGGTCAGCGCCGTGACCGCGGCAAAGATCCGGCCCGTCACGGTCACCGGCACGATGTCGCCGTAACCGACGGTCGTAAGCGTGGCCACCGACCACCACATGGCGCGCGGGATCGACCCGAAGTTTTCGGGCTGGTGCGCACCTTCGGCCAGATAAAGCGCGGTGGAAGACAAAAGCATCAACCCGCTGGCGATGATCACGCTGACGCCCAGTTCATAGCGCCGATCCGTCACCGCTGCGCCGATCATCTGAAGCGCAAGCGAATAGCGGCCCAGCCGCGCCAAGCGGACAAGGCGCACGATCCGGATCATCCGCAACAGCGCCGCCTCGAGCCCCAGCAGCGGCAGCAGGAACGAGATCAGCACCAGCAGGTCGAGGATCGCCGCCGGGGTACGGGCATAACGCAGCGACGAGCCGAAACGCGGGTTCAGCGGCGCGATCCACAGCCGGGCGGCGTATTCGGCACCGAACGCGACGAAGAGGACCAGCGACAGGCTGTCGAAGACCCACGTGTGGCCCTCGACCAGCGCCGTCTCGGTTTCGGCCACGGCCATCAGGATGCTGAAGACGATCAGGCCGACGATGCCCTGGTTCAGCGCCGACAGCCCCGGCTGTTCGCGCATCTCGGGGTCGAGGTCGCGGGAAAGACGGCGGCGGAGATCGTCGGTGTCCATGACGGCGGTCCGGCAGGTTGCGCGGGCGCGGTCCAGTCCGTCCACGCCTGCCGGAAAGGGGCTGTCAGGCGCCGCGCGTTGTCAAGCGCGCGTTGCCATGAACGGCGCCATTCCCTCGCGCGCCAGCGCGTCGGCCCGTTCGTTGCCGGGATGGCCGGCGTGGCCCTTGATCCAGCGCCACCGCACCGTGTGGCGGGCCTGTGCCGCGTCCAGTCGCTGCCACAGCTCGGCGTTCTTGACAGGCGAGCGGGCGGCGGTGCGCCAGCCGTTACGCTTCCAGCCCGCCAGCCATTCGGTGATGCCGTTCTTCACATAGGCGCTGTCGGTGATCACGGTGATCTCGGACGGGCGGCTCAGGCTTTCGAGCGCGCTGATGGCCGCCATCAATTCCATCCGGTTGTTGGTGGTCGCGGCCTCGCCGCCCGACAGGGTGCGTTCCTTGACGACCTGCGCGCCGTCGCGGGCCTGAAGCAGCACGCCCCAGCCGCCGGGCCCCGGATTGCCGGAACAGGCGCCGTCGGTATAGGCGACCAGCTCCGTCATGCGAACAGCTCCACGTGGCCGGGCAGCGCCGCCACCCGGCCCAGCCAGGCGCGGATCGCGGGAAAGCGTTCCAGATCAAAGCCGCCGCGCGTGTCGGCAGTGTGCGTATAGGCATAAAGGCACAGGTCGGCGATCGAGGGCGCCTGCCCGACCAGCCAGTCGCGGCCGGTCAGACGCGCGTCCATCTGCGCCAGCACCGCATTCCCGGCCTCCAGCAACGCGGCAAGCCGCTCGGGCGTGGCCTGCGCGGCGCGGTGGGGATAGCGCAGCAGGGCCGCGCGCACGGCAATGGTGCCCTCGTGCTGGTTCTGCTCCCAGAACATCCAGGCAAGGGTTTCGGCCCGCGCGAAGGGGTCGGCGGGCATCCAGTCGGTGCCCTCGGCCAGCCAGCACAGGATCGCGTTCGATTCCGCCAGCAACCGGCCGTCGGGCAGTTCCAGAACCGGCAGCCGGTTCAGCGGCATCTTGCCGGCGGCCCGCGCGGCCTCCAGCCCCGCCGAGCCGTATTCGCCCCCCGACAGCCGATAAGGCCGCCCGAGATGGGCCAGCAGCAGCCGCACCTTGTAGGAATTTCCCGATGACTGCATCGAATAGAGCGTCAGCTCGCCCACAACCCCACCCCCAGACAGGCCATCGTCACGGCCGTGAGGGTGACCCTCAGCCGCATCCACCAGCGCGGGGTCAAACCCCACAGGCTGAACTGCTGGTCCATGACCAGCACGAACAGGAACCCCACGAGCAGCGCCGACAGCGCCGCGCGCGGCCCGCCGCCGACCATGAAGAACGCCCACAGCGCCGGCAGCACCGACAGGGTGTAGGCGACTGCGGCGCGCTTGCCCTCGGCCTTGGTGGCAAAGCCCCACAGCACGCCGGACATGAACGACAGGATGACGATGCCGTAGGCCGCCAGCACATACGGCCCCGCCATGCGCGGCGAGAGCGCCCCGCGCGCCCAGTCGGCAAGCGCGGGCGACAGCACCGTCGCCGCGCCCCACACGAAGGGCAGCAGACCGGCCAGACCCAGCGCGAGGGCGGGGCGGGGAATGTCGCTCATGCCGGTTCGCGCAGGATGCGCGGCACCTTGAACTCGACGCGTTCCACGGCGGTCTCGACCAACTCGCGGGTCACGTCGAAGCGTTCGGAAAAGGCGTCGACGACCTCGTTGACCAGCGTCTCGGGGGCGCTGGCACCGGCGGTCAGACCGACCGCGCGCGCGCCCTCCAGCGACCGCCAGTCGATGTCGACCGCGCGCTGCACCAGTTGCGCGTAACCGCAGCCGGCGGCGCGCCCGACCTCCACCAGCCGGCGTGAATTCGACGAGTTCGGCGCCCCGATCACCAGGAGCGCGTCGATCTTCGGCGCGATCGCCTTGACCGCCGCCTGCCGGTTCGTGGTGGCGTAGCAGATGTCTTCCTTGTGCGGCCCGACGATGGCGGGATAGCGGGCCTGCAGCGCGGCGACGATTTCGGCGGTGTCATCGACCGACAGCGTGGTCTGCGTGATGAAGGCCAGACGTTCCGGATCGCGCACCTGCAGGCCGGCCACGTCGGCCACCGTCTCGACCAGCAGCACCTCGCCCTCGGGCAGCTGGCCCATGGTGCCGACCGTCTCGGGGTGGCCGGCATGCCCGATCATCACCATCTGCAAGCCGTTCTCGTGATGCCGGGCGGCCTCCATGTGGACCTTCGTGACCAGCGGGCACGTGGCATCGACGGCCAGCATCTGCCGCCGCGCGGCCTCGGCCGGGACGGCCCTGGGCACGCCGTGGGCGGAAAAGATCACCGGCCGGTCGTCGGGGCATTCGTCCAGTTCCTCGACGAAGACCGCCCCCTTGGCGCGCAGGTCGTCCACGACATAGCGGTTGTGCACGATCTCGTGCCGCACATAGACCGGCGCGCCCCATTTCTGCAGCGCCATCTCGACGATCTTGATCGCCCGGTCCACCCCGGCGCAAAAGCCGCGCGGCGCGGCGAGATACAGGGTCAGCGGCGGTCGGGTCATGGCGGGCCTCCTTGCCGGCCGAACCTAGGCCCGGCGCCGCCCGCCGTCCAGAGGGGCCGGGCACGGCGGCCCGGCCCGCAGTTTCGCAGGGCTCAGGCCTGCGCGGGTTCTTCCTGTCGTTCCGGGCGCGGTTCGCGCGGGGGACGGCCGATGACGTCGCGCAACTCGTCCAGTTCGATGAAGTTGTCGGCCTGCCGGCGCAGTTCGTCGGCGATCATCGGCGGATTGGAGCGGATGGTGGACACCACCGACACCCGCACGCCCTGCCGCTGCAAGGCCTCCAGCAACGGCTTGAAGTCGCCGTCGCCCGAGAACAGCACGGCATGATCCAGCCGCGGGGCAAGCTCGAGCGCGTCGACGGCAAGCTCGATGTCCATGTTGCCCTTGACCTTACGTCGGCCCAGGCTGTCGGTGTATTCCTTGGCGGGCTTGGTCACCATGGCGTAGCCGTTGTAGTGCAGCCAGTCCACCAGCGGCCGGATCGGCGAGTAGTCGTCGCTTTCCAGCAGCGCCGTGTAGTAGAACGCCCGCACCAGCTTGCCACGGCGCATGAACTCCTGCCGCAGCAGCTTGTAGTCGATGTCGAATCCTAGCGCCTTGGCGGCGGCATAGAGGTTCGATCCGTCGATGAACAGCGCGAGCCGTTCGTCCTTGTAAAACATGGGGTATCCTTTCAAATCGAAGGCGGGCCGGCCCTGTTCCGCGAGTGAGACGGAGACCGGAGCAATGCCGTTTATGTAAGGAAATGTGACACTGAAACAAGTTCAACAAGTCGTCAGGATCGGCGGGAATTCACTTATCGCACTGGGGGCCAACCTGCCTTCGGACGCAGGGCCGCCGGCCGCGACGCTACTCGCGGCGGTAGAAGCGTTGATCGGCGTAGATATCCGACTGGTTGTGCTGAGCCGCCTGTTCGCGACCCCCTGTCTGCCGGCCGGCGCGGGGCCGGATTTCGTCAACGCCGCCGCCGTCCTCGACACGGCGCTGCCACCGCAGGCCCTGCTGCAACGCCTGCACGCGGTCGAGGCGCGCTTTGGCCGCCGGCGCGACGAACGCTGGGCGGCGCGGACGCTTGATCTGGACCTGATCGCGCAGGGCGACGCCGTGCTGCCGGACGCCGCGACCTGGGCCGAGTGGGCGGGGCTGCCGGCGCTGGACCGGATGGCGCGCGCGCCCGACCGGCTGATCCTGCCCCACCCGCGGCTGGCCGAACGGGCCTTCGTGCTGGTCCCGCTGGCCGAGGTTGCGCCGGACTGGCGCCATCCGGTCACCGGGCGCAGCGTGCTTCAGATGCGCGACGCGCTGCCGGCGGCCGAATTGGCGGCCGTCCGCCCGCTCGGGGACGGGCAAGGCGCAAGTCCGCGCTTGTAATGCAGGCGCGCAAGGTCTATGTCCGGCCTCTGATCTGCCAGACAAGCCGAGGTGACACATGGCCCGCGTGACGGTCGAGGATTGCGTTGACAAGGTGCCGAACCGGTTCGACCTGGTGCTGCTGGCTGCCCATCGCGCACGCGAGATTGCGGCCGGTGCGCCGCTGACCATCGACCGCGACAACGACAAGAACCCGGTCGTCGCCCTGCGCGAGATCGCCGAGGAAACGCAGCAGGCCGACGCCCTGCGCGAACGGCTGATCGAAAGCAACCAGACCCAGATCGAGGTCGACGAGCCCGAGGACGACGACATGGCGCTGCTGATGGGCGCCGAGCAGGATCGTCCCGCCCGCGACGACATGGACGAAGAGCGTCTGCTGCGCGCCCTGATGGAAGCGCAGGGGCAGGGCTGAGCTGGCGGGGCCGCCCTCAGCCGGGCTGCCGGAGGCGGGCACGGTGTCCGAAGTCCCCGAACCCGTCCGTACGTCGCCGCCGCGCGATGACGCGACGCAATCCGACCGCCCCGCACCCCGGGTCGAACCCGCGACGGTCGAAGAACTTGTCACCCGGGTGCGCGCCTACAACCCGCGCAGCGACACGGGCCTGCTGCGCCGCGCCTTCGCCTATGGCGAGCGCATGCATGCCGGCCAGTTGAGGCAATCGGGCGAGCCCTACTTTACCCATCCCGTCGCGGTTGCGGCCATCCTGGCCGAAATGCGCCTCGATGACGCGACGGTGGCGACGGCGCTTCTGCACGACACGATCGAGGACACCAAGTCCACCTATTCCGAGATCGCACGGCTGTTCGGCCCCGAGATCGCCGAACTGGTGGACGGCGTGACCAAGCTGACAAACCTGCAACTGTCCTCGTCCGAGGCCAAGCAGGCCGAGAACATGCGCAAGCTGCTGATCGCCATGAGCCGCGATCTGCGCGTGATCCTCGTCAAGCTCGCCGACCGGCTGCACAACATGCGCACCCTGCGCTCGCTGCGGCCGGGCAAACAGGCGCAGAAAGCGCGCGAGACGATGGACATCTACGCCCCCCTCGCCGGGAGGATGGGCATGCAGTGGATGCGCGAGGAACTGGAAGACCTGGCCTTTCGCGTCCTCAACCCCGAGGCTCGCATCTCGATCATCCGCCGGTTCCTGACGCTTCAGCGCGAGGCCGGCGATGTTGTCGAGAAGATCAACGCCGACATCCGGCTGGAACTGGATCGCGCCGGCATCCGCGCCGAGGTCTACGGCCGCGCCAAGAAGCCCTATTCGGTCTGGCGCAAGATGCAGGAAAAGCAGCTGTCCTTCTCGCGGCTGTCCGACATCTACGGGTTCAGGATCATCTGCGACGCCGAGGTCGACTGCTACCGCATCCTGGGTCTTATCCACCGGCGCTGGAAGGCGGTTCCGGGGCGGTTCAAGGACTATATCTCCAATCCCAAGTCGAACGGCTACCGCTCGATCCACACCACCGTCTCGGGCCGCGACGGCAAGCGGGTCGAAGTGCAGATCCGCACCCGCGAGATGCACGAGGTGGCCGAGGCCGGTGTGGCCGCGCATTGGGCCTATCGCAACGGCGAGCGCGTCTCGAACCCCTTCGCCGTCGATCCGGCGCGCTGGATCGCCACCCTGACCGAGCGTTTCGACAACGCCGACGACTACGACGAGTTTCTCGAACACGTCAAACTCGAGATGTATTCGGACCAGGTGTTCTGCTTCACGCCGAAGGGGGATGTCGTGCAATTGCCCAAGGGCGCGACGCCGCTGGATTTCGCCTATGCGATCCACACCAGGATCGGCGACGCCTGCGTCTCGGCCAAGGTGGACGGCATCCGCGTGCCGCTCTGGACCCGGCTGAAGAATGGCCAGTCGGTCGAGGTCATCACCGCCGAGGGCCAGCGCCCGCAGGCGACCTGGATCGACATCGTCGTCACCGGCCGGGCCAAGGCCGCGATCCGGCGTTCCCTGCGCGAGGAGGACCGCGCGCGCTTTGTCCGGCTGGGGCAGGAACTGGCCCGGGTCGCCTTCGAGCATGTCGGCCGCAAGGTGTCGGACAAGGCGCTGTCGGCGGCTGCGGCCAAGCTGGGTTTGCGCAGCCGGACCGACCTTCTGGCCCGGGTCGGCAGCGCCGAGATCACCGCCCGCGCCGTGATCGAGGCCCTTTACCCCGAACTGGTCACCGACCGCGGACCCGAGGTCGATGCGCGCCGTCCCGTCGCGGGCCTGCAGCCCGACCAGAGCTTCAATCGCGCCGCCTGCTGCCAGCCGGTCCCTGGAGAGCGCATTGTCGGCATCACCTATCGCGGTCGCGGCGTGGTCGCCCATGCCATCGACTGCCCCGTGCTGGCCGAGTTCGAGGACAGCCCCGATCGCTGGGTGGACCTGCGCTGGCACGAGGGGCGCCACGCGCCGGTGCATTCCGTCAAGCTGGAACTGACGATCAGCAACGATGCCGGCGTGCTGGGGCGCATCTGCACCGTCATCGGCGAGCAGCGCGCCAACATCTCGGACCTTGTCTTCGTTGACCGCAAGCCGGACTACTACCGCCTGCTGATCGAGGTCGACTTGCGTGACGTGGAGCACCTGCATACGCTGATGACAGCGCTCGAGGCTGAAAGCGACGTGGCCGAGTTGCGCCGAGTGCGCGATCCCGCCCGCAAGCCGTAGCGCCTGCAGCGGCCGGGGCGGGGCATCGTGGTCTTCAGACGCCGAACCAAGCGAAGCTTCTGGCAGATCCTGCTGGCCATCTTCTATCCGAAGGGCGGCTGGCGGCGCGCGGTCAGCTACATCGGGCATCGCCTGTCGCGACTGCCCGACACCCCCGAGCGGATCGCCATCGGCGTGGCGGCCGGCGTCTATGCCTCGTTCACGCCGCTGTTCGGGCTGCACTTCATCCTCGCCGCCCTGCTGGCGCGGATCATGGGCGGCAATATCCTTGCATCGCTGCTGGCCACCTTCTTCGGCAACCCGATCACCTTTCCGCTGATCGCGATGGGATCGGTTGAGCTGGGCAACTGGATGCTCGGTCAGGGCGGCATCGCCCATTTCCCTCAGATCATGGCCTCGTTCGGAATGGCCTCGGCCGAGCTGTGGGACAATCTCGTCGCGATCTTCACAGGCCAGCCCCACAACTGGCAGCGACTGAACCTGTTCTTCTGGCGGGTTTTCCTGCCCTACCTGATCGGCGGCATCGTGCCCGGGGTGATCTGTTCGGTGGCGATGTACTACCTCAGCCTGCCGCTGATCCGGACCTACCAGGCCCGCCGCCGCAAGGCGCTGCGGCGGCGGTTCGAGGAAAGCCGTGCGCTTCTGGGCGACGATCCGGTGGCGCGACCCGACAGCGACCCCCTCGACAGGCCCTGAAGGGGGCCGGCGCGCCTCAGGCCGCCTCGGTGTGCAGCGGCGGCAGGGCCGCCTCGATCCGGCTGCGCAGCGGCTCGTGCTGCGGCGGCAGGCGCAACGCCCGCCCCAGTTGCTCCACCGGCTCGTCCACGGCAAACCCCGGCGGGTCGGTCGCGATCTCGAACAGGGTGCCGCCGGGCTCGCGGAAGTAGATCGCGTTGAAATACTGCCGGTCGATGCGCGGCGTCACCCGGTGCCCGGCGGCCAGCAGGGCCTCGCGCAGCGCGTCCTGATGATCGTTATCGGCGGCCCGGAAGGCGATGTGGTGGATACTTCCGGTGCCCCCCCGCGCGCGCGGGGCATCGTCGCGTCGCAGGATGTCGATCGCCCCGCCGTCGGCGTCGGACAGCCGCAGCCGCTCGCCGCCGCCGCGCTCGGCCTCGTGCCCGGCCTCGCGATAGCCCAGCCCCTCGGTCAGCACGCGGGCGGTGGGCGCGATGTCGTCCACCCACAGCGTGACGCCGGCAAACCGCTGCGGAACGTCCGGAGCACCGCTCCGACCGACCAGCTCCAGCCGCTGGCCGTGCGGGTCGCGCAGGCCCAGAACCGGTGCGCCGAATCGCGTACCCTCGTCGGTCACGGCGACGCCCGCGGCCGTCAGCCGGTCGCGCCAGCCGCCCAGCGCCGTCTCGGCCACGTCATAGGCAAAGGCCAGCGCCGCACCCGCGCCTTCGCGTCCCTGCCGCGCGCCAAGGTAGGGAAAGAACGTCAGGATCGTGCCCGGCGTGCCGGTACGGTCGCCGTAGTACAGGTGAAACGTGCCCGGATCGTCGAAGTTCACCGTCTTCTTGACCAGTCGCTGGCCCAGAAGGCCGGCATAGAAATCGAAATTCTCCTGCGGGGCACCGCTGATCGCGGTGACGTGGTGCAGGCCTGCGACGGGGCGCGGGGCGGTCGGTTGCATGAGAATCTCTCCCGGCAAGGTTGCCCTGTGATGTGGGACGCGCGGGTCGGTTGGAAACCCCGGCACGGGAACGGGACATGTGCGCAATTCCACAGGCCGGCCCCGGTCGGTGTTAGGCGCATCTTAAGCCGCGCCTGTCACGGTCGGCGGGCCAAGTCAGGTTCCCGCAGCAGAAAGGCGCAGGATGACGATCTCTTCATCGCTCAATGCCGGGGTCGCAGGGCTGAATGCCAATGCCGCCCGGCTGTCCTCGATCTCGGACAACATCGCGAACTCGGCCACCTTCGGCTACAAACGCGCGCGCAGCGACTTTCACTCGGTCGTGGTGGCGGGCAACTCGCAGGCGGTCTATTCCGCCGGCGGGGTCCGGGCCACGACGACCCGGCTGATCGACGAGCGCGGCCCGCTGATCTCCACCTCCAACCCGACCGACCTTGCGGTCAACGGCCGCGGCATGCTGCCGGTGACAAGCGCGGTCGCCGTGGACAACGACAACGGCAACCTGCCGCTGATGCTGATGACCACCGGATCGTTCCGGCCCGACGCGGACGGCTCGCTGCGGACCGATTCGGGCATGGTGCTGCTCGGCTGGCCGGCCGAACCGGACGGGACCATTCCGCCGCTGCCGCGCGACACCGTCGCAGGCCTGCGACCGGTCAACATCAAGGTCAACCAGTTCGCCTCCAACCCCACGACCGAGGTCAGGCTGGGCATCAACCTGCCCGCCACCGCCACCGCCGCCGGCACCGACGGCTATGCGCGCGAGATGTCGGTGGAGTATTTCGGCAACCTCGGCACCTCCGAAACGCTTGGCATGACGTTCTCGCCCGTGGTTCCCGCAACGGGCGCCAGCAACACCTGGGTGCTCGACATCCGCGACCATGCCTCGGGCGGGACGCTGGTGGGCAGCTACGAACTGGTGTTCGATTCCGGCCCCGGGACCGGTGGCACGCTGGTGTCGGTGAACGGGGCGCCGGGGAACCCCGGTGACGCCTACGACCCGGCAAGCGGCGTTCTGACCGTCCCGGTCGAAGGCGGGCGCCCGATGCGCATCGACATCGGCCCGCCGGGCGGGCGCTTTGGCCTGACCCAGGTCGCCGACCGGTTCGAGCCGGTCATGATCAGCAAGAACGGCGCCCCGGTCGGGAACCTCGTGACCGTCGACGTGGACGCCAACGGCTTTGTCCGGGCCCTCTATGACGCGGGCTTCACCCGGACCCTGTTCCAGATTCCGCTTGTCGACGTGCCAAACCCCAACGGGCTGATCGCGCTGTCGAACCAGGCCTACCGCGTCTCGGTGCAGAGCGGGCCGTTCTTCCTGTGGAACGCCGGCGACGGGCCGACCGGTGCGATGGTGGGCTACGCGCGCGAGGAATCGGCGACCGACGTTGCCGCCGAACTGACCCAGATGATCCAGACCCAGCGCGCCTATTCCTCGAACGCCAAGGTGATCCAGACCGCTGACGAGATGTTGCAGGAAACCACCAACATCAAGCGCTGACCATGTCGCCCCGCCCGCCTGATCCCCCCGTCCGCGCAGGTACCCCATGAGCATCGGCACCGCCATGTCCGCGGCCCTGTCGGGGTTGGCCGCCAACGCGCGGGCCGCCGCGACCGTGTCGTCGAACATCGCCAACGCGCAGACCGAAGGCTATGCGCGGCGCGAGGTCGAACTTGCCGCCCGCATACTCGGCAGCACGGGCGACGGCGTGCGGGTGGCGGGGGAACGACGAGTTCAGGATGCAGCCCTGGTCGCCGACCTGCGCGCCGCGGCCGGCGCCGCGACCGGCGCGGCCTTGCAGGACCGGGCGCTGGCACGGCTGACCGCAGCGGTCGGCCTGCCCGGCGAACCCGGCAGCCTGACCGACCGGCTGGCCCGGTTCGAGGCCGCGCTGGTCGATGCCGTCGCCCGTCCGTTCGACGAAGCCCGGCTGGCGGCGGTTCGCGACACCGCAGCGGCCCTGTCCGGCGGGCTGAACGCCGCAGGACGTGCGGTGACCGACGCCCGCGCCGCCGCCGACGCGTCCATCGCCGGGCAGGTGGCGCGCCTCAACGACGGGCTGGCGCAGGTGCACCGGCTCAATGCCGACATCCAGCGCGCCCGCAGCGCCGGCCACTCGCCCGCGGCGCTGGAGGACCTGCGCGACCGCGCCCTGGCCGGGATCGCCGAGATCCTGCCGATCCGGCAGATGGAGCGTCCCGGCGGCGCGCTGGTCCTCTATACCGAGGGCGGCACCATGCTGCTCGACACCCGCCCCGCCGTGATCGGTTTCACGCCAAGCCCGGTGCTCGACGCGACCATGACGCAGGAGAACGGCGCGCTGTCGGGCCTGACCGTCAACGGTCGCCCGCTGCCCACGGACGCCGCGCGCCTCGGCAGCGGTGGACTCGCCGCCGCCTTCGATCTCCGCGACCGGGCGGCCGTGGAGGTGCAAGGCTGGCTCGACGCGCTCGCGGGCGATCTGATCGCCCGGTTCGAGGCGCCTGCGGCCGACCCCACCCGCGCGCCCGGCGATCCCGGCCTGTTCACCGATGCGGGCGCGCCGCTGTCTGCAGCGCCGGTGCCGGGCCTTGCCGGGCGGATTGCGGTCAACGCAGCGATCGACCCCGCGGCCGGCGGGGCGCTGTGGCGGCTGCGCGACGGGCTGGGGGCGGCCCTGCCCGGCCCTTCCGGTTCGGCCACGGGCCTGCAACGGCTGGTCGATGCCATGGCCGGGCCCGCAGACCCGTTGCCGGCAGGCGCCGCGGTGGCCCGGTCGCCGGGCCTGTCCGATCATCTGGGCGGGCTGCTGTCCCGGCTGGGCCGCACGACGTTCCATTCCGAGGTCCGCGCGACCGAAACCTCCGCCCGCCTCGCCGCCCTGAAGGAAGCCGCGGGCCGCACCGGCGTCGATACCGACGCCGAGTTGCAGGCCCTGCTGGTCATCGAAAAGGCCTTTGCCGCAAATGCCCGGGTGATCCGCGCCGCGGACGAGATGTTG
>Ga0213835_101711_pt1 | contig 12360 bp, 13 predicted proteins | sample SWPATP01_FD_160576 | JGI IMG/M metagenome (GOLD analysis project Ga0213835, IMG submission 160576) | Coastal seawater microbial communities from Marineland, Florida, United States - SWPA TP0 #1 | ecosystem: Environmental > Aquatic > Marine > Coastal | place: USA: Florida | collected 2016-08-05
TGTCGGTCAGCGCGGCGAGGCTGCTCGGCAGCGAGAGCGCGGCGCTTTTCTCCTCGAGCTGCAAAAGGGCGTCGGCCTGGAACACGCGTTCCGAATTGGCATAGACAAAGGCCGCTGACGCCAGCCCGAGCGCGGCAAGCAACACCACGCGCAGCTTGCCCTTCCAGATGACGGCGATGAGTTCGCCAAGGTCGATCTCGTCGTCGCCACGATTGCCGGTGACGGGCGGCGGCGCAAGCGGTCGCTGCAGCGATCCGCCCTTGGCATCGGCAACGCCCTGACCGGTCCCGCCGTCCATCATCCCGATCCGCCATTCCGGGTCCTGCAGCCCGGACCACCCCGTTTCCATCTTGCGGGCGAAGGATTGCGCCTCGGCCCGGCACGTCCCCGGCGGCACGCGCCGCCGCCTCCCCGGTTCCGTCGCTGCCACCCGGCCGCCCGCCCGAGCCCCTCGGCCGCCGCGCACGGGGCCCGCGATGCCGCAAGCTTCCGCAGGCGCGTCCGCGACCTTAGCACAGGTCCGACTGGCCCGGAAAGCGGCTTGTCCCGCAAACCCATGCCGCCCGTTCCTCCGTCATCCGACCGCTGCCTTTGCATCCCGAGACCACGGCGGCGGATCAAGATCAACGAACGACGCCGTGAAATCGTGCGTGAACGGCACTGGCTCGGTCCCGGGCGCGCGCGTTGCCCGGCCGGCGGATGGACAGCCGGACGCGCCCGCGGCCAATATCGGGGTTGACGGCGCGCCGGTTCTCGGTCTGGAGACGGGGCTGAACGACGACCACGGATCGACGGGTCGCGACCGTGCGTCGTGACCCGCCGCAGCAAGGGACAAGCCGATGACCATTCATGTCCATGACGGCGACCTGCCGCTCGGCCTGTCGCTGGGACGCACTGTCGCCATCGATACCGAGACGATGGGCCTGGTGCCGGGCCGCGACCGTCTGTGCCTCGTGCAGCTTTCGGCCGGCGACGGCGACGCGCATCTGATCCGTATCGCGCCGGGGCAGACCGAAGCGCCCTACCTGACCGCGCTCCTGACCGATCCGGCGACGTTGAAGTTGTTCCATTTCGCACGTTTCGACATCGCCGCGCTACGGGTCGCCTTCGGCGTCACCGCCCGGCCGGTCTGGTGCACCAAGATCGCCTCCAAGCTGGTGCGCACCTTTACCGACCGGCACGGCCTGAAGGTGCTGCTGTCGGAATTGCTGGACGTCGACGTGTCCAAGCAGCAACAGACCTCGGACTGGGGCGCCGAGACGCTCACGCAAGCGCAACTTGCCTATGCGGCGGACGATGTGCTCTATCTGCACGCGCTCCGGGAGGAACTGCTGCAGCGCCTGGCCCGCGAGGGGCGCACCAGGCTGGCGCAGGCCTGTTTCGACTTCCTGCCGACGCGCGCCGAACTTGATGTCGCGGGCTGGCCCGACACCGACATCTTCGCTCATTGACCCGGGCCGGGGCCCGGAAGGGACCGCCGCCCGCATGACCGCCTCCGACATCAGCCGCAGCCCGAGGGCAACCGCCGCATCGGTGCGGTTCGCGGCCGATGCGCGGCGGCGGGCGGTGATCGGGACGATGAAGCTGGTGCTGCCGCTGGCGGGGCTGGCGCTGCTGTCCTCGGTCTTCCTGCTGTCCGAGCGGGTGGACCCCGAGCGCGCCCTGCCCTTCGCCCGCGTCGACGTGGAGGCGCTGGCCCGTCAGCCCCGGATCGAGGCGCCGCGCTTTGCCGCGATGACCGCCGACGGTGCCGCGATCTCGCTCGAGGCGGGCAGCGTGCGGTCGGACAGCGGCGCCGGCCGGGTGTTCACCGCCCTCGACGTGGTCGCCGTCCTCGAAACCCCCGACGGCAACGAGAACCGCCTGACCGCCTCTGCCGGTGTCATCGACCGCATCCGCGAGACGGCGGACCTGACGGGCGACGTGCGCGTCCAGACCGCCTCCGGCTATGCGGTGGACAGCGACCGCATCATCGCGCGGCTTGACCGCAGCCTTCTGGTCAGCCCCGGCCCGATCGTTGCGCATGCGCCCGGCACCGTCATCACCGCCGACCGGATGGAAGTGCGCCGCCTCGATGCCGACCCCGCGCAGGCACGCCCGTCCTACGGCGTGGTTTTCAGCGGGGGCGTCCGTCTGCTATACGACCCCCGATCCGAGGAGTGAGCCATGCCGTCCTTGCCCAAACGTGCCCTGCTGGCCGGCCTCGCGGCGCTGACCTTCGGCCTTGCCGCGTCCGCGGTTCCGGTTCTGGCGCAGGAGACGCGGGTGTCGATCGGCGGCGGCGGCCATGACACCGGCCAGCCTGTCGAGATCACCGCCGACGAGTTCCGCCTGGATCAAACCGCCGGCACCGCGACCTTTCTGGGCAACGTGCTGGTGATCCAGGGCGACATGCGACTGTCCGCGGCCCGCCTGACGGCCGAATACTCGGACGATGCCGGCAGCCGGCGGATCGATCGGCTGGTCGCCAGCGGCGGCGTGACCGTCGTTGCCGGCGCCGAGACCGCCGAGGCGGCCGAGGCGGTGCACGAGGTCGAAAGCGGCAGCCTTCGGCTGCAGGGCGACGTGATGCTGACCCAGGGACCGGCGTTCATTGCCGGCGACGAACTGGTCGTCGATCTGCGCAGCGGCGCAGGCACGATCACCGGGCGGGTGCGCACGCTGTTCCAGCCCCGCGGCGGCACACCGTGACGGCGCCGCCCGACCTGCGCGTCGCCGAAGGCAGCGGCGGCCTGCGCGTGCGCGGCCTGCGGAAAAGCTACAACCGCCGCCCGGTCATCCGCGATGTCAGTCTCGAGCTGGGCCGGGGCGAGGTGGTGGCGCTGCTCGGGCCGAACGGGTCGGGCAAGACGACGTGCTTCTATGCCATCGCCGGGTTGGTGCTGCCCGAGGCCGGCGAGGTGCTGATCGACGGGCAGGACGTGTCCGGCCTGCCGATGTTCCGCCGCGCCCAGCTTGGCATCGGCTATCTGCCGCAGGAGGTGTCGATCTTTCGTGGCCTGTCGGTGCAGGACAACATCCTTGCCATCCTCGAGGTCGCCGTGCGCGACCGACACCGCCGGCGCGAGCGGCTGGAAGAGTTGTTGTCCGAGTTCTCGATCACCCATCTGCGCAACGCCCCCGCGCTGGCACTGTCGGGCGGCGAGCGGCGGCGCGTCGAGATCGCCCGATGCCTGGCCACCGGGCCGAAATACCTGCTGCTGGACGAACCCTTTGCCGGGGTCGATCCGATCGCCGTCGGCGACATCCGCGGCCTCGTGTCGGACCTGCGCAACCGCGGCATCGGCGTGCTGATCACCGACCACAACGTGCGCGAGACGCTCGAGATCGTGGACCGCGCCTATATCCTGGCCGAGGGGCGCGTGCTCATGAGCGGCAGCGCCGACGAGGTGGTGCGCGACGAGAACGTGCGCCGCGTCTATCTTGGCCAGAGCTTTCGCATCTAGGCGATGACACTTGCGCCGAAGCTGACGCTGTCGCAGCGCCAGCGCCTCGCGCTGACCCCGCAGATGCGCCAGGCGCTGTCGGTGTTGCGCCTGTCCGACGCCGCGCTGTCCGAGCGCATCGAGGCCGAGTTGCGCGCCAACCCGTTCCTGCGGCGTGAACGGGCGGCCGGTGCCCCGCGCGAGCGCGACGACATCGACAGCCTGGGCGCCCGTCCCGGCCTGTATGAACGGCTGCTGCGCCAGATCGGGCTGATGCGCCTGAGCCCCCCGGTGCGCGAGGCGGCCGAATACCTGGCCGGTTCGCTGCGCGAGGACGGATACCTGGAGGCGTCGCTGGACGAGATTGCCGCCGAAGCGGGTTTCGCCCGGCACAACGTTGCGGCCGGCCTTGCCGCGCTTCAGGCCTGTGACCCGCCCGGTGTCGGGGCGCGCGACCTGGCCGAATGCCTGGCCCTGCAACTGGTCGACCTGGGTGTCGAGGCCGATCTGGCCCGGCAGGCCGTGGCCCGGATGCCCGACTTTGCCGCCCGGCGCTGGACGCGTCTGGCCCGCGCCCTGAACCAGCCTGCCGAGCGGGTGATGGCGCTGGCCGATCTGCTGCCGCGGCTGGTCGCGAACCCCCTCGGCGCCGAACTCGAACCGGCACCGCCGCTGCGCGCTGACTTGGTGGCGCTGCGCACCCCGGAGGGGACCACCGTGGATCTCGCCGGCGAAAGCGGTCGGCGCCTTTACCTCGACCCCGCCCTCGATGCCCTGGCCGAGCGCGATCCGGCGATGGCCGAAGCCCGCGAGCGGGCGCGCGCGCTGATCGCCGCGGTGGCCCGGCGCGGTGCCACCCTGCTTCGAATCGCGCGGCATCTGGCGCTGGTCCAGCCCGCGCCCTTCGCGGGCGACCGGGCCGGGTTGCGCCCGCTGACGCGTCTGGAGGTGGCGCAGACCCTCGGGTTGCATCCGGCGACGGTCGGGCGCGCGGTCGCCGACAAGGCGATCGACATCGACGGGCGGCTGGTTCCGCTGACCGCCTTCTTCACGGCCCGCCTTGACGGGGCCGACGGCCAGCCCGTGGCCGCCGCCGCCGCTCGCGACCGCATCGCCGCGCTGATTGCGTCCGAGCCGCCCGAGGCGCCGCTGTCGGATGCGCGGTTGTGCGCGCTTCTGCGCGCCGAGGGCGTTGACATGGCCCGGCGAACTGTCGCCAAATACCGACAGGCGCTTCGCCTGCCCCCGGCGGCCAGACGCCGCCGCCCCGCTGCGGGCGGCCCGGTCGGGCGGGCGGGCAAGCGACCATGAGCCGGCCGCCCCGGGCGGCGGCAAACACAGGAGGCAGGCGTGCGGTTTCAGATCAGTGGCAAGCAGATCGACATCGGCAGTGCGCTGCAGACCCACGTGAAGGCCGAAATCACCGAAGTGGCGGAGAAATACGCCCAGGCCCCGACTGACACCAACGTGATCTTCTCGCGCGATGCGCACCTGTTCGTCTGCGAGGCGACGCTGCACCTGCCCAGCGGGTTGACCGCCCAGGCCAGCGGTCAGGCCGGCGAGATCTATGCCGCATTCGAGGGCGCGCGCGACCGGCTCGAGAAGCAGCTGCGCCGCTATCGACGACGGCTGAAGGATCATCACCGCGATCGCGCCAACCCGGTTGAGTTCGCCGGCGCTTCGTCATACATCGTCGCCGCATCGGAGGATGACCAGGCGGACGAGCCCGAAACGCTTCAGCCCGTCATCATCGCCGAAATGGAAACCCGGGTGCCGGTGCTGTCGGCCGGCGAGGCGGTGATGCAGATGGAACTGGCCGAAGCCCCCGTTCTGGTGTTCCGAAACGAGCGGCACGGCGGCGTCAATGTCGTCTACCGCCGCAAGGACGGCAACATCGGGTGGATCGACCCCGCCCCGGCCACCAACTAGGCACGGCGACGGCGGCCGGACAGCGGCCGCGCCCCGAACACAAAACGACCCGCAGGACCACGTTCCTGAACCGAGGGGAATTCGGAATGCAAATGTCCAGTCTGCTGCGCCCGCAGGCGGTTCGCTTTTCAGGCCAGATGACCAGCAAGAAGCGGCTGTTCCAGGAGCTCGGCGAGATTGCGCAGACCGTGTACGCGATCGACGCGCGCACCGCCGTCGACGCCCTGCAGGAGCGCGAGTTGCTCGGCCCGACTGGCGTGGGACATGGCGTGGCGCTGCCGCATGCGCGCATCGACGGGATTTCCGAGGTCGCCGGCCTGTTCATGCGGCTGGAAAAGCCGATGGACTTCGGCGCCGTTGACCGGCTGCCGGTCGATCTGGTCTTTGCGCTGCTCGCACCGCGCTCGGCCGGTGTCGACCACCTCAAGGCGCTCGCACTGGTGTCGCGGACGCTGCGCGACAACGCCGTCTGCGCCAAGCTGCGTGCCAATACCGAGCCCGCCACCCTGCACGCGATCCTGATCGAGGCCCGCCCTTCGCAGGCGGCCTGAGCGGCGCCTGACGGGCGCCGTTTCCGGTCGCGGCGGCTTACTTCCGGCCGAACAACCGCTCGTGAAGGCGGTCGAAGAACGCCGCCACCCGTCCCCGGGCGGCCCGCTTGCGGCCGACGACTTCGGCCACCAGCGGGTCGAGGCGCTCCTGCCGGAACCGGCGCAGCCGCAGCCAGACCCACAGCGCCAGCCCGGCCAGTGCCGCGAAGGCCGTGATCCGAACCCAGGGCAGGCCGACGTCGTCGGGGTCCTGGACCTGGGTCACGGACAGCACGTTGGGATAGATCGAAAACAGCTGGCTGCGGATGCCGTAATAGCGCAGCCTGACCCAGCGCGGCTCCTCGGCGGTCGACACCAGATCGCGGGCCCGCGCCTGCATGTCGGCGCTGTTCATCTTGAAGAAGGGCGGCCAGCCCCAGCCGGTGTCCTCGTTGCGGAAGACCCGCTCGCGTCGGTCAGGGCGCAGGGATTCGATATAGCGCACGTCGCGGGTGGCGCTTGCGCCCATGCCGGGCGGGGCGGAGGCAAAGAAGAAGCGGTTGAAGCCGAAGGTCTCCAGCCGCGTCTCGACGCCGACGATGCGCACCACCTCCTGCCGTGGCAGGGTATAATGCAGCAGGCTGCCCAGCGACAGCACCAGCAGCACGACGATGACGGCCTTTACCCAGCGCATGGCGGCATTTCGCACGGATCGCGACCGCCGCGCAAGCGCCCGACCGCCGCACCCGGCTTGTCTGGCGGCGCCCGACCGCCCATGCTGCGGGCGCTTCCCGCGAAAGGCCCCGCCATGCAACCCGGACCGCGCAACCTGATCACCGACGTCTCCGGCCTGCGCGTGGGCAACGCCCATGACGCGGCGCTGCGCTCGGGCGTGACGGTGCTGACCGGGGACGCGCCGTTCGTCGCGGCGGTGCGGGTCATGGGTGGCGCGCCGGGCACGCGCGAGACCGACCTGCTGGCGCCCGACCGGCTGGTGCAGGCGGTCGATGCGCTGGTTCTGGCGGGCGGGTCGGCCTTCGGCCTTGCGGCGGCGGACGGGGTGGCGGCGGGTTTGCGCGCGGCGGGCCGGGGCTTTGCCGTGGGCGACCAGCGCGTGCCCATCGTGCCGGCGGCGATCCTGTTCGACCTGACGAACGGCGGCGACAAGGGCTGGTCGGACAACCCCTATCCGGCGCTGGGCCGCGCCGCGCTCGCGGCGGCCGGTCCCGATCCGGCCATGGGCAGCGCGGGGGCCGGTTTCGGTGCCACGACCGGGGGGCTGCGCGGCGGCCTCGGTTCGGCCTCGGCTGTGCTGGGTTGTGGCACCACGATCGGCGCACTGGTCGCGGTGAATGCCGTCGGCCACGCGACCGTCGGCGGCGGGGCGCATTTCTGGGCCGCCCCGTGGGAGATCGGCACCGAGTTCGGCGGCCTGGGCCCGGCCCCCGCCGGCACCCACGATCCCGGCGCCGAGGCGGTGGCGGGCAAGCATCCCGGCACGGCGACGACGCTCGCCATCGTGGCCACCGACGCCACGCTGACGCAGGCGCAGGCGCAACGGCTGGCCACGGCGGCGCATGACGGCATCGCACGCGCGCTGGTGCCGGCGCACACGCCGCTGGACGGCGATCTGGTCTTTGCGGCGGCGACCGGCGCGCGCCCGGTGCCCGCCGATCCGCTGGACCTTGCGGTGCGGCTGGGCGATGCGGCCGCGGCGTGCCTTTCCCGCGCCATTGCGCGCGCGGTCCTGCTGGCCGCACCCGCGCCGCCGGGGATGCCGCCGGCCTGGTGCGACCGCTTCGGCGGCTGAAGGCGGTGTGCCGGCGCGAGCCGGGAAAGGGGCGCGTAGGCCGTCCGGTCCCTTGCGGCGGCGCCCCGATCGCTGTGTCAGGCCACCCGCGGGCCGGCCACGATGCCGCGGTCGAACAACTGCGCGATCTCGGTGCCGGACAGGCCCGCCACGTCGGCCAGAACTTCTTCCGTGTGGGCGCCCAGCGCGGGGGCGGGAGACGGGGGCGGGCGGCCCGTGGCGGAAAACGCCAGCGGAGATGCCGGCACGGGATAGCGGCCGATGCCGGGCTGCTCGACAAGGTGGAACATCGGATTGTCGGGCGACAGGTCCGGGTCCTCGGCCACGGCGCGGGCAAAGCTGCGGAACTCCGACCAGGTCAGGCCGGCGGCCTCGAACACCGGGGCAAAGTCGTCCACCCGACGGGCGGCGAAGAAGGGCGCCAGAACCCCCGTGATCGCCGCGCGGTGGCGAAAGCGCGCGCCTTCCTCGGCCAGGCTTTCGCCCAGCCGCGCCTCGAGTGCGGCGATATCGGCGCCGGTGCCGGTGGCCTTGACCAGCCCCGCCCATTGCCGGTCGGTCAGTCCGATCACCATCACCCGCCGGCCGTCGGCGCAGACGAAATCCTGCCCGTAGCCGCCATAAAGCGCATTGCCCGCCTTGGGCCGGTCAACGCCGTTCACACAGACCTCGCCGATGATGCCGAGGTTTCCCAGCATCGCCGCTGCCGCATCCTTGAGCGAGAACACCACCTCCTGCCCCTGTCCGGTGCGCAGGCGATGGCGTTCGGCGGCCAGCAGCGCGCTGACGGCCATGTTGCCGGCGATGCAGTCCCAGGCGGGCAGGACATGGGCGACCGGATCGGTGCCGCCCTCCGGCCCCGTGGCGTCGGGAAATCCGACCGAGGGGTTGACGGTATAGTCCACCGCGGGCCGGCCGTGGCGGTCACCCAGCAGCGTGACCATCACCAGATCGGGCCGGTGCGCCGACAGGCCGGGATGGTCGAGCCAGCCCTTGACGCGCAGATTGGTCAGGAAAAGGCCGGCATCCGGACCGGGGGCGGTGATGATGCGGGTGATGAGTTCCCGCCCCTCGGGCGCCTTCATGTCCACCGCGACGGATTTCTTGCCCTTGTTCAGCCCGGCCCAGAACAGGCTTTGCCCGTCCCGCGTCACCGGCCAGCGCGCGGCGTCAAGACCGCCCTCGATCCGGTCGAAGCGGATCACCTCGGCCCCCATCTGTGCCAGCGTCATCCCAGCCAGCGGCACCGCGACGAAGGCCGAGCCTTCGACCACCCGCATCCCCGACAGGATGCCGGTCATGCCGGCGCCCCCCATTCGAACCGCGCCTGCATGCCCTGATGGCCTTCCGGCGCGACGGTGCACAGGCTGAGCGCGCCGGGGCCGTCGGGGCGGCCCTGCAGGCGCAGCGGGCCGTCCAGCACCGGATGCACGCCGCGAAACCGGAAGGCGCGGGGCGGCGTGCCGGTGTGGCGCATCGCGGCGTCCAGCAGCAGGGTGGCCTGCATCGGGCCGTGCACGACAAGGCCCGGGTATTTCTCGACCTCGACGGCATAGGCGCGGTCGTAGTGGATGCGGTGGCCGTTGAAGGTGGCGGCGGAGTAGCGGAACAGCCGGACCGCGTCAGCCTCGAGCGCCTCGTCGAAGGCGGGGTCTTCGGGCGCGGGGATCGGGCGGGGCGGGCGATAGCTGTCCGGAATGGCCAGGTAGACCAGATCCTGTTCTTCGCGCAGCCCGCCGCCGCCGGCACCGGTGATCTCGTGCACCAGCTTGACAAAGGCCATGTCGCCGGTGCTGCCAGACTTGAACTCGACCGAGGCGATCTCGGTCGTGCGCTCCAGCGGCTCGTCGATGGCGAGCGGGGCGGCGAAGGTGACCCGGCCGCCGGCCCACATCCGCCGGGCGAAGGGCAGCGGCGGCAGGAAGCCGCCCAGCCGCGGATGACCGTCGGCGCCGACCTCGGACATCGGGACCACGACGGGAAAGGCCGCCCAGTGCCACAAGGGCGGCATCGGCGCGCCCGCGCGTGTGTCGGGCATCGGCGCCCTGCCGTGGTCCAGCGCGCCCGCCAGCATCAGCGCCAGTTCCGGCACCAGCCGGCCGGCGATCGTCTGGCGGCGGCCGACCCATGCGGCGGCCATGGCCTGCGGGTCGTCGCCCGCCGCGGCGATGTCGTGATCGTGCATGCGCTGGCCCCCCGGCCTGTCGTGAACGGCGCGGGAAGCAATACCGGCTTCGGTCCCTTTGGCAAGCGGCCATCGGGCCGCAGGCGGTCAGGGGCGGGCTGCGTCCGGGCGGGGCCGGAAGATCGCGGTGCGCGGGTCGGGGGCATAACCTTGCGCGAGTTCCGCACCCCGGCGCGCGATGTCGCCGACCCCGGCGATCAGCCGCGCGGCCTCGTCGTCGGTCAGCGCCCAGCTCAGGTTGAGGCGGGTGAAGCCCGGCTTCTCGATCTCGTTGCCGGCAAGGATTTCCGCGCGCAGCCGCTCCGATGCCGCACCGTCGATCCCGAGAAGGTCGTGCACATAGGGTCCGGCACAGGCGCAGCCGCCGCGGGCCTGGATGCCGTGCACGTCGCTGAGCAGCCGGGTGACAAGTTGCGGATGCAGCCAGCCGCCCGCCCCGTCGCGCACCCGGAAGGCAAAGATCGGCAGGCGCGCACCCTCGGGCAGGCCGAGAAACTCCAGCCGCGGCTCGTCGGACCAGGCGTCCATCGCCAGGGCCCGGCGCGCATCGTGACGCTCGGCCATCCGCGCGGTGCCGACGGCCTCCTTGACCACGAACACCAGCGCCGCGCGGATGTCGCCGACCAGGTTCGGCGTGCCCGCTTCCTCGCGCGCCTCGAGGCTGCCGGCATAGTCGTGCCCGCAGGGCGACACGAAGCGCACCGTGCCGCCGCCGGGCCAGACCGGCCGGTCGCGCCGCACCGCGTCGCGCCGCATCACCGTGATGCCCGAGGCCCCCGGGCCGCCGGTGAACTTGTGCGGTGAGATCACCACCGCGTCGATCGGCGCATCGGGGGCCGGGGTCATGGCGACGGGCACATAGGGGGCGGCGGTTGCGTAGTCCCACACCGACAATGCGCCCGCGGCCTTGAGCCGGCGCGTCACCGCGGCCACGTCCGCCAGATGCCCGGTGACGTTCGAGGCGGCGGCAAAGCTGCCCACGACCGGCCGGCCCGCGACCTCGGCCAGCGCGTCGTCGAGCGCGGCAAGGTCCGGTCCGCCGTTCGGGCCTTCGCGCAGCACGCGCACCTCGGCGCCGCTTTCGCGCCAGGGCAGGATGTTGGAGTGATGCTCGTAGGGGCCCAGCAGCACCACCGGCCGTTCGCCGCGCGCCACCGCCTCGGGCAGGCCGAACAGATGGACCAGGCGGTTCAGTCCGGCGGTGGCCCCGGCGCCGGTGAACAACACCGCATGCGCATCCCCCGCCCCGCAGGCGCGGCCGATGACGGCACGGGCGGCGCGGCGCAACGCGGTCATGTGCGCGCCGCAGAACGACGCCTCGGTGTGGCTGTTGGCATAGAAGGGCAGCACGCCCTCCAGGATCGCCGCCTCGATCTGGCGCAGCGCACGACCCGAGGCGGTGTAGTCGGCATACAGCAGCGGGCGCGGGCCGAAGGGGCCGTCCACGACCATGCCCTTGCCGATCAGCCCGTCCTGCACCGCCGCCAGCGGATCACCCGCGGCAAGGCCGGCGCGGAAGCGATCGAAGAAATCCGCCGCGCCCGGCGCTTCGGCGGTGTCGGTGCGTTCGATCCTGCCCATTCTCGGCTCTCCCGGGGATACGGTGTGGTCGACGCGCAGAGTCTCACTCATTCCGGCAGGAATCATCACCGTTCTGCTTGGCTGGTGGGGGAGTTCGTGCAAAGAATGATCGAATGATGCCGCTTGATCTGGATCGAATTGATCGTGCCCTGCTGGACGCGCTTCAACGCGACGCCGGCCAGTCGCAGCGCGCCCTGGCCGAGCATGTGGGCCTTTCGCAGAATGCCTGCTGGCGGCGGCTCAAGCGGTTGCAGGAAGGCGGGCTGATCCTTGGCACGCGGGTCGATCTGAACCGGGCGCTGCTGGGCCTCGATCTGACGGTGTTCATGATGATCAAGACCCGCCACCACGCGCGCGACTGGTCCGAGCGGTTCCGCCACCATGTCGAATCGATCCCGGAAGTGACCGAACTGCACCGCATCGGCGGCGAGTGGGATTACCTGATCCGCATCGTGACCCGCTCGATCTCGGGCTACGATCAGGTCTACCAGCGGCTGATCGGCAGCTTCGACCTCGAGAACGTCACCGGCTATTTCTCGATGGAGACGATCTTCGAGGGCCGGCCGCTGGTACTGTATCCGGGTGTTCTGACGCGGCGCTGAGTGCCGGCGGGGCGCCGTCAGTCGATCAGGCTCTGCGTCCGGTCGAGGGCCTGGATCGTCGGCAGCAGGCGCGCGATCGTGTCGTTCCACCGCTGCAGGGGCGAGCGCAGGACATAGACCACGTCGCCGGGTTCCAGCACGAAGCGGGTGCCCAGCAGCAGGCCCGCGGGGCTCGACGTGTCAAGCTGGAAGACCCGAGTCTTGTGGCCCACCGACCGGAACACGAGCACCGCACGGGCATCGGCGCGGGGTTGGGACAGCCCGCCGCGCCGGGTGATCGCCTGCGTCAAGGTGATCG
>Ga0213835_101712_pt1 | contig 12354 bp, 11 predicted proteins | sample SWPATP01_FD_160576 | JGI IMG/M metagenome (GOLD analysis project Ga0213835, IMG submission 160576) | Coastal seawater microbial communities from Marineland, Florida, United States - SWPA TP0 #1 | ecosystem: Environmental > Aquatic > Marine > Coastal | place: USA: Florida | collected 2016-08-05
AGATTCAACATAAGAAGTGTTATAGTTAATAATTCCCCAATGGTGGAGCAGTTCGTTCTCAGTTCGAGCGCATCCCCGATAATGACGACCAAAACCAGGACCCATCGATGACCACGAAAGACAACGCTACCCGTATCAGCCAGCTCATCCAGGAACACGAGGCCGAGATCGGCTCGCAATGGATTTCCCAGCTCGAAGCGATGATTGTCCGCGGCACCAGCAGCTCGCGCGAGCAGCTGCGCACCCATTGCCAGCAGTTCCTGTCGGCCTTCGCGGTCGCCACCCGCGACGGCGAACTCGAGAACATCGACCACCGTTCGTGGGACGAGGTACGCGACCTGTTGACCGAAATTTCCTCGACCCGCGCGAAAAGCGGTTCGACGCCGAGCGAGACCGCCAGCTTCGTGTTCTCGCTCAAGCAGCCCCTGTTCGCCCAGCTGACGGCCGCCTTTGCGGACGAGCCTGCGACCCTGGCCGCCGCATCGTGGGCGGTGAGCTCGCTGCTCGACAAGTTGGGTATGTTCACCATTGAAGTGTTCCAGAAAGCACGCGACCAGATCATCGTGCGCCAGCAGCAGGAGCTGCTCGAGCTGTCGACCCCGGTCGTCAAACTCTGGGACGGCATCCTGGCCCTGCCGCTGATCGGCACGCTGGACTCGGCGCGTACCCAAGTGGTGATGGAAAACATCCTGCAAAAGATCGTCGACACCGGCGCCGTGATTGCGATCATCGACATCACCGGCGTGCCGATGGTCGACACCCTGGTCGCCCAGCATCTGATGAAGACGATCGCCGCCGCACGCCTGATGGGCGCCGACTGCATCATCAGCGGCATCCGTCCGCAGATCGCCCAGACCATCGTCCACCTGGGCGTGAACCTGGAAGACGTCGTCACCAAGGCCACCCTGGCCGATGCCTTCCTGGTCGCCCTCGAGCGCACCGGCGCCTCGGTCACCGTCGCCCGCAAGAACTGACCTCAGGATAAGGAAACACGATGGAACGCATTCCTATCCTGCGGATGGGTGACCTGCTGCTGGTCACCATCCAGGTCGACATGCACGACCGCCTGGCCATGACCTTGCAGGACGACTTGACCGAGCGTATCGTGCGCGATAATGCCAAGGGCGTGCTGATCGACATTTCGGCGCTCGACCTGGTCGATTCCTTCATCGGGCGTATGATCAGCAACACCGCGGCCATGGCGCGCGTGCTCGATGCCCAGACCGTGGTGGTCGGCATGCAGCCGGCCGTTGCCATCACCCTCGTCGAGCTGGGCCTGACCCTGACCGGGGTGAAGACCGCGCTGAACGTCGAGAAGGGCATGACTCTGCTCGGAAAGAGCTTCAATAGATGAGCACTGCGACCGATTCCGCAGTTGGATTCGAGACGGACTTGCTGGAGCGTAACGCCAGGCAGCGCGTCGAGCGCATGAGCCTGCCGCTGCGCGGCGACGAGGACGTGGTCGGCCTGCGCAAACACGTTCGCGAACGCGCCGTCGCCATCGGCCTGTCGCTGGTCGACCAGACCAAGCTGATCACCGCGGCGAGCGAGTTGGCGCGCAACACCATCAAGTACGGCGGCGGCGGCGCAGCACACCTGGACAAGCTGACCGACGGCCTGCGCCAGGGCGTCGGCATCGTCTTCATCGACAGCGGCCCCGGCATCGTCGACCTGACGCTGGCGCTGCGCGACGGCTATACCACTGGCGGCGGCCTGGGCCTTGGCCTGGGCGGCTCGAAACGCCTCGTCGACGAATTCGACATCGACACCCGACCTGGAGAAGGGACCGCCATCGCGGTCGTGAAATGGAAACGCTGATCAGCTCACTGAGCACCCAACATGCCTACCCGATCGTGCACGCCAGCGACATCTCGGCGGCACGACGCGCCGGGCAAAAGCTGGCGCTCGAGCTCGGATTCAACGAAACCCGCGCCGGCTCGCTTGCCCTGATCGTCACCGAGGCCGGCACCAACCTGCTCAAGCACGCCGGCGAAGGCATGCTCTACCTGAACGTGGCGCAGTCCGAAGGCGTGCCCGGGGTCGACGTGCTGGCAGTCGACAGCGGTCCCGGCATCGCCGACCTCGACGCCTGCCTGCGCGACGGCATGTCGACCGCCGGCACCTCGGGCACCGGCCTCGGAGCGCTGCGCCGCCTGTCGGACGAATTCGACGCCTGGTCCAGCCTCGGCAACGGGGCCTTGTTCTTCATGCGCTTGTGGCGCGACGAAGCGGGGCCGGGCCTGTGCCGGGTCGACATCGGCGCGCTGACGGTGCCGCTGGCCGGCGAAGACGAATGCGGCGATGCCTGGGGCGTTGCCTGCGACGGCGGCGGCGCCACGCTGATCGCCGTCGATGGCCTCGGCCATGGCCCGGCGGCGGCGCTCGCCTCGACCGCCGCGGTGCGCGAACTGCAGCGTCTGCCGGGTTCGGAACCGGGCCCGCTGGTCGAGGCCGCCCACCTTGCGCTGCGCAGCACGCGCGGCGCGGCGCTGGCGGCGGCGCGCATCGACTTCGAGAACGACGTCGTGCGCTTCGCCGGCATCGGCAACATCGGCGCCTACGTGATCGACGGCGACGTGCGGCGCGCGCTGGTCTCGCACAACGGCATCGTCGGCCACAACATGCGCAAGGTGCAGGAGTTTTCCGTGCCTTGCCCGCCCGGCGCCCTGTGCATCCTGCATTCCGACGGCATCCAGACCCAGTGGGACCTGGACAAGTATCCCGGCCTGACGGCGCGCAGTCCGGCGCTGGTGGCCGCGATGCTGATGCGCGACTTCATCCGCCGCCGCGACGATGCGATGGTGCTGGTGGTGCGCCGCCGCGAGAGGCGCCTGTGAACCAGCGCATCCTCGCCGTCGCCATCGAGAGCGACAAGGATGTCGTACTGGTGCGCCAGCGTGCGCGCCAGGTGTCGATGCTGCTCGGCTTCGCCAAGCAGGACCAGGTGCGCATCGCCACCGCCGTATCGGAAGTGGCGCGCGCGGCCTGCCACGGCGGCATCAGCGCGCGCGCCGTGTTCGTGCTCGACGATGAGCACGAGCGCCAGCAGCTCGACGTGACGGTCAGCGCGGTGCGCGCGCCGGCGCCGTATTCGGAAGGCGCCGCCCTGGCCGACGCCGCGCTCGTCACCGCGCACCGCCTGATGGAGTCGTGCGTGGCCGACGAACGCGCCGCCGCGCCGGCCATCCACATGCGCAAGCCGCTGCCGCAGCAAGCACCGGTCGGCGCCCAGCGCCTGGCCCAGATCGCGGCCGAACTGGCCGCCACCCCCACCGGCAGCTCCTTCGAGGAAGTCCAGCAGCAGAACCGCGAGCTGGTCGAGACCCTGGCCGAGCTGCGCGAGCGCCAGGAAGACCTGATCTCGCTGACGCGCGAGCTCGAGGACACGAACCGCGGCATCGTCGCCCTGTACGCCGAGATCGAAGACAAGGCCGAGCACCTGCGCCGCGCCGACGAAATGAAGTCGCGCTTCCTGTCGAACACCAGCCACGAACTGCGCACGCCGCTGTCCTCGATCCGGGCGCTGTCGAAACTCCTGCTCGACCGCATGGACGGCGAGCTGACGCCGGAACAGGAGCGCCAGGTCTGGCTGATCGAACGCACCGCCACCGAAATGTCGGAACTGGTGAACGACTTGCTCGACCTGGCCAAGATCGAGGCCGGCCGCGTCGAAGCGCAGCCGGCGCCGGTCGTGGTCGAGAACCTGTTCCGCGCGCTGAAAGGCATGATGCGCCCGCTGGTCGACGCCGAGCGCGTCGACCTGGTGTTCGACAACGGCGGCATCGAGGAGGCCTTCGATTCCGACGAGGGCATGCTCTCCCAGATCCTGCGCAACTTCGTCTCGAACGCCCTCAAGTTCACCGAGGACGGCTCGGTGCGCGTGAGCGCGGCCCACGACCCTGAATCCGATATGCTGACCTTTGCCGTCACCGATACCGGGATCGGCATCGACCCCGACCACCTGCACCTGATCTTCGAAGAATTCACGCAAGTCGAAAATCCGCTCCAGCGGCGCAGCAAGGGGACGGGCCTGGGCCTGCCGCTGTGCCGCCGCCTGGCCGAACTGCTGGGCGGGCGCGTCGACGTCAACAGCCGGCCCGGTGTCGGCTCGACCTTCATGCTGACGCTGCCGCGTCAATTTCCCCATCCGGCGCCTGCCAGCACCTGAGATACCGAATCATGACCGCCACTCCGCACATTATCCTCAACGTCGACGACAACGACGGCGCGCGCTACGCCAAGACCCGCATCCTGCAAAGCGCGGGGTTCACCGTGCTCGAAGCGGCCAACGGCACCGATGCGCTGGCCGTGGTGCGCGAGGATAATCCGGCCCTCGTGCTGCTCGACGTGAAGCTCCCCGACATCAACGGCATCGAAGTCTGCCGCCGCATCAAGGCCGATCCCGACACCAACTGCGTGCTGGTGCTGCAGACCTCGGCCGCGCTGACCGGCCGCGCCGACAAGATCCGCGGCCTGGAGGGCGGCGCCGACAACTACCTGGCCGCGCCGATCGAGGCCGACGAGCTGATCGCCAACGTGAATGCGCTGCTGCGCATGCGCCAGACCCAGGACGACCTGCGCGAGAGCGAAGAGCGCTTCCGCCAGCTGACCGACAACGTCGAGGACGTGTTCTGGATGTTCTCGGCGCCGGACGGCGTGCTGGCCTATGTCAGCCCGGCCTACGCGAAAATCTGGGGCCGCAGCGTCGACACGCTGCGGCGCCAGCACGCCAGCTGGTTGGACGCCGTGCATCCCGACGACCGCGCGCGCCTGGCGGGACGCTGGGCCACGCTGGCGACCCAGCCGCACTATGACGAGGAATTCCGCGTGGTGCTGCCCGACGGTGCGACGCGCTGGGTGCGCGACCGCCTGTTCGCGGTGCGTAACGCGCGCGGCGAGGTCTATCGCGTGGCGCGCGTCACCAGCGACGTCTCGGCGCGCAAGGAAATGGAAGCGCTGCTGCGTGCGGCCGACGCCAACAAGAACCAGTTCCTGGCCACGCTGGCGCACGAGCTGCGCAATCCGCTCTCGCCGATCCGCAACGCCGCCACGCTGCTCGGTGTCGGCGGCGAGCATGCCGGCGAGCGCCATGCGCACGCGCGCGAAGTCATCCTGCGCCAGGTCGACCACCTGGCGCACCTGGTCGACGACCTGCTCGACGTGGCGCGTATCTCGGAAGGCAAGATCGTGCTGCGGCGCGAGGAAGTCAACCTCGGCGCCGTGATCGCCCAGGCGATCGAGACCGCCGGCCCGTTGATCGCCGCGCGCGGCCACAAGCTCGAGGTGCGCCAGGCGCCGTGCGAGGTCTGGGTGGCGGGCGACCCGGTGCGCCTGGCGCAATCGATGGGCAACCTGCTGCACAACGCGGCCAAGTTCACGCCCAAGGGCGGCGAGATCACGCTCGGCATCGCGCTGCATGGCGACGACGTGCACATCTCGGTAAGGGATAACGGCATCGGCATCGCCGAGGACAACCTGCCGCGCATCTTCGGCATGTTCGCCCAGGCCGCGGTGCCGCCGGACCGCGCGCCGGAAGGACTCGGCATCGGCCTGTCGCTGGTGTCGCGCCTGCTCGAGATGCACGGCGGCCAGCTGCGCGCCGAGAGCCCGGGCATCGGCATGGGCAGTACCTTCACGGTGGAGCTGCCGGTGCTGCGCACCAGCGGCGCCGCGTGTGCCACCGACGGCGCGGCAGAGCAGAGCGGCGCCGCCGCCGGCCTGCGCGTGCTGCTGGTGGACGACAACGTCGACGCCATGGAGATGATGGGCTTCCTGCTGGCCGAAATGGGCCACGAGACCTGGACCACCTCGGACGCCTCGCAGATCGAAGAGCTGGCGCTGCGCCACCGGCCGCAGGTGATCGTGCTCGACATCGGCCTGCCGGGCGCCGACGGCTACCAGCTGGCGCGCATGATCAAGGCCAATCCCGAGCTGACCCACATCCGCCTGGTGGCGCACACCGGCTACGGCTCGCCCGAAGACCGGCGCCGCGCGCAGGAGGCGGGGTTCGATGCGCACCTGGTCAAGCCGGCGGAGCTGGATGACCTGGAGAAGGCGCTGCGCGGGTAATCGAACAATGTGCCGGAAATCGTCACCCGGCCGCCCATGAAGAATGCCCGCACACTGCGGTAATGCTGTTCAGTTATGACTGAGCGGCATTTTTAATTTGTCTCAACCGGATTCTTGATGTCCGCTTATTGCTGTGTCAGCTAGCTGTGGAAGACTGAAGTATTTTTTTCACTGCTCGGGGGTATAGCATGGCGATCGATGTCTATCTGCAAATTGACGGTATCAAGGGCGAATCGATGGATTCGGGCCACCAGGGCTGGATTGAAATTCACTCCGCCTCAATGGGCGTGAAACAGCCCAAAAGCGCAACAGCGTCCACTGCTGGTGGGCATACGGCCGAACGGTGCGAACACAAGACGATTGCCCTATCAAAGCTCGCTGATGTGGCTTCGCCTATCCTCATGCAGTTCTGTTCAATGGGGAAAACCATACCGAAGGCTAAGCTTGAGTTCATGCGTGCGGACGGCGACGGCAAGCCTGTTAAATACTACGAGGTTGAGCTTGAAAATGTTCTCATTGCAAACATGGATCAGGTGATCCATGAGGGTAGCATTCTTCATGACTCTATCGGGCTCCGCTTTTCCCGGGTGAAGTGGAAATACACTCAACAGAGGATTGCTGGCGGGGCTAGCGGCAACACTGCTGGCGGTTGGGACCTGGCATGCAACAAGTGTGTTTAAGGAGTGGCAATCATGCCTGACGGAGTGCCCATTCAGCCAAAAGACAGTCGCAGTTTTTTCATGTTGCCTCAGGCGCCTGAGGAAGCTGGTTATTACATTTACGGTACGCCCGGTGGGGGAGCGCACCAGTATGCTCATCCTTCTTCACTCAGTCTAATTTTTTGGGTTGAGAAGGAATGGGCTGCTACTGAAAAAAGGAAGTTCGGTGTTGGTAATATCAGCATGGCCGATAGAGAAGCTACGGGGGAGCACCGTTCGCACATCAATGGCCTTCAGATAGATGTGAGACCAGTCAGGAAAGACGGCCTTCACCTTCCAGTGACATGGAAACAGTCGGACTATGACGATGAGGCCACGGCAAAACTGATCGCTATCTTTTTCTCGCACCCCCTCGTCAAGCTAGTCCTGTTCAACGATACTCGGATACCAGGTGTGCGCCGTTGGGACAAGCATGATGATCATTTTCATGTTGGCTTGAAGTTGGGGGCGAAATGAAATTCCTGATTGTGGTCGCGGCGGTGCTCATGGCGGCTCATGCACATGCAGACGACAAAGGTAAATGGACAGGCAAGAACAAGTCTTTGACGAATGCCACCTACCTTGTCTATTCTGGTGAATCGGGAGATCGTAGGCCACCAACAAATGAAGATAAGAAGCTTGCGATTGCGATCAGGGGGCAAGCGGCGAAAGAGATTTTTGACTCGATCGGTCCAGACGCCAAAGGAGTCAGTTGTAGCGCTGAAGATGGCGAACGGATGAGAAGCAAGGGGGAGGTCTGGTGCTCTTACATGCCAAGTGATGGATACATGTGCTTCTTGGGGTTCAACCTTCGAACTGGTGAGCCTCAATCGGGGGGGAGTTGCTAGTACAAGTAGCCAAGAGAAAATCCCCTGATGATAATGCCGTTCAGTAAAGACTGAACGGCATTTTTTCTGAAGTAAAAATACTGGGCATGGCGCAGGCCTTGTCGTCAAAAACCGTAGATGTGGTCTATCAGAAAATCTGAGCACGCCGGTCGCCTACAACTTGATCCGTCTTGAAATCGCCAAGGCTGCGCTGGCTTTCAAGTGCGAGCCGACCATCGCAAGCTTCATTCCTGCCTTCCACCTGATCCAGTTTGAACTGCACTGGGCTGGCGTGACGAGGGCATACGTTTGATGAAGCATCTGCACGAGAGGCTGGTTAGCCTCCTGAAAGAAGAACGGCCCGCTCGCAAATGCGAGCAGGCCGTCAAGGCAACGCCGAAGCATGATGTCGTTCGTAAGGTAAAGAACCTACCTTAACTGAACGGCATTACGCACATTGCGGGCATTTTCATTCGAGGATCCGGCGACTACTTCTCGGTCACCGTAAATTCCCCGAACGCCTTGAGCTGCTCGCTCACCGCCTTCGGATCGCCCACCACGACGATCGACTGCGACTCGGGTGCGAAATACTTCTTCGATACGTCGCGCACCTGCTGCGGCGTCACCTTCTGGATCAGCGGCACGTACTGGCCGAGGAATTCGGGCGGCAGGCCGATCAGCCAGTTCTGGGCCAGCGTGTTGGCGACCGCGCCCTGCAGCTGGTTGCTGATCAGGTAACCGCCGGCGACATAACGCTTGTTCATCGTCATCTCGTCCGCCGGCACCAGCTCGCTGCCGATGCGCTTGTACTCGTTGAAGTACTCGGTCAAGGCCGCGCCGGTGACTTCGTTGCGCACGTCGGCGCCGCCGACGATGGCGCCGCCGACGCGGTTCATGCGGGCGCCGGCCGAGGCGCCGTAGGTATAGCCCTTGGCTTCGCGCAGGTTCAGGTTGACCCGGCTCGAGAAGCCGCCGCCGAGGATGGTGCTGGCCAGGCGCAGCGGCACCTGCTCGTCGGCGCTGGCCTGGATGCCGGGGCCGCCCACGCGGATGGTCGACTGCACGCTGTTCGCGCGCTCCAGCACGATGCGCGCCGGCTTGGCCGCGCTCGACGGCGGCGCCGTGTCCGGCAGGGCGGCGCCCGTGGCCTTCCAGTCGCCGAAGGCCGCCTGCGCCAACTTCATCGCTTCGGCTTCGCCGATGCGGCCGGTGATCACCAGCAGCGCGCGGTCCGGACGGAAGCGTTTCGCGTACTCGCTGCGCAGCAGATCCTGGGTGACCGACTCGATCGCCTCGGCGGTCGGCTGGGTGTGGCCGTACGGATGTTCGCCGTAGACGGCCTGGTTGATCGCGCGCTCGGCGCGGAAGCGCGGCGTTGCTTCAGCCGCGCGCAAGGCCTGCAGCGCATTCGCCTTGGCCAGGTCGACTTCCCTGGCCGGGAAGTCGGGGCTGCGCGCGACTTCGGCCAGCAGCGACATCATCGGGCCGGCTTGCGAGGACAGGGCGTTGGCCTGCACCGAAATGCCGTCCGAGGACGAGCCGGCGGCCACCGAGCCGCCCATGCCCTGGGCCGCTTCGGCGATCGCGCGCGAATCGCGCCTCGCGGTGCCTTCGTTGAGCATCCCGGCCAGCAGGTTGGCAAAGCCGGGGTGCGCCTTGTCGTCGGCGGCAAAGCCGGCGCCGCGCATGGCCAGCACGTAGTCCACGCGCGGCAGGCCCTTGCGCGGCACGACCCAGACGGTCATGCCGTTGGCGAGCGTCTTCTTGACGATCTTCGGCGTCGGGATCGGCTTGTCGGCGCCATAGGCCGGCATCGCGCCGGCTTTGGCAGGCGCGTCCGCGGCAAACGCGGCCGGGGCGAAGGCCAGCGAAACGGCCAGTGTCAGCATCAGTTTTTTCATCGATGCGCTCCTTATTTTTTATCGCCAGCCGCCTTGGCGACGGGCTTGCGGTCAATGACGGTGCGGTTGGTCTTCACCAGGTAGGTGGAGGCAGCGCGCTGGATGTCGCTTGAGGTCACGCCTTCGATCCAGCCGGGGATCTTGTTGACGACGTTGGCGTCGCCCCAGATGGTCTGCAATCTGGCCACTGTGTCGGCGCGGTTGATGAAGCTCTCCAGGCTGTTGTTCCAGTCCGCCAGCATGCGTGTCTTGACGCGCTTGAGGGTCGCGGCGTCGACGCCGTCCTTGACGATCTTCGCCACTTCCTCGTCCACAGCGGCCAGGATGGCGTCGGCGCTGGTGGTCGGCTTGTACATCGTGTAGATGGTCAGCGGGGTCGGGCCGCCGTATTCCCATGGGCTGACGAGGCCGAACAGGACGTCGACGTTGAGCGCCAGTTCGCGGCCCTTGACCAGGCCCTGATACAGCCTCGATGCGTCGCCGCCGGCCAGCAGTTCGGCCAGCACGGCCATCGGCGCCTGGTCGCGGCTGCCGCGTTCCGGCACTTTCCAGGCCATGGCCACGGCCGGCACCTGGGCCAGCGCGTCGCTCTGTTCGATGCGTTTTTCGACCGTGTTCAGCGGCTCGCTGAAATCGCCGCCTTTCGGCACCGCGCGCGCCGGAATCGCGCCGAAGTATTTCTGCGCCAGCGCGAAGCCCTGGGCCGGGGTCACGTCGCCGGCGATCGCCAGCACCGCGTTGTTCGGGCCGTAGTAGTCGCGGTGGAAGGCGCGCACGTCGTCCAGGCTGGCGCCTTCGAGGTCTTCGAAGCTGCCGTAGCCGTCGTGGTTGTTCTCCCATTTCTGGAAGGCTTGCTGGCTGATGTCGATCCACATGAAGCCGCCGTAAGGCTGGTTCTTCACGTTCACGCGGATCTCTTCCTTGACCACGTCCTGCTGGTTCTTCAGCGTGGCGGGATTGAAGTCCAGCGTTTTCATGCGGTCCGCTTCCAGCCACAGGATCGGCTCGAGCGAGGAGGCCGGCGCGGTCTCGATGTAGTTGGTGAAGTCGGGACGGGTCGAACCGTTGTTGCGGCCGCCGCCGCCGGTGATCGTTTTGTCGAAGGTGCCTTTCGGCGCGTTCGGCGTGCCCTGGAACATCAGGTGTTCGAACAGGTGGGCGAAGCCGGTACGGTTCTTCGGCTCGAGCCGCATGCCGACGTGGTAGACGACCGAGACGCCGACGGTCGGCGAGCTGTGGTCTTCGGTAACGATGACGGTCAGGCCGTTGTCGAGTTTTTTGGTGTGGACCGGCAGGTCCCACTTGTCGCTGGTGGCCGCGAGGGCGGAGACCGACAAGCCGAGCCCGGCCAGCAGGGCGGGGAGTTGGCGCATGCGCATTGATGACCTCGAATGAAAGGGCTGAGTCGAACGAATCTGCCACGCGCGGGGCGTGGCCTGAGCATTTCATCTTAGCGCAAGGGCATGTCAGAAAGGAACTTGTTTTGCGTATGTATGTTACCTTGGCGCAAGACGGCTGATCCGCCGATTTGTCGTCCAGGCCCGCGAATCTGCAGTCTGTCGCATTCCCGGCAGCCCGGCGGGGGCGGCCCGGTATAGTGAATCCATTGCCAATCTGAACAAGAATTGTCGGGTTGGCCGCCGCAAGAACATGGATAGCAACACGGAGAAGAACATGAGCAAGCTTTTGAAGTTCGGCCTCGCGGCCCTCGGAATGCTGGCGCTGATGCGCCTGGCAACGGCCGCGCCCGAGACCATCACCGAAACCCGCCAGCTGGACGCGCGCGTGGCGCGCATCAAGATCGACGGCATGGTCGACCTGCGGGTGCGCCAGGGCAGCCCGGCATCGCTGGTGCTCTCGGGCGATCCGCGCTGGATCGGCAAGATGACGACGCTGCAAAACGGCGACACGGTGGTCATCAGCACCGAGGCGCTCGAGATGCGGATGCAGCGCAAGTACGGCGTGCGCGCCGACCTGGTGCTGCCGAACCTGCGCGAAGTCAGTTCCGAAAGCCTCGGCACCACCGACATTACCGGCTTCAAGGGCGAGGAACTCGAACTGTCGCTGGACGGCGCCGGCTCGATGAACGTGAACGCGGATTTCCGCCTGATCAACGCCAGCCTGGGCGGCGTCGGCAGCATGAGGCTGAGCGGCATGAACAGCGAACGCATCACGCTCGACCTGCAAGGCGCCGGCTACGTGACCCTGATGGGACGCAGCCAGTCGCTGAAAGCCGACCTGGCCGGGCTGGGCAGCCTCGATGCGCGCCAGTTCGCAGCCGATGCCGTCACGCTCGAACTGTCGGGCCTGGGCAACGCGACGATTACCGCGAACCAGAGCGCGAACCTGAACCTGTCGGGCATGGGTTCGGTCACAGTCTACGGCAAGCCGCTCAATCGCCGGGTGAGCGTCGACGGGCTGGGCAAGGTCAGCTGGAAATAAGCAGTTCTCAACAAGGTAGGCGAAAGACCGATCACGCACGAGACAATGAAAAAATTTACCGTAGCGATCCTGTTTGCGCTGGGCCTGTGCGGCGCGGCGCAGGCCGGTTTCCCCGAGGGGGCAAGCGCGTACAACGCGCGCAACTACACGCTGGCGATGCGCGAGATCGCGCCGCTGGCGCGCGCCGGCAATCCCGATGCCCAGCACTTGCTGGGCTTGATGTATTACATGGGCCGCGGCGTCGCGCGCGACTACAAGCAGGCGCTGGCCTGGCACCTGAAAGCCGCCGAGCAGGGCAAGGCCGACGCCCAGTATGTGGTGGGCGCCATGTACTACACCGGCAACGCCGTACCCCAGGACCAGAAGCATGCCGTCACCTGGTTCCGCAAGGCGGCCGAACAGGGCCACGGCGAAGCC
>Ga0213835_101713_pt1 | contig 12351 bp, 11 predicted proteins | sample SWPATP01_FD_160576 | JGI IMG/M metagenome (GOLD analysis project Ga0213835, IMG submission 160576) | Coastal seawater microbial communities from Marineland, Florida, United States - SWPA TP0 #1 | ecosystem: Environmental > Aquatic > Marine > Coastal | place: USA: Florida | collected 2016-08-05
AATGGCGGCGTTTACATCGAAAAATTTATTGAACGGCCCCGTCACATCGAATTTCAGATCCTCGCGGATCAGTACGGCAATGTAATTCACCTCGGCGAACGGGATTGTTCGATCCAACGGCGGCACCAAAAACTCCTCGAAGAAGCTCCCAGCGCGATCCTCACCCCCAGACTGCGGGACAAAATGGGGAAAGCGGCAGTAAAAGCGGCGAAATCCATTGATTATGTCGGGGCGGGGACGGTGGAATTCCTCGTGGATAAGAATGGGGATTTCTACTTTATGGAAATGAATACCCGCATTCAGGTGGAACACCCGGTCACAGAGATGGTGACGGGACTAGATCTGATCGCCGAGCAAATTAAAGTTGCCCAAGGCGATCGCCTCAGTTTGAATCAAAATCAAGTGAACTTGAATGGTCATGCCATCGAGTGCCGGATTAATGCCGAAGATCCCGACCATGATTTCCGACCGACCCCAGGCAAAATCAGTGGCTATCTTCCCCCCGGTGGCCCTGGGGTACGGATGGATTCCCACGTTTACACCGACTATGAAATTTCTCCTTACTACGATTCTTTGATCGGTAAATTAATCGTTTGGGGACCAGACCGAGACACCGCCATTCGCCGCATGAAGCGGGCACTCCGAGAATGTGCCATTACTGGAGTATCGACCACCATTAGCTTCCACCAAAAGATTTTGAATCATCCGGCTTTTTTGGCGGCCGATGTCGATACAAACTTTATCCAGCAGCACATGTTGCCCTAGGGGCGATCGCAAATAGTCTCTAACCTTGAGGGCAACCCCCATAAGTGACGATTGGGGAAATGCCCTTACTTTTTCGCGATGACTTGCACCAAAGTCTGGTCTTGGTCTGCGTAGATCATGATTTGGGAAGCGCGCTCTTGCTTTTGAAAGCCAAACATCGATTGCCCGTTGACGTCCATGGTCATTTCTTGAGTCCAACCATTTTTCGCCATTTCTGCGGTGTATTTGTCCTTGACAGCGGCCACACTTTCATTAGTGACAAAGGTGACGGAGACCCCCTCCGGTAAATCCATCGCCATTCTAATTTCGGCATTTTTATCGAAATAAATGTCCTTGGGGAAGGTGTCGGGGAGTTTGACATTGTCGCCACTACTGACGGACAGATTCCCTTCGTTGGTTTTGATATCGACGGATTCTTTGGACATATCGATATCGACTTTTTCGCCGGAGCCAGCTTCAATCGCTTTTTCAAAAATTATTTCCTGAACCATACCGCAGCCACCGAGGCTGAGGGCACAGAGGAAGAAGGCAGGGAGAATCAACTTTTTCACGGCTTTTGTCCTTAAATTTTGTTTGTTAATCATTGGCTTGCGGTACTTGCCATGGCCCTTTGGGTTATGTGCTTTGGTTTTAGGGGCAATGGTCAAAATAAACCGCCAATAATAATTTATAGTGGGCACCCAGGCAGACTGATGCAGTTTCTAAAAATCCCAGGTCGTTGCCCCATTCTCGATGGGTTCGGTAAAAATCAAGGTCGCAGTTAAGTTAAATTAAGTCTTAACGCGATGAATTTTTTGGTGAATGCGATGTCTTGGTTAGCTGTGACAAGTCTAGGGCTCAATCTGCTGTTGGGCGCGATGACCCTATTTTTTATTTTCCGCATTGTGCTCACTTGGTATCCCCAGGCGGAATTAACGAAACTGCCCTTTAGCTTGGTGGTTTTGCCGACGGAACCGCTTTTGGCCCCGACGAGAAAACTGGTGCCGCCCCTAGGAGGCATTGATATTTCTCCGGTGATTTGGGTGGGAATCGTCACTCTCCTGCGGGAGGTACTCTTGGGTCAGCAGGGTCTATTGGTGATGTTGTTGCGCTAGAGACACTGGCAAATGGCAAGGATTAGGCAGTTGGAACCCCAGGCTTTTGATCCGCGTCTAGCGAGGTAATGCTGGAATCAAAAAAGGATATTCGATATGTGGCGACGGTGCTTATTGGCGTTAACGGGGGCTTGGGGGATGGGACTGGCGATCGCCCCGGTGATGGCCCAACCGTTACCAAAACAAGCCATTTTTGAAAATCTCCAGTTGCGCCCTAATTTTGCCCCCAATCCCCAGCTATTACGGGGAGTCAGTGGGGGAAGTGAACCCGCCGCAGAATTTTTGGGCATCGAGGATACCCCCACGGGGTCTTGTGTTGGCTTTATCGATAACCATGCCGACCATCGCCTCAGCCTCATGACATTTTTTAATGATTTAGAACTGAGCGTTGAAAGTGCCGGGGATACGGTGCTTGTGGTCAAAGGCCCCGGTGGTGTGTGGTGCAATGACGATGCGGTGGGTCAAAATCCGGCAATTCGCGGCGAATGGCAAAAAGGACTGTATCAAGTCTGGGTTGGCTCCCGGGGACAACGGCAATATTATCCTTATATTTTAGAAATTCACCATCGGAAGTAGTTGATCCCTAAGTTGGGAGATCAGGTAATGGGGGATAATGGAAACATTATCTTGATGTTGCACTAGAGAAAACATTGTGGCTATCGGAATTGGTTTACTTGGCTTAGGAACGGTTGGCACGGGCACTGCAGAAATTTTGCTGTCGCCCCAGGGCCGCCACCCGCTGTTGGGGGAAGTGGTTTTGAAACGGGCAGGGGTGCGCTCCCTAGACAAGCCCCGCAACATTGATTTACCAGCGGGTTGCCTAACCACTGATCTAGAGGCCATCGTCAAAGATCCAGAGATTCAGGTGGTGGTTGAGTTGTTGGGTGGCCTGGAGCCAGCGCGGACTCTCATCCTGGCGGCGATCGCCAATGGGAAACATGTGGTCACGGCCAACAAAGCAGTGATTGCCAAATATGGCGAAGAAATTTACACCGCAGCGAACCAAGCAGGGGTCTATGTGCTCCTTGAGGCGGCGGTGGGCGGTGGCATTCCGATCATTAAACCCCTCAAGCAATCTTTAGGAGTGAACCGCATTACCCGTGTCATTGGCATTATCAATGGCACCACCAACTATATCCTCACCCAGATGGCCCAGCACGGGGCAGACTTTGGGGAAGTATTAGCGGAAGCCCAAAAATTGGGTTATGCCGAAGCCGATCCCAGTGCCGATGTGGATGGGGGCGACGCGGCGGACAAAATTGCGATTCTCGCTTCCTTGGCCTTTGGGGGACGAATTCGGCGCGAAGATGTCTACTGCGAAGGGATTCGTTCCATTAGTGCGGCAGATATCAGTTTTGCGAAAAAGCTCGGTTTTGTGATCAAATTATTGGCGATCGCCGAACGACCAGACCTCGAAGAAGATGCCCTACAGTTGCGCGTTCACCCGACTTTGGTGCCAGAAGATCATCCCATCGCCAGCGTCAATGGTGTCTTTAATGCGATCCTCGTGGAAGGGGAACCCCTCGGCCAGGTAATGTTCTATGGCCCTGGGGCTGGGGCTGGGGCAACGGCCAGCGCCGTAGTTTCTGACATTGTTCATGTGGTGGGTCTGTTGCATTCTGACCAGGTGATCCAGAAACTCAACCCTCTCCTGGGCTGCACCCATGAGCATTACAGCAAAATTTTACCCATTGATACCCTAAAAACTCGTTTTTATGCGCGCTTCTTGTCGCGGGATTTGCCCGGTGTGATCGGCGATCTGGGGACTTGCTTTGGGCAGCACCAAGTGAGCTTGGAATCAGTCGTGCAGATTGGTCTTCAGGATGATTGCGCTGAGATCGTCGTCGTGACCCATGATGTCCATGAGGCGAATTTCCGGGAAGCCATGCGAGAAATCGAAGGCCTAGAGGCGATCAAGGAAGTGCCGAGTATTCTCCGCGTCCTTTAGTAATCATTCAACTGCAAAATTCTTGATCCTCCACATTTCTGGAGGATTTTTTGTTAATTTGTCTACAATTCTGACGATGTTTTCCAGAGTTGGGCTAAGTTAGTGAATAAATGCCTCTTTAGCGATACTTTTTGAGGATACCGAGAAATAATGCCTTTAAGTTGGAATGAAATCAAAAGTCGGGCGATCGCCTTCTCGAAGGAGTGGGAATTTGAGGAGTCAGAAAAATCAGAAGCACAATCGTTTTGGAATGATTTTTTTCAGGTATTTGGCATTTCTCGTAAGCGAATCGCAACATTTGAGAAGTCAGTTAACAAATTAGGGAATAAGAAAGGTTCTATTGACCTGTTATGGAAGGGAAATATCCTTGTTGAGCATAAATCACGAGGCAAAAGTTTAGATAAGGCGTTTGAACAGGCAAAAGATTATTTTCCGGGGTTAAAGGAGCATGAGCTACCTCGATATATTTTGGTGTCGGATTTCGCTCAATTCCGGCTTTATGACCTCGAAACGGATCAGACCCATGAATTTCTACTAAAAGATTTCGTCAATTATGTTCATCTGTTTGATTTTATTGCGGGATATGAGCAGCGAACCTATAAGGATGAAGATCCGGTTAATATTCACGCGGCGGAGTTGATGGGTAAGCTGCATGACCGTCTCAGGGAGATTGGTTATACGGGTCATGATCTAGAAGTTTACTTAGTGAGGTTGTTATTTTGCTTATTTGCAGATGACACAGGCATTTTTGAAAAGGGAATTTTTGAGGAATATCTCGATATTCATACCAAAGAAGATGGTAGTGATTTGGCGATGCACTTGGGGCATATTTTCCATGTGTTGAATACGCCACCGGAGAAGCGGTTAAAAAATCTGGATGAGAGTTTAGGACAGTTTCCCTATGTGAATGGCAAGTTATTTGAAGAGCAGTTAGCGCCTGCGGCTTTTGATCGCAAAATGCGAGAAATGTTATTAGAAGCTTGTGGATTTAATTGGGGGAAAATTTCTCCGGCCATTTTTGGGTCAATGTTCCAAGCGGCGATGGATCAACAGACTCGACGAAATTTGGGGGCGCATTATACGTCTGAGAAAAATATTCAGAAGGTGATTAAGCCTTTGTTTTTGGATGAGTTGCACGAGAAATTTAAGAAGGCAAAAGGCAGTCCAACGGCGTTAAAGCGGCTCCATGATGAGCTTGGGGAATTACATTTTCTTGATCCGGCTTGTGGCTGTGGAAATTTTTTGATTATTTCTTATCGGGAATTGCGAGATCTAGAGTTATTGATTCTCAAAGAGCTTTACAAGAAGAAGGAGGGGTTTATTGATATTCGTTTGTTCCTAAAGGTGGATGTGGATCAGTTTGGGGGCATTGAATATGATGAGTTTCCGGCACGGGTGGCAGAGGTGGCGATGTGGCTCATCGATCATCAGATGAATATCAAGGTGAGTAATGAGTTTGGGCAGTATTTTGTCCGGTTGCCGCTAAAGAAGGCTGCCAGAATTGTGAATGGGAATGCGTTACGGATTGATTGGGAAGAAGTGATTCCAAAGGAAAAGTTAAATTACATTCTCGGTAATCCACCTTTTGTGGGTTCAAAGATGATGACGAAAGATCAGCGAGCAGATCTTTTATCTGTTTTTGAAAGTGCCAAGGGTGCAGGGGTAATGGATTATGTTTCTGCTTGGTATGTTAAAGCGGCAGATTTTATTCAAGAGAAAAAGATAAAAACAGCTTTTGTAAGTACAAATTCTATCTCTCAAGGTGAGCAAGTTGGAATTTTATGGGGACTACTTTTTGAAAAATATCAAATTAAGATTCATTTTGCACACCGTACTTTTAAATGGTCAAATGAGGCAAAAGGGAAAGCGGCTGTTTATTGTGTGATTATTGGATTTGCAACTTTTAACATTAAAGGAAAGCGTTTATTCGAGTATGAAGATATCAAGGGAGAAGCGTTAGAAATCAAAGTAAGTAACATCAATCCATATTTGGTAAATGGTGATGATTTAATTATTCTAAGACGGCGGCAACCTTTATGTAATGTCCCTAATATTGGCATTGGCAATAAGCCCATTGATGGCGGCCATTACTTGTTCACCACAGAAGAAAAGGAGGATTTTTTAAAACTAGAGCCAAAAGCAGAAAAATGGTTTAGGAAATGGTTGGGTTCTAGGGAGTTTATCAATAAAGAAGAAAGATGGTGTTTGTGGTTGGGAGACTGTCCACCTAACGAACTCAAAAAAATGCCCCATGCTTTAGAGCGAGTCAAGGCAGTTAAAGAAACTCGATTAAATAGCAACAGTAAACCGACCCAAAAGCTAGCGCAAACACCGACAAGATTTCATGTTGAAAATATGCCAGAATCAGAATATTTACTTATTCCAAAAGTTTCTAGTGAAAGGCGCAACTATATTCCTATTGGGTTTTTAAATCAAAGTACGTTATCTAGTGACTTGGTGTTTATTGTTGGTAATGCCACCTTGTTTCATTTTGGTATCTTTACTTCAGTAATGCACATGGCATGGGTTAAATATGTTTGTGGAAGATTAAAAAGTGATTATCGTTATTCAAAAGATATTGTCTATAATAATTTTCCTTTTCCGCAGAACGTAACTGACAAACAAAAACAAACAGTTGAAAAAGCAGCGCAGTTAGTTTTAGACACTAGAGACAAATATCCCGATAGTAGCCTTGCCGATCTTTACGATCCCCTCACCATGCCCCCCGACTTAATGAAAGCCCACCAAAAACTCGATAAAGCAGTGGATCTCTGTTACCGTCCTCAAGCTTTTACCAGCGAACTCAACCGCATCGAATTTTTATTTAACGAATATGAGAAACTGATAACACCACTCCTACAAAGTACAAAACAGAAAAAAGCCCGCAAAAACAAAACATCTTAATTTCACATTGAATAATGAGAACAATGACCATCAAAGAATTATTAAAAGACCAAGAAAGACTCTATTTCTACTATCAATCAGCGTTGAAAAAGTCACAAAAAAAATTTGAGATTAACAAAAATCATCAGAAAAATAGTCTTTATTTAGCCAAGCAAGCAGCAATAATTTTAAAAGAAAAATTCAATGCCTCTAAAGTTGCTTTGTTCGGTTCAATTCTTGATTTAGAAACATTTACCCAGTGGTCAGATATTGACATTGCTGCATGGGGACTAGAGCCAAGTGAAACGTTGTTAGCTATGGACACAGTACAAAGCCTTAGTGATGAGATTGAAATCAATCTGGTCGATATCAACACAGTCAAATCAGAAGTTTACCAAAGCATTCTAAAGAACCACCAGGAAATATGATTTCTTCTTATTTGAAAGTCGCAGGACATATTAATGATGAACTTGTTAGCTTAGAAAAAACCTACCAGAGAATTCATCGTGCCAATCAAGCTCGACAATCAAATGCCCTTGATAGTGACTTATTGATCGATGCGATCGCCTAATTATTCACTATTCTCTGCCGCTAGAATCACATCAGCATAAATATCTGCTACTGCCCACTCAAATTCAATACTGGGAATCACCAGCGTATCGTCAACACCAAAATCTCGATATCCCCACATTTCTCCCGTTTGCCGTTGATAAAGTTCTACATAAATATGCTCAGAATCAAGCAAAATATATTCCTCTAGACTAGGCATTTGTCGATAATATTTCAGCTTTGTTTTGCTATCGTAATTTGAAGTGCTTGGTGATAAAACTTCAACAATTACTTTCGGATACTGAATCCATTTACGGGCTTTGAGATCTTCAGGATGACAACTGACCACCAGATCCGGATAAAAATAACGCCGATTTGCTTTCCCTTGCACTTTTACATCAGACATATTTACCCGACAACCTCTGGACTTAAGGTGTGCTCTCAAAGCAACTAATAGATTGATTGCAATATCATTGTGAGGCAACGTTCCTCCAGTCATCGCAATAATTTCACCATCAATATATTCATAGCGAAGTTCCTGCCGTTCTTCCCACTGGAGATATTCCGCAGCAGTCATTTTTTCTGGAAACTTAGGTGTTGCAATCATCGTTATTTTCCTCATTCTAAGCTGAGTCACTTAGTGAAAAACTAGCGGCCCATTTTTTGCTTCATTTGCCGAATTTGTTCGTCCATTTCCCACTTTTGGAACTGAGCTTCGAGGGGATCGGTGGCACTGTTGTAGGTTTGGCGATCGCCATTGGTACCACTAAAGTTTTCCCAACTGCTGGTGTAGGCATCCTCTACTTTTTGAGACGCTTGCAGTTCATCCATTTTTTGCTTCACTTCCTGGCGTTTCTGCTGGAGCTGCACCAAAAGAGACTGGGCCTGTTCAATGCGTTTTTTAGTGCCTTGCATCTTGCCCCAGAGTTGATTCCCCTGGCGGAGGAGGGCCGCTTCCCTCGCTTTGGCGGCGCTGGCGAGATCCGGTCTCCGACCCGCTTCGGCCTGTTGTACCCGCTGGTGCCAATGTTGGATATCCTGGGCCACCTGGGCGATCTGTTGCTCCACCTGGGTCAGTTGCCGTTGTAGATCCTGGGTGAGGCGGTTGGCTTCTCGTTCTTGTTCTTGGAGTTGCTCGGCGATCGCCTGGAGTTCTAACTGGGGATGTGCCTTGAGAAATTCCTCTAATCGCGTCTCAAAAAACTGCCCAACTTCGCTAAAAAGACCCATAATTCCGCCGTTTTCACAATTGCTGACTTTAGGTTAGCTTTTTTTAGGGAGGTCTGCTACAATCATTTATCGTCACGCCAGGAGAGATGGCTGAGTGGTCGAAAGCAGCACATTGCTAATGTGCCGAGTCGTGTACGCGGCTCCGAGGGTTCGAATCCCTCTCTCTCCGTACCAAAATTAACTAAATATATTCCCCTGTATTTCCCGCAACTCCCTACGATTGACGGGATTTTTTAGTATTTCCCCGGCTCCTTGGGCTTTCAGAAGAAATGTGTGGAGTTCTATCGATTTATAAATTCCCCAGGGGCGATCGCCAGAAAATCAAAGGGAATTCGCTATTTATTAAAGACAGATCATCCCGTTGTCCGTTGAAGGATTTTTCCCATGAAACCGACCCACAAGTTTCAGGTCAAAGCCGTTTTACCCCCTGTCCTGGAACCCCTACGCCGCCTCGCCCATAACATCCACTGGGATTGGAATGTCGCCGCAAAAAGTCTCTTTGTTCGCCTCGATCCAGACCTATGGCAGCAGACGAGCCACAATCCGGTGGCGATGTTGGGTCGCGTTGACCAAGCCCGCCTCGATGAATTAGCCAAGGATGACGGTTTTATCGCCCACATGGAACGGGCCATTGAACAGCTCGATGACTACCTCCAACAACACACTTGGTACCACAAAGCACGGGGCGAAACCAAAGGGAAAGAATGCTATGCCTATTTCTGTGCGGAGTATGGCCTCAGCTACTGCCTACCGATCTATTCCGGGGGATTGGGGATTCTTGCGGGGGATCACCTCAAATCCGCCAGTGATCTCGGTTTACCCCTAGTGGCCGTTGGTTTACTGTACCAGGAGGGGTATTTCGCCCAGTATCTCAACCATGACGGCTGGCAACAGGAAGAATATCCGATCAATGATTTCTACAATATGCCCCTCCATTTAGAAAAAGATGACCAGGGAAATGAACTGATCATTGAGGTGGAATTTCCGGGGCGGATGATCTATGCACGGGTTTGGCGTATCGATGTGGGGACGGTGCCCCTCTATATGTTAGATACCAACATTGAGCAAAATACTAACCCCTACGACCACGACATTACCGATGAACTGTATGGAGGTGATCGCGATCTCCGGCTCCACCAAGAGATCCTCCTGGGTATCGGTGGCGTGCGCATGCTCGAAAAACTAGGCTATAAACCGACGGTCTACCACATGAACGAAGGCCACAGCGCCTTTTTGATCCTGGAGCGCATCCGCAAACTCATGCAAGAGCAGGGCTTAACCTTCCGCCATGCCCAACAGTTTGCCCTCTCGACCCAAATGTTTACGACCCATACCCCCGTGTCCGCTGGGTTTGATCTCTTTTCCCCGGAGCAAACCCTGCATTATGTGGGTCACTATGCCGAAAAATTTGGCCTCTCCCCAGACCGCTTCCTGGGCCTGGGTCGGGAAAATACTGGGGATCTAGAAGCGCCCTTTAATATGGCGATCTTTGCCCTCAAACACAGTGCTTTTATCAATGGTGTGAGTCAACTCCATGGCCAAGTTTCCCGGGAAATGTTCCATAGCTTGTGGCCTGATTTTCCCCGCGACGAAGTGGGGATTACCTCGATCACGAATGGTGTCCATGCCCGCAGCGTCACCGCCCCCGCCACCCAAGATCTCTACGACCGCTACCTGGCCCCCACCTGGGATGAAGCCCCCGCCGAAAGCCATATCTGGGAAAAAGTGAGCACCATTCCCAACGAAGAACTGTGGCGTAACCACGAGCGTCAACGCTCCGATTTGGTTGTTTATATCCGACAGCACCTCGCCAAGCAACTACAAAAACAAGGGGCCACTGAAGCGGCGATCGCCAAAGCCCGCCAGGTACTCAAGCCCAACCTCCTGACCATCGGCTTTGCCCGTCGCTTTGCCACCTACAAACGGGCTAATCTCTTTTTGTATGACATTGAACGAATTAAAAAAATTATCCTCGGCAATCCAGAGCGTCAAGTGCAATTTGTCATTGCCGGGAAAGCCCACCCAAAAGATATTCCGGGGAAAGAACTAATCCGCAACATCATCCATACCGTCCAGGAAGAAGGCCTCGAAGATTACGTCGTCTTCTTACCCAACTACAATATTCACATTGCCCGCAAAATGGTGTCTGGGTGCGATGTGTGGCTTAATACCCCCCGACGCCCCCGGGAAGCCTCTGGCACTTCCGGGATGAAAGCGGCGATGAATGGCTTGCCGAATTTAAGCGTCCTTGATGGCTGGTGGGATGAGGCCGACTATACCCGCACCGGTTGGGCGATCGGCCACGGGGAAATTTACGATGATCAAGATTACCAAGACCGGGTAGAAGCCAGTGCCCTGTATGAACTGCTAGAAAAAGAAATTGTGCCGCTGTTCTATACGCGCAACAGTTTCGATGTCCCCGAAGGCTGGGTCAATAAAATGAAGGAAGCGATTCGCCTGAATTGCCCCATGTTTAATACGTCGCGGATGCTCCGGGACTATGCCCAAAAGGCTTATTTTAAATTGAGCGATCGCCATTTTGAACTCAGCGACAATCACTACCAAGCCGTCCAAGAACTCGCCGATTGGAAATCCCAACTATTTAAAGCCTGGTACAACATCCGCGTCGAAGCCTTTGATGTCGGGGAGTCCGCCGAAATCGATATTCAACAGCCCGTCCATGTCAAAGCAATCCTCGATCTCGCGGCCCTGACCCCAGACGATCTGGCCGTGCAAATTTACCTCGGCACCATCAATGACCAGGACGAACTCATTAACGGCGAAAGTTACCCTATGACCTTCCAGGGCCTGACCACCGACCAAAAAGCAATCTACCAAGGCGTTGTGCAATACAAAAAAAGTGGCTACCAAGGCATGGCCCTACGTATTCTCCCCCACCACCCTCACCTAGATGATGCCACCGAGCCCCGGCTCATCCGTTGGGCCTAGGACAAACCGTCCAAGAGACGATGCCAATGGCAATTTACCCCTATACTGGGGAAGAACTTTCCCTGAGAGAGTTTACGTTTCTTAAAATTATCGGGCAATCATTAAAGCCCGAATGCCTTGTGAGACAATAGTCTAAGCTATTAAACTAAGCAAGAATCCATTTATTAAAACAGCAATAATATGAGCGTCGTTAGTCAAGTTATCCTGAGAGCCGATGACGAACTCCGCTATCCCAGCAGCGGTGAACTCTCGGGGATTAAAAACTTTTTAGCCACTGGGGCGGTACGGATCCGCATTGCGGAGGCCCTTGCCGACAACGAAAAGAAAATCGTTGACCAAGCCCAAAAGCAACTGTTTAGCATCCACCCAGAATATCGAACCTCGGGCGGGAATGCAGCCACCACGAAGCAATATAACCAATGTCTGCGGGACTACGGTTGGTACCTACGTCTGGTCACCTACGGTATCCTCGCTGGCGACAAAGATCCCATTGAAAGAATTGGTTTAATCGGGGTGAAGGAAATGTACAACGCCCTCGGTGTACCGGTGCCTGGGATGGTTGATGCGATTCGCTGCCTCAAGGATGCCGCCCTTGGTGTGCTTGATTCAGAGGAAGCAAGAATTGCTGCTCCTTATTTTGACTTCATTACCCAAGCAATGTCCTAGGGTTGAGTTCTGGGATTGCGGTCTAATTCAATTCAATTATTTCGTTGGGGATCAGGGTTGTTTGCGCACCCTGATTTTTATTGCTTTCGAGCCACCCCTCTAACTCCCCTCAAGGGCCACCCCTCTAACTCCCCTTAAGGGGCTACTGTGTACACACAAGTGTGGATTGAGCGAGCTTCCATCCATGGAAGATAGATTCAAACTGGTATAGCCCCCTCCACAAAGTTCGGATGCCAGGAGGAGACTGGGAGCGATACCCAGACCATC
>Ga0213835_101714_pt1 | contig 12338 bp, 8 predicted proteins | sample SWPATP01_FD_160576 | JGI IMG/M metagenome (GOLD analysis project Ga0213835, IMG submission 160576) | Coastal seawater microbial communities from Marineland, Florida, United States - SWPA TP0 #1 | ecosystem: Environmental > Aquatic > Marine > Coastal | place: USA: Florida | collected 2016-08-05
CGAGCAGCACATACAGCGATTCCGGGGTCGAGACCAGGATGTGCGGCGCGCGCTTCCTCATCGCGTTGCGCTCGGCCGTGGTGGTGTCGCCGGTGCGCACGGCGGTGCGGATGCCGTGCGGCGGCAGGCCCATGGCCCTGAGCTGCTCGCCGATGCCGTCCAACGGTCCCTGCAGGTTGACGCGGATATCGTTCGACAGCGCTTTCAGCGGCGACACGTAGAGCACCTGGGTCTGGTCCGGCAGGGCGCCGTCATCGCTCTCGCGCACCAGGGCGTCGATCGCGGCCAGGAAGGCGGTCAGGGTCTTGCCGGAGCCGGTGGGGGCGGCGACCAGGGTCGGCCGCCCGGCCTGGATCAGCGGCCAGGCGCGCAACTGGGCTTCGGTGGCGCCAGGGAAGCTGGCGTCGAACCAGCGCGCCACGGCGGGGTGGAAGTCGTGGTGCAGGCTGTCATGGGGAGCGCGGACGTTCATGCCCGCCCAGATGGGGGCATTCGTGGTGAAGGCAAGATGCAACGCGCTCAGGCTTGCTGGTCCAGGTAAGGCGCGACGTTGCGCAGCATGCGCGCGATGTACTCGTCCTTTTCCCCGACGGGCGCGACGTAGTGCATCGCCTCGCTGGCCGCGTCGATGCCCTCCAGCCGGGCAATCACCCAGCCGGCGAGATACTGCGACGCCAGGCATCCGCCGGCGGTGGCGATATTCCCCTTGGCGAAAAACGGCTGGTTGAGGATGTCGACGCCGGCCTCCTGCACCCAGGGTCTCGTCGTCAGGTCGGTACAAGCAGGAACCCCTTGCAGCAAACCGAGCCTGGCCAGGACCAGCGTGCCCGAACATTGTGCTCCCAGCAGCTGGCGCGCCGGGTCGAATTTCAGTTGCGCCATCAAGCCGGCATCGGCGACGACCTCCCTGGTCCGCATGCCGCTCCCGATCAGCACCGCATCGGCTTGCGCCGCCTCGGACAGCGAGCACTGCGCTTCCAGTACCACGCCGTTCATCGACCGTACCCGCGGCGCAGGGCAGGCGATCGACACCCGCCAGCCGGTTTTTTTGATGCGGTTCAGGATGCCGAGTGCGATCAGCGAATCGAGTTCGTTGAAGCCGTCGAAAGTCAGGATGGCGATGTGCATGGGATGAAGAATCCGTTAGGTCAGGATGAATCGGTCAAATCGGCGTGCCTGGCCAGCACCAGCAGCTCGCGATTCGCTACAGCAACGGGAGCGAAGACCAGAAATAACAGCATGCCGAATGCGCGCATTTCGGGAACTAGCACGGCCCACGTAGCGAAAACGATGGCAAGGACACCCGTTACGATCTGGCGCAGGCGCAGTTCGGAGCGGCCGACGGCCCGTACGTGGGCCAACATGACCGCGCGAATCTGCTCCGGGGTGCGGCGCGGCGGCTTGTCGATCTTCTGCAAGCCGATCGTACACAAAAAGTTGAAAAAAGGAGTGAAGATGACAATGGCGGCGATTGAAACGGTCGTTGCCGAGAAATGCGCGCTGAGTGCGGGGATCCTGTTGACGGCGGCGAGCAGCACAATGTAGAGCACCATCACGATCCTTAGGCGCGCAGCGCGCTGGCTGGTGGTGATTGCATAGGCCGGGCCGACACGACCCCAGGGCAACGCCATGAAACGGCCATCCGGCAGGGTGGACGGAAAAGCGTGGTCGAAGAATGCAAGAAAGCGCATGGCGAGTTGGCGTTGTCGAATGAGGTAGGCGGGGAAGCGTGGACGTTGGCGCAGGATCGCGCCGACCAGTGTACGAGAATTGTTGTTATTACCGCAAGCTGCTTCCGCCATGCTGCGCGACGATGCGGCCGCACGGGCGCGGCAGGTTTGCAACAAAGCCCGCCAATGCCGGGCTCCTCGTCCGCCCGAGCAGGCTGCTTGCTCTACAATGGTGATCCCGTGGGACAGCGCAGATGGCGCGTGTCCGCGCACCGGCATGGACCAGGAACCGAAACACGATGCTTCATCCGCAGAACCCTTGGCGCTCCACCCTGCGCGGCGCCGCCAGCCTGGCGCTGGTGCTGATGCTGATGCCGATTGCGTCGGCATCGGCGGCGCCAGGTCCCTCGGCCAGCGTCTATGTCGACGACCTCACTTCGCCCGAACTGCATGCGCGTATCGCCGCCGGCGCCACCACGGTGCTGGTGCCGATCGGCGGCACCGAGCAGAGCGGGCCGCATATCGCGCTCGGCAAGCACAACGTGCGTGCGCGCCTGCTCGCAGGCCGCATCGCCCAGCGCCTCGGGAACACGGTCGTGGCCCCCGTCATCGCCTACGTGCCCGAGGGCGCGATCACGCCCCCAGGCGGCCACATGCGCTTTGCGGGCACGGTCTCGATTCCGGACGCGGCCTTCGAGGCCGTGCTGGAAGCGACGGCGCGCAGCTTCTGCCAGCACGGCATGCGCGACGTGTTCTTCCTGGGCGACCATGGCGGCTACCAGAAAAATGAAGAGAAAGCCGCCGCGCGCGTCAACCGGGGACCAGGCTGCCGCGTTCACGCCCTGTCCGAGTACTATGCGGCGACCCAGACGAGCTATGTGGCCGAGTTGAAGCGCCGCGGTTTCAGCGACGCCGAGATCGGCCTGCACGCGGGGCTGGCCGATACGGCGCTGACGCTGGCGCTCGATCCCTCGCTCGTGCGTGCCGATTTGCTGGCCGCCGGCGCAGGCAAGGGCGCCGGCGTGAATGGCGATCCGCGCCGGGCCACTGCCGCGCTGGGCCAGCTCGGCGTCGACCGCATCGTCGAAGCGTCAAGCAGCGCCATCCGCGCCGCACTCCAGGCAGCTTCCTCCCAGAACCGAACCAGGCAACCTTAATTAACTTCATCGTGCGATACAAAAAAACAGTTGGCGCCCTCGTGGCCTTGTCCGTTGCGGCCGCGATCGCGGCCATCGCCCTGCGCGGCAAGAACGACATCAAGCTCAAGCCCACGCCCAAGCCCGCACCGGTCGCCGCGGTGCAGGGCATGCCGCCGGTCGTCGACGCGCGCAACCTGTACAGCGAAATCGGTCCGACCCACCTGAGCGCTGCCGTGCGCAAGGACCTCGAGCGGGTCTACGTGCCGAACCTGCGCTCGAACGACGTCAGCGTGATCGATCCGGCCACGATGAAGGTCGTCGACCACTTCAAGACCGGCATCAGTCCGCAGCACGTGATCCCGAGTTATGACCTGCGCACCCTGTGGGTCGCCAACAATGCCGAGCGCCAGGACACCGGCAGCCTGACGCCGATCGATCCGCTCACCGGCAAGCCCGGCCCGAACGTGGCGGTCGACGACCCCTACAACATGTACTTCACGCCGGACGGCAAGTCGGCCATCGTGGTCGCCGAAGCGCGCCGCCGGCTCGACTTCCGCGATCCGCACACGATGGCGATGCAGTACGCGATCGAGGTGCCGAAATGCGGCGGCATCAACCACGCGGAATTCTCGATCGACGGCCGCTATGCCCTGTTCACCTGCGAGTTCGACGGCGCGATCGCGAAAATCGACCTGGCCGGACGCAAGGTGGAGGGCTACCTGAAGCTGGCCATGCCGAAAACGCGTATCCGCGAAGGCGTCGACCCGCGCAATCCGGGCGCCTCCGAAATCTGCACGAGCAAGAAGGGCATGCCGCAGGACGTGCGCATTTCCCCCGACGGCAAGCGTTTCTACGTGGCCGACATGAGCGCCGACGGCGTGCACATCGTCGATGGCGAGAAGTTCGTGCAGGTCGGCTTCATCGCCTCCGGCCCAGGCACGCACGGGCTGTATCCCAGCCGCGACGGCAAATTCCTGTACGTGACCAACCGCGGCACGCACCGCATCCACGGCAAGCGCAAGGGTCCCGGCAGCGTCGACGTGATGTCCTTCGCCACCGAAAAAATCGTCGCGCACTGGCCGATCCCGAACGGCGGCAGCCCGGACATGGGCAATGTCAGTGCCGACGGCAAGTCGCTGTGGCTGGCGGGCCGGTACGACGACGTCGTCTACCGGATCGACACCGAGGACGGCGGCGTGCGCCAGGTGAAGGTCGGGGGCGAGCCGCACGGCCTGACCGTCTGGCCGCAGCCGGGGCGCTATTCGCTGGGGCATACGGGCAACCTGCGCTGACTGGATTTGCTACACTGCCGGCTTTCACCGGCACGAGAATCACCATGGCGGATGTACCCGAACTGCGGGCCCAGGCCCTGAGCTGCCTGCTCGAACCCGACCCGCGCACCAAGGCCGCCGGCGTCGCCGCCATGGCGCAAGCCTTCGCCGCTGGCCTGCTCGGGCTCGACAGCGGCGCTGCGCTCGCATCGAATGGCGCCATCCCCGGCCGTCCGCCGCGCCCCGAGCTGGTCCATCCGCGCCTGGTGGCCCGGCGCTCGATGGCGACGCTCGAAGGCCGCGCGGGCCTGGTGCACGCGCTGGCCCATATCGAATTCAATGCCGTCAACCTGGCGCTGGACGCCTTGTGGCGCTTTCCCGGCATGCCGGACGCGTATTACGCCGACTGGCTGCAGGTCTCGAAGGAAGAGGCTTATCACTTCACCCTGCTGGCGGACCACCTCGCCACGCTGGGCCATGCCTACGGCGACTTCACCGCCCACGACAGCCTGTGGGAGATGGTCGAGAACACGAAGGGCGACGTGCTGGCGCGGATGGCGCTGGTGCCGCGCACCCTGGAAGCGCGCGGGCTCGATGCGATACCGCCGCTGCGCAAGAAGATCGCCCAGGCCGGCGACCTGGAAGCGGCCGCCATCCTCGACATCATCCTGCGCGACGAAGTCGGGCACGTCGAGATCGGCAACCGCTGGTATGGCTTCCTGTGCGCAGCGCGCGGACTCGAATTGCGCGCGACCTACGACGCGCTCGTGGTCCAGTACCGGGCGCCCGTACTGAAAGGGCCGTTCAATCTCGAAGCGCGCCGCCGCGCCGGTTTCACGGAAGAGGAACTCGCGCGCTTTGCGTGAGGCGGCGGCCAAGCGCCCATTCGCTGACCCAATACAGCAGGGCCGCGGCAGGGAAGGCCATGCCGGTCAACAGCGCCGCATGCCAGCCGTGGTGGGCAAACACCCAGGCGCCCAGCGCCGAACCGATCGCGCCGCCGGCGAAGAACAGGGCGAAGAAGACCCCGTTCAGGCGGCTGCGCACCTCGGCGCCGAGGGCGAAGATGGTGCGCTGGCCGAGCACCAGGTTGGCCGCGACGCCCATGTCGAGCACGATCGAGGCAAGTCCCAGCAGTGCCAGCGCAAGCGCGCGCGAGCCGGGCGTGGCCAGCGGCAGCGCGAAGCTGGCCACGCCCAGCAGCAGGGCGCCGGCGGTCGCGTACAGGGTGTGACCGCGGTCGGCGAGGCGCCCGGCGAAGGGCGAGGCGACCGCCCCGCTGATGCCGACCAGGGCGAACACCGCGATTCCGGTCTGCGACAAATGGAAGACGGGACCGGCCAGCATCAGCGGCGTCACGGTCCAGAACAGGCTGAAGGAAGCGAACATCCCGGCATGGTAGGCGGCGCGCCGGCGCAGTACCGGGGTCGTCGTCAACAAGGTCCACATCGAACCGATCAGGCGCCCGTAGGGCAGGGACGCACCCGGGGTGCGCTGCGGCAGGCGCGCACGCAGCACGAAGGCGAGGCCGAAGACGGCAAGCGCCGCGCCGCCATACACGGCGTGCCAGCTGAAGTGGTCGGCGATCAGGCTGGCGGCGGGGCGCGCCAGCATGATCCCCAGCAGCAGGCCGCTGACGACCTTGCCGACGGTCTGGCCGCGCGTGGCCTCGCGCGACAGGTGGGCGGCGAAGGGCACCAGCACTTGCGCGGCCACCGAGCCGAGCCCGATGCCGAGCGAGGTTGCCAGGAACAGCCAGGCGCTGTTGCTGAAGGCCGCCAGCGCCAGCATGGCCGAAGTGGCAAGCAGCAGGACGAAGACCAGCTTGCGGTTTTCCAGCAGATCCCCGAGCGGAACGATGAACAGCAGGCCGAGCGCATAGCCGACCTGGGTCAGCGTGACGATCAGGCCGGCGGCGCCCGGCGACAGGCCGGTCTCGCGGCTGATCGGGCCGACCAGGGTCTGGGCGTAATACAGGCTGGCGACGATCACGCCGGCGGCAAGCGCCAGCAGGCGGGTCATGCCGGGAGAAATGTCGGCGGCGGGGCGGGTGGTAGGCGTCATGGCGGCTCCTGAGGTCAGGCGTCCATTCTACGGTCTGCCACTGGAAAGATAATCCCTCCAAATCCTGCTATACAATTCACTTTTAATGAACAATCGGGAGCGCGGTGGACCGGATCAAAGCCATGCAAACCTTCGTCCGCATCGTCGAGGCGAACAGTTTTACGCGCGCCGCCGCTACCCTGGACCTGCCGCGCGCCTCCCTGAGCGCGACCATGCAGCATCTGGAAGCGTATCTCGGCACGCAGCTGCTGCTGCGCACCACGCGCTCGATTTCACTGACGACCGACGGCGCGGCCTTTTACGCGCGCTGCGTCGAGATCCTTGCCGCCGTCGAGGAAGCCGAGGCGCCGTACCGCGGCGCGGCGGGCGGCCCGCGCGGACGGCTGCGCATCGAGCTGCCCGGCGCCCTCGGCCGCCGGGTGGTGGTGCCGCACCTGGCCCGGTTCCACGCCCGCTATCCAGGCGTCGAACTGGTGGTTGGCATGAGCGACCGCCTGGCCGACCTGACGCGCGACGGCATCGATTGCGCGTTGCGCGTAGGCGAACTCGACGACTCCAACCTGGTCGGACGCCAGGTCGGCAGCATGCGCTTCGTCACCTGCGCCGCGCCCGCCTACCTGGCAGCCCACGGCACCCCCCGGATGCTGGACGACCTCGATGCCCATCATGGCGTGGTCCATTTTTCCGGACGCACCGGCCGGCCCTTCGACTGGGACTTCATCGTCGATGGCCAGGTGGTGCGGCGCCGGCTGGCGGGCGCGGTCGCCGTCAACGATGCCGACGCCTACGTCAGTTGCGGCCTCCAGGGGCTCGGCCTGATCCAGGCCGCCAGCTACATGGTGCAGGAATACCTGGCGAGCGGCGCGCTGGTCGAGGTGCTGCCGGACTTGCCGAGCGTGCCGATGCCAGTATCGCTGGTCTACCCCCAGGGCCGCATCGCCAGCCCCAGGCTGCGCGTGTTCGCGCAGTGGATCGACACCCTGTTCGCCGCCGAACCGTTACTGGCCCCAGTCGTTGTTCGAAATTTTCGATGATAGCCCCATAAACTACTCGCTTTTTGTTCGCCGCTTGAACGCGCATACTTCAATCCATGCAGAACACGGCAGACATTCGAATCGTTCGAATGGCCGACAAAAACAGGAGCGCATCATGTTGAAAGTACGTAAAAGCGAAGACCGCGGTGTTGCCAACTTTGGCTGGCTCGATTCGAAGCACACCTTTTCGTTTGGCCACTACCAGGATCCGGCCCACATGGGCGTCGGTCCGCTGCGCGTGATCAACGAGGACCGCGTCTCCGCCGGCCGCGGCTTCGATTCGCACGGCCACCGCGACATGGAGATCATCTCCTACGTGCTCGACGGCGCGCTGGAACACAAGGACAGCATGGGCAACGGCTCGGTGCTGCGCCACGGCGACGTCCAGCGCATGAGCGCCGGCCAGGGCGTGGTGCACAGCGAGTTCAATCACTCCAAAACCGAACCCGTGCACTTCCTGCAGATCTGGATCCAGCCGAACCAGGTGGGCGCACCGGCCGGCTACGAAGAGAAGCATTTCGACGCCGCGTCGAAAAGAGGCCAGCTGCGGGTGGTGGCTTCGCCCGACGGACGCGAAGGCTCGGTCTCGATTCGCCAGGATGCGTCGATCTATGCCGCGATCCTCGGCGCCGGCGACGACCTGCGCTTCCCGCTGCAGCCCGGCCGGATCGGCTATGTGCACGTGGCGCTCGGTTCCCTGAGCGTGAATGGCGTGGCCCTGAAAGCGGGGGACGCGGTCCGGATCGACGACGAGGCGCAGGTGAGCCTGAACGGCGCGCAGGGCGCGGAAGTGCTGCTGTTCGACCTGCCGCGCTAAGGCAAGCCAGGTGGGCACCCTGTGCCTACCTCAGGTTTCGGTATACCCCTTGCGCAGCTTTTCTTCCACCAGCTTGTTCATCTCGCGCTCGGCGCGCTCGATGCTGTCGAAGGTTTTCACCAGCGCCTGCCCGGCGGCGCCGACACGGCCGTAGCTGACCGTCAGTTCGGCGCCGCGCACGGCGGCGCGCCAGAACTTGTGCGAGCTGCCGGCCTGGTAGACCAGCGAGCGCACCGTATCGGCTTCACCAATGAAGACCGGGGCGGGCGCCGCCTTCGGCGCCGCAGCCGGCACGAAGGCCGGCGCCGCCTGCCTGTCGAAGGCCGGATCCTCGCCGGTCGCAAGCATTGCCTCGATGCGCGCCAGCACGCCCGCCGCATCGTCGAGCCAGTCCTTGCCCGGCAGGTCGAGCACGCGCCAGCCGAAGCTGCGCAGGATCCCGGGGCGAAACACATAGCGCTCGGCGCTGTCGGTCACCGCATCGCCGGGATTGTCGAGCAGGAGCGCCAGCGCATACCCCGGCCGCGCCGGATCGACGATGGCCAGGTCGCAGCGGAACTGCGAACGCCCGACGTTGACGTGGACTTCATGGCCACGCTGGCGCAGGGCCTGCGCCAGCGCATCGCGAATGCTGTCCGGGGCCAGCTGGCGCGTAAAGGCGCCGCGCGCACCTTCGTTCAGCGCGCCCAGCACCGCTTGCGCGCGCTCGAACTGGCCGCTGCTGCTGGCCTGCGCGAACTGGAGGAAGGCGCGCAGGGCGGCCGCGCCGTCATTGTGGACGTTGGTGATGGCATCGGACGAAATGCTCGCTACCACGGCCATGCGGTGGCGCGCGCGGCTGAAGATCACGTTCAGGCGCTTCTCGCCGCCGCGCTGGTTGATCGGACCGAAATTCATCAGCATCTTGCCGTCCGGCCCAGGCGCATAGCAGATACTCAGGATGATGACGTCGCGCTCGTCGCCCTGTACGTTCTCGAGGTTTTTCACGAACAGGCCGCTTAGTTGGCAGCTGAGCTGGTCCTCTTCCTCGCGCACGTATTCGCGTTCCAGGCGCGCGGCGAAGTCCTCGTCCTCCGCCGCCAATGCCTCGAGTGCCGTTTCGATCGCGCCCTGCTGCGCTTCCGAGAAGGCGACGATGCCCAGGCTTTGCGGCGTCTCGCGGCGCAGCAGTTCGCGCACCAACTGCGCGATGTACTGCGCTTCGGGCAGGTTGCGGCGATCGAGGTACACGCCGTCGTCGAGCCGGTGGTAACTGATCGGACGCGCCAGCACCTGGTCGGCGGCAAGCGTGCCCACCTCAAGCGCGCTTGAGCGCAGCGGCGCCGCCGCCGCCTCGCTCGCCTGTTCGATCGCCTGTTCGATCGCCTGGTCGGGGATCGTGACCAGCCGGCCCTCGTAGAAGGCGGCATTCGAGAAGCTGATCAGGGCTTCGTGGCGGCTGCGGTAGTGCCAGGCCAGCAGCGTGGCCGGCAGGTTGCGCGCGGCCTGGGAGAGGAGGCTGTCGGAATCGAGGTGGATCGCGATGCGCTCGCCTTCTTCCTCGACCACGATGTCGTCCTGCCCGGCGCCGGCGCCGCTGGCGAAGAAACTGGTCGGCGGCAGCTGCATCTCGTCGCCGACCACCACCACCTGGCGCGCGCGCGACAGGGCCGGCACCGATTCCTCGACCGGGATCTGGCTTGCCTCGTCGAAGATGACGACGTCGAACAGGTCGGCCTCGAGCGGCAGGGTGTCGGACACCGACAGGGGGCTCATCAGCCAGATGGGTTTCAGATCATTGATCACCACGCCCGACTCGCCGCTGCTCAGTTCACGGATGGCGCGGTGGCGCATGCTCTTGCCGAACTCGTGTTCGAGCTCGCGCCTTCCGCCGGCATAGCGCTTCTTGAAGGCCTTGTCGGCGTCGTTCAACTGGGTGGCCGAGGTCGCGGACAGGCGCACATGCCCCGCAAAACGGGCGTGCTGCGCGGCGCGCACCACCTGGGCGTTCAGGGCAAGCAGTTCGCGCTGGCCGGCGGCCAGCGCACGGGCCGCCTGCGCCAGCGCGGCGCCGCCAAAGCCCTGCAGGACAGGCGCGGCCCGCTCGCTGCGGCGCAGGGATTCGTCGCTGATCAGCGCATCGAACGCCTGCGGCGCGTGATCCAGGCGGCGCAGCGCCTGGGCGCAGGCCGGGTCGGCCGCGTCCACGGCGCGCAGCAGCGGCAGCAGGTCGGGCAGGTCGTCCAGGCCTTCGCGCAGGTCGCGCAGCAGTTCGGCGACCTCGCCGAGCGAGGCGCCCGCGTCGAGATCGAGCGCGTCCTGTGTCAGGCTTGCCAGCCGTTCCAGTGGCGTGGCTGCGCCTGCGTACAGCGCGGTGGCGGCGACCGGGTCAGCCGCCTGGAGCAGGTGGTCGACCAGCGCGCGCGGTCCGGCGCCGGAGCGCAGGCTGGCTTCGAACGCCGCGACGGCAGCGTGGAAGGCATCCATGTCGGCGACGCCGTAGCGCTGGCGGCTGTCGGCATCGGCGGCCGCCAGGGCGCCCGCTGCCGCGTGTTCGGCCGCCAGCGCTTCCAGCACCTGGCGATAATCGGGACGCACGGCATGCTTGCCGAAGTCGTAGCGGCGCTGCAGTTCGCCGCGCAAACGCCACCAGCGCGGCTGCAGCCAGCGCAGCAGCGAGGGTTCCAGTTCGCGCGCAAGTAGAAGCGCGGCATCAAGGTCGCCCGGGGCGAGCTTGTCGCGCCAGTTGACGGTCGCGTTGGCTGCCGCGGCCAGCGCGGCGCCGCGCGCCGCGAGATCGGCGCGCACTGCGTCGAAACGCGCGCGCGCTTCGGAGCCCGGCGCGAACAGGTCGAGGTGCGGGGCCAGGCCGGCCTCCTGCAGGCGCAGCGCGTCGGCGGCGATGGCGCGTGCGGCGCCAAGCGGCGTGTCGGCGCCGAGCGGGCAGTCGCCGCTGTCCAGCAAGGCGTCGAGCTGCTCGAACAGCACGTCGGTCTCCCGGCACAGGTGCTCGACGCGCCGGTAGGCTGCTTCGTCGGCCACCAGGCCGGGCGCCAGGCGCGAAAATGCGTGCGCGGCCAGGCTGTCGAGGCCGAAGCGCTCGCGCATCACACGGTGCAGGCGTTCGGCCAGCGCGCGCTGGCCATCCCAGCCTGCCAGTTGCGGCAGGCTTTCGCGCACGGCCGGCGTCGCGCCCGGCGGCGCCGGCAATGCGGCCACCCGGCGCAGCAGCGAGCGCACGCTGGTTCCCAGCGCGGCCGGGGCGGCGGCGAGGGCGGCTTCAAAGGCGTCGATGCGGCCCTGGTGCGCATCCAGTTCGGCGGCCAGCGCCGCGCGCCGCGCCTGCAGCGCCTCGCCGTCGCCGGGCTGGGCGATCCAGTTTTCGTAGCAGGTCTTCAGGTCGGCGATGAATGCTTTCTTGTCGGTCTGCGAATCGTGGATCAGGCAGCACAGCGAATCGAGGGAACTCTGGCGCAGGCGGCTGAACACAACGTCGAGCGCGGCGCGCTTTTCGCAGACGAACAGCACGCGCTTGCCGCGCCCGGCATAATCGGCGATCAGGTTGGTGATCGTCTGCGATTTACCCGTGCCCGGCGGCCCCTGGATGATGAAGCTGCGCTCGCTGCGCGCCAGGCCCACCGCCGCATTCTGGGTGGCGTCCGAGGCCACCACGTTCCAGCGTTCGGCCATCGCCAGCGGCGCCGGAATTTCGGTGTCGACCGCGCGCGGCTCGATCGAGAACACGCGGTCGAATGCCGGATTGGCGCCCGGCGCATCGAGGAGCTGGGTGTAGTCGCGCACCAGCGACATCTTTTTGTAGTTGAAATTGGCAAGCGTGACCTGGGTCAGATCGAGGTCCCAGGCATAGCGGTGGCCATCGGGCTCCTCCAGCACGTAACCCTCGCGCACCTCGGCGCCCTCGGCCATTTGCGGCTGCCTTGGCGCCGCGATTGGCGGCGCACCGGCCTCGAAGCGCTGCGGCAGCGGGCTGGGACGCACCCAGCGCTCGAACAGCGCCTGGCCCAGCGGCCGGTAATCGTCGCGCGCATAACTGAACGGGGGCAGGGCGCCGCTGCCGACCCCGGATCGGGCGGCGGCGGGTTTGCGGCGCTGGTACTGCTGCATGCGCTGCATGGCCTTTTGCCGCACCAGGCGGATCGCCGGCTTGTCGACCAGGCGCAGCTCCACCGAAGGCTCGGTGCGGCGAATCTGCGCCAGCAGGTCGGCGTGGACCTCAGCCAGCGTGGTCGTGTCGAGGTCGATCTCTTCGGGCAGGTCGATATCGTAGAGCTGGCGCAGCTGGTGGCGCAGCACCGGGTTGAATTCGGCGTCGGCATCCCCGCACTGGAGCACGTACTGGTCGC
>Ga0213835_101715_pt1 | contig 12335 bp, 8 predicted proteins | sample SWPATP01_FD_160576 | JGI IMG/M metagenome (GOLD analysis project Ga0213835, IMG submission 160576) | Coastal seawater microbial communities from Marineland, Florida, United States - SWPA TP0 #1 | ecosystem: Environmental > Aquatic > Marine > Coastal | place: USA: Florida | collected 2016-08-05
GCTGCCCTCACCATCAGCCTCATGCTGGCGCTGTTGGCGCTCGCCTGGTTCGGATGGCGCGGACGCCGGCGTCGCCAGGGCGGCTTCGCGGCACCCCACCGCGCATCCGACGCCATCAGCGAGCCGCTCTTCCTGACCGAGGCGATCGCCCACGCCACGACCCTCGCCGGCCAGCCGCTCGAGCGCGTCACCGCCCACGGCCTCGGCTACCGCTCCCGCATCAAGGTGGGCGTCCACGATGAGGGCGTCGTGCTCGCATACCCAGGCGACGAGCCAATCCTCATTCCGGTGCCCGAGCTGATCGGCGTCGGCCGCGGAACCTGGACGATCGACAAGGCCGTCGAGCCCGACGGCCTCACCGTCGTCAGCTGGCGCCTCGGCGACACAGAGGTCGACACCTGGCTGCGCCTGCCGGGGCGCGACGACCGCGCGCTCATCGACGCGGTGCGCACGCGCATGCCCGACTCTGACTCCACCCCCGACGAAAGGCTCACCGATGACGCATGACCCCGCGGTGCTCGTCCTCGAAGACGGCACCCGCTTCACCGGACGCGCCTACGGTGCCCGCGGCGTGACAATCGGCGAGGCCGTGTTCGCCACCGGCATGAGCGGCTACCAAGAGACGCTGACCGACCCGAGCTACGCCGGCCAGATCGTCGTGCAGACGGCCCCGCACATCGGCAACACGGGCATGAACTCCGAAGACCCCGAGAGCCGCCGCATCTGGGTCGCCGGCTACGTCGTGCGCGACCCCTCGCGCATCGTGTCGAACCATCGCGCGACGCGCAGCCTCGACGACGACCTCGAGGGCGACGGCATCGTCGGCATCAGCGGCATCGACACGCGCGCGCTCACCCGCCGCATCCGCGAGGTGGGCGCCATGCGCGCCGGCATCTTCTCGGGCGACGACGCTGCCCTGGATGCCGCTGAGCAGCTCGCGCGCGTCACCGCCGCCCCCGAGATGACCGGTCAGAACCTGTCGGCCCGCGTCAGCGTCGAGGCCGGCGAGGTCGTGCACGCCGAGGGCGAGCCGATCGGAAAGCTCGCGATCATTGATCTCGGCATCAAGGCCGCGACCGTGCGCGCCCTCGCCGAGCGCGGCTTCGAGGTGCACGTGCTGCCGCAGTCGACGACCATCGACGAGCTACGCGCCCTCGACCCGGTCGCCGTCTTCTACTCGAACGGGCCAGGAGACCCGGCCGCGAGCGAGACCCACGTCGAGCTGCTGCGCGCCGTGCTTGCCGACAAGACGCCATTCTTCGGCATCTGCTTCGGCAACCAGCTGCTCGGCCGCGCCCTCGGCTTCGGCACGTACAAGCTGCCGTACGGCCACCGCGGCATCAACCAGCCCGTGCTCGACAAAGAGACGGGCCGGATCGAGATCACGGCGCACAACCACGGCTTCGCGGTCGACGCCCCGCTCGAGGGTGTCGTCGACAGCCCCGCCGGCTTCGGCCGGGTCGAGGTGAGCCACATCGGGCTGAACGACCAGGTCGTCGAAGGGCTGCGCGCCCTCGACGTCCCCGCCTTCAGCGTGCAGTACCACCCCGAGGCGGCCGCCGGCCCGCACGACTCCACCTACCTGTTCGATCGCTTCCGCGACATGGTCCTTGAGACCCGCGGGCGCGCATCCGTCATCGACTCGGAGAACCCTGCCTGATGCCCAAGCGCGACGACATCAATTCCGTTCTCGTCATCGGCTCCGGCCCGATCGTCATCGGCCAGGCGGCCGAGTTCGACTACTCGGGCACGCAGGCCTGCCGCGTGCTGCGCAGCGAGGGCATTCGCGTGATCCTCGTCAACTCGAACCCGGCGACGATCATGACCGACCCCGACTTCGCCGACGCCACCTACGTCGAGCCGATCACCCCCGAGATCATCGAGGCGATCATCGCGAAGGAGAAGCCGGATGCGGTGCTGCCCACCCTCGGCGGTCAGACGGCGCTGAACGCGGCCATCAAGCTGCACGAGCGCGGCATCCTCGAAAAGTACGACGTCGAGCTCATCGGCGCCTCCTTCGAGGCGATCCACAAGGCCGAAGACCGCCAGCTGTTCAAGCAGCTCGTGCTCGACGCCGGCGCCGACGTGGCCCGCAGCGCGATCGTGCACACGGTCGACGAGGCCCTGGCGGCGGCCGACGACCTCGGCTACCCGATGGTGATCCGCCCCTCGTTCACGATGGGCGGACTCGGCTCGGGCTTCGCCTACGACGAGGCAGAACTGAAGCGCATGGTCGGCGACGGCCTGCACGCCTCGCCGACCACCGAAGTGCTGCTCGAAGAGTCGATTCTCGGCTGGAAAGAGTACGAGCTCGAGCTCATGCGCGACCGCGCCGACAACACCGTCGTCGTGTGCTCGATCGAGAACGTCGACCCGGTCGGCGTGCACACGGGCGACTCGATCACGGTCGCGCCCGCGCTCACCCTCACCGACCGCGAATACCAGAAGCTGCGCGACATCGGCCTGCAGATCATTCGTGACGTGGGCGTCGACACGGGCGGTTGCAACGTGCAGTTCGCGGTCGACCCGGCCACGGGCCGCGTCATCGTCATTGAGATGAACCCCCGCGTCTCGCGCTCGAGCGCCCTGGCGTCGAAGGCGACGGGCTTCCCGATCGCGAAGATCGCCGCGAAGCTCGCGATCGGCTACCGCCTCGACGAGATTCCGAACGACATCACGGGCGTCACGCCGGCGAGCTTCGAGCCCACGCTCGACTACGTCGTCGTGAAGGTGCCGCGCTTCGCGTTCGAGAAGTTCCCGGGCGCCGACGACACGCTGACCACGACCATGAAGTCGGTCGGCGAGGCGATGGCGATCGGCCGCAACTACTCCACCGCCCTGCAGAAGGCGCTGCGCAGCCTCGAGAAGCGCGGATCCTCGTTCCACTGGGACGGCGAAGCCGGCGACAAGGATGCTCTGCTCGCCGCCTCCAGGAAGCCCACGGATGGCCGCATCGTCACCCTGCAGCAGGCTCTGCGCGCCGGCGCCACGATCGAGGAGGCCTTCGAGGCGACGGGGATCGACCCCTGGTTCCTCGACCAGATCGTGCTAATCAACGAGGTCGCCGAGCGCGTAGCCGCCACCGACGAGCTCGACGTCGACACGCTGCGCGAGGCGAAGGAGCACGGCTTCTCCGACGCGCAGATCGCGAGCCTGCGCGGAATCGCCGAGGTGCAGGTGCGTCAGCTGCGGCGCGACCGGGGCCTTCGCCCCGTGTTCAAGACGGTCGACACGTGCGCCGGCGAGTTCCCGGCGCTCACGCCGTACCACTACTCGAGCTACGACCTCGAGACCGAGGTCACCCCGAGCGATGCGACGAAGGTCGTCATTCTCGGCTCGGGCCCCAACCGCATCGGCCAGGGCATCGAGTTCGACTACTCGTGCGTGCACGCGAGCTTCGCGCTGCGCGACGCCGGGTACGAGACGATCATGATCAACTGCAACCCCGAGACGGTGTCGACCGACTACGACACCTCCGACCGGCTGTACTTCGAGCCGCTGACGCTCGAGGACGTGCTGGAGGTGATCGAGGCTGAGCAGGCCTCCGGAACCGTGCTCGGTGTCATCGTGCAGCTCGGCGGGCAGACGGCGCTCGGCCTCGCGCAGGGCCTCGCCGCCGCGGGCGTGCCGATTCTCGGCACGAGCCCCGACGCGATCGACCTGGCCGAAGAGCGCGGAGCCTTCTCGAGCATCCTCGACGCCGCGAACCTCGTCGCGCCCCGCAACGGCACGGCGATCGACGCCGACTCGGCCGTGCGCGTGGCTGAGTCCATCGGTTACCCCGTGCTCGTGCGGCCGAGCTTCGTGCTCGGTGGCCGCGGCATGGAGATCGTCTACGACTCCGACTCGCTCGTCGACTACTTCGACCGGGTGCGCGACCAGGCCATCATCGGGCCCGGGATGCCGCTGCTCGTCGACCGCTTCCTTGACGACGCGGTCGAAATCGACGTCGACGCCCTGTTCGACGGCGAGCGCCTCTACGTCGGCGGCGTCATGGAGCACATCGAAGAGGCCGGCGTGCACTCCGGCGACTCGGCCTGCACCCTGCCGCCGGTGACCCTCGGCCGCGAGGTCATCGACCGCGTGCGGCACGCGACCGAGGCGATCGCGCGTGGCATCGGTGTGCGCGGGCTGATCAACGTGCAGTTCGCGATCGGTGCCGGGGTGCTTTACGTGCTCGAGGCGAACCCGCGCGCATCCCGCACGGTGCCGTTCGTGTCGAAGGCGCTCGGGATTCCGCTCGCCAAGGCGGCCTCACTCGTCATGGCGGGCCGATCGATCGAGGAGCTCGTCGGCAGCGGACTGCTTCCTCAGCAGGACGGTTCGCGGGTGCCGCTCGATTCGCCCGTCGCCGTGAAGGAGGCCGTGCTGCCTTTCACCCGATTCCGCACCCGCGAGGGCGCCGTCGTCGACAGCGTCCTCGGCCCCGAGATGCGCTCGACCGGTGAGGTCATGGGCATCGACCGCGACTTCCCGCGCGCGTTCCGCAAGAGTCAGGATGCGGCCTACGGCGGGTTCCCCGAGTCGGGCGTGGTGTTCGCGTCGGTCGCCGACCGCGACAAGCGCAGCGTCGTGCTGCCGATTCTGCGACTCAACCAGCTCGGCTTCGAGATCTGGGCCACCGGCGGCACGGCCGAGGTGCTGTCGCGCTACGGCATCAAGGCCCGGGTCGTGCGCAAGCACGGCGAGCGCGGCGACGGATCTGAGGCCACGATCGTCGATCTCATCAACGACGGTCAGGTCGACGTCGTCGTCAACACGCCGAGCGGACGCACGGCGCGGGCCGATGGCCTCGAGATTCGCACCGCGACGGTCGCGGCCGACAAGCCCCTGTTCACGACCATCGCGACCCTCGGCGCCGCCGTCGCTTCGCTCGAATCCAGCGACGAGCCGGTCTCGGTCACGAGCCTGCAAGAGTACGACGCCGCCCGGGCGGCGCGCCGATGACGTCCTTCGGCGAGCGACTGCGGCAGGCGGTGACCGCGCACGGGCGACTGTGTGTCGGCATCGACCCGCACGCCAGCCTGCTCGCCGACTGGGGCCTCAGCGACGACCCGCGCGGCGTCGAGACCTTCGCCGACGCGGTGATCGCGGCGGCGACGAATCGCGTTGCCGCGCTGAAGCCGCAGGTGGCGTTCTTCGAACGGCACGGATCGGCGGGGCTGGCCGTGCTGGAACGCGTCATCCGCCGGGCGCGCGAGGCGGGCATCCTCGTGATCGCCGACGCGAAGCGCGGCGACATCGGCAGCACCCTCGACGGCTACGCCGAGGCGTGGCTCGAGCAGACGTCGCCGCTCGCCAGTGACGCCATGACGGTCTCGGCATTCCAGGGCGTCGGCTCGCTCGCGCCCGCCGTCGAGCGGGCCGCGCGCAACGGTGCCGGGCTCTTCGTGCTCGCGGCGACCTCGAACCCCGAGAGCGCGCGCGTGCAGACCGCGCGCGACGCCGAGGGACGCACGGTGTCGGCCCTCATCGCCGACGACGTGGCCGGCCTCGGCCGCGACGACGCGGCGCGCGGAAGCTGGTCGTCGTTCGGCCTCGTCGTCGGCGCGACCGTTCCGCTCGCGGCGGCCGGGCTCGATCCCGCTGCGCTTCCGGCCGTGCCCGTGCTCGCCCCCGGCTTCGGCCACCAGGGGGCCCGTCTCGGCGAGCTGGATGCGCACTACGGCCCGCTTTCGCCCCGCACGCTCGCGAGCGTGTCGCGCAGCGTGCTCGCCACCGGCCCCGACGGGCTTGCCGCCGCGATTGACCGCCACCGCGCGGAGCTGTCCGCATGAACCGGCCCCCCGACGTCGACCGCGCCGCCGCCGGACAGGCCGCCGTGGCCGCGCGTCAGGCGCGGGCTGCCGTCAAGAAGGCGGTTGCCTCGGGGGAGCGCGACGCGCTGCTCGTCGCTGAGGCGGCGTGGCGCGATCCGGCGAGCGTCGAAGGAGGGCTGCGGGTGAGGGAACTGCTCGGGAGCCTGCGCGGCTTCGGCCCCGTGCGCGTCACCGCCGTGCTCGACGAGCTGCGCATCTCGCCCGTGAAGAAGCTTGGCGGCCTTGGCGTTCGCCAGCGGCAAGCGCTCGGCGACTGGCTGCGGGGTCGCCAGTCCGCCCCCGAGCGCGGTCGCCTCGTCGTGCTCGCCGGCCCGACCGCCGTCGGCAAGGGAACCGTCTCGGGTTTCATCCGCGAGCACCACCCCGACGTTCTGCTGAGCGTCTCGGCGACGACCCGCGCGCCGCGGCCGGGGGAGCGCGACGGCGTTCACTACTACTTCGTCTCCGACGCCGAATTCGACCGCATGGTCGCCGCCGACGAGTTTCTCGAGTGGGCCACCGTGCACAACCTCTCGCGCTACGGCACGCCGCGCCCGCCCGTCGAGGCGACGCTCGCCTCGGGTCGCAGCGTGCTGCTCGAGATCGACCTGCAGGGCGCGCGTCAGGTCAAGCGCGCCATGCCCGAGGCCGTTCTCGTGTTTTTGCTGCCGCCCAGCTGGGACGAACTGGTGCGACGCCTCATCGGTCGGGGCACGGAAACACCCGCCGAACAGGCCAGGCGGCTTGAGACGGCGAAGGTCGAGCTCGCCGCCCAAGACGAGTTCGACGTGCACGTCGTGAACGACGATGTCGAGCGCGCAGCCCAGGAGGTCGTAGACTTGCTGACTGCCGTGCGCCTCGCGCACGCCCCCGAACCTCGCGACACGAATCGAAACCGGAGCTGACATGGCCGACAAGACCCAGGGCATCATCGACCCGCCCATCGACGAACTGCTGTCGAAGGTCGACTCCAAGTACCAGCTCGTGATCTTCGCCGCCAAGCGGGCCCGCCAGATCAACGACTACTACTCCGACCTGCACGAGGGCTCGCTGTTCGACAACGTCGGCCCGCTCGTCGACTCCACCGTCGACGACAAGCCCCTGTCGGTTGCCCTGCACGAGATCAACGAGGACAAGCTGGTCCTCACCCGCAACGCCGACTAGCGGCCCATGCCGGCTCCCGGCGCCCCGCTGACGGTCGTCGTCGGCATCACCGGCGGCATCGCCGCGTACAAGGCCGTGGGCGTTGCCCGCGGCTTCGTCTCGGCGGGGCACGACGTGCACGTCGTCGCGACCGAGGGCGCTCTGCGCTTCGTCGGGCGGCCCACCCTCGAGGCGATCAGCCGCAACCCGGTACACACCGACCTCTACGAGGGCGTCGCTGAGGTGCGGCACGTGGCGCTCGGCCAGCGCGCCGACCTCATCGTGATCGCTCCGGCCACGGCGCACACCATCGCTTCGCTCGCGGCGGGCCTCGCCGGAGACCTGCTCGGCACAACCGTGCTCGCCTCCGAGGCGCCAATCGTCATCGCGCCCGCCATGCACACCGAGATGTGGATGAACGCGGCAACCCAGGCGAACATCGCCACGCTCCGCGAACGCGGCGCCCTCATCGTCGGGCCCGCGTCGGGCCGCCTAACCGGCGACGACAGCGGCCCCGGCCGCATGGCCGAGCCCGACGAGATCGTGCGCTCCGCCCTCGACGCGACGCGGCCGCGCGATCTAGCCGGCACGCGTATCCTGATTTCTGCCGGCGGCACCCGCGAGCCGCTCGACCCGGTGCGCTACCTCGGCAACCGCTCCAGCGGGCGGCAGGGTGTCGCTCTCGCGGAGGCGGCCCGCTCGCGCGGCGCGACGGTCACGCTCGTTGCCGCGCACCTCGAGGTGCCGGCCCCGGCGGGTGTCACCGTCATCGAGGCGGGCACGGCGAAGCGGATGCTCGCCGTCATGCGCGATCAGCAGCCGTCCGCCGACGTCATCATCATGGCCGCCGCCGTCGCCGACTTTCGCCCCGTCGCGCAGAGCCCCGTGAAGATCAAGAAGGTCGAGGGGGCCGAGCCGCCGACGATCGCGCTCGAGCGCACCGACGACATCCTGTCGACGCTCGCCCGCGGCCGCACTGACGGCCAGTGCATCGTCGGCTTCGCCGCCGAAACGGTCGACGATGCGGCAGAACTCGTGCGCGTCGCCGCCGAGAAGGCCACACGCAAAGGTGCCGACCTGATCGTCGCCAACCGCGTCGGCCACGATCGCGGATTCGGCCGGGCGACCAACGAGGTCATGATCGTGAACCCGGCCGGTAGCGTTGTTGCTGAGGCCGCGGGCGACAAGCTGTCAGTGGCCCACCGTATTCTCGACGCGCTCGGCTGATCCGGCCGCGTTCCTTCCCTGCCGACTCGACGGGAGTCCCATGACCGCGCTGCGCCTCTTCACCTCGGAATCCGTGACCGAGGGGCACCCCGACAAGATGTGTGACCAGATCAGCGACCGCATCCTCGACGCGCTGCTCACGGTCGACCCGGCCGCGCGCGTCGCCGTCGAAACCCTCGTCACGACGGGGCTTGTGCACGTCGCCGGCGAGGTCACGACCTCCGGCTACGTCGACATCCCCGGCATCGTGCGAAAGACCGTCACCGACATCGGCTACACCGGCAGCGACGTGTGGTTCGACGGCCGCTCCTGCGGCGTGTCGATCTCGATCGGCGGCCAATCGCCCGACATCGCCCAGGGCGTCGACTCCGCCTACGAGGCCCGCGAGGAGGCGAGCGAGGTGGCCGAACACCAGCAGGGCGCTGGCGACCAGGGCCTGATGTTCGGCTACGCCACCCGCGAGACGCCGACGCTCATGCCGCTGCCGATCTGGCTCGCGCACCGGCTGTCCGAACGCCTCGCCCTGGTGCGCAAAGACGGCGTGCTCGACTACCTCGGGCCCGACGGCAAGACCCAGGTGACCGCCGGCTACGACGGCAACACCCCGCGCACGATCGAGACGATCATCGTGAGCACGCAGCACCGCGAGGGCGTCGACACCCCGCAGGTGCGCGCCGACGTCGAGCGCGAGGTCATCCGCCCCGTGCTCGCCGAGGCCGGCTTCGGCAACGCGAGCCCGCGCATCCTCATCAACCCGACCGGGCGCTTCGTGATCGGCGGCCCGCAGGGCGACGCCGGGCTCACCGGGCGCAAGATCATCGTCGACACCTACGGCGGGGCATCCCGCCACGGCGGGGGAGCGTTCAGCGGCAAAGACCCGTCCAAGGTCGACCGCTCGGCGGCGTACGCCATGCGGTGGGTGGCGAAGAACGCGGTCGCCGCGGGCCTCGCCGACCGCCTCGAGGTGCAGGTCGCCTACGCCATTGGTGCCGCCGAACCCGTCGGGCTCTACGTCGAGACCTTCGGCACGGCGCACGTCGACGAGGCGACCATCATCGACGCCATCCGCGACACCTTCGACCTGCGCCCCGGCGCCATCGTGCGCGAGCTCGACTTGTTGCGCCCCATCTACGGCCAGACGGCGGCCTACGGGCACTTCGGCCGCGAGCTGCCCGACTTCACGTGGGAGCAGACGACGAAGGTCGACGAACTGCGCCGCCGCGCGCGGCTGTAGCGCCGATGCGCCACGGTGAGCGATGACGGTCGAGCCCATCGCGCGGGTGCTCATCGACTCGCCCCTGCCCCAACTCGATCGACTGCTCGAATACCGCGTGCCTGACGCGCTCGACCGCGAGGCGCTGCCCGGCGTGCGCGTCGTCGTGCCCCTGCGCGGCGGGCAGCGCCAGGCCAAGGGCTACCTCGTCGATCGCGTCGCCGAGCCGAGCTTTGCCGGCACTCTGAACGACATCACCGAGGTGGTGTCCGCAGCGCGCGTCCTCACCCCCGAGGTGGCGCGCCTGGCCCGGCGCGCCGCCGACCGCGCGGCGGGCACCGCGAGCGACCTCGTGCGGCTCGCCGTGCCGGCCCGCCAGGTGCGCATTGAGAAGGCGTGGCTCGCCGCGCTCGATGCCGCGGGGCGCACCGGCCCCGGGCTCGACCCCGATGCGGTCGGGCGCGCACGCGAGGGGGGCGTCGCCAGCGTGCCCGAGGCGATGCTCGCGACGCTGCTCGACCCGGCCGTCCCGGCCGAGCAGCGACGCGTCGCGCTCACGGCGCCCGCGCGGCTCACCGCCCTCGAGCCGAGCGGTGACGCGTCCGAGCCGCTCTGGCTGCCGGTCGGGCTCGCCGACCTCGTGGGCCTCGCCGCCCGTACCCTCGCCGCCGGCTACTCCGCCATCATCGCGGTGCCCGACTACCGCGATCTCGACCTCGTCGCTGCCGCGGCCGCGCGCATCCTCCCGCCCGACGCGATCGCCCGCGTCGACGCCGGGCGCGGCAATGGCGAGCGCTACCGCGGATTCCTGCGCGCCCTCGAGAAGCGGCCCACCCTCGTCATCGGAACCCGCACAGCCGTCACCGCCCCGGCCCACCGGCTCGGCCTACTCGCCCTCTGGGACGACGGCGACCCGCTGCACGCCGAGCAGCACGCCCCCGGGGTGCACGCCCGCGACCTCGCGCTGCTGCGGCACGACGACAGCGGGTGCAGCCTCGTCCTCGCGGCCCACTCGCGCTCGGCCGACGTGCAGCGCCTCGTCGAACTCGGCTACCTCGCGGCCGCGGCCCCCGCCCGCGCGGCGCGGCGGCGCATTCGGCCGACCGTGCAGGCGGCGGGTGGCGACGATCCGGGTGCGCGGGCGCGCATCCCCTCGATGGCGTGGCGGGCCGCGACCGACGCGCTCGCCGACGGCGCCGTGCTGTTGCAGGTCGCGCGCCCGGGCTTCGACCCCCGCCTCGTGTGTGCCGACTGTGGCGAGCCGGTGCGTTGCCGCGCCTGTTCGGGCCCCGTCGGGCTGCGCCGCGCGGCGGCGGCACCGTCGTGCCACTGGTGCGGGGCGATTGCGCCCGCAGCACCCTGCCCGCGCTGCACCGGAACCCGCCGACGGCCCACCATTCCGGGCTCGCAGCGCACGGCTGACGAGCTGGGCCGCGCGTTTCCCGGAGCGCGCGTCATCGTCTCCGACGGCGAGCACGCGTACCAGCGCATCGCGCCCGGCCGCACGATCGTCGTCGCGACGCGGGGGGCCGAGCCGATCGTCGACGGCGGCTACCGCGCCGTGCTGCTGCTCGACGGCGAACGGATGCTCGCTCGCGACAGCCTGCGCGTCGTCGAAGACTGCCTGCGCTGGTGGCAGAACGCGGCCGCGCTCGCCGCCGACGACGCCCCCGTGCTGCTCGTCGGCGTCGAGGGGCCGGTTGCCCAGGCGCTCGCCACGGGCACGACCGACGAGTTGCTCGCCGCCGAACTCGCCGACCGTCGACGCCTGCGCTTTCCGCCGGCCGTGCGCTCGGCGACGGTCACGGGCACGCCCGACGAGGTCAGCCGCGCCCTCGCTCCGCTCGCGCCCCTGCCCGGCGTCGACGTCCTCGGGCCCGTCGAGCGCGAACTCGGTGCCGTGCGCGCGATCGTGCGCTTCGACTACGCGCGCGGCGCCGACGTGGCGCGAGAGCTGCGCGCCGCGCTCGTCACGGCCGCGACGGCGCGCGCGCAGCGGCGACGCTCGACGCTGCGGGCACGCCTCGACGACCCGGCGGCCTTCGACCTGAGCGCCGACGACACCCCCGCGTGATGGCGTGCGGCAGAATCGACGAGTGACCGCCCCCCTGCGCCTACTGTTCGCCGGAAGCCCCCGGGCGGCCGTGCCGACCCTCGAGGCGCTCGTGAGCGGGCCGCACACGATCGACGCGGTCATTACCCGCCCGCCGACCCCGCAGGGCCGCAAGCGGGTGCTCACGCCCACGCCCGTCGATGATGCGGCGAGCGAGCACGGGCTGCCCGTGCTGCACGCCCGCAGCCTCACCCCGCTGCAGGACGAGCTCATCGCGCACGGCGCCGATCTCGGCGTCATCGTGGCGTTCGGGGGGCTCGTGCGCGAGCCTCTGCTGAGCGCTCCGCGCCTCGGCTGGATCAACCTGCACTTCTCCCTCCTCCCGGCATACCGCGGCGCGGCCCCCGTCCAGCACGCGCTGATTGCGGGCGAGACGCAGACCGGGCTCAGCGTCTTCCGGCTGACCGCGGGACTCGACGAGGGCGATCTCTTCGCCCAGCGCGCGCAACCGATCGGCGCCCACGACACCGCCGGCAGCCTGCTCGAGCGTCTCGCCGTCGAGGGGGCCGCGGTTGTCGCCGACGTCGTCGACCGGCTCGCGGCCGGCGACATCCAGGCGACCCCGCAGCGTGGCGTGCCGACCTTCGCCCCCAAACTCGAGCGCGCCGACGGGCGGCTCACCTTCCACCAGCCGGCCGTCGCCGTCTCGGCGCGCCTGCGCGGCACGACTCCCGAACCGGGCGCCTTCGGCGAGTTCGACGACGGCACGATCGTCAAGGTGCTCGACGCCGTCATCGCCCACGACGGCCCCAGCCTCCCGGCCGGATCCCTCACGCTCGACGGCCGGCGCGCCCTCGTGGGCACGGCCGACCGCCCCATCGAACTCGTCACCGTGCAGCCG